>ODAK010004692.1_pt1 | contig 13973 bp, 8 predicted proteins | sample 1539591 | NCBI WGS metagenome assembly ODAK01 (sample SAMEA3539303, study PRJEB22396) | soil metagenome | biome: tundra; feature: field; material: soil | place: USA | collected 2010-05 | depth 0.15 m | reverse complement strand
CGACGCGCAGCGCGACCTGGAAGTTGCCGGCGTCGGCCGACTCGTTGCCGAACAGGATCAGGTCGTACTCGGTGCCGCCGTCGCGCGCGGCGGCGATCGCGGCGACGATCGCCGAGGCTGTTGCCTGGGGGTCCCACTCCTCGCCGTCGGTGACCAGGTGGATCGCGTCGTCGATCCCGAGCGCCAGCGCGTCGCGCAGCTGCTCCTCGGCCTCGGCCGGCCCGAGCGTGAGGACGGTCGAGGAGCCGCCGTGCGCTTCGATCAGCCGCACCGCCTCCTCGACGGCGCACTCCTCGTGCGGGCTGATCGTGAAGCCGAGGTGCTTGGTGTCGATCGCCTGCTCGTCCTCGCGCAGCACGATCCGCCCGCCGGTGATCGGCACCCGCTTGACGGCGACGAGGACGTTCATCAGCTGCGGATTCGCGAGTTCTCGGGGTCGAAGACCGGTGTCGCGCCGACGACCGCCACGCTGCACGGGTAGCGCTCGCCCATGTACTCGACCGCGAGCTGCTCACCGACCGTGGCGTGCGCCGGCGGCAGGTAGCTCATCAGGATGTGCTTGCCGATCGACGGCCCGGCGCCGGCGCTGGTCACGTAGGAGCGCCGGCCCCGGCGGTCCACCAGCGCCCGGCCGTCGCGTGTGAGGACCGGCTCGTTGCCGAGCATGTAGCGCTTGACGCCGCTGGCCGAGGTGTGGTCGTCGACGGTCAGCGTGCAGAGGATCGCATCCGGCTCCTGCTCGCGGTGGCGCAGATGCGCGTCCCTGCCGACGAACGGCTCGTCCTTGACCTTCGGTCCGGCCATCCCCGCCTCGACGACGTTGTACTCGCCGTCGAGCTCGAAGCCGTAGGCGCGGTAGCACTTCTCCAGTCGCCCGGTGGTGCCGTAGACGCCGATGCCGGCGGGCACGATCCCGTGCGGCCCCCCGGCTTCGGCGACGATGTCCCACAGCCGCGCGCCCTGCTCGATCGGCACGTACAGCTCCCAGCCGAGATCGCCGACGTAGGAGATCCGCGACGCCAGCACGCGCAGCGACTCGAGCTCGATCGTGCGCGCGCGCGCGAACGGGAAGCCCTCGTGGGACAGGTCGTCGCTCGTCGTGCTCGCGAGGATCTCGCGGGCCCGTGGACCCCACAGCCCGAGCGTGCACCAGGCGGAGGTCTGATCGTGCAGCTGTGCCGAGCCGTCGGCCGGCAGGTGGTCGGCGAACCACTTGCGGTCGGCCATGCCGTGCGCGCCGCCGGTGACGACGCGGAACTGCTGCTCGTCCAGGCGCATGATCGTCAGGTCCGAGCGGAAGCAGCCGTTCGGCGTCAGCAGCGGGGTGTAGACGGCGCGGCCGACGGCGACGTCCATCTGGCGCAGCGCGAGGCCCTGGACGACGTCCAGCGCGCCGGGCCCGGTGATGTCGAAGATCGCGAACGCCGAGAGGTCGACCATCGCCGCGCGGTCGCGCATCGCGAGGTGCTCGGCGTTGATGATCGGCGACCACCAGCGCGCCTCCCACTCGCTCTCGCGCCGCCCGACGCGCTCGCCGTACTCCTCGAGCAGCGGCTCGTTCGAGTTGTAGTAGTGCGGGCGCTCCCAGCCGGCGACCTCGTAGAACACGGCCCCCAGCTCGCGTTCGCGGGCGTGGAACGGAGACAGCCGGATGCCGCGGTCGGACTCCCACTGCTCCGCCGGGTGGACGATCCCGTACATCTTGTTGAAGCCCTCGCTGGCGCGCGCCCGGACGTGCGCCGCCGACTTCTGCTGCTCGTGCACGCGGGCGATGTCCGAGGCGTGGATGTCGATCTCGGAGTCGCCCTCGAGCATCAGCTCGGCGACCGTCTTGCCGACGCCCGGTCCCTCCTTGATCCACACGGCGGCGGCGGACCACAGCCCGCGGACCTCCGGCGTCTCGCCGAGCAGCGGCAGGCCGTCCGCGGTCACCGACAGCAGGCCGTTGATCGCGTACTTCACGCCGACGGTCTCGTCGCCGACGATCTCCGGCATCAGCTCGAGCGCCTGCTCGAGCTGCGGCTCGAAATCGGCCTGCGTGAACGGCAGCTCGGTGGGCGAGAGCGCGGACTCCTCGATCGAGGGGATCTCGTCCGGATCGTGGAGGATCGGGCGGTGCGCATAGGAGCCGATCTCGAGGCTTCCGCCCTCCTGGCGCTCGTACATGTTGGTGTCCATGTCGCGCACGATCGGGAACTCGACGCCGACGCTCGTCGCGAACCGCGGGACCGGTCCGATGTCGATCATCTGGTGCACGGCCGGGGTCAGCGGGATCGACGCGCCGGCCATCCGCGCGAGGCGCGGGCTCCAGACGCCGGTGGCGATCACGACGCGCTGCGCCTCGATGTCGCCGCGCGTGGTGCGCACTCGCCGCACGCGCCCGTGCTCGACGTCGATCCCCAGGACCTCGGTGTTCGCGCTGATGCTCAGCGCCCCGCTCGCCTGGGCGCTCTCACGCATCAGCGTGCCCGCCTGCAGCGAGTCGACGACGCCGGCGCCCGGGGTGTGGAAGCCGCCGAGGATCACCGTCTCGTCGATGTAGGGGACCAGCTCACGGACCTCGGCGGGGGTCAGCAGCGCGACCGGCTCGATCCCCCACGACTTGGCCGAGGCGACCCTCCGGGTCAGCTCCTGCAGGCGCTCCGGCGTGCGCGCGACCTCGATGCCGCCGCATTCGGTGTACACGCCGAGGGCGCGGTACTGGCTCATGCTCTCGACCGTCAGCGCCGTCATCTCCTTGGAGTGATCGACCGGGAAGATGAAGTTCGAGGCGTGCCCGGTCGAGCCTCCGGGGTTCGGCAGCGGTCCCTTGTCGAGCAGCACGAGATCGCTCGCCCCGAGCCGCGCCAGGTGGTGAGCGATGCTGTTGCCGACGATCCCGGCGCCGATGATCACGACGCTCGCCGACGACGGGAGCTGGCGCGCGGCGTCCTGGGGCTGCTCAGCGCTCATCCGAGGGGTCCCCGTGGAGGCGCCGGTGAGCGGGCGCGGGCCTGACGGCGTCGGCGGTTGGTGCCCCTCGCATCGGCGACTGATATATCAGACGTGCGCCACGGGGGCAACCCGCGCGTGCGCGGGTGAGCAGCCCAGAGGCTTTTGGCAGGCGCTCAGCCGCCGGGCCCGCATCGCCCGGCGGGCCTCCCGGCGCTCAGGAGCCTGGACTCTTCGGGCCGAGGGTCCTGACGGCCTCGTCGACCGACGGGAAGAGATGGTCCTCGCCGATTCGCGCGAGCAGGCCGCTTCGCCTCAGGCCCTGGCGTGCGTGCTCGCCGGCTCGGGCGACGGCGAACGCGGTGTGGTCGCGGTCGAGCTCGTCAAGAACCGCGCTGAGCGCGCGCGAGCCGGTGTAGTCGACGTCGCTCATCCCGAGCGCGTCGAGAACGACCAACCGCGGCGTTCCGAGCGCACGCGCCAGCGAGTCCGTGAGCTGCGCGCGGAAGTGGACGGCGTTGGCGTACCACAGCGGAGTCGCGAACAGCACGGCCAGCACGGAGGGGACCTGGGCAGCGGCCACGTTGCTGCTGAGCGGCGCCCAGCTCGTCGTGTCGGGTATGCGACCGAGCACGTGGAGCTGCGGCCGAGCGCTCAGCCGGGTGCGGTCGAGGATCGCCAGTCCGACGGCCACGCCAATGCCCTGCTCGACGCCGACGAGGGCGACGGTCAGCAGGGTGACCACGGCCAGTCCGAGTTCGAACCGGTCAAATCGGGCAATCGCCACCAGGTCGCGCACATGGAAGATCCGCGTCGCGACGAAGATCAGCACTGCGGCCAGCGTGGCCAGCGGCACGTCCTTGAGCAGGCCGGCGGCGGGGACGAGCACCAGCACCGCGGCTGCTGCGCCGAGGCCCGTCAGCTGCGTTCGGCCGGCTGCCGAGGCGACCGCCGCGGTCCTCGCCGGGCTGGCGTTCACCGGGAAGGACCCGACGAGACCCGCCACGATGTTTCCTGCCCCGACACCGACGAAGTCCCGGCCGACGTCCACCTCGTAGTGGCCCTCGTCGGCGAAGGCACGGGTCGTCGCGGCCGACTGGCTGACGACCACGAGCGCGACGACCCCGGCAAGGGGAGCCACGCTGCCAATCGCGGACCACGACACGTCGAACAGGCCCAGGCGCGGCGCGCCGTGCGCCAGCGTGCCGAGGATCGTCACACCGTGGGCGTGAAGCCCAAGCGCCCCGACAGCCACCGTCGAGCCGATCAGGCCAACCAGCGCGCCGGGAAGCCTTCGGTCGATCCGCTCGGCGGCGACCACGATCGCGAAGACGGCTGCGCCGATGCCGAGCGCCCAACCGTTGGTGTCGCCAAGGTGGGTGACCACGAGCGTGATGCGATGCACGGTCGATCCGCTCGCCCCCGGGAGGCCGAAGAGGTCGGGCAGTTGGTGGACGACGATGATCACCGCCACTCCCGCGAGGAAGCCGGTGATGATCGGCGCCGACAGGAGTTCCGCGATCCAGCCGAGGCGAAGCAGGCCGATCATCGCCACCAGCACCCCGACCATCACCGCGAGGATGCCCACCAAGTCCACGTAATGGACGGAGCCGGCCGGGGCCAGGCGGGCGATCCCGACGGCGAACAGGGGAGCGATCGTGGAGTCGGCGCCAACCGACATCTGCGGGTTGGACCCGAGCAGGGCGAACAGGAAGCTGCCCGCGGCGAATGCGTAGAAGCCGGTGATCGGCGGCATGCCGGCGAGCCGGGAGGTGGCCAGCTGCTCGGGCACGGCGATCACCAGCAGCGTGACCGCCGCGAGCAGGTCAGCCGTGATCCAAGCCCGGCGATACCCCTGAAGCGAGGAGAACACGGGCAGCCGCCGTCGCTGACCGGGTACGTGCTGGTCCGGCCGCCCAGTCAACGCCGCACCGACCCACCAGCTCCCGCGACCTCCGGCGACTCGTGCCCTCCCACCCCGCCATCATCGCCGACCGGACGCACCCGTGCGTGCCCCCGACGCGCGATCGCCCGACCGCGGCGCCGGGGGGTGTCGGCGCCTGATCGCGACCAATAGGATGCGTCGATGCGCAACGTCGAGCCCGGCCGATCTGCCGAGATCGAATAGCCCGGCGGGCGCCGTCACCGATGCAGATCAAGCCCGGATGGCAGGGACGGTTCTTCGAGGACTTCGAGCCCGGCGACCTCTACCAGCACCCGCTCGGGCGCACCGTGACCGAGACTGACAACACCTGGTTCACGTTGCTCACGATGAACACGAACCAGATCCACTTCAACACGCAGTACGCGGCCCGCTCGGAGTTCGCCAAGCCGCTGGTGAACTCGACCCTGACGATCGCGATCGCGGTCGGGCAGAGCGTCACCGACGTCAGCCAGAACGTCTTCGCGAACCTCCAGATGGACGAGATCAAGCTGCCCCATCCGGTGTTCGCCGGCGACACGCTGTGGTCGGAGTCGCTGGTGTTGACAAAGCGGGAATCGAAGTCGCGCCCGCACGCCGGGATCGTCACGGTCCACACCCGCACGCTCAACCAGGACGGCGAGGAGGTCTGCTCGTTCCGGCGCACCTTCTACGTGTACAAGCGCGGCGCGCCGGAACTGCTCGACATCTTCCCGCAGGCCAGGACTCCGATCGACGCCGGGGATTGAGCGACGGCGTTCGCCGCGCGCTCGCGCACCGCGTGAAGCCACTGGAGGACATCCGCATCGTGGCCGTCGAGCAGTTCGGCGCCGGTCCGTTCGGGACGCTGCACCTCGCCGACCTCGGGGCCGAGGTGATCAAGGTCGAGGACCCGTCGGTCGGCGGCGACGTCGGGCGCTACGTGCCGCCCTACGCGCACGGCGAGGACTCGCTGTTCTTCGAGACCTTCAACCGCAACAAGCGCAGCGTGTCGATCGACCTGAGCACCCCCGACGGACGCGGGGTCTTCGAGGATCTCGTCAGGGTCTCCGACGCGGTCTACGCCAACGTGCGCGGCGATGTGCCGGAGCGGATGCGGATCCGCTACGCGGATCTCGCGCCGGTCAACCCGCGAATCGTCTGCTGCCTGCTGAGCGGTTTCGGCATGACCGTGCCGGCACGCGCCGAGCCGGCCTACGACTACATCCTTCAGGGACGGGCCGGCTGGATGGAGCTGGCCGGGGAGCCGGGCGGACCGCCGACCAAGACGGGGCTCTCGATGGTCGACTACAGCGGCGGTCTGGTCGCGGCGATCGCGCTGCTGTCTGCCGTTCACGCCGCCCGCCGCGACGGCGTCGGCTGCGAGTGCGACGTCAGCCTGTTCGACACCGCCGTGTCGCTGATCAACTACCCCGCGACCTGGAGCCTGACCGCCGGCTACGTGCCGACGCGCACGCGGCACTCGGCCCACCCGTCGGTCGTTCCGTTCCAGAACTTCCAGACCGCCGACGGATGGATCGTGGTCGCCTGTCCGAAGGAGAAGTTCTGGCAGCGTTTGACCGTCGTGCTCGACCGCCCCGAGCTTGCGGCCGACGAGCGCTTCGCGACCCTCGCCGAGCGCGCGCGCAACGCCGCGACGCTGATCGAGATCCTCGACGAGCGCTTCGCCACGCGCACGACCGCTCAGTGGCTCGAGGCGCTTGCCGCCGCCGGTGTCCCGAGCGGACCGGTCAACACCGTCCAGCAGGCGCTCGCCGATCCCCAGACCGTCGCCCGCGAGCTGATCGTCGAGACCGAACACCCGCACTGGGGAACGGTCCGCCAGCTGGCCTCGCCGGTGCGCGTCGGCCACGAGCGTCCGAGCTACCGCCGCGCGCCGCGCCGCAACGAGGACGCCGATCACGTGCTCGGGACGGTACTCGGCTACGACAGCGCACGGATCGAGCAGCTGAACGCGGCCGGTGCCTTCGGTTCGTAGGCGAAGGCGGCTAGCTCGCGGGGCGAAGATACTCGTAGTAGGTGACCGGCTGTGCGTATGCCGCGTAGCCGGTGATCCCCGCCCGGGTCACGTTCTGGATCGGGATCGCGACGAAGTTGACGGTCGGGACGTCGCCGTCGACGATCGCCGCCGCCTGGTGGATCAGCGCGTCGGCGGCGGGGCCGGGGGGGCTGTTGCGCAGCTGGTCGAGCAGCGTCGCCAGCGCCGGATTGGAGTAGCGCTGGTTGGCGGCGGGGCTGACGGGGTCAAGCGCCACGTTGTCGTTCTGCTCGAGCAGGAAGCCGGCGCCGCCGAGCAGCGGCGTCAGGACGTCGATGCTCGACTGCAGCTGGCGGTTCTGCTCGAGCGCCAGCAGCTGATCGGTGTCGTCGACGAAGGTGATGCGCAGGAACACGCCGAGCTGGAGCATCTGGGCCCGCAGGATCGCGAGCAGGGTGTAGGCCTCGCCGCCGGCCTGGTCCTCGTTGGTGAAGATGTCGAGGGTCACGCCCTGGGGGTAGCCGGCGGCGCGCAGCAGGCTGCGCGCCTGCACCGGGTCGAACACCGTCGGCTGGGGCTGACCGAGCGCCGCCGGGATCGTCAGCACCGTCGGCGCGTCGAAGCCGTCGTCGAGGGCGTTCGCCATCTCGATCCGGTTGACCCCGAGGTTGATCGCCTGGCGAACCAGCGGTTTGGCGAGCGGCCCGCTCGTGACGTTGAAATGCCAACTGATGACTCCCGGTCCGGTCTGCAGGACCGTGGCGCTGGCGCCGTCGGAGGCGGGACTGTTCACCGCCGTCTCGAAGTTACCCCACGGCAGGCCGCTGGTATGCGTGGCGGCGCCGGCGAGAACCTCGTCGACGCGCGTGCCCGCACTCGCGACCTGGCGGATCAGCACGCGCTGGTAATACGGCTTGCGCCAGAAGCCGGGGTTCGCGTCGAGCTCGATCTCGTGGGTTGACCAGAACCAGGCGACCCAGTAGGCGCCAAAGCTCCCCGAGTGCGTGCTGCCCCACTGCTGCGCCCAGGGATCGGCCGCGGTCGCGTGCGAGCGGTAGAGCGCGCTGTCGTAGATCGCCGCGTCGTAGGAGGCGAGCACGGAGAGCGTGAACGGGCTCGGTCCCGTGACGTTGATGCGCACGCGGTGGCTGTCGAGCACGGTGACCGGGTTGGCGCTGTCGATGTGAGCGAGCGCGAACAGGAACGGCGCGACGGGCGAGCGGGCGACGGCCCGCTCGAGGCTCCACTTCACATCGGCCGCGGTGAACGGATCGCCGGAGACGCCGCGCACGCCGCGGCGCAGCCTGAAGGTGTAGTCGCCGTTGGGGTCGCGCTGCCAAGAGGTGGCGAGGTAGGGCACGACGGCGCCGTCGGGTGCCAGCACGGCGTTCGGCCCGGGCGCGGCGCCCTTCGGGCGCACGAGCTCGCTCGACCAGCTCGGCAGCAGGTCCGTCGATGCCGCATCCGGCGTGGCAGTCTCATCGAGGTTGGTTGGCAGCTCGCCGACCAGGTCGATGAAGGTGTGCTCCGCCGGCGTGGCGCTCGATGTCGTGCTGTGGCTCGCGCTGCCGCTGCCGGCGCAGCCCGCGAGCCCCGCGAGGACGAGCGCGGCAAGCGCCGCGACGCGCATGGCGCGACGGCTCGGCGCTGCCCCGGTCACGGCGCCAGTCTAGATGGTTGATTCCACGCCGTCGGGCGCGGCGTCACGGCGAGCGAGCGCAGCGTCGAGCGCGACTCGATCACGGTTTCAGCAGGTCGTAGTAGGTGGTCGGGACCGCGTAGGCCGCGTAGCCGCCGATCTGCGCGCGTGAGACGGTCTGCGCCGGGATCTCGACGAGCGGGATCACCGGGTAGGTCGTGCCGACGATCGTCAGCGCCCGCTGCTCGGCGGCGGCGGGCGTGGTCGTGGTCAGCGGACCCGCGAGCGCGTCGAGCGCCGGCGAGTCATAGTCCTCGACGTTGGCCGGGGAGTCGCGCAGGTAGCCGGCGAGGATGTCGAAGGACGCTGAGGCGATCGGAGCGGCGGTGGACTCGAGCAGCGCCGCGACGGCTCCGGCACGCGCCAGCCGCGCGAGATCGCCGGCCGATCGCACGCTGCGCGCGTGGACGGTCACGCCGACGCGGCGCAGCTCGCCGGTGATCGCCGCGAGCTCGGCTGCCCTCGCCCCACCGTCGGCGGGGCCGGCGGCGAGCACGAAGGAGAAGCCGCGCGGATAGCCGGCGCGCGCAAGCAGCCGCTGCGCGAGGGCGACATCGTGGGCGTAGGTCGGCTGGACCACGCCGGCCGGCAGCACGATCGTGCTCGGCTCGGGGTGCAGAGCGGGCTTCGCGAAGCCGGCGAACGCGGCGCGCGAAATCGCCGCTCGATCGATCGCCAGCGAGATCGCCCGCCGTACCGGCACGCTCGCGAACGGCCCGAAACGCTCGTTGGGCACGAGCGTGCTGACCGCCGTCGCCGGCATCGTCTGGGCGATCAGCCCGCTGGTGCGTGCGGCGGCCTGGAAGCCCGCCCAGTCGAGCCCGCTGGTGTGGGAGGCCTCGTCCGCGCCGAGGTCCGACAGCCGCAGCGTCGCCGAGCGGACGGCTTCGATCGCGAGCCCGCTGAAGGCGGGTGGCGCGCCGGGCTGCGGGTTCACGTGCAGCAGCAGCTTGCGACCCGGGTCGAACTCGGAGAGCTCGTAGGCGCCGTAGAACGCGAGGTGACCGGACAGCCAGTCGTGCGCGCTCGGATCGCCCGGGGTCTCGTGCGCCTGCACGGCACGGCTGTCGATCACCGCGAACCGGAAGTCTCCGAGGACGGCCAGCGTCAGCGCGCCGGGCGCGGTCACGTTGACGCGCACGCTCGTCGGGCCGAGCACCGTGATCGGGTCGCGCAGCGCGATCTTGGCGACGCCGGCGAGAAACCGCGCGGTGGCCGAGCGAGCCAGTTCGCGCATGAAGCTGAAGCGGACGTCGGCGGCCGTCAGCGTGTGCGCGTAGGGGCTCCGCACGCCACGGCGCAAGTCGAAGACGTAGTCGCCGCCGGCGAGCTGCCGCCACGATCTCGCGAGGTAGCCGACGACGTCCTCGGCCGGCGCGAGCGTCGTACTCGACGGCGGGCGTCCGGCGGGGCGCACGAGCGTGCCGGCGAGCGAGCTCTCGAGACTCTCGAATGCGCTGCCGAGATCGTCCGCCGGGTCGAGGCTCACGGGCAGGGCGTCGACGAGATCGATGAACACCGTGGCCTGTGGCGCCGGCGGGGGCGTCGTCGTCGTCGAGCCGCCGCCGCACGCCGCAAGCGTCGCGGCCGCCAGCACGGCGACGGCGATGCGCGCCGCCGCGCGCGACGCTGTCCTGCCCGCTGACGCCCGCATGCCCCAATCCTTGCGCGCGGCGGGCGCCGGCGTCGCCGCTCGAGAGCCGATGCCGGCGCTCACCTACGATTGTTGGTCTTCCCGAGCACAGGAGAACGCGACCGGATGGGCACGAACAGCGATCCGCCGATCGACCCCGCGCGTTTCCGCCGGGTCCTTGGGCAGCTGCCGACCGGCGTCACGGTGGTCACGGCACACCATTCGAGCGGACCGGTCGCGATGTCGGCGAACTCGGTGACCTCGGTCTCACTCGATCCCCCGCTGATCCTGTTCTGCCCCGCCAAGAGCTCGACGAGCTGGCCCAAGATCCGCGAGAGCGGCCGCTTCTGCGTCAACGTCTTCGCCGCCCATCACGGCGAGGCCTCGCGGCGGTTCGCCGCCCAGGGCGTCGACCGCTTCGCCGGCATCGCCTGGCACCCGCGGCCGTCCGGCCCGGCGCTCGATGACGCGGTCGCGTGGATCGAGTGCACGATCGACGCCGAGCACGAGGCGGGCGACCATCTGATCGTCGTCGGCGCCGTCGACGAGGTCGACATCCGCGACGGCGAGGCCGACCCGCTGGTGTTCTTCCGCGGACGCTACGGCTCGTTCTTGCCACAGGACTGACCGAGGCACCGCGCGCCGCGCCCCGCGTCATGGCAGGCGATCGACGATGACTATGCTTTCGCGCAGGCCTCGCACGAGCGCGGTGGCCACCGTCAAGGATCGGAGCGCCAGCATTTCGACGACCGCAGCCCCCGGAGTGCGAGTCCGAGTGCTCGACAATTTCATCGGCGGCCGCTGGGTGCCGGCGAGCGCCTCCGAGCAGCTCGACGTCCTCAACCCGGCGAGCGGGGAGCTGCTGGCGCGCGTGCCGTTGAGCGGCCGCGAGGACGTCGAGGCGGCCGTCGCCGCGGCGCGCGCGGCGCTGCCCGGCTGGCGCGCGGTTTCGGTGATCAAGCGCGCACAGTTCCTGTTTGGCCTGCGCCAGGCGATGGTGGACCGTGCAGAGGAGCTGGCACGGTCGGTGACCCGCGAGATGGGCAAGACGCTCGGCGACGCCCGCGCCGAGGTCGAGCGCGCGATCGAGATGGTCGAGGCCGCCACCGCGGTTCCGCAAACGATGCAGGGTCGCAACCTCGAGGGCGTCGCCACCAACGTCGATTGCGAGACGATCCGCCAACCGGTCGGCGTGTGCGCCGCGATCACCCCGTTCAATTTTCCGGCGATGGTCCCGTTCTGGTTCCTTCCGTTCGCGATCGGCACCGGCAACACGTTCATCCTCAAGCCGTCGGAGCAGAACCCGATCACCCAGACGATCGTCTTCGAGATCCTCGAGTCGCTCGAGCTGCCACCCGGCGTCGCCAACCTCGTCAACGGCTCGAGCGCCGTCGTCAACGCGATCCTCGACTCACCGGGCATCGACGCCGTCTCGTTCGTCGGGTCGGCGAAGGTCGCCCGCTACGTCTACCAGCGGGCGGCGGCGAACGGCAAGCGCGTCCAGGCGCTCGGCGGCGCGAAGAACCACATGGTCGTGATGCCCGACGCGGTGATCGCCAAGACCGCCGAGAACATTCTCGCGAGCGCCTTCGGCGCGGCGGGGCAGCGTTGCATGGCCGGCTCGGTCGTGGTCGCCGTCGGCGGTGCCTGGAAGGCGCTGCGCCCCGAGTTGCTCGCTCGCGCGCAGGCGCTGAGGGTCGGTGACGGCGGCGACGAGGGCGTCGACATCGGCCCGGTGATCTCTCCCGCCGCCGGAGCCCGGATCGTCGGCGAGATCGAGGCGGCGCTGGCCGCCGGAGCGAGCGCCGCGATCGACGGGCGCCTGCCGTCCGCCCCCGGAGAGGGCTATCTCGGCCCGACGATCCTCGAGAACGTCGCGCCCGACAGCGACGCCGTGCGCGAGGAGATCTTCGGCCCGGTGCTCTGCGTGCTCGAGGTCGACACGCTCGACGACGCGATCGAGCTGGTCAACAGCAGCCGTTACGGCAACGGCACCTCGATCTTCACCGAGTCGGGCGCCGCGGCGCGGCGCTACCGCTCCGAGGTCGAGGCCGGCATGGTCGGAGTCAACATCGGCGTCGCCGCGCCCGTTGCCTTCTTCCCGTTCTCGGGCTGGAAGGGCTCGTTCTTCGGTGACCTCCACGCCCATGGCCAGGACGCGGTCGAGTTCTACACGCGCAAGAAGACGATCACCTCGCGCTGGTTCTCCGAGCACGCCGGCAAGTTCTTCGTCGAGTGAGTCCCGTGGAGCAGATGACCCGGCGCAGGGTGACGTTCTCGCGCAACGTGACGTTGTCGCTCTCGCGGACGTGCGTCTCGCACTGCAAGTACTGCGCGTTCGCGACCCATCAGCCGCACCTGCATGAACCGGACGAGGTGCGCCGGCTGCTTGACCATGCCGCGCGCCGCAACGTCAAGGAGCTGTTGATCCTGACCGGCGACGACCCGGCCTACCATCCGGGGCTGCGGGCGCGCCTGCAGGAGCTCGGCTTCGAGGACTTCGTCGGCTACGTGGTGTGGAGCTGCGAGCAGGCGCTCGAGCGGGGACTGTTGCCGCACACCAACCTCGGCGCGCTCTCGCGCGCCGACCTGGCGCGCCTGCGCGAGGTGACCGCGTCGCAGGGGCTGATGCTCGAGTCCACGCGCCGCGACCTGGTCGCCCACCAGGGCTCCCCGACCAAGGATCCGCAGCTGCGGTTGGCGACGATCCGCGCCGCGGGTGAGCTGCGAATCCCGTTCACCAGCGGCATCCTGGTCGGCATCGGCGAGCGCCCCGAGGATCGCATCGAGGCGCTCGAGGCGCTGGCCGAGTGCCACCGCGAGTACGGTCACATCCAGGAGCTGATCCTGCAGAACTTCGTGCCACACCGCCGCTACTACGGTGAGGAGCCGGCCGAGGTGGCCACCGCGGCGGCACAGGAGTACTGGCGCACCGGGCTCGGCCAGCCACCGAGCGAGCCGCTTCCCGAGTGGGCCTGCGAGGTCACGATCGACGACCTCCGCGCACTCGTCAGCCACGCGCGTGCGCTGCTTCCCGACGTCGGCATCCAGGTGCCGCCGAACCTCTCGGACTGGTGGCCGGAGCTCGTCGCCGCCGGCGCGAGCGACCTCGGCGGGCTGTCGGCCAACGGCGACCACATCTCCCCCGAGCACCCGTTTCCCTCGCCGCACCAGGTGCGCCGCCGGCTCGCGGAGGACGGCCTTGCGCTGACCGAGCGGCTGTGCGTATACGGCCGCTACATCGAGCCGGAATGGGTTGCGCAGAGCGTGCTCGACGTGATCACCGCGCGCTACTGGTCGTTCATCCCGCGACGCGGATCGGGTCGTCGCAACGATCGCGTGATCCGCCGCGACCTCGTCGCCGGCGCGATCGACAAGGGCCGCGAGGGCACGACGCTCAGCGAGGACGAGCTGACGGCGCTGTTCGCCGAGACGCGCCCGCAGGCGATCGAGGCGATCCGCGAGGCGGCCGACGAGCTGCGTGCCGAACTGGTCGGCGAGACCGTGACCTTCGTCGTCTGCCGCAACATCAACGTGTCCAACGTCTGCATCGTCGGCTGCGCGTTCTGCGGCTTTGGCCAGGGCCGCCGCTCGCCCGACGCCTACCAGTACGACCGCCCGGCGCTCGAGGAGAAGGTCCGCGAGGCGGTCGAGTTCGGCGCGACCGAGATCTGCATGCAGTCGGGGATCCATCCCGACTGGACGCTCGAGGACTACGAGCACTGGCTGCGGGTGATCAAGGAAGCCGCGCCGCAGCTGCACCTGCACGCCTACTCGCCGATGGAGATCGCCCACATGTGCGACATCTCGG
>ODAK010004691.1_pt1 | contig 13974 bp, 10 predicted proteins | sample 1539591 | NCBI WGS metagenome assembly ODAK01 (sample SAMEA3539303, study PRJEB22396) | soil metagenome | biome: tundra; feature: field; material: soil | place: USA | collected 2010-05 | depth 0.15 m | reverse complement strand
ACGCACTCGGCTTGGGACCGAGGGATCGCAGGTGCAACTCCTGCCGCGCTGACCAGTTTACATTGGGGTGTTGGATAAGTGAATAAGTGGATTGGCGGAAAACCAAGACTGTGTTACTCAGCAATCCAGTTATCCATTAATCCATCATCCTATCGCTTCCGCTGCCGTGGTCGAATATACGAGGCATCCGTCTTCTAAACGGAACGATGCAGGTGGGAATCCTGCCGGCAGCACCATTGCCAGGTAGTGTCAAAGTAGCACGCCGACCTGTTAAGCCGCGCGGTGTTGGTGCGAGTCCAACCCTGGCAGCCAACTTTGATTTACGATTTACGAATGACGATTTACGCGTCAACAGAACCACGCCGCCGCCATGCGCTCGTAAATTGTAAATCACATGTCATAAATCTTTCGGAAGGCAGGCAGATACAAGCTGGCTGCACCTGTCTCGAAAACAGGAACGGCATCGCCGAGGTCGGGGCATTACCCGGTGGCCGTCTGCAAAGACCCTTCCGCCAACTTAACCATCAACCAACAGGAGACCACCATGACCATAAGCATATTATTCCCCAGGTGGCTGGCACGGCGATTTGCCAGGCCACGGCCAGGGCAGAAAGTCCGTCCTCATCTGAAGATTCGGCAAGTGCTCCCAACGCTGCCGAAAAACAAGCGAACCTTCGCGCGTTTCCAGGATGACAACAGCCCCGCTGGCGGGCGAATCCAATGGCGCCAGTAGTCGTTTATCAACCAACAACCACTCAAACCCGAAAGGAAATCCCATGAAACCCATGTTCACTTATCAAGGTCGGCTGCTCTTTCGCAGGAGCAACAAACCAAATCGTAGCCTCCGAATTCGCCCGGCGAAATTGAATTTCATCTTTCGTCCGGTGCGTTTCGGTTTGAAACCAAAAATCACAGACTATGAATGCAAATAACATTGAGTCCAAGTTCGCCGCGATAGGCGCACGGATCAAAGTGCGTGAAATTGCGTCGCGCTGGCGGCAGGGCAACCAAACCTGGGTGTCACCGGCGGATTTTGCCGTGGATATCCGCCGCGACGGCAACGGTGAGTTCTTTGAACTCCGCGTGCCGACGCACCTACGCGAAACGCTCGACGTTTCCGTGATGCAGGCCGAGCCGCAGCAGCGTCATCTGCTCCTGTTCGTGCGCAAGCAGGGCGAAAAACCGCAACTGGATCGCTTCCTCTGCGGCCACGACGAACGCGAATGGTTCGTCGCTGCCGTGCCGGGCGGCGCATCCAGTGTGCGTCAGGCGATGGACGCACTCCAGCCGCAGGACGTTCGTGATGCGCTCACCCGCAATCACGTTTCGTCGCGCAAACGTTACGCGCGCAAGAACTGGGCCTTTCGCCGTCAGGGCGAATGGTTCTTCGTGCCTGAACCGTCGTTTGTGGTGAACGAGAAACTCGTGCTCCACAACGAACCCCTACGCCGTGGTGCGGGAAAGCCGCACCTCGTGAAGGAAATCTACCGCAGTGGCGGGGAGACGGTTCACGTTTGCAGTCGTCATCCAAACGGCGTCACGCCGGATGAGTGTCGCTTGATCCTGCAACGCAATCCGGAAGCGGCTCGTTGGGGCTGGCAGGTGATGCGCCGTAATCCGGGCGTCTATGCCCGCGGCACGGTGCGGCACAGCGACCACGCCACCATCACGCTGCCGTTCTGGCATCGGGTTCTGATGAACACCGAGACCCAGAGCCGCACGATGGCCAACGTGGCCTTCCTGGACTAACAACCAATCCCGCAGTGGCGTTGCACTCGATGCGACGCCACTGCGGTCATGCTCAAATATCCCCCATGAAAACAGAACCGCCTGCTATAAACGAATCACCGTCCACCGGTTGTGAATTTGCAAATATTCAGTATCAAAACGCGGCAACTAAGAACGGTGGGGCATGTGAGAGTGAAAATCCTGCTCCGTTGCCGAAGCCCTCACCCGAACCGCCCGTTTCGTTTTACGAAGCAGCTTATTATTGGATTCTGACGCGTTCATAGAAATTGCAAAAACCGTCCCGTAGCTCAAAAGCAGAGCGTTCGCCTGATAAGCGAAAGACCGCGGAGCGTTACCGCGCAGGAGGACCAGCCTTCGCTCTTCGAGCATCGGCTCGGCGAGCCAGTTTACCCATGGAAATCTAGCGCACGGTTACACCTCGAAACGGCGGCCATGTGCAAGCACCCCGAGTAGCTGAGGCAGATTAGCGCCTCCCTGAAGAGGAGGAGACGTTGGCGCGCTACCAACCTCTGGGACCAATTCAGTTGATAGTTCAGAGTTGATGGTTGATAGGCCAAGGCCTTCAGCCCGCTCTGCTATCAACTATCAACCCTCAACTATTAACTCCAATGACCACATTGACTGAAACTCAAGTCCGCCTTTTCGCCTCGGCCAAAAGTTGGATCGAGGGTGAAGCGGTGCGCCAGCTTTATGCCACCGCGAAGCTCGACGGCGTCCGTCGCGCGGTGGGCTTCCCGGATTTGCATCCGGGCAAAGGTTCGCCGGTCGGCGCAGCCTTCGTGACGGAGGGTAAAATCTATCCGCATCTCATCGGCGGCGACATCGGTTGTGGCATGGCATTATTCAAGACGGACCTCGTCCGTCGCGATGCCAAGCTCGACCGCTGGGCGGAAAAATATTTCCACCTGGAATCTCCGTGGGACGAGGAAGTGGGCGAGTTCCTCGCGGAACACGAATTGGAATCCACGGAGTTTGATTCGTCGTTGGGCACAATCGGCGGTGGCAATCACTTCGCCGAGTTGCAAACGGTCGAGCAGATTCTTGACGCGGGTGCGTTCAAGCAGCTCAGCCTCGGCAAGCAGCAACTCGTCGTGCTCGTTCATAGCGGCTCGCGTGGTTTGGGTGAATCCATCCTGCGCGCGCACGTGGACCAGCACCTTGGCAATGGCATTGAGGCGGATTCGTTCGCAGCGGAGGATTATCTCCGCGGCCACGACTTCGCCGTGCGCTGGGCCAAGGCGAATTGCGAACTGATCGCCCGCCGCTTCGTGGCGACGATCGGTGCCGAAGCGGAATCCCTCTGGGATGGCTGCCACAACAGCATCACGCGTCGCGAAAGCGATGGCGAAGTGGTGTGGCTGCACCGCAAAGGAGCGGTTGACGCGGAGAGCAACTTCGTCATCATTCCCGGTTCACGCGGCTCGATGAGCTACGTCGTAAAGCCTATCGGCGATGGTGAAAGTCACGCATGGTCGCTGGCACACGGTGCGGGCCGCAAGTGGGCGCGCAGCGATGCCCGCCAGCGCATGCGCGAGCGTTTCAGGGTAAGCGAACTCGCGCAGACGCCGCTCGGTGGCCGTGTGGTTTGCGAAGAGCGCGACCTGCTCTACGAAGAAGCCCCCGCCGCTTACAAAAACATTGAGGCAGTGATCGCCGACCTCGTTGCTGCCGGACTCGTGTCCGTCATCGCTACGCTGCGACCGCTCCTCACCTACAAGATCCGCAAAGCGCGGCGTTAAGTTCCAAATCCCAAGCTCCACGCTCCAGAGAGAAGCGCCAAGCACCAAAATCCAATGGTGCAATCGTGCGTCACCGGAGTTTTGGAGCTTGGTTCTTGGACATTCTCTGGAGCTTGGATGTTGAAGCTTGGAGTTTTCCCCGTTCGTCCGTGAATGCAAAGCAGCTCGCGCGTCCAGCCCTTCAAGCTGGTCCTAGTATTGCGACAATGTAATTACGTTACAAAGTGTCGGGCTAATTTTTGGTCGGCATCCTGCCGGGTAAACTTCCAGTCAATCCGACAATGCTCTTGGTTGCGCCGTTGCTCCCAAGCGAACACTTCGGCGCGCAGGCGCGACTCATCACCGAGGCGGCGACCCATGCACTGGCGATCGAGGATTCCGATCTCAATTTCGGCCATGTTCAACCAGCTGGCATGCTTGGGCGTGTAGTGGAATTCTATTCTTGAAAGAAAAGCGGTCGCCCTGTCCGGCCCCATTACCGCCTCGAACGAGACGCGAAAATGAGTGTTCAAATGGTCCAAGACCAAATGGATTTTATGCGCTTGGGCATAGACTTCCGAGGCCAAAAATTGCACAAAGGCCACAAAGTCCGCCTTGGTCCGGCGGCCCGTGATTTCCACCTCGCGGTGACCGGCTTTGGGTTCTACTGCCACAAACAGGTTGCGTGTTCCAGCCCGCTTGTATTCGTAATCCTCCTTGGCCACTTGCCCCGCCGCCGCCGGTAGGGGCGGACGGGTTTGTTGGAGTAACTGCTTGCTCTTTTCATCGAGGCAAACCACCGGTTCAGCCGGATCGTAAGGCTTGGCGTAAAGCCCCAAAACATCATCCATCCGCTCCCGCTATTCGGCGGTGATCCGGCCGAGGCACCCCCTCACTTTGCGCCAAGGTTTACAGACGTTTTTTTTAGAATCTGCCGGACCGTTTCCCGATTGACGCCCGCCAGTTTGGGCCGGTGCCCGGCCGCGATCGTCAACAATCGAATCGTCCAACGCGCCGCTCCTTCTGGCGGCTGGCTACAGGCCAGCGCCACCACTTCGGCCTCTTGGTCCGGGCGGTATTTGATCGGCTGGCCGGGCCGGGCGGCATCATGCAAGGCGTAATCCAAGCCTTTCTCCCGATGGGCTGCTTGGGTGCGCCAAATGACCATCCGGCTGACCCCCAAGACGGTTTGGATTTGGAGGGTCGGCACGCCGGTCCCCAACGCCAACAGAATGTGCGCCCGGGTGGTTTCGCGGGCCGAATGTTGTCCTTTGCTGCGGAAGCTTTCCAGAAACCGCTTGTCCTCAGAAAGCAATTTAATCTGGTGGGATTTCATCCCACCAGATTATTGTAACTTTATTAAATTGTCAAGATACTAGCCGGTGCGAGTCCGGCCACGGATGCCAGCTCGATTTACGATTTTGGATTTACGATTTACGAGCCGCGCTCGAATTGGAAGCAAGGCGCGTAAATCGTCACTCGTAAATCGTAAATTCCACGCCTCTGTGCCTCAGCAGCCACAGGAGCGGTTTCGTAAACCGCTATTCGTCGGTGCAAGTCCGACCAGGGGTTCCAGTGTATGGTGATCATGATGTAACAGCAGCATCACGCCCCGTGAAGGCGTTTGTGCCGGTGCGAATCCGGTTGGTCACCCCAATTTAGATGGGCCGAAGTTGATCGTTTATCCTCCACCGAAGGAGGGCGTAGCGTCTTGGGTGAAAGCTCAAGCGCTCTGGGTTCGATTCCCAGCATGGAGTGCCTCCGTTCGATCACGCCACTTGCCCATCGTATTTCCGTGATGACCCCGTAGTTTAACAGCGATAGAACGTCCGGTTAAAAACCGGGAAGTGTGGGTTCGATGCCCATCGGGAGTCCCATTTAGACGGGCCGTTGAGTTTGGGTTATCGGTGAAGCGGGAAACCGCGAGCGGGTTCGAACCCTGCGCCATCAGGCAACTGATGGATTCCCAACTCGCCCTTTGTCCGTCTTCCAGTTTTCGACGGGTCGCAGGATTGGGTTATCGCTCATAACGACGTGGTCGCTGGTTCGAGTCCAGCCTTCGGCACCAGACGCTGGAGTAGCTCAGTGGTAGAGCACGTAATTCCCAGTTCGATTTTTATCCGTCGGATCTTTAGATGGGCCAAAGTTGTGGATTATCGCTTGTTGTCGGTTCGAGTCCGACCTGTCCGCTGGCGGGCAATAGCTCAATGGTAGAGCAGCCTCCGCAAGGAGTTTTCCACGGCATCCCTTGCCCATCTGCAATTTCATCACGGCGCGTGCCGCGATGATTCAACCGCAACCCTCAACCACGGAGGCCGTATGGCCCACAAACATGAATGGGAAGAATCCAACTTCGAAATCACCAGCAAGCGTCGTAAAGGCTTCCCATCCGAGACGCAGGTGAAGCGCGGCGTGCGCATCGTGCATGGGGATAAGCAACTGAGCGAAAAGCTGGGCCGCAACGACCCGTGCCCGTGTGGTTCAGGACGCAGCTTTTAAAAAGTGCTGCCTCCGCTCCGGTCGCTATGACGGCGCTAATCGGAACCACTTCTTTCCGCGAGTAATCGCGCGAAGCGCATTGGCCGTGCGCAAGCACTTCTGCGGGCCGAAGAACATGGGTTATCAATGAAAATGACCAACCCCACGTTCACCAACTTGTCCGCAGTGTAATCAATCAATTCGTGTCGAGAGTTGGCGGCACACTCGTCGAAAGGAAAATATTATGGCTATCAATTATGCAAAGCTCTTCAACCGCCGCGTCACGCCGCAGTCGCAGCCGATCCCGGGTTCGACGCAGGTCCGCAACTCGAACAGTGGCTACTCGTGGCAGGTGGACGACTGGACGCGGCTCGACCGCTTCCTGATCCTTGGTGCCGAAGGTGGCACGTATTACATCGGCGAACGCGAGCTTGTGAAGCAGAACCACGACGCACTCATCCGCTGCATCAAGGCCGACGGCGTTCGTGCCGTGAACCGCATTGTGGAGATCAGCGATGCCGGTCGCGCGCCGAAGAACGATCCGGCCATCTTCGCCCTCGTGCTCGTCGTGACGCACGGCGACGCGCCGGCGAAGGCGCACGCATTCGCGAACCTGAACAAGGTCTGCCGCATCGGCACGCACCTGTTCCACTTCGCGGAATACGTGAACGCGATGCGTGGTTGGGGCCGTGGTCTCCGCAATGCTGTTGGTCGCTGGTATGTGGACCGTGGTGCCGATGACCTCGCGCACCAGGCCGTGAAGTATCAGCAGCGTGACGGTTGGTCGCACGCCGACCTGATCCGTCTCGCTCACCCGAAGGCTCCGTCCTCGCAGCATGACGCGGTTTTTCGCTGGATGCTTGCCGGCGCGGATTTGCTCGGCGAACGCGAAGTGAAGCGCCGGGTTGGAGTTCATGCTTCAGCTTGTCTGGGCGGCGCAGCGTCGGCGGGGAACAGCCTGAAGGCTGAACTCCAACAAGGTTACGTTGAACGCACGACGAAGTATGCTGCGGTAGGCGAACTGCCGAAGTTCATTGAGGCGTTCGAGCGTGTGAAGCAGACGTCGAATGTCATTGAAGTGGTGAAGCTCATTGACGAGTTCGATCTGCCGCGTGAAGCCATTCCGACGCAGTGGCTCAACGAAGTTGCCGTGTGGGAAGCCTTGCTCGAACGCATGCCGATGACGGCGATGATCCGCAACCTCGGCAAGATGACGAGCCTCGGTCTGCTTGCGCCGTTCAGCGATGCGAAGCGTCTCATCGTCCGCAAACTGCGCGACGAGACGGCGCTCAAGCGTGCGCGCATCCACCCGCTGGCGGTCCTTGTGGTGCAGAAGATCTACGCCCAGGGCCACGGCGACAAGGGTGCGCTCAAGTGGTCGCCGGTCGCAGGTGTGGTGGACGCGCTGGACGAAGCGTTCTACGCGACGTTCCAGAACGTTGAACCATGCGGCAAGCCGGTGCTGCTTGCGCTCGACGTGAGCGGTTCGATGGCGAGCTCGATGATCGCGGGTTCGGGCATCAGCGCCCGCGAAGCAAGCGCGGCGATGGCGCTCATCACGGCGGCAACCGAGCCGGAACATGAGATCATCGCGTTCTCGGCTGCGGCTGGTGGCCACGGCGGCAAGTGGGGCGGAGGCGAACCGGGCATCACGCGTGTGAACCTCTTGCCGCGCATGAGACTGGCCGACGTTATCAAGCGCATCGAAGCCATCCCGATGGGCGGCACGGACTGCGCGCTGCCGATGTTGTGGGCTGCCCGCAACAAGCTGAATGTGTCAGGCTTCATCACCCACACGGACAGCGAAACTTGGGCGGGCAACATCCACCCGGCGCAGGCGCTGCGTCAGTATCGCAGCGAGTTCGTCAGTGACGCGAAGGCGGTCGTTCTGGGCATGACCTCCAACGGCTTCACCCTCGCCGACCCGAACGACCGCAGCATGATGGACGTGGTGGGTTTCGACACGACGGCACCCGCCGTGATCGCGGACTTTGTCCGGTCTTAACGGGACTGGACGGTTCAAGGAAACAACGCGGGCGGAGGTGAAAATTTCCGTCCGCACTTTAATTTCAAATCCCGTTGGCCGAGCAGTTCAGGCGGCGGTTTGCAGAACCGCAAAGGCTGGTGCGATTCCAGCACGGGATTCCATTTTCAAGAACCGCGCGCGGCGTTGAGCGCCTTCATCAATTCCGGCAACACAACTCCCGCCGCGCCGGCGAGCACGAAGTGCGCCTGTGCCGTGAACGGCGTCGGCAGTGGATTGATCTCGACGACCGTCGCACCGCTGCGCAGCGCTTCCGCTGGCAATGCGGCGGCGGGATAAACGACCGTGGACGTGCCGATGGAGAAGAAGACGTCGCAACTGGTGCTGGCGGTCGTGGCCAGTTCCATCTCCGCTTCAGGCATCGGCTCTTCGAACCAGACGACGTCAGGCCGCAAGAGTCCGCCGCAGTTCGGACACTTCGGCGGGACATCGCCGGTGTCTTGCCAGCTTGAAACGATGTTGCCTTCGTCAAAACATTTTGTGCGCGTGATGTTGCCGTGCAGTTCGACAACGCGACGGCTGCCGGCGCGCTGATGCAGGCCGTCCACGTTTTGCGTGAGGAGAAAGAACTGCGGGAAAAGTTTCTCCATCTCCGCGAGCGCGAGATGCGCCGGATTTGGTTTCGCCTCGGCGACCAGTTTGCGCCGCCATTCATACCATTCCCAGACGAGACGCGGATTGCGCCGGAACGCCCGTGGCGTGGCGAGTTCTTCGGGACGGAATTTGGCCCACAACCCGGTCAGCGCGTCGCGAAACGTCGGCACCCCGCTTTCCGCCGAGACACCTGCACCTGTGAGCACGGCCACGGATTGGGCGGCGGCAAGCTGCCGAATCAATTCAAGCGGAAAGGTCATGCGCGGCATTTTGCACCGCAAACAATTTTACCGCGAGAATTTCCGCGACGCGAAACCCCGGTGCCGGCCAGGACTTTCACAGGCCTGGCTGCGGCGGTTCAACTTCGCCTTCGCGTTGCGTTCGGGTTGCAAGCATTGCAGCGATGCAGCGGTCTCTTAAACCGCAGAGCACGGGGCGGCACCGTGGCAACCCACCATTTCCCAGCGAGGATAGAAGGTGGAGGATGGCGGATAGATCAAGGCTGCATTGCCAACTTCCATTTTCCATCTTCGATCCTCGATCCGAGAAACGCATCCGTGGTGAAATTATGATCATCCTCCGCTTCGAACGGAGAGTTTGCAGGTGGGAGTCCTGCCGGATGCACCAGGTTGATTTGCGATTTTGGATTTACGATTTACGAGCCGAACTCGGTTTGGGAACGGTCCGCGTAAATCGTCATTCGTAAATCGCAAATTCCAACGCCGCGTTAGCCCAACTACCAGAGGCGCTCCGCTTAGAACGGAGAGGTTGGGGGTGGAAATCCCTCACGCGACACCATTTTTAGGCGGCGAGAATAGAAGATCGAGAATGGAGGATGGAAAGGACCGCAAAGCAACGTCGGCTGTCGTCCATTCTCCATCCTCGATCCTCGTTTCCCAAACGCTCCCGTAGCCCAACGCAGAGGCGGCGGACTTAAACCCCGCACAGTGTCAGTGCAACTCTGACCGGAAGCACCAACCGCGTTTAGTCCAATTAGAAGAGGCGTTCCGCTCAAGACGGAAAGGTTGCAGGTGCAAGTCCTGCCGCGCGGACCAATTTCACATTGATCCTCGTCGTCGTTCTCGTCCTCATCCTCGAACACCGTGATTCGATTACGAGCACGAGGACGAGGACGAGGACGATTGAAAGGAATGTCAACCGGACGAGCGAGCCGGGCCTCGGTGCTAACGAGCGCGTGCCTTCGGGCAAGTGGTGCGAGTCCACGACATTCCGCCATTTTACGAAACGTAGCAGCCGACGTGAGGAGGCTCATTCTAAAAATTGCAACTCGAAGCAAAGTTAGAGCCTCGTCACCTCGTCTCCTACAGAAAAAACTGCCGGCGTGTAGTTCAAAGAGAACCGTCCGTTTTATAAACGGAATCGCACTAGATGAGTGCCGGGTCAGGGAGCGTTACCCGGCACGCCGACCATTTCTGAAAGTGACGCGTGACCGGCCAAGTGAAATGTGACACGTGACAAGGCATGTTGCGTCGAGCGCCTTCATGTCACTCGTCACCTCTCACCGTTGTCACCGTTTTGGAGTCGAAGCCACAGCAGACCGGCACCGGATTTTTACTCCGGTTGGGTGAGGTTGCAACTACCTCCGGCTCCACCAGTTTTGCAGCGAGAATGGAGGATTGCGGATGGAAGATGGCAGTGCGCGCGGTCGCCATCCGCTATTCTCTATCCTCCATCTTCGTTTCAAAAATGCCGGGTCGTCTAGAGCGTTCTCAAGAATCATGTAGCGACTTCCTGCGAGGAAGAGCCAACAAAACAAGCGGTTTTTAGAAAAACACAGCTACATCATTTTTGAGAATGCTCTAATCGTAGGACAGCGCCCTTTGAAGGCGCGAATGTTGGTGCAATTCCAGCCCCGGCAGCCAATCTCAATTTACGATTTTGGATTTACGATTTACGAGCCGAACGTAGATCGAAAGCGGGGCGCGTAAATCGTCATTCGTGAATCGTAAATTCAAACGCCCGATGGTGAAACAGGATCATGTCTCTCTTACAAAGAGATGCTGAGGGTGCAATTCCTTCTCGGGCGACCACCATTGCAGCGAGGATGGAGGATGGAAGATAGACTATGGCAAATCACCCGACGCTATCCTCCATGCTCCATCTTCTATTCTCGTCAGCCAAAGCCTCGTTGCATAACCAGCAGTGCGCCGGTCTCTGACACCGGAAGTCTGGGTGCGATTCCCAGCGAGGCAGCCAGGTTTCAGTTTATAAAGCAAAACGCCCCGAGGCTTCTGACATCGGGGCGTTTGAAACCAGCAGGTGGAATTATTTTTCCTGGCCGGTGAGGCCCGCCTTTTGCAGGGCGTCGAACACGGCCTTGTCATTGAAATTGCCGGTCACTTCAAATGTCTTGGCCCCCTTGGCGGCCGTGTTGCCGGTCACACCGGGCACGGTCCCCAGCGCCTCGCTCACCGCCTTGACACATTTGCCGCAGCAAAGATGCACCCCTTCAATTTTGAGGGATGACACCGTTTGATTCTTCGCGCCGGTTTCGGAGTTGAGCTTGATCGTGGCATCACTGCTCTTGCCAAAGTAGCCGGCGGCCACCAGCGCGTCCGCGCCCTTTTGAACCGTGGCCGTGTCCGGCCCGGTCAGGGTCACGGTGCCGGCATCCTGATCCGCCTTGGCGGTCAGGCCGGTGACATCGGCCACCGCTTTGGCAACACTTTTGACGCAGGACTGACAGCACAGGTGAACGTCGGTGAGGGTGACGGTTACATCGGCGGCACGCGCCGAAAGGGTGAGGGCCAGGGCAATGGTAGTAAGAATAATTTTCATGTGTTTAATATCTAATGTTGTTCAGCGCCTATACATAACCCCTTTTGCCGAAATTTCAACCACGAATAAATATGGCCTGTGAAAAGTGGCGTGTGGTTCATTTGGGAAGCCCCATCCACAAAACTTGGGCGCACAACCAGCTCCGCGACGGCTTCAAAATGTTGAGCAAATCCGCGCCAACGAACGCTTCCCCAAATTCCCCAGCTGTTCATATAAACAAAAGGCCGAAACGATTTTCAAGTCACGCCACAACCGCGCGCGTAGATTTGAATTGCAGTAGTGGTGCGCGACCGGACTACTTCAGTCCTGTTTTTGCGGCGTGGCGTTCTGTTGGTTCTTCGGCATCCAGACTTGCATCTGACAAGTGCCGCGATTGGCGTTCGCGTAATAAGGCGTTGCCGTGACATGGAACGGTACGGAATTTACCTGGTCTTTACTGCTGCGGAAAACTGCCGTCGCGGTTCCGTGCAGAATGGTAATTCCGCCCAGCAGATTGCTTTGGTATTCCGACGTGAACTTCGTTCCCGGTGGAATGACAAGGTTTTGCACCGCCGCGCCGTTGTCCGTGCCTTCAAAGCAGTAAACAATCGGACCGCGCATCAAGGCAACCCGGCCTTTATCCGCCTGGACGTTCGCGTTGGCTCTCACGTGTTGCACGGGCATGTCCAAAGTCAATTGCACAACATCGCCGGATTTCCAGCGGCGATGCAGCGTGGCATAGCCTTGAACCATTTCAACATTCTCTACCAGCTTCCCGTTTACTTTCAAGTGTGCGCCACCATTCGCCGGACGGTTGCTCGCTTGATACAAATCGTCGGGCGACGTCGCGCCCTGGCACCAGCCGGGGATGCGGATGCGTAAATCAAATTCGCCCGCTTTGGCTGGCTCAATCGTGATTTTCACATTGCCATTCCAGGGATAATCCGTCGTCTGTTTCAGCCGCACGATCTGGCCGGCCAGTTGAATTTTCGCTTCGCTGCCAACGAACAAGCTCACATAAATGCCTGACTTGTCCTGCGCATAAATGTAGCCGGGCATCGCGCCCATCAGCTTGAGAAACATCGGCGGGCAGCACGGACAACCGTTCCACGCCCAGCGCGAGTTGCCATTCGCCGTTTGCAACGGATTGACATAGGTGTAAGCATTTCCCGGCAGGGAAACACCGGCCAGCGCGCCGTTGTAGAGTTCGCGTTCGAGTGCGTCCATGTAACGCGCGTCACCCGTGAGCAAATTCAGGTTGCGACTAAAAAATCCCGCGCCCACCGCGCCGCAGGTTTCCAAGTAGCCATCGTTCGGCAGGAGGTAATCTTTCCCAAACGCTTCGCCTTCCGCGGTCGCGCCGATGCCGCCGGTGACATACGTCTTTTTACCGTTCATATTTTCCCACAAGCGAATGGCGGTGGCGCGATAATCGTCGCGACCGTTGATGCCTGCGAGCGCACCCACGCCGGCGAACAGCAGCGCCGCGCGAACCGCGTGGCCCTCGATGGTTTGTTGCTCGAAGACGGACTGGTGATCCTGATTGTAAGCGCCGTAAGACTTTTGGTCCTTGCGTTCATGTCCACGCGCCTCCACCCAGTATTGCGCGAGGTCGAGGTAACGCTTCTCATCCACGGCCACCGGCATCTCGCGTTTCAGCTCTGGATGCTCGCGAAAAAACAAATACAGATTTCCGAACGCTTCCTCCACGATGGCGTGATTAGGAACCAGTTCATATTTGGGTGCCGGCCCAACCTGGTCGCAGGTGTAGTTCGCCAGCTTGACCGCGGCTTTCAACAGGCTGGTTTTGCCGGTGGCTTCGTAATAATGCACCGCTGCCTCGCAGGCCGCGCCGATATTATACATTTCGTGCTGATAACCGTCGTTGCCGCCGTTCAATCCCCAGCGCTGCGTCGGATGCAGCAACTGCGTCCAGGTGTTGAGATAGCCGTCCGGGTCCTTGTCCTGCGCCGCCGCGATGCGCACGATGTAGCCGTCAATCCGCTTTTCCAACACAGAATCCGGATGCGCCGCCAGAAAATCGGCCGAGCCGCGGATCATCTCGTAAATCAAACCGTCATACCACGGCGGACCCGCATGGCCATCGGATTTGCCGTCGCGGACGCGGTCAAAATTATTCAGCGCGCCGCCGCGGTCATTCTCGAACTTGTCGAAGCAGTCCGGGATGGTGACTTCCTGCCAGACCTTGCGCTTGGGCGACCAGAAGGAATCCTCGATGGTCACTGATTGAACCGGCACTGGTGTGAGTTGGTTGGCGGGTTGTGCTTTCGCATTGGGCAGGCTGCATGGCAAACAGCACAGCATTGCGAAAGTGACGCCGATGGAAATAATTTTCATGGTGCTCGCGCAAATTTTGGCGCATCCCAAGAACGGCTGCAAGATTTCCATCCAATAAAAGAACAAACACCTCCTGAACCTGCAGCCGCCGACGTGAGGAGGCTCTGACCGATTCGGATTTCGACATTCGACATTCGGATTTATAGAGTGAGCCTCCTCACGTCGGCTGCTACGAAAAATTGAAATTATGACCGACATCCTGAACAAGACCATCGTGCTCGTGCTCAACCGCAACTGGCAGGCGATCAACATTCG
>ODAK010004690.1_pt1 | contig 13976 bp, 8 predicted proteins | sample 1539591 | NCBI WGS metagenome assembly ODAK01 (sample SAMEA3539303, study PRJEB22396) | soil metagenome | biome: tundra; feature: field; material: soil | place: USA | collected 2010-05 | depth 0.15 m | reverse complement strand
GCCCGCCATTCGCAGCGAGATCCACGCGCTGGACGAAAGCGTCACGGTTTCGCATGTCCAGACCATGGAGCAAGTGGTTGCCGACGCCACCGCCGAGCCCCTGTTCTACCTGCTGCTGCTCGGCACGTTTGCCGCCGTTGCACTAACTCTGGCGGCGGTGGGTATTTATGGAGTGATGAGCTATTCTGTCTCGCGCCGTACTCATGAAATCGGTATCCGCATGGCGCTTGGTGCGAAACAGAGCGATGTGCTCAAACTTGTGACCGGGCAGGGAATGATGCTGGCACTGGCGGGGACTGCGGTGGGAGCGGCAGGCGCATTGCCCTTGGCCCGTCTGATGTCGAGCCTATTGTACGGTGTTCTCCCCACTGACCCGTTGACCTTCGCCGTGGTAGCCGCGGTGCTCGCCGCTGTCGCCCTGCTGGCCAGCTACATCCCCGCCCGCCGCGCCACGAAAGTCGATCCCATGGTGGCGCTGAGGTATGAGTGATTGCCGATTTGCGATTGTCGATTGCAAAACCTACGTTATCAATCGTCAATCGACAATCATCAATCGGCAATTGGCAATCGAGCTGAGGTACGAGTAAGGCATTATTCAGTTGAGGGTGGTTAGTGGCGAGCGGGAGAGTGGGGTGGACAGAGGATGGGGATTGTTTCCCGATTGTTCCGTCGATAGATGCGGAAATCTGCCTCGTCCACGGTGATCACCGTGTGATGGAGGAACAGTTCGCTCATGCGGATCAGGCACAGGTCGGCAAGACCGGGGTGGCGATCCCGATATCGCTCGGCCAGTTGCGCGAGGCGCTGCTGGTGCTTGGCCATTTCGAAAGCGATGCGCAACATCCCGTCCTCGACGAGAGATAGAACGAAGGGAACGGAACGAAGATGGAAGGCTGCCTCCGCCAACACAGCTTCGCATGTCAGGAGCGGCTCCGTAATGCTCTTGGCGATGTCCACCGCCCAGGGATGAAAACGGTCGGTGCGATTGCCAAAAGCCACGATCAGGCCGGTGTCGGCAATGGCCTTCATGATCGCGCGAATCCTTTGCGGGAGGAGAGATCCGGCGGGCCGCTGATTTTGCCGGCATGACGAAGGAACGGTTGGTTCCCCGTCTCGGATTTGGCCCGCTCGAGTTGGTGGCGGATAATCCGGCTGACCGGCAAACCGGTCTCCCGGCGCCGTTCCTGGAGCCACTCGGCGAGTTCTGGTGTAAGACGAACGCTTATTGTATGACTCATATGGCAAAAATGTAGCACAAACGGAAATTAACGTCAACCGTGGCGCCGGGCGGCCAAGGTCGATTCCATGGTGGCGCTGAGGTATGAGTAGGTGACTGGTTACAGATGACAGGTTGCAGGGGTGGGCGCTGGCGTCAGGTATTAGCACTAATTCTGAATGCTGAATTATAAATTGTGAATTGGGGCGTAATCGCCGTGGCGCGGATATCGGAGACTTGAACACTTTCGGAGATGTTTGCATGGTGATAAGAACTCCATTTTGCCGGTTGCTCTTGGCGGTTTGTTTCTCCGTTTTGCTTTTCCGAGGGACCGTCTTCGGCCAAGCGGATCGAGAAATGTCGGTGGGAAATGATGTGACGCGAATCGACTACTCGAAGAACCGTAGCAGCTTTCCCAACATTTTTTCTCCCTACTTCACCCGCTACGTTCCCGCGCCTCACTTGGACAATTCGCAGCGCCTCAATAACCTTATTGTTGGCGACAAATTGATGTTGAGACTCGATGACGCCATCGCCTTGGCGCTAGAAAACAATCTCGACATCGACGTGGCGCGATACAACCTTCCCATCGCCCAAACTGACCTTTTACGTGCCAAGGGGGGCGGCGCCACCCGCGGTGTGGCCGGCGCGTATCAGTCCACCACCCTGTTTTCCGGGAGTTTGGGCGGAGGTGTGAGCAATGGCGGAAACGGTGGTGGAAGCGGCGCCGGAGGCACACTCGGAGGCACCGGCATCAACAGCGTGGCATCAGCGGGATGTTGCGACCCCAGTGTGTACGCCTTCTATGGCGGAACCACTGCCACCACGCCCCTAAACTACACAGTGGTAAGCGGCGTGCCGGTTGAAACGAGTCACTTTTCCTACTTTCAAGCGGGATACAGCCAGGGTTTTGTGTCCGGTACAAGCGTTGGCGTGTCGGAATATAGCTATCGTCTTTCCAACAACACCACCACCAGCCTGTTCAACCCCGAGTTTGTCAGTGGGCTTTCCATAGGGTTTACCCAGAACTTGTTGAACGGCTTTGGCGCCCGCGCCAACGCCAGGTTTATCCGCATCGGCCGTAATAACCTGAAGTATTCCATGAGTGTCTTCCGGCAGAGTGTGATCGCCCAGGTGGCGGCCGTGATGACCACTTACTACGACCTTCTCGCCGACCAGGAAAATATTCGCGTGGCGCAGGAAAGCCTGGGGTTCGCCCAAGAACTTTTGGAAGGCAACCAAGCCCAATTGAAAATTGGGGCGGTGGCGAAGTTCGACGTATTGCGCAGCCAGGAGGAAGTGGCGGACCAACAGCAAGTCCTGCTAACTGCGGGAAATACCTTTTCTCAGGACGCCCAAACGATGAAGGCCAAAATCTCCAAGACTTTCACGGAGCAGTTGGCCACGGTGGATATTGCCCCTACCGATAAGCTGCCCGATCCCCACCCGGATGACGTGCCGACGCTCGATGAGGCGTTGAAAATAGCCGCCACCCACCGCCCGGAGATCGAACAGGCTGATTTGAACTTGCGAAACCAGGAGTACACCATCCAGGGGACTCGCAATGCGCTTCTGCCCTCCGTCCAGGTCTTTGCCACCTATAGCTTCGCGGGGTTGGGCGGCGCACTGCGGCCCACCTTCGCGAATGTCTTCGAAAATGACTATCCCAACCTCTCGTATGGCGTGCAGATTGGTCTCCCCTTTCGGAATCGGACTGCCCAGGCCGACGCCGCGCGGGCGGTGCTGGAACAACGGCAGTTGCAAATGAAGCTTCAGGATGCAAAGAACCAGGCCGTTTGGGATGTCAGTAAAGCAGTAAGCGCGGTGGAGCAGGCCCGGAGCACTCTTGATGCCACGCTAAAATTGGCGGCGGTCTCACGTCAGGTGCTCGGCATGCAGCAGCAAAAGTTCAAGCTGGCTGCGGCTACGGTGGAAGACGTCATCACAGCCCAACGAAATCTGGCAACGGCCGAAGGTAATGTAGTGAAGGACCGCGCCATCTATGCCAAGGCCTTGATCCAGTACGAGCAGGCAACGGGAACCCTGCTGGATCGAAACAACATCTCGTTGTCCGAGGCCGTGGAAGGAGAGGTTCACCGTGTACCGAATATTCCCGGGACACCTGAGAAATCGAATTAGCGGAGAACGTGACAGGTTCAAGCCTTTGAAGGGCCACATTATGCCGTCCTCCGAGGCGGGCGTTCGAATCCTCGAATTGTTGCCGTGAAGGTTAAGGTATGTCGCTATGAAACTACTTCATCGTCTACGCGCGCTGTTCCGGAAAGAGGAACTCAATCAGGAACTCTCCGACGAACTGGCGTTCCATCTGGAGAAGCAGATTGAGCAGAACGTTGAGGCGGGGATGAGCGCGAAAGATGCTCGCTTCGCGGCTTTGCGGAGTTTCGGTGGGGTCGAACAGGTCAAGGAAGAAGGTCGCGACGCCTGGGGTGTGCGCTTCATCGACGCCCTGCTCCGAGATTTCCGCTTTGGCCTACGGATGCTGATGAAGAATCCGGGTTTCACAGCCGTGGCAGTATTGACGCTCGCCCTCGGCATAGGGGCTAACTCGGCAATTTTCACGGTGGTCGATGCCGCGACATTGCGGCCGCTCCCCATCAGCAGCCCTGACCGGCTCGTTCGACTCTCCATGATGACACCGCAAGGAGAGAGCCCCGAGCTCTCGTACCCCGACTACGATGACATCCGCCAACAGGTCAAGTCTTTCTCGGGCGTTGGCATTTGTTACCGTTCGGGGCGGTTTTTAAATTCCCTCGATGAATCCAGCAAGATCCTCGTGGACGTGGTTTCTCCGGACTACTTCACAGTCTTGGGTGTGAAGCCCCTAATGGGTCGAACCTTTTCGCGCCAAGGGGATGGCGATGCTCAGTCTGAACTCGGCGTGGTCATCAGTTATCGCCTCTGGCAAAGCCGCTTGGGAGCGGACCCAGGGATCATCGGCAAGGAAATCAAGCTGACGGGGAAGACGGCGAAGGTGATTGGTGTAACTCCTCCGCACTTTCAGGGACTCGAGCGGTTCGTGCCCACGGACATGTGGATCGCAATATCTGGTTCCGTCGAATTCAGTGCCGCCGACCTTCACAACCGGGGTGAGCTTAATTTCGACACAGTCGCGCGCCTGCGCGATGGGGTGACGTCAGCGCAAGCCTCTGCTGAGTTGGACGCCTTGGGCCGGCACCTGGCCCAAACCTATCCTGCGACCAATGGCGGCACGACATTGCGCTTCACCCCGGAGACGGCAAGACAGAGTGATCTCATGCCGATGGGGCTGCTGCTCATGGTGGCTGTGGGGTTCGTGCTGCTTATTGCCTGTGCCAACGTGGCCGGCCTGCTGCTCGCCCGGGCGGAGTCACGCCGCCGCGAACTGGCTTTACGCGTAGCGCTGGGTGCCGGCAAGTGGCAGGTGCTTCGTCAGTTTCTCACGGAGGGACTCTTGCTTTCGGTTTTTGGGGGAGCCTGCGGACTCGTGCTCACGACCTGGCTGATGAGCGTGCAGAAATCGCTCCTGCCGCCTTCGCTCTCTTTCATCGGGCCGGAGATGAGAGTTGACCTTCGCGTTGTCGCGTTCACGGTTGGAGTCACGCTCCTCGCCACGCTTCTTTCCGCCGTCACTCCCGCCCTGCACGCTTGCAGAATCGGCTTGGCCAACGTCATGAAGGAGGAAGCGATGGTGCGGGGAGGCCGCCTCATTGCGCGCAACTTCCTAGTGGCAAGCCAAGTCGCACTTTCAGTAATAGTGGTGACGGCTTCTCTGCTGCTCTTCCGAAGCCTCGCCTACGTCGCAAACTTACCCGTGGGCTTTGATCTCCACAAGAATCTCGCTGTTGTCAACGTCTTTCAGTTGCAAGGGACTGGACAGAAGGGAGCGCAGCTCATGCCGGGTCTCACGGAACGAGTTGCGGGCGTGCCGGGAGTCATAAGGGCAACTTACGCCATGCGGATCCCGTTGAGTGGCTCGGGAGGAGGAATGAGCGCCCCGGTTTCAATCCCGGGCGTCGAACTGCCGGAGGGCCAATCGAGTATTCCCATCTTTCTGAACGCCGTTGGCCCCAATTATTTCCAAACCGTGGGCACCCGGCTTTTCCAAGGCCGCGATTTCAACTCAGCCGATAGCCCCAAGTCCCAAAGGGTTGCGATCGTCAGCCAGACAATGGCTCGCCGATTCTGGCGGGGAGGTGACGCGCTAGGCAAGTCCATCAAGATCGACAAACAAGATACGCAGATCGTCGGCATCGCCGAAGACGCCAAGATTGACCACATGCTCGAGCCACCCATGCCCTACATGTATCTTCCCTTTGCACAGAGCTACTACGATTGGGGGGCCGTGATCGTAGAGGCCGCAGGGAAGCCCGATACGATCATTGCGCTTATCCGGCGCGAGATCCACAGCGCCAATCCGAGTCTGGTGATTGGGGGTGTCGATACTCCCCACACGCTGATTGAGCTTTCGACCTTTGAGCTGTTAATGGAATCCCGTCTAATTGGTACTTTGGGCCTCGTGGGGGTTTTTCTCGCCTCCATCGGCCTGTACGGAGTTGTCTCCTTCGTGGTGGGCAGACGTACACGCGAGATCGGAATCCGCATGGCCCTGGGCGCGCGCCTTCGGCAAGTGAGGGATCTCATTCTGTTTCAGGGTCTCCGTATCGCTTTGACGGGGTTGCTGGTCGGTGTGCTTGCTGCACTGGCAGCTTGCAGCTTGATGGCGAGGTTTCTCTATGGGGTTAAGCCCTACGATCCGGTCTCCTTCTTGGCGGGGGCAGCCATCGTCGTGTGCGTTGCACTGTTGGCTTGCTATCTCCCTGCCCGGAGGGCAACGAAGGTCGACCCCATGGTGGTGCTGAGGTATGAGTGATTGCCGATTTGCGATTGTCGATTTTCGATTGACGGACTGAGAAACTGCACGCTGTAAGCGTGAATTTCAAGCAAGCGCTAAGGACTGATGACTGAAAACTAATGACTGAGTACTTGTGTCAGAGACAATTCGGAATCTCGAATTTTGAATCTTGAATTCCGATAGGTAGGTCGCTATGAAATTTTTCCATCATCTGCGCGCGATATTTCGGAAAGAGGAACTCAAGCAAGAACTCTCCGACGAGCTGGCGTTTCATCTGGAAAAGCAGATCGAGCAGAACATCGCGGCGGGGATGAGCGCGAAAGAGGCTCGTTACGCAGCGATGCGCAGCTTCGGCGGCGTCGAGCAAGTTAAGGAAGACTGCCGCGACGCCTGGGGCGTGCGCTTCATTGACACGCTGCTTCAGGACATTCGCTACGGCCTACGCCAGTTAAGGTGCAATCCTGGATTCACAGCCGTTGCCGTCCTTACCCTCGCAATGGGTATTGGCGCCAACACAGCCATTTTCAGCTTAGTGAACGCGGTATTGCTGCGCCCGTTGCCCTACCCCCGACCCGACGGAATCGCCCATGTGAACCTGATCTGGAAGGGTGGAGGGGTAAACGATACTTTGACTGCTCCTGAGTTTGAATATTACCGTGACCGCGCCAGTGCGTTTGAGGCCGTCGCTGGTTTCCGGGGCGGTCCGGACCTTTCAATCAAGCGGGGCGGTACCTCCGAATGGATTAGTTCCCTCCGGGTTACCGATGGCTTCTTCGGAGTGCTGGGAATTGCTCCGGCGCTCGGCCGTGGCTTTCTGCGCGAGGAGACCCGCCCGGGAAGTTCACAAACTGTGGTACTGAGCGATTCGTTGTGGCGAAGAGCATTCGGCGCCGATCCTGCTGTGGTCGGGCGCCAAGTGGAAATGGGCGATGCGTACTACACCGTGGTGGGAGTGACGCCGCCCCATTTTACCTTCATAGAGCAGCCGGCTGACGTTTTCATCTCGCTCCAGTTGGGCCGTAGCATCGAGGACACCGGGATGAACACCCGTGTCATCGCCCGGCTAAAGCCGGGAACAAGCATGTCCCAGGCGCAAGCTAACATTGGCCTGGTGTTTGAACAATTGCGCCGGGGAGGCTCCGTCCAGTCGGGGCAACAGGGCTTACAGTTGGCAAGCTACCAGAAGTGGCTCACTGGAGACCTGCGCCCCAGTCTATTGATGCTATTTGGAGCCGTTGGCCTTCTATTGCTGATCGCCTGCACCAACGTTGCCAGCTTGATCATGGCGCGAGCGACCTCCCGCCGAAGAGAAATCTCAATCCGACGGGCTCTTGGTGCTGAACGCTGGCGGTTGCTGCGCCAATTTCTGGTTGAAAGTCTGCTTATCGTTTTGATTGGCGGCGCGGCTGGTCTGCTGGCTGCCGCGTGGGTCTTAAATGTCTTGGTGTCCTCGATTCCCTGGGACATTCCCTCAACGATCCATGTTGGACTCGACGGCAGCGTACTCGCGTTCACGTTTCTGGTGGCGCTCGGGACCAGCTTGGCGTTCGGCTTTACGTCCTACTGGCAAACCTTCCTGCTGGACCGCAATGCTGCACTGAAGGAAGGAAGCACGCAAGGTGGACGCACCACAAATCGTAGCAGCGCCCGCAGCGCGCTGGTGATCAGCGAAGTGGCACTATCCTTAATGCTGCTGGTGGGGGCGGGGCTGTTGATCGAGAGCCTCTATCGTCTGCGCCAGGAGAAGCTAGGTTTCGATCCTCAGCATGTCTATACCATGAACACTCCCTTCGCGTCAGACGCCCGGGTCACTCCTGACCAGGTGTGGAATTTCGAGCAGCAGGTGCTTGCACGTATCAAGCCGGTGCCGGGCGTCACGTCGGTCGCCGTCGTAAGCTTGCCGCCGCTCATGGGTCCAAATAATCTCCCCACCCAGCATGAGGGTTACCCCGAACACAGCATCGGCGGCATGGAGTATCGTGCGATCAGTCCCCACTATTTCCAGACTATGCACATTCCGGTCATACAGGGTCGCGGTTTCCAAGAAACTGACACAAATTCCTCTACCCCGGTGGTGATGGTCAGTGAAACGGTTGCGCGCACTTGGTGGAAGGGAAAGAATCCAATCGGAGATCGCCTGGTGGTGGGCGAATATGGTGGGCGGAAGTTTCCCGAAGTCTTAGAACCTCCCCGCGAGGTCGTAGGTGTGGTTGGGGATGTGAAGAACCTGGGGCTGCAAGAGACCGATCCAACTACGATCTATGTGCCCGCCTCGCAGCTTTTCAGGGCTCCCAATACCACAGCATGGGTGGTTCGTGTCCGCAGCAACGTTGCTATCGGCACAGAGCTGCGACGGGCCGTGACAGGCCTAAATCCTTACCAGCGCGTGTTGCATCTTCAATCAATGTCCGATGTCGTCGCCCGAGCGGTGTCACATCCGTCTTTTGACGCGCTGCTCATGGGGATATTCGCCGCCTTGGCACTGGCGCTGACTTCGGTGGGGATCTATGGTGTACTCAGCTTCCACGTCGCGCGGCGCACGCATGAGATTGGCATTCGCATAGCGCTGGGCGCCAAGCGAGGGCGCGTGCTCCTCATGGTGGTAGCCCAGGGTGCGTTTCTGGCGACCGTCGGTATCGGCATCGGACTCGTGGGCGCACTCGCCCTCAGCCGTTTCTTATCGAGCTTGCTTTATGGTGTGAAGCCTACCGACCCTTCGATATTCATCGCTGTTTCGCTTATCCTAGCCGCAGTCGTGCTGCTGGCTAGCTTCGTCCCGGCCCGCCGGGCGGCGAAGGTCGATCCCATGGTGGCGCTGCGATATGAATAGGGCAGTGGATAGTGGTTTGTGGATAGTGGATGGAGGCTGGTAAGGGTCGATATAGGGGGATGACATTCGATGGGGAAACCTATGTTGTCAATCGCTAATCGACAATCGTCCATCGGCAATTCAAAAGAACCGGCAATCTTTCATGGGGTAATGCTTGTGGTTACCCGTCCAGAGGGCGAGAGCATGAATCGAAGCGGTGGCGGCAATCAAGGCATCACCGAGTTCGACATGGTGGCTTTTGGCGAACTGCCGCAGATAGTCGCCGGCGCGGCGCCCGATTTCCGGGCCGATGGGCACGCAGGTCAGGGCGCTGAACAGCGCTTGGAGGGCCGCGTATTCACTGGGCCGCCCTCCATGCCACATCTCCGCCACGGTCACAGGTGAGTAGGCAATGACGTTTTTACTTCCGCTCAATTCGGACCATCGAGCCAGCAAGCGTGCATCCCGTCCACGCGCCACGTCGATGAGAATGTCGGAGTCAATCAGGATGGCGTTCACCGTAACCTCTTCGCTCGTGAGCCCTTCCTCAGCGCGCGCAGATAGGCTTCGGGATCGGCAAGGTCGGTCCGGCCTTTCCAGATTCCGGCGAATGCCTGCATGGCCTGCTGGCGACCGGCAAGCCCGGTCGAGTATTTCTCCCGCACCGCTTGGCGCACTAAATCGGACACAGACGTTCCCACCTGCTGCGAGCGGATGCGGAGCGTCCCCCAAAGTTCATCGTCGAGGTAGAGTTGAGTTCGTCTCATGGTGTACATCATACACCATCAACGATGATGAATGGAGAACTTTCAGGTTCGGTCTCGGTGCGCGTCGGGCGTCGGGCGCCGCAAAGGTACGAATGACTGCCGATGTTCGATTGATGATTGTCGATTGCCCGAAAGGCCGCCGCACAACTCTGCGGCGTCCTGTTTGCTATAGCGAAAGTCGAGGTAGATCGCTATGAAATTCTTCCATCGTCTGTGCGCGCTCTTCCGGAAAGAGGAACTCGATCGTCAACTCTCCGATGAGTTGTCTTTCCATCTGGAAAAGCAAATTGAGATGAATATCGCGGCGGGGATGAGCGCGAAGGATGCTCGTTACGCGGCGTTGCGGAGGTTCGGCGGCGTCGAACAAGTCAAGGAAGATTGCCGCGACGCCTGGGGAGTGCGCTTCATCGACACGCTACTTCAGGACATCCGCTTCGCTCTGCGCATGATGGTAAAGAACGCCGGGTTCACCGCGGTATCCATGCTGACGCTGGCGCTGGGCCTCGCGGCCGTGAGCACGATTTTCGCGGTGGTGGAAACGGTCCTGCTCAGGCCTCTGGACTATCCGCATCCCGAGCGAATCTTTTCCATCTCCCAGGCCCTGCCGAGCATCGTACCCGGACCCGTGGTTGTAACTCTCGGAGAATTTAAACGCTGGGAGATCTCCGGACTTTTCGAACATGCCGCGGTCATGACCACGGACGAGTACACCCTTCTCGAGTCCGGACATCCCGAGCGAATATTAGGGGTGAGCGTGACCCCCGATTTCTTTCGAGTGTTCGGCGTTCAGGCATCCCTCGGCCGAGGGTTTGTTGCCGGAGATTCGATGCCGGGGAATCACCGGGTGATGGTTCTTAGTTACGCGCGGTGGATGAACTCGTTTGGTGGCGACCCCGGCGTGGTGGGCAAATCCGTAAGGCTGATGGACGGGTCGATGACGATCATCGGTGTGATGCCGCCAAGCTTCGATTTTCCCCGCCTGTCCGACGTGCGGACGATCATGCCCGGGTTCCCCGAGCAGACGGACTACTGGACACCATTAGCTGTCGCCGGGAATCTCGTCGAGCAGAGTAATTTCAACTTCTACATGCTGGGAAGGTTGCGGGATGGGATCACAGCGCAGCGTGCCTCCGAGCAGTTCCGGGCGAGCGCCATCCAGATGTTCCGGCATTTCGAGGTGAAGTATCCTTCCAACCGCAGCGTGGTTGAACAAATCATAGGATCACTGGCTGTTATCGTGGTGCCTTTGCAGGACAGCATGGCTTGGGCGATTCGCGACGCGCTGTGGATGCTGCTGGCCGCGGTGGGGCTGTTGCTGGTGTTGGTCCTGTTCAATCTGGGCAACTTGTTGCTCACACGAAACGCCAACCGTGTCCGTGAGTTCGTGGTACGCGAAGCGCTTGGGGCCACGCGCTCGCAACTCTTCCGGCAAAGCTTCATGGAGCAGATTCTGCTGGTGGCCGGCGCCGCTTTCATCAGTCTGGCACTCGCAGAGTGGAATGTTTCCGCTATTCGCGTGCTCGCGGGGGCGCGTCTGCCCAGGTTGTATGCCCTTACCGTTGACCTGCGTGTCACCGCGCTGCTGGCGGTGCTTTCGCTCCTGATCGCCGCCCTCTTCGGAACCTTGCCGCTGCTTGTCGTCCGCAACTCCCGCCGTAATGGCCCTCTTCAGATTGGAGGCCGCACCTTAACCGCCGACCGCCGCACCAACCGGCTGAAATCCAGCCTGATGGTGTTGCAGATTGCCGTATCGATGGTTCTTCTGGTTGCCGCGGGACTGCTCATCCAAAGCTTCAGAAACGTGATGCGTGTCCAACCCGGCTTCGACTGCCACAATGTGCTGAACGTTACGGTGGCGCTGGATGTGAAAAGAAATCAGGACGCTGCGAAACGTCTGGTGCACCTTCGCGAGATGCTCGAAGCCTTCCGCAATATCCCCGGGGTGGAGTCCGCGGCAGTTGTAAACCACATTCCACTGACGGGAGAAGTCGACAGACACATTGCGCGGCCAGTGGGGAAACCTTCAACCGGGCCGGAAGAACTCGCGGAATCCCGGGTAGTGGATGCGAGCTACTTCCGAACTATGCGAATTCCGCTGGTGGAGGGCCGTGAATTTCGGGAGGACGAACCGGCAGCGTCTGCTATCGTCAACCACAAGATGGCGTCCCGTTTGTGGCCAGGTGAGGATGCATTGGGGAAGCAGTTCGGGGATGGAGACAACCCGCCGCTCACCATAGTCGGAATCGTAGGGGACGTTCACAACGGTTCGCTGGAGAGCGAGCCCAGAAAGCAGTTCTATCGGCCGCTCGCGGCCTACACCTGGTTTAGCGAGTACTTCATGATTCGCACGCGGATCGACCCTGGTGCCATCCTGCCTCTGGCCCAGCAGACCGTGTGGCGGCTCGACCCAGAAGCGGCCGTAAGTCATCCCCAGAGCATGGAGCGGCTGCTCCAATCCGTGACGCTGGACAGGCGCTTTGAGACAGCGTTGGTTAGTGGCTTCGCCGCGACTGCCTTGTTTCTGGCGGCGCTCGGATTGTTCAGCATCGCTTCGCTTTCCACGGAGCGGCGAACAAAGGAATTCGGAGTTCGTAGGGCGCTCGGCGCGACGGGCGGCGACCTGTTAGCGCGTGAACTAAGGCGTACGCTAGCAATTGTAGTTGCCGGACTCATATTGGGCGCTGCCGCGTCTTTGGCGCTGTCGCGTACAGTGGCGGGGCTTCTCTATGGCGTGGTGCCTTGGAGCGCGATTGTCTACACCGCCGCGATTGTAGTGCTGATCGTGCCAGCCTTTGTAGCCGCATGGATTCCCGCACGCCGGGCGTCCAAGGTCGATCCCATGGTGGCGCTGAGGTATGAGTAATAGATGACAGGGGACAGGTTACAGGTCACAGGGACTCGAAATTCGAGACTTGAGAAAGAGGAAGAATGATAAAGCTGCAAAACGTCGAAAAGGCTTATCCCCAGGGCGTGGGGAAATATTATGTGCTGCGACGTATCACGCTGGACATTGCCGAAGGGGATTTTGTGACCATTATGGGCCCTTCAGGCGCGGGAAAGACGACCTTGTTGAGCATCTTGGGCATGCTCGATGGCGCTTGGACGGGAGAATACTACCTGCTGAATGCACCCGTTCACAAATTGAGTCCGAAAGAACGAGCGGAGCTGAACAAGCGCTACATCGGCTTCGTGTTCCAGCAATATCACCTGCTTGACGATCTCACGGTGATGGAGAACCTGGACATTCCCCTTTCCTACCGGGACGTGAAGAGGTCGCATCGGCAGGCCCTGGTTGCCGACACGCTGGACCGCTTCGGAATCGTCGGCAAGAAAGATCTCTACCCCAGCCAACTCTCCGGCGGGCAGCAGCAGTTGGTGGCCGTGGCGCGCGCAGTGATTGCCAGCCCGAAACTAATTCTGGCGGATGAGCCCACCGGCAACCTGCATTCCAGCCAGGGCAAAGAGATCATGGAGCTGTTCAAGAAGCTGAACTCTGAAGGCACCACAATTGTTCAGGTGAGCCACAACGAAAACTGGGCGGCCTACGGAAGCCGGATCATCAATCTCCGCGACGGATGGATCGAGGGAAATTGAGCGGTCGGATGATCGAACTGTCGAATCAACGTAGCCTTGAAGGGCGCGGACCTGGAGCGTCGGTACAATTGTTCATCTGTCCGGGTGAGGGTTAGCAACTATGAGAACCGTCTCGAAATTTCGAGGTCATCTCCGCGCACTGTTCCGGAAAGAGGAACTGAACGAGGCTCTTTCCGATGAAATGGCGTTTCACCTGGAGAAGCAGATCGAGAAGAATGTCGCGGCGGGTATGAGCGCGGAAGAGGCTCGCTACGCGGCACTGCGCAGCTTTGGCGGTGTTGATCAAGTTAAAGAAGAATGCCGCGATGCCTGGGGCGTGCGATTCATTGACACTCTGCTTCAGGACATTCGCTTCGGCCTGCACATGCTGGTGAAAACCCCTGGTTTCACGGTTGTTGCGATCATAACTCTTGCGCTCGGAATCGGAGCAAATACGGCAATCTTCAGTCTGATTAATGCCTTGATGTTACGCATGCTTCCGGTGCGACATCCCGGGCAACTTGTGGAATTGTTGCATAAATATCCAGCGCCGGACGAACCCCGCATGAATGGTTTCTCCCGGCAGAGTTACGAGCACTTTCGTGACAACAACCACGTCTTCTCCGGACTGATCGGCTTTATGCCTGCGCACTTCGCCGTCCGGAATGGGGGGCAGGAAGCGGAGGCGATGGATGGTGAATTTGTGGTGGGGGACTACTTCCCGGTCCTCGGGGTGAAGCCCGCAATCGGCCGCCTGAT
>ODAK010004689.1_pt1 | contig 13977 bp, 15 predicted proteins | sample 1539591 | NCBI WGS metagenome assembly ODAK01 (sample SAMEA3539303, study PRJEB22396) | soil metagenome | biome: tundra; feature: field; material: soil | place: USA | collected 2010-05 | depth 0.15 m | reverse complement strand
ACATGGACCGCAATTACTACCATGAACATGCGCTCACCATCGCCCGCCATCCATCCGAAACAGACGAGCGCATGATGGTGCGCTTGCTCGCCTACGCCTTGCACGCCGACGAGGCGTTGACGTTCGGCAAGGGACTCTCCGCCGATGACGAGCCTGATCTCTGGCAGAAGGATCTGACCGGCGCGATCGAACTCTGGATCGATGTCGGCCAGCCCGATGAAAAACGCATACGCAGGGCCTGCGGCCGCGCCCGGCAGGTATTCGTCTACAGCTACGGCGGCCATGGCGCCGCCATCTGGTGGGACCAGATCGGCAGCAAACTCGATCGGGCCAGGAATCTGACCGTGGTTTCGGTGCCGGCGGCAGCCAGCCAGGCGCTGGCGAAGCTGGCCCGGCGCAACATGCAACTGAATTGCACCATCCAGGACCAACAGGTCTGGTTGGGCGATACCGAGGACAGAGTGCAGGTGGATCTGACCCTGGTCAAAACACCGCCTGCCCCTTTACGCTGACAGCCCGCCTTGTTCTTATGTTGTTGGACCGGGCTCGAACACTTAGCTTTCCAAACCCTTCTTCAGCAGTTCGGCCACCACCTCATTCAGCCCGGTCTTGCGTTCCTGCGCCAGCGCCTGGACCTGTTTCACCAGATCGCCGTTAAGCTTGACCGCAAACGGCACCAAGCCGAGAGCCTGGTCGAGCTTGCGCTGCTCGCGCCGCTGCAAAGGCGCGCCTGCATCCTTGCCGAAACGGCCAGGGGTGCCGAACCGGTTCACACTGCTGTTGATTTTCAGACCCTTGTTCTTTTCCAGGTCGGTTTTTTTCACGTCTGCATATCCTAGTCAGTTAGGAGGTCGTTTCAGAATTCCCGGAACGACCTCTGATTTAGGGGAGTATGACGGGAGGTATCCCCTCATATTGTAATCGGCTCTAAAGCAAAGCGGCGCATTCTACGCAATCTTGGGGCATTGCGCTCGGACAAATGCGCTGTGCATTATGGCTTGCATACCCCCAGGCGGCGCCAGCCATCATGGCCGAGGCTGCGCAAAGTCTCGATGTTTCGTTCGAAGATCTGGCCGGCATCGGGGAACACCGCCACGGCGCGCTCGATGCTCGCCTCGCGCAGCAGGTGCAGCGTCGGATAGGGCGAGCGGTTGCTGCAGTTCTCGATGTCCTCCGGCCGGGTGCCGGCGAATTGGTATTGCGGATGGAAGCTCGCGACCTGGATTTCTCCCTCCAGACCCTCGGCGGCGACCGCGGCGTCGGCCAATTCGAGAAATTCATTGAAGTTGAGGAAATCGCTGAGCACGCGCGGATGCACCAGCAACGTGGTGTCGATTTCGGACGGATCGGCCGTCTGCAGAATGTGCAGCTCGCCGACGAGATCGGCGAGCAAATCCGCGGGCGTTCGCGCCGCGCTGACGGCATAGCGGATCTGATTCTTCACGTGAACCGCTTTGGCGAACGGACACAGGTTGAGGCCGATCACGGCCCGTTCCAGCCAGGCCCGCGTCGCGGCGAGGACTTCCTCGTCCGGGGCAGCGAGCAGTTTCCGGTTTCTGCGCATACGATTCCCGTGAGTCGATAACCAACAACTGTGCTCCCGCCGCGGCGCTGCTGCGCGCGGCCTGCAGGATTCCCCCCCAGCGTAGGCTATACTTGTGCATTATCGCATTCATCCGGGCACCGGACGCCCTTGGCTGTGCATAACGCGGCAATTATACAGCCCGAACTCTTTGACCCAGATCAAAGCCCGACCGGCGCGCGGCATCTACAGTGCTCACCTTATGCAAGCTGACAAACCCTTAGCAATTGGATTAGGCGACCCGGATCGTGTCAGTTCCTGAATTGGTCTGCCCGGCGGGCAACCTCCCCTCGCTCAAGGTGGCCGTGGACAACGGCGCCGACTGGGTCTATATGGGCCTCAAGGACGAAACCAACGCGCGCAATTTCGCCGGCCTGAACTTCGATGCCGCGAGCGCGAGCGAGGGCCTGCGCTACGCCCATGCGGCCGGCGCGAAAATGCTGCTCGCCATCAACACCTACCCGCAGGGCCTGGCCTCGCCGCGCTGGCAGCGCGCCATCGACGGTGCCGCCGAACTGGGCATCGACGCGGTGATCCTTGCCGACGCCGGCCTCCTGCGCTATGCGGCCGAGCGCCATCCGCAATTGCGGCTGCACCTTTCGGTGCAGACCTCGGCCACCAACTACGAGGCGATCAATTTCTACCACGAGCGCTTCGGCATTTCGCGGGCGGTGCTGCCGCGCGTGCTCTCGCTCGCCCAGGTCGCCGACGTTATCAAGAACACGCCGGTGCCCATCGAAGTGTTCGGTTTCGGCAGCCTGTGCGTGATGGTCGAGGGACGCTGCGTGCTGTCGTCCTACGCGACCGGCGAATCGCCGAATACCCGCGGCGTATGCTCGCCGGCCAAGGCGGTGCGCTGGCAGCACACGCCTGCCGGTCTCGAATCGCGCCTGAACGGCATATTGATCGACCGCTACGCGGCGGATGAGAACGCGGCATATCCGACGCTGTGCAAGGGACGCTACACGGCGGACGGCGAAACCTATTACGCCATCGAAGAGCCCGCAAGCCTCAACACGCTCGAGCTGATTCCGCAACTGCTCGCGGCCGGCGTCGCAGCGATCAAGATCGAAGGCCGGCAACGCAGCCCCGCCTATGTCGCGCAAGTAACCCGCACCTGGCGCGAGGCGATCGATGCCTGTCGCGCGAATCCGACGCGTTATACGGTCAGGCCGGCATGGAACGATGCGCTGCGCAAGGTCTCCGAAGGTCAGCAGCAAACGCTCGGCGCCTATCACCGGCCATGGAAATGAAACCCGCATGAAGCTCGCGCTGGGACCGATTCTTTACTACTGGCCGCGGGAGCGCGTGTTCGAGTTTTACGCCGCGGTCGCGGCGGTGCCGCTCGACATTGTCTACCTCGGCGAAGTCGTGTGTTCGCGGCGCCACGAGCTGCGCCTTGCGGACTGGATCGAGCTCGCGCAGCGGCTCGCCGCCGCCGGCAAGGAAGTCGTGCTGTCGACGCAGGCACTGATCGAGTCCGAGTCCGATCTCAAGACGCTGCGCAAGATCGCCGCCAACGGCGATTTCATGGTCGAAGCCAACGACATGGGCGCGGTGCATCTGCTGGCGGACAAGGCGCCGTTTGTCGCGGGCCTCCATCTCAACGTCTATAACCCGCAAACGCTGGCGCTGCTCGCGCAACTCGGCGCGCAGCGCTGGGTGCTGCCGGTCGAGCTGTCGCGTGACAGCCTGCGCGAGCTGCAACAGCACCGCCCGGCGGGGATGGCAACCGAGGTATTCGGTTACGGACGCCTGCCGCTCGCGTTTTCGGCGCGCTGCTTCACCGCGCGCCGCTACAACCTGTCCAAGGACAGTTGCGAATTCCGCTGCATCGACCATCCCGATGGCATGCCGCTCTTGACGCGCGAAGGCCAGCCATTTCTCGCTTTCAACGGCATCCAGACGCAATCTGCGCGCACCTTCAATCTGATACACGAGCTCGAGGCACTGACTCAGCTCGGCGTCGACGTGCTGCGCATCAGCCCCCAGTCCGCAAACACCTTCGAGATTGCCAAACTGTTCCGGCAATGTCTGGAAGGGTCAACCAGCGCAGACCTGGCGGCGCGACAGCTGGCAAGCCTGATGCCCGGTGCAGCATGCAACGGTTACTGGCATGGCCAGCCGGGGCTCGATCAGGTTACAGCAATACATCGAACGCTCGAGGCATGACCATGTATTACGGCGAACGCTTCAACGCCAGCACCCACCTGATGGGGACGGTGCTTGCTGCGGCAGGCACCGCGGCGCTGGTGGTGCTTGCCGCGCGTTTGGGCGACCCCTGGAAGATAGTCAGTTTCAGTATTTACGGCTTCATGCTGTTTGCGCTTTACGCCTTGTCCACCCTTTATCACAGTACCCGCGGCAAACTGAAACGCGTGTTTCAGAAACTGGATCACTGTTCGATTTACCTGCTGATCGCGGGAACCTACACGCCGTTTACCCTGGTCACTCTGCGCGGCACTTGGGGATGGTCGCTGTTCTGGGTGATCTGGGGACTGGCGGTGCTCGGGATCGCCCAGGAAGCGTGGTTGGGAAAAGGTGCAAGGGTGCTTTCAGTGGTCATTTATGTCCTCATGGGCTGGCTCAGCGTGATCGCAATCAAGCCGCTGATTGCGGCGTTGACCCCTGCGGGGTTTGCCTGGCTTGCAGCGGGTGGCCTGTTCTATACCGGGGGCATAATTTTCTACGCGCTGGACGCGAAGCTGCGGCACGGACATGGCATCTGGCATTTGTTCGTGCTCGCAGGCAGTGCCAGCCATTACCTCACGATACTGCTTTATGTGGCGTGAACCGAGCCTGTTCTGGAGCCGCAACGTGAATCCGTGGTCCGCTCCCGTTGCAATCGTGGATACCGGACTTGCAAGCGGCATTCGCAACGCCGCCATCGACCGCGCGTGGCTGGAGTTGCGGGCCAACGGGCACGGCAGCGACGTGTTGCGCCTGCACCGCAGCCATCCGACCGCCAGCGTAGGCCGGCAGCAGGCACTCGACCGCGAACTGCGCCTCGATTACTGCCTACAGCACAGCATCGAGGTGGTGCGCCGCGCGAGCAGCGGCGGCGCGCTGTACCTCGATCCCGATCAGCTTGGTTTCAGCTTGGTCATGCGGCGGCCCGCTGCGTGGCGCAAACTTGCGCTGGCGCAACTGCTCGAGCTTGGCAGCGCAGCGGTTGCGGCAGGGCTCGCGCAGCTTGGCATCGCCGCAACTTTCAAGCCCCCCAACGACATCGAGGTCGGCGGCAGAAAAATTGCATCGGTATTTGCGGCATGCCGCAACGATGCGGTGCTGCTGCACGGAAGCGTGCTGCTCGACGCCGATATCGAAACCATGCTCAAAGCGCTGCGAACTCCGACCGAGAAACTCTCGCCCGACGGCCTTGCGGCCGCGCGTGAGCGACTCACTGCCGTGAACGTGTGCCGCGTCGGGCCGTTGCCGCCCGCAGCGGTCATGGCCGCGCTGACCCGAGGTATCGCCGAGCGCCTTGAGCTGAATCTGCGCGCCGGCGATAACGCGACGCCGATCGACACACCAGCGGCGGAGCAAATCGCCGCGGAGCAGGCGCTGGCGCAATCGATCCGGTGGGACGACAGCATAGGCAGCAGACTCGAAGCTCTGATCAGAACCGCGGGCGGCACGCTGCGCGCGCGCGCCGATTTCGCGTCGCTCGGCACGCGGCTGTGCGGAGTCGAGTTCGCGACCGACGCCCATGTGGAGCCGGCCGATTTTTTCCCCCGGCTGCAACGTGCGCTCGAGGGCCTGCCGCTGGAGCAGATCAGCGCCCGTGTCGCGAGCTTCGCGCAACATCACGCACTTGATGCACCGGGCTGCGGCGTCACCGACATCGAACAACTGCTGATGCAACTCGCCGACAAGCGCCGGTTCGCGCAGCGCAGCGGACTCGGCGCAAGCCAAGCCAACGCGCTGATGCCCTACGCGGGGGCGGCCGGACTCGATTCCACCGCGGTGCTGGGCAAGGCGAGCGTGATGCTGGTGCCATACTGCGCCAAACCCGCGTGGTGCCAATGGCGCCAGCGCGATGATTGCACCGAATGCGGGCTGTGCGAAGTCGGCATCGCCTACGCGCTCGCGCGCGAGCGCAACCTCCAGGTCACCACTATCACCAATTACGAACACCTGGTCGCCACACTCGCCCAAATGAAGGCGCAGCGGGTCGAGGCCTATGTCGGAATGTGCTGCAGCAACTTCTTCATCAAGCGCTATCGCGCGTTCGCCGAGGCTGGCGTGCCGGCGCTGCTGATGGATATCAGCGGCGCGAACTGCTACGAACTGCAGCAAGAGGATGAGGCGTATGCTGGAACTTTCCAGGCCGAGGCGCGGCTCGACGCCGAGATCTTGACGCAAGTGATGAAATTCGTGCCGCGCCGCGTGCCGGCCAGAAGCGAGAACCAATGAAACTGCCGCAGATACCTGATCCCGTGCGCAGGCTGCTGTCGCGGCTGCCGCAGTACCCAGCGTCGGCGGCGGTCGCCGCCGCGCTCACGCTGGGGCTCGGCGCAATCCTCGGCGCCGACGCGCATCCCGAACTCGCCGGCAAACTAATCCGCCTGCACGTTACCGACGCCGGCGTGACCGTTACGTTTCGCATAACGCCGCGCGGCTTCGCGCCGTCTGGCGCCGCCAACCCCGATCTCACGCTCGCGGCGGCAGCGGAAGATTTTCTCGCGCTCGCGCTGCGCCGCGAGGACCCCGACACGCTGTTCTTCAGCCGCCGCCTCGTGATGGAAGGCGACACCGAGCTCGGATTGCTGGTGAAGAACACTCTCGACGCGCTCGAATTCAAGCCGACGCTGCCGACGCCGCGCGAGGTGCTGCGCCTGCTGCGCTCCCGCCTGCCGTAACTGCCGGACTGCCCGCCCCGCTCGCGCGAGCCGCAGCGGAATCACGTCTTTGTCATCGGCCGGTCTTAGAACATAATACGGGCTTTGCCGTCCAAGGGCAGCATGCTGCCCCGGGGTTGCGCCCTTGCCATCCACGCCCATCAAGGTACAGACCTTTCTTGCCAATCTCCCGCTGTTCAGGGAAATTGCGCCGCAGGAACTCGACCGCATCGCGCTCGGCACGCGCGAGCAACACGCCGCGCGCGGTGAGGTGCTGTTCCGCAAGGGGGACCCGTGCGACGGCTTGCACATGGTGATCTACGGCCACGTCAAGCTCGCGTTCACGTCCGCGAGCGGTGACGAGAAAGTAGTCGAGCTGGTCGGACCGGGCCAGAGCTTCGGCGAAGCGCTGATGTTCATGGAAAAGCCTTACGTGGTCTATGCCCAGGCGCTTGCCGACTCGCTGCTGGTGCATGTCAGCAAATCGGTTATATTCGAGGAAATCGAGCGCGAGCCGCGCTTCGCGCGCAAGATGATTGCCGGTCTGAGCCGCCGCCTGCACGGCCTGATCAGCGATCTCGAATCCTATTCACTGCATTCCGGCACGCAGCGCGTGATCGGCTACCTGCTGCGCGCGGAACCAGAGCCGGACACCGCCGGCAATGTGGCGCAGCTCAAGCTGCCGACGAGCAAGGGCGTCATCGCCTCTCGCCTCAATCTGACGCCCGAGCATTTCTCGCGCGTCCTGCACGAACTCACGGCAGCCGGCCTGATCACGGTCGACGGCCGCACCGTCACCATCCTCGACCTCGAGCGGCTGCGCACCTACGAAGGCTAGCCCAAGCCAATCAGCGCGCTGGTACTACCGGCCGCACCAGTTCGCTTGCAAGTGCGAGCGCCTGATTGAAGTCTCCCGCGCGACCGGCGGCGTAAAAGCAGCACGCAAGCTGTTGTACCAGCGGCTCAGGCACCGGCTGCTCGCCGGCGAGCGCCTCGCGTATCCACTGCGCCGTGACCGCGGCGTCGATTGCCGTCGGCAGCACCGGAGCGCCGCTTTCGCCTTGTTCGACGAGCACGGTAATCTGCCCGCCGCGCAGCAGTTCGATCTGTGGCTGGCGGCGCGGGTTGGCGAACGGCTCGCCCTCCGAGCCGCGCATCAGCAGCGCATCTTCGCCGCTTGCGGCGAAATAATCGCGCATGCGGACCTGATAATCGGGGTGGGTCACGCTTACCACCCGCAGCCCCTGCCCGCCGAACGGATCGAGCAGCTTGGCGAGCGTGTGCGCGCTGCCGCGCACGCCGAGGCGCTTGCGCAGAGCCAGCAGGCGCGCGAGGCCGGGGGCGAGAAACTCATCCGCAAGAAATGCGATGCGGCCGGCAGCAAGCGCGGCCTCAGCCTCCGCTGCGGAGCGGCTCGGTGCAACATCAAGCTCGCGCAAAATCGCGGCGCTGGTCACGCGCCCGAAGTCATCGAGTACGCCGTGCATCAGCACGGGACAGCCGGCACGCGTGAGCAGCAGCGCAAGCAGCGGCAGCAGGTTGGGCTGGCGGCGCGCTCCGTTGTAGCTCGGCAGCACCACCGGCCGCGGCGCGCCGGCGGGCGCCACGAGACGCTGCATGCGCTCCGCAGCCGCGCGCTGAAAACCGCGCAGTTCGGCCACCGACTCGCCCTTGATACGCAGCGCGATCATGATGCCGCCGAGCTCGAGCTCGGGAACCGCGCCGTCGAGCATCGCAGCAAACATGCGCCAGGCATCTTCCTCGTCGAGATCGCGTGCGCCGTGCGGTCCACGGCCGATCTCCTTGATCAGCGTTCCCCAGTTCATTTCCATCACCGGCTCACTATGCTTCAATGACTGGCGCCCTCCGAACGTGTGATCTTGTTGTAGACATTGTATTTGCCGACCGGCCGCTTCATCGGCAGGCGCTTCACTTCCTTCAGCGTCTGCGCATCGTACACCACCAGCGCACCGTCCATCTACCACACCGAAACCAGCGCGTAGCGGCCGTCGCGCGTGAACTCGACGTGCGCCGCGGTCTTGCCCGGCGCCGGCGTCACGCTCGCCACGACATCGAGCTTGTCCTTGTCGATGATTTGCAGCGTGTCGTCTGCGGCACGCTCGAGACATTGCCGTTACTGGCATTCAAGGCTGGCCTCACGCCGCCGACGCTGATTATCGTCGGCAAAGTCGTCCAGCTGCGCGACGGCGACGTTATTCACCGTTAACCCTGTCTTCCGGGATCTTTCCCATGCTGCAGGGCGCCTTCCAGCATCAGCATCGGGATGAATTGACGATTGAGTGCCAGCCACAGGGCAATCGGCGCCACTGTCGGCATAATGAGATGGCCAAACTGGTAGCTCAGGGCAATTCCCTCCCGCTGCCAGGTCGAAAAACCCGTCTGGGCCGCCACGGCTGGCCCAGCGCTGATCGCCACCTGCTTCAGGAGATCGAAGCAGATTCCCCATGCCTGAAACGGAACCAACAACAGTGCTCCCGCCATCAGTTTGCGCCAGCGTTTTGCCTCCCTGCTCGCCAGCAGCAAGGCAGCAAAAAACGGCAATCCGAAACTGTAAGACAGTGGATTTGCTTCTGCCACCATCGTGGCATGCTGGCCTTCCTTCATGCCTGGAACCATAGCGATTTCAAGGGTAGTGACAACGCTGACGGTGCGCTGCGCCCATTCCACCGCCTCCACCCATCCAGGGAAGAGCCCCTTCATGATCCAGCCCGACATAATAGCGGCCGGGCTATTGAACCACTCCGCCTTCCAGTACCAGAGCCCAAGGCACAAAGGCAGCCAGAGAGCAGCCTTGAGAAAAAATGCGTAGAGGGGGTTACGCCCCATGAGGAACAACCGGCCGCGCTGGCATAGCCCTTACCCAGATCAGCCACACCACCAGCACGTCCAGCATGATCAGCGCCTGCCACAGGTACAGATGGGCAAATTCGAAAACGTCCGTGCGCCATTGCCCGAGATAGAACAGACTGATGACGCGAACAACGTTGACGCCCTGCACCGCCAGGATGCCGATGGCCAAGCCCAGCAGTTTGTGGCGCCAGGATGCAGGAAAGGCAAGCATGGCGGCGATCAGTACGATACAGGCTTCGACTGCATTGCACCCGGCCTCGATGGCGATCCCGAAGCCGCTGCTTTGATTCTGAATTATGTTGCCATAGGCGATGACATGCGAATCGAACAGGGTAATGAGGTTGACGCTGAGTCTGGTCAGGGTCGCCGTCCAGGGAGTCACGAAGGCCTGGCCAGGCGGGGTGAGTTCGAGCGCGAATAGCCCCCCCAGAATAACCAGGAAAAGAAGGAAAAACCTCAGCACTGCCCGTCTTCCCTTGAGCTCAATAAAAAGACTTCATCGCAAAGACACAGGGTTACGGAAAAAACAAACTCTGTGACCCTGTGCTACTTGTCGAGCGGTTTATCGATTTTAGTATCCGAGTTCTTGGGTTGCATGCACCACAGTCCGCCGCGAGAGGTATAGCCCAGCGCATTGCTGGTGCCGCAGTCCAAGAGTTCTTCCGTCTGTTTCAATTTCTTGCGAAACTCATCGGAAACCATTTTTGCCTGTCCTACATTGTTGGCCACGCGGGGCGTGATCAGCACGATAAGCTCCGTTTTGGTGTTGCTACGGTTCTGCGTGCCGAACAGTCCGCCCAGTATCGGGATGCTTGACAGGAAGGGCAGGCCGCTGCTGCCGGCGGAGTTGTTCTCCGAGATGAGACCGCCCATCACCGTGGTTTCCCCCGATTGAACGGTCACCATGGTCTTCGCCGAGCGTTTGCTGATGGTGGGGGAATTCAGTGTCGAGCTCGAGGTGGTCGAAGCGTTGCTGACTTCCTGGTTGATTTCCATATTGACCAGGCCGCCCGCATTGATATGAGGGGTCACGGACAGAATCACCCCGGTATCCAGGTACTGCACGGAACTCACCACCACCCCGGCGGCCCCGACCGACTGCGGCCCGGCGATGGGTACGCTGTCGCCCACCTGGATATGGGCCGTCTGATTGTCGGCCACCATGATGTGGGGCGAGGACAGGACATTGATCTTGTTGTTGCTTGCCAGCATGGTCAGCATTGCCTGGATGTTGCCGGCAGGCGAGGTGAATGCATAGGAAAATCCCGGCGAGATCGGTTTCAAGCCGAGTCCATTGTCGAGCTGGCCGCTCCTATTTCCGGGGCCGCTGGTGAACAGCCACTCCAGGCCATACTGGAGTTGGTCCGTGAGCGTCACTTCGGCGATCGTCACTTCTATCAGCACCTGCCGCGGCGCCGTATCGAGCTTCTTGAGCGCCGACTCGATCTTTTCGTAGCCGGCGGGGGTGGCGAGAATCAGCAGCGCGTTGTTATCCCTGTCGGCGACCACCCGCACCTCGCCCGCAGGACCGCCACTGTCGTCGGTGACTGAAAGAGTCGCCCCGGTCACGGGCATCGCTGCACCCGGTGTTTGCATACCCGCGCTCCCGGTCGCGCTTCCGAACGTGCTCCCGGTCGTGCTGCCGAACGTGCTCCCGGTCGTGCCGCCGAGCTGGCTCCCGGTCGTGCTTCCGAGCGGGCTCGACGACATGATGTTGGTTGGCGCCAAGCCGGGAGCCACGCCGGGAGCGGTGGGGGGGCGGGCTGTCGGTGCCCCGGCCCTCCCAAAGGTCTGGGTGAGCAGTCCCGCCAGTTGCTCGGCCTTGCCGTTCTGGACGTAATAGACGAACAGGCGCACGCCCCCGCCGGTGCCACTGACGCGATCAAAGCGTTCGAGCCACATCTTGGCCTGTTCCAGGTAGTGGGGTTGCGGGGTGATGATGATGAAGCCGTTGAGTCGTTCGATGGGAATGAAGCGCACCATTCCCGCCAGCGGATTCAGGTTCTTGTCGCCGATGATCTTGTTCAGCTCCGCATCGACCGTCTTCACATCGGCGCTCTGCAGGGTGAACAACCCGACCGACATTCCGCTCAGCCAATCGACATCGAACAGATCGACGGTATCGAGCATGTGCCCGATTTCATTCTGGGTGCCGGCGAGAATCAGCAGATTGCGCACCTCGTCGACCTTGATGGCGCTCGCATCCGGAGCGAAAGGCTCGAGAATCTTGGCCATTTCCCGCGCGCCGAGGAATTTCAGCGGCACGACCTGCACCGAAAAACCAGCAAACACACCACCCATCTTGGGTGACAGCGACCCCCGCACCGCATTGGCGGGCAGGATCTTGAAGATCCCGCTCTCCTTGACCAGAACGATGCCGTTCATGCGCAGCACGGTCTCCAGCGTGGGCAGCAGCGCGCTCCGCGGCAAAGGCCGTGTGGTGCGGAAACTGATCGAGCCCTGCACCCTCGGATCGACGATGTAGCTTTCCTGGAGAATCTCCGCCAACACCGTTTTGGCGATGTCGCGAATATCCGCCGACTCGAAGTTCAGAGACACGTTGGCCGGTTCCGCGGAGACTTTCTCCGGCCCGGGTGGCTTCAACAATACGCCCGATCCCTTGAAGATCTGGACGTTCTCCGCCTTCTTCTCCTTGGCATCGGCCGGACTTCCAGGCCCAGCCTGCGTCGACACGGATTTCCCTGGAGATGGCTGTGCTGCAGCGGAGGTCGCGGAGGTTGACGCGCGCTGGCCGCTGCCATCCGCAGACTCGCCCGTCCCAACGCCCGCACAGCCAGCCAGGGCTGACAGAAAAACAACAAGCACGCTTCTACCCAGCAGGTGAACCATTGAGTGTATCGTCATATTCCCGTTCGGCATGAATTTGTTCCTACCTTCCCGCTGGACCCGATCGGCCCAGTCCTAAAAACCGAAAAAAACCCCAAATCATTCATTGCTTCGGAGGACCAAACGGAGTACCCGGGAAAGCAGGGTTCCCCCTCCGACCGCCAGGTGGCGCTGCGGCTGGCCCTCCTGCGGGTGTCGCAGGAGCGTCAGGGGGGGGGGCTGTAGCTCCTGGCGCTCCCGCAGGTGTCGCAGGAGGGCCAACCGGCGGCGTTGCGCCTTGTGCTCCTGCGGGTATAGGAGCACCAAGGAACGGCGTCGCACCTTGCGCTCCTGCGGGCATCGCAGGAGCGCCAAAGAACGGTGCCACTCCTTGCGCTCCTGCAGGTCTCGCAGGAGCGCCGGGGGGCGGCTTGTTCGTCCTCAGCACCAGCACTTCCGTATCGCCAAACTGGCTCAGTACAATACGGTCCGCCGTAACTTCCCTGACCGTGATGCCATTGATTTCCTTGCCCTCCGCTACCACCCGGCTCTTGTTTCCGGCTTTCTCCACCAGAAAAGCGATCTTGCTCTCGCCCGCAATGGTGGTGCCCATCAGGATGAACTGATCTTTTTTCATGCTGGGCTTGGGCGGTTCGGGGGGCGGCGCGATCGGAGTCGGGCGGCGGGTCACGATGAATATGGGACGCGCCGTCATTTGCGAGTACTGGTCGGGGGGAGCAAGACGGAAGGGTTCGGCCAAAGCGGGTTTGGAAAACTCCGGGGGCGTCTCGGCGATTTTTGCCACCGGCCACTGCATCTGCCGGCCCCATTTCGTTTCGAGCCCAATGCCTGCCGCCAGACTGACCCATAGGATCAGCCAGAACGCGGTCTCGACCCTGATCGGGGTCAACGCCGCGCTCACGGTTTGCCGCCAGCCGCCACTTCGAGCGCGGTGTTGAGGTTGCCCGGCGCGAGTCAACACCGCGCTCATGGTTTGCCGCCTCCTGCCAGAGCGAATCCGGATACCGTGAGCTGAACCTGATACTCCGGCTCTACTCCGGGGACCGGTTTGTATACCCGCCCTTGCCCCGCCCGCACCGTCAGCTGATCGACAAAGAGATAGGGCTGGTTCGTTTCCAGCGTGTGGAGAATCAGCAGCAGCGAGCTGATCGTGGCGTTCATCAGGATCGAAATCGTGGCCTTCGCCGGTTCCGCCGTCTTCCCCTCCGCCTTGGCGGGAAGCGCCTGGCTGCTGATGATTCTTCCATTGTTGGTTTCGATGATTCTTGTCACCAATCCCTGCAATTCCGCCGCCGACGAGGCAGGAGAAGTGCCTTTCAGATAATTCTGGCGGCCCGCGCGTGCTTCCACCGCCTTCATCCCTTCCTCAATCGCCGGACGTAGCGCCGCTACCCTGCGGTAACGCTTCAGTCGATCGGTGTAGTCCTCCAGATAGCCGTCGTAGCGCTTATGCAGCAGCCAGGTCGGAACTGCAACCGCAGCCACTGCCGCCGAAATGACGAGAAGGAGCAGCGACAAGGCCAGAGTACGGCTTTGCATCGGGGACAGACGGAGCTTCATGGCTTGCCCGCCGGTTTGACTGAAGCGGGCGCTGGCGGCTGAGGGGGATGCGCAGCCGGCGGCGCGGTGGCGGCGCCTTGTCCGGGTGGCGAAGCCTGAGCGGCGGCTATGCTGGCGAGGTCGGGCGCGGCTGCCGGCGGCGTGGGCTTCGGCGCCGCCTCGAGTATCGCAGAGATATGGAAACGATCGTAGGGCGTCCCTTGTAGCTTGGTGAGCTGCGATTTGAAGCCTACATCCTTGAACAAGGGAGACGCCTCAAGGATTTCCAGCAGGCTG
>ODAK010004688.1_pt1 | contig 13979 bp, 14 predicted proteins | sample 1539591 | NCBI WGS metagenome assembly ODAK01 (sample SAMEA3539303, study PRJEB22396) | soil metagenome | biome: tundra; feature: field; material: soil | place: USA | collected 2010-05 | depth 0.15 m | reverse complement strand
ACTACTGCGCGATCCGGCCCGCGAGCTGTTCGAATAGCGCTTGTTCTACGGGAAGCTCCGCGACGCAGTCGCGCTCGGTTGGACCACGTGGAGACGCGCTGAGCGCGCCACTCGCAGATCCTCCACGGTATCCACGTCAAGGCTCAGGCCGTTGATGTCGACGATCCTGGCCACAAGCCCGCCTTCCTCGGCGCGTCGGGCGTGACGTGCGGCGCTGGGTTGGTGCCCAAACAACGGGGCAATGCCCGTTGCAGGGCGCACGAGCAGTGCGTTCGTGCCTCCGTCGCGCGCCCGGGCGACGCCTACCCCCGGATCGGGAGCAGAGTCGACGAACTTGAGGATGTCCGCAGAGGTGATGAGGGGAAGGTCCGCCGAGAGGTAGAGCACCGCGGTCGGTGGTGGCTGGATCGACGTCAGAGCGTGTTGCAAGCCTTCGTTCCAGGCGAGACCACCGTCGTCGATGACCTCAACGCCCGGCGGTATGAGCGCCAGCGACGCTGTCAATTCGGATGTGACCAGAGCGACGGGACCGACGGCAGCGTCCAGCGCCGCCAAGACGGTGCGGCGGAGCATGCATAGCATCAGCCGCCGCCGCGATGCGGCGGACACGTGCGGACTGAGTCGCTGTTTCGCAAGGGTGAGCTGTTTGAGCGGGATGAGGACCTGGATCGTCACGGCGTCGCCTCGCGGTCGGCTTGCCACTCCATCACATTCGTGATCTGCACCTGGATGATCGGATCCAACTCCTCGGGAGTTCGGTACTGAGGATACCGAGCAAGAAGTAGGTGCCGAGCATGGTTCATGTCAGTCGGGGTGCGGAGTATGACCGCCACCCCTGTGACCGAGACCCACCAAAGGCGTGACCAGTCTTCGTCCCAGCCATGGAACAGCAAAACGGCACGGGGATCCGTTTTCAGATTGTTGAGCCGCTTCAGTTCCCGGGAGCGCTTCGGCTTCCCGTCGACCGGGATAAACAGGAGGGGCGCGTCAAGGGCGAAGACGCAGGGGACTAGGTGGGGCGAGCCATCTGGGCAGACGGTGCCGAGGGTGGCGGAGCGCACGCTGGAAATACGCTCGATCGTGGCATGCTCGATCACGGGGACTCCTGGAGGACGACGGGCATCTTGGCGCCGGCCTCTTGACGAAGTGGGATGCAGGAGTGTATACACCACTGTGGACCGCCGAGTCTCGATGACGAACGCGGTCCGTCTCCGTCCGCTCAGGCACAGGAGGTGCTCGGTGATTACCCATTGTTTCGGCGTTGGGACGCCCTCATGAGCGCCCGACCGATATTGGCAGCGATCGCGGTTGCCGGCCTTGGCCTGGCGGCATGCGGCTCGTCGAACAGCGGTGGTGGCGGGAGCTCAGTCAACCCCGGACCCAGCGACAAGCAACTGATTATTGGGATGATCAACCCGTTCAGCGGCACGGATGCAGCGTTCGGGCTTGATATGAACGCGGGCTGCGTGGCGGCCGTACAGGTGATCAACGAGCACGGTGGTGCGCTCGGCCACACCTTCAAGTGCGTGCCCATTGATAGCAAGGGTGACGCTGCGGACGCGGTCCCAGCAGTCACCAAAGCGCTGGCACTGTATTCCAACATGGTGGGGGTCATCGGGCCCGGAACGGACGCCGCGACCGCCACCATGCCGCTCCTGGAGCAGGCGCAGATGCCGACCATGGGCGCCAACGGTGACGTCTCGTTCAATCAGAACTCTTACAAATACTACTGGCGGATCACGCCGTCCGACACGGGCAACGCCGTGGGCATGGTCGTCGCTGCCAAGAATCTGGGCTACACGCGTGCTGCCTTGGTCTTCGGCAACGATGCAGGCGCGCAGACGAGTGTCCCCGGGATCCAGAAGTCGTGGCCAAAGGTGGGCGGTACCATCGTTGACACTGAATCGCTAACACCAAGCCAGCCTTCGTACCAGACGGAGGCCGCCAAGGTCGCCGCATCCAACCCGGACGTAATCTTCACCGAAACAGATCCACAAACGGCGGCGACTTTCTTTGGCGAACTGAAGCAGATGGGCAAGCTGGTGCCGATCCTCGGTACCGAGCCAACCATCATCCCCACCTGGTACCAAGCAGTGCAGGGCGCCGTGGGAGCATCCGATCTGCAGACTTACTACCGTGGCGTTGAGCAGTACACGCCGACGGGTCCAGGTCAGGACGGTTACAAGACGGCGCTGCTTGCCGACCAAGGCGTCGACAACCCTGGTCAATACCTGCCTTCACCGTTCTGCAAGTCGTACTACGACTCGGTGAATCTGCTGGTCTTGGCGATGATCAAGGCAAAAAGCGTCGCCCCATCGGTTTACAATTCGGCGATCCCCTCGGTCACCAACGGTGCGAAGGTCGTCTACACTTTTGCTGACGGGGCTGCGGCGCTGAAGGCTGGAACGAACATTAGCTATCAGGGGGCGGTGGGGCCGATCGCCTTCGACCAGTACCACAACTCCAGCGGTGAGTTCGCGGTCGTCAAATTTGCGAGCGACGGATCGGCATCCAACCCGCTGACGACCATCACCGCGAGTGAACTCCAGGCAGCGTCATAGCGTGGACAGGCTCGGGATGCGCGCCGCGCCGAAGATGGCGGCGGCGCCGCACCCCGATGCCCTGGGCACACGGTTGGGTACAGGGGCGTGAATACTCTTCTTCCTGCCATCGGCTTTGGCCTTGTGACGGCCGCATTATTGGCCATCGCGGCCGTCGGCTTCACGCTACAGTTCGGGATCACAAATGTCCTGAATCTGAGCTACGGCTCCGTGCTGACGGTCGGAGCGTTTATCGCGTACCTGCTGGCGATCCGCGGGGTCAACATCTGGCTTGCGCTGGTCGTCGCGGGTGCCAGTGGGGCCGTCATCTCGATGGCGCTGAATCGCTTGATATTCGCACCCTTTGCGCGGCGCGGGGCTGGCCTTTTCGGAATGATCATCGTGACTGTCTCGGTCCAGCTGATAATCGAATACGGGCTGCAGGCAGCGTTTGGCGTCAATTTCATGAGCTTCCCCGGTATCGACCAGGGGCAGACCATCCATGTGGTAGGGATGGTATTTACGGAGTTGCAGTTGATCATCGTCGGAATCGCGGTTGCGGCGATGGTCGCCATTCATCTCATCCTGCAGTACACGCGCTTGGGCATGGCCATGCGTGCCACGGCGACCAACCCAAGCCTTGCGCGGAACGCGGGTGTCCCCACGAAACGGATCATCGACGCGACCTGGCTCCTGTCGGGTGCGCTGTGCGGCATCAGCGGAGTGACGCTGGTGCTGGGCATCCAGAGCTTTGACTTCACCATTGGCCAGAAGTTCCTCATCACCATCATTGCGTCCGCTGTCCTCGGGGGAATCGGGCAGCCCTACGGCGCGATGCTAGGTGCCTTGACAGTAGCCCTCGCCGGTTCCATCGTCGCCAACTACACCTCCTCCGCTTACAACGAGGTGACGGCGTTCGTCATCCTTATCGCGGTGCTGCTGGTCCGGCCCCAGGGCATCCTCTCGGAAGTCGCGGCCTCCAAAGAGGTAGTGACGTGAACGCCGGCCTCCAATTGTACCTGGCGACCTTGGTGGTCTATTTCGCTGTCTACGCGATCGCTGCGATGGGCCTCAGCATTCAATACAGCTACGCCGGTGTTGTGAACCTCGCGTTCATCATCTTTCAGGCGGCGGGCGCATACACGGCAGCAGTGTTGACGTTGGGCCCTGACACTCGAATTGCCGGCTTTCAGACCTACATACTGGGCTACGAACTTCCTTTTCCGATACCTCTCATCGCCGCTGCTGGCGTCGGCGCTCTGTTGTCCGCGGCCGTTGGTGTGATTGCGTTGAAGAAGCTGCGACGCGATTACCAAGCCATGGCGTTCCTGGTGCTCTCGGTGATTGCCACAGACCTGGTGACCAATCTCAAAGGACTGTTCAACGGCCAGGCTGGCCTGGCATTGATTCCTCCGCCCCTCCAGAACGAGTTGGGGTTGTCGTACGGGGATTATCACTGGGCCTACGCGATCTACGCGATCGTGCTCACTGCTCTCGTTTACGGGTTCTGCCGATGGCTGGGTAGCTCGCCCTTGGGTGTGTCGTGGCGAGCAACTCGCGACAACGAGTCGTCCGCCGCCGCGTTGGGCAAGAACGTGGCTCGCGTCAGACTCTCGGCAATGGCGGTCGGTGGGGCGTTGGCCGGTCTCTCAGGGGCGGTGCTGGTGCAGTTCATCACTGTCTGGGAGCCGAACTCATGGTTGTTTCCGGAGACGTTCGTGCTCTTTACGGCACTCATCGTCGGCGGACTGGGGAACAGCAAAGGCGTGCTTCTGGGAGTGCTTGCCGTCCCTATCCTCCTGCTTCAGGGACCGAGTTTCCTTCCGGAGTTCGGACGTACGGGCTTGGTCGACTCGCTCGAGTGGGTCATCGTGGGGTTGGTCACCCTAGTCTTCCTGTGGTTCCGCCCGAAAGGGCTTTTGCCGGAGCGACCGCGGCGACTTGATATGTATCGGAGCACGGGTTTGCGGGCTTTGCTCAGGCCGCGCCCAAACCGAGATGCTAAGGGACCACCCGCGTGATCGGCGTGTCCATGCAGCCGACGGCGACCGTTGGTGAGAAGCATGGTTTGCTCCGGGTCGATTCGCTGAGTCGCAGCTTTGGTGGCGTCAAGGCAGTCGTTGACGTCAGCTTTGATGTGCCGGCCCGCGGCATCACCGGACTCATCGGCCCCAACGGCGCTGGAAAATCCACCGCGCTCGGCATTGTCGCGGGCGACATCAGACAGAGCAGCGGAAGGGTCACCTTCGATGGACGCGACATTTCGGATTACGCCCCCCACCGGCGGGCCCAGCTGGGCCTGGTTCGGACGTTCCAGATGTCGGGGGAGTTCGGCAAGTTGACCGTCCTCGAGAATTTGATAACCGCCGTTCCGACCGTCGGCGAGAGCGTCACCGGTGCGCTACTGCGCAAGCCCGCTTGGCGGACAGCCCTCGACGCGACCATCGCGCGTGCGCTCGAGCTCCTGGATCGTTTCGACATGGCGAACAAGACGGACACCTGGGCCAGTGACCTGAGCGGCGGACAGAAAAGGTTAGTCGAGATCATGCGCGGCCTCATGGCGAACCCGAAGCTATTGCTGCTCGATGAGCCCATGGCGGGTGTCAACCCCGCACTTCGCAAGCGAATTGAGACGCACCTACTGGAACTGCGCGACGACGGCCTTCCTATGTTGATGATTGAACACGAGCTCTCCGTGGTCGAGCGGTGTTGTGGACACGTCATTGTCATGGCGCGTGGGCTGAAGCTCGCCGAAGGCACGATGGCTGATCACCGTGCAAACGAGGCGGTCAGGAGCGCCTACCTTGCCTGAGTTGGAGGAGCGCGTTACCCCTGTGCTCACGGTCGAGGGGCTGGCGGCGGGCTATGGGCGGGTGCCGGTCGTCTCTCACGTGGATGTCCAGGTGGGGATCGGAGAGATCGTTTGCATCGTGGGACCTAATGGCGCCGGCAAGAGCACGCTTCTGAAAGCGCTGACAGGCAATCTCCCAGTAATGGCCGGAACCTACGTGCTCAGCGGCAAACTCGTCACGCGCCTCTCGGCGGACGCGCTGGCTCGCCGTGGTGTTGCTTACATTCCGCAGGTCAACGACACATTCGACACTCTCACTGTTGAGGAGAACCTTGCCATCGGTGGATACCTGCTTCCACGCAAGCAGTTGAAAGCCCGCGTTGAGCAGAGCATGGAGACCTTTCCACAGTTGAAGGAGATGCGCACCCGACGCGGCATGAAGCTCAGTGGAGGCGAGCGGAAGATGCTGGCGATGGCCCGCGTACTGCTCACCACACCGCAACTCGTGATCCTCGACGAGCCGACCGCTGGCCTCTCTCCTCAGATGGCCAATCAGGTGCTCGCTGAGTACGTTCCCAAGTTGTCCAGCCGTGCGGCGGTGATGCTCGTCGAGCAGCGGGCCCTGGAGGCGCTCGAGGTGTCGGCCTGGGGCTACGTGATGGTCTCTGGCCACATCGCGCGGTCAGCGAGCGCGCAAGCGCTGCGCCAGACCGATCTCGCCGAACTCTTCCTTGGTGGGCAACCAACATTCGACGACGTGACCGACATGAATCGGCGCCCCGACGAGGGTGCCACAGAGGGAACACGGAGGCCAAGACGTCAAGGATGACAGAAACAGGAAGATCGCCAGTGCAGTTCGGTATCCGGCTGCCCGTGGCAGGGCCGCTCGCGAGCCCCGATGCCATAGTGCGCGTCGCTCGCGAGGCTGAAAGACTAGGGTACGATGTCGTCTGGGTCAACGATTTCATCGCTTGGACCACGTACCAAAACAGCACGCACGTCTCAAGCGGGTCGCTTGAGGCTGTCGAGAACGCCGGGCCCGACGCGGAGCCAACGTACTTCGAATCGCTCACAACCCTTAGTTATGTGGCGGGGGTGACGGAGGCGATAAAGCTAGGGATTGCAGTCCTGTGTCTGCCCTTCCGCAATCCGATCATAGCCGCAAAGCAGGTCGCCAATGTGGATGTCCTCAGTGGTGGTCGCATGATCCTCGGGATCGGCGTTGGTGCGGCAAAGTCCACCCACAACGTTGACTTCGAGGTCCTCCGAGTCTCGCGTGTTGACAAGTACGACAAGACCAAGGATTACCTCCGCGCGATGATCGAGATCTGGACGAACCCCAAGCCTGCATACGAGGGTCCGTTCATCTCGTTTCCAGAGACGGAGTTTGCTCCCAAGCCGGCGCAGAAGCCATACCCGCCCATCTGGTTCGGAGGCGGCGGCGACAAGTCGGTCGAGCTGTGCGCTGAGTTCGGCAGCGGATGGCTTCCACCATGGGTAGTGCCCGACGAATACCCGGGTCGCATCGCAAGCCTTCAGGAAGCGGCCGCGCGCTATGGCCGTGACGGTGTGACCTTCGACATTGGCACAGAGGTCTACGTCTGCATCGCAAGTGAGTCCTCCGCCGCCCGGGCGAGTGCCGCCAAGACTGTCGGTGTCCTCCCAGAGGGTTTCAACGCAGACGCCACCGCCGCGGCGGTTGAGGCGGCGGGGCTCATCGGGTCACCCGAAGAGATCGTCGATAAGCTGGGGCGATACGTTGAGGCGGGTGTCCGGTGCTACGAGATGAAGTTCATCTACCACACCGTGGACGATTACCTTGAGCAGATGCAGTTGTTTGCCGAACGCGTCATTTCAAACCACCGCTAGAACCACAGCTAACTAGGAGAACCGAGTTCGATGTCACAGCAAGTCGACACACGCATTGTGGGGGGGACGGTCCACACGCCGTCCGGACCACTCGAAGCCGATGTTCTGATCACCGGCGAAAAGATCAGCGGTATCGTCGCCCGGGGGGACGCTACGGTCGCGGCCAACACCATCAAAGCCAGCGGATTGCAGGTGATCCCGGGCTTGGTGGACACTCACGCGCACGCTCGCACTCCTGGTTTGGAATACAAGGAGGACTTCTTTACGGTCTCGCAGGCTTGCGCCGTGGGCGGAGTTACCACCTACACCGACATGCCCAACGTCGATCCGCCGACTGATACGTTGGAACTGTTCGAGCAGAAGCGCGAGATCGCGGACCGGGACTCGGTGGTGGATTGGGGCCATCTTTGCTCGCCGAACAAGTTCGACGAGATACCGAAGATGGCTGCGGCGGGAGTCACCGGTTTCAAGATGTTCCAGGTCAGCGGTGGGTACCCCCACGATCCCCGCATTGCCATGGGCGAATCCGAGCGGGTCTATGAAGCCTTCCAGCGCATTGCTGACACGGGTTTGCACTGCAGCGTTCATCCCTTCAATCAACCACTCATGGACGTCATGACGCGTCAGGCCATGGAGGCTGGCCTGCCCCACGATCAGCACACCTTCTCCGAGATCTACACCAACGAGATCATCTGGAGTTCTGGCGTGGCGGTCCTCCTTGAGCTGGCGCGGGTCACAGGAGCTCGCCTGCACGTTCTGCATACGCATGCTGCGGCAAGCCTCAGATTGATCAAGGATGCAAAGGCGCGCGGTCAGCGCGTCACCGCAACCGTGGATCCGAAGTACTACCACCTCACGCCGGCGGACGTCGAGAAGCAGGGCCCGCGCGCGGCGCCAGGCGGCATCGTTACCGAGCAGCCTGACCGCATGAGGACCATCTGGGAGTCCCTCAACGACGGTACGCTGGACATGATCGACAGCGACCACGCACCACACACCATTGAAGATCTCGCGCGGTACACCGCCGATCCGTGGACGGGTCCTTTTGGCAGCCCGCAGTACGAGTACATGTTGTCGCTCGCGTTGACGGACGTGCACGATGGACGGTTCACTCTCAGGCGAATGATCGAGCTGATGTCTGAGAATGCCGCGCGGCTTATCGGTCAGTATCCGACCAAGGGCGCTATCCAGGTCGGGTCAGATGCCGACCTCGTCCTTGTCGATCTTGATAAGGAGGTTGTGCCCTCTGACGAGAAGACGTACAGCAAGGTCGGGTGGACGCCATACGTGGACTGGAAGTTCATCGGTGGCCCGGTTCTCACCATGCTGAGAGGAACCGTGGTCGCGAAGGACGGCAAGGTGACCGGTGAACGAGGCTTTGGCCGCTACATCAAGGGGACGCCGCAACAAGCTATGCCGTTAACCGGCGAGCGCGCCCCTGGCCTTATGTTCGAGCCGCGGTAGTCGTTCTGTTCATTAGGCACGCCAGCACTGTGCTGGCGTGCCTAGCGTCTCATCCTGATGGAGGGTGCTATGGATACCGCTGAACTTGCCGTGGCTGGGTCAGACCTGCGTGCACGCGTCAACGTATATCGCCCGTATCTCGAGTCACTCTTGGAAAAGCTGGTGCGGACCGAGAGCCACGCTTCGCAACCCGACGGTGTCAATACCGTTGGCTCGTTGATCGCGGAACCGTTGGAGGAAGCCGGCTTCACTGTCGAGCGCATAGGACGTCGACCGGGTGACGATCCTCCCGCATGGCTGACCGATCTAATGCTGCCCGGACTGGCCTATAGCAGCGTCGGCGACGTCTGGCAGCTGCGTCGCGACGGCGCCGACCGCCGGGTGCTCGTCCTGGGCGACCTCGATACCGCCTTCCTGCCCGGTTGCTCGGGGACATTCCCATATCGGACCGAAGGCGATACCGCGTTTGGTCCAGGCGTGGCTGATGCGAAAGGCGGGCTTGTGGTCCTGGTCGGCGCCATACGGCTGTTGCAGGATTGCGAGGCCGCGCTACCCACGATCACTGTAGTGCTGTCGCCTGACGAGCAGGCCGGAAGCCTTCGATCGCGGCCCGTGATTGAGCGGGCTGCTGCCGTCAACTCTGTCTGCTTGTGCCTGGAGTGCGCCCGCGAGGGAGGCAACCTGATGGGCTCCAGGTCATGCTGCGGAGTAGGGAGGATAACCGTCATCGGCCGCGAGGCGCACGCCGGCACAGAGCGGCAGGCCGGGCTGAGCGCGATCTCAGCCTTTGCCAACTTGGTTGACCCGTTGGAGCAGATCACTGACGCGTCGGGCGGTCGGTTCGTGACGGTGACGCAAGTTTCAGGTGGCTGGCGACGGAGTCTTGTCCCTGGAGAGTGCTCCTTCACCCTCGATCTGCGCCTGAGGGATTCCGCCGACTGGGAAGAGCTCGATAGGAGCCTCCGAGCCGTGGTGCGCGACCACGCCGAGACGCGTGGCCTTGTTGTTGACATACGGTTGGCGCAGCACCGGCCAAGTGTCGTGCGGACCTCGGCAGCTGAGCCGCTGATCGCGACCGCCGTGAGCGCAGGCAGGGCTCTCGGTATCACCCTTAACGTCATCGCTTCAAACGCCGCGGGCAGTTCGGCGTTTGTCGGTCACACTCCCATGCTCGACGGCATGGGTCCACCCGGCGGCAAGCTCATGACGCTGGACGAGCAGATTTCGCTCACCGGTCTCGCCGAACGCGCCTGTCTGCTTGCCCTGACCCTGCTCTCGCTCGGCAACAGTAACTGATGTCCACTTCGATTGTGAAAAGGCCCCAAACATAATGACCGACCGCACGCATCACCTTCCTGCCCCGGAGCCCGGGCACTGGCATCCTGATAATTGGACGACGCACTTCGGTCAGGAGACACGTGTGAACCTGGCCGTGCCGGAGCTGGCGGGGGTCAGGGTCGTAGTACTACTCACGTTCGACACGCAGGGGGATGTCGACGCCGCAGTCCCGGACTACCAGGCGGGTGCGGGGCATTGGTCGAACGGGGCGGTCAACTACTGCGATGCCGCCGAGCGCCAGTACGACATGCGTGGTGGCGTACAGCGCGTGCTGCGAATCCTCCAAAGGTATGGCGTGGTAGGCACCTTCCCGACATGTGGCGCCACAGCCGAGTGGTATCCGGAGGTCATCTCATCCATTGCGGAGGCGGGCCACGAAGTCGCCGCGCACGGGTATTGGCACAAACCGCTGAACGAGATGTCCGCTGACGAGGAGGCGGTGGAGATCTCTCGCGCCACGGCGGCATTGGAACGTGTGACCGGCACCCGACCATACGGTTGGCGATCCCCGATGTACACGATCACCGAGCGCACCATCCCCCTTCTTGCTGAACAGGGATATGAGTACGATAGCGACCTTCACAATGACGATGAACCGTACCTATTGACTACCGAGGCCGGGTCGGTCATGGAGATACCCGGCGGAATGGACGACTTCGGGATGTGGTTGTCCTCGGTGCCGCACGCCATTCATCACGGTGGGATTCCGTACGGAAATCCGTTTGGTATCACCAACGTGATCACCGCGCAATTCGACGTTCTCTACGGTGAGGGCGGCGAACGCCCCCGCGTCTTCCAATATTGCATGCATCCCAAAATCACGGGCCGCCCCTTCCGCTCACTCAGCCTCACCGCATTTCTCGACCACGTCACGCCACTTGAAGGTGTTCGGTTCATGACAATGCGTTCCCTAGCTCAGTTGTGCCGCGCCTCCATTGAATGACGACGCGCCCGCGGCTTTCCGTGGCGGGAGCCGCCAGGCGCGTCACGCCAACGTCCGCCCTCTTCTTTTGGCTACTTTCGTCAGCGCGCTAGATCGGTTCTCGGTCGCGCCGATGCTGGTGGCCATCGCTCGTGACCTCCACGTCTCACTGGCCGAGGCGACGGCGGCGGCGAGCGTGTACTTTCTGTGCTACGGGCTCAGTCAGTTGGGTTGGGGGGCGGCGAGCGACCGCTTTGGCCGTGTTCGCACGCTGCGCTTCACCCTGCTCTGGGGCGCCGCGGCAGGGATTGCCTCGGCTGCGGCGCCCACACTGCTGATCCTGACCGTCGCTCGTGCACTGGCCGGAGTGGGCTTCGCGCCGGCTACCCCAGGCAGCATCGTCTATATTGGTGACACCGTACCGCTACACGAACGACACGGTCCGCTGAATCAGCTCGTCGCAGCCAACGCACTCGGGACGGCATCCGCAATCGTCGGTGGCGGTTTGGCGGCAGCATTCCTTTCTTGGCGCGTTGCGTTCGCCGTGCCGGCTATCTTCGCCGTCTGGCTTGCCATCGGCTTTGGCAGACTTCCTGAGCCGCCGCGGCAAGGGCTTCGCAAGGGCCCGCTCCGGCAGATAGGGATCGTTCTCCGGCACCCATGGGCGCTCCTCGTAATGAGTTTGGGCTTCGCCGAAGGGGCGGTGGTGCTTGGGATGCTCACTTTCCTGGCGGCGGCGCTTGAAACCTCCGGGGTGGGCGCGGCTCTGGCGGGTGCGGTGGTGGCCGCGTTTGGGTTATCCGTGCTTGCTGCGTCTCGGACGTCGGGCCATGCCGCGCGACGGTGGCGGATGTCTACGGTGATGGGTTTCGGAGCAGGAGGATACGCACTTGCCTACTACATCATCTCATTTGATCAACCTGTGGTTGGCGTTCTCGCCTGCGCACTTGTGCTCGGCGGAAGCTGGGCTCTCATGCACCCCCTTGTTCAGTCCTGGGCAACCGAAGTCGTGCCGGAGGCGCGCGCGTCCGCGGTGTCGCTCTTCTCCATGTCTCTTTTTGTGGGCAGCGCTGTATCGGCGGCGGTCGCGGCTCCGTTGGCTGGCGCGCACCGCTTCAACACAATATTCCTGGGCACAGCCCTGTTCGCAACCGTCTTGACCGTTGTCGTTGTGATTGGCCGGCACCGCTATGCCGGTGATTGAGCGAGGAGTGTCGCCGTGAACAACATTCATCATTGGATCGGCGGCAGCGAGCTGGCCGGAACGTCGGGTCGCGGATCTCCCGTCTACAACCCAGCCACGGGCCAACAGACCGCGATCGTGGACCTAGCCTCGGAAGCTGAGGTGGACGCCGCGGTCGAGGTTGCTTCGGCGGCCACGAGGCAGTGGCGCACGACGTCTCTGGCGAAGCGGATGCAGGTCTTATTCGCTTTTCGACAACTCCTGGATGAGAATCGGCACGAGATCGCACGGCTGATCACGTACGAGCACGGGAAAGTCCTTTCCGACGCCCTCGGAGAGGTGGCCCGCGGTATCGAGAACGTCGAGTTCGCATGCGGAATAGCACAGCTGTTGAAAGGGGAGTACTCAGAGCAGGTATCCACCGGGGTTGATGTGTTCTCAATTCGCCAACCCCTTGGAGTGGTGGCGGGAATTACCCCTTTCAACTTCCCGGCCATGGTTCCAATGTGGATGTTCGCCAATGCGATAGCGTGCGGCAACTGCTTCATCCTCAAGCCAAGTGAAAAGGATCCGTCTCCCTCGCTTCGATTCGCGGAGCTTTGGCGCGATGCGGGGCTCCCTGCCGGTGTATTTTCCGTGATTCAGGGCGATCGCACGGCCGTGTCTCGTCTGCTGGACCACCCGGAGATCGCCGCTATCTCCTTCGTAGGTTCGACACCTGTGGCTCGCCAAATCTACGAGGCCGCCACACGAAATGGAAAGCGCGTGCAGGCGTTGGGAGGAGCCAAGAACCACATGGTCGTCCTGCCTGACGCCGACATCGATGCAGCTGCAGATGCCGCGGTATCTGCTGGATACGGTTCGGCTGGTGAACGCTGCATGGCGATCTCGGCGCTGGTTGCAGTGGGTGGCGTGGGCGACCGCCTCGTAGAGGCCATTGCGCAGCGCATTGCGAGGGTGAAGGTAGGTCCAGGCGACCGCGCGGACTCTGCGATGGGACCGCTGGTGACTCGCGAACACCGGGACCGGGTGGCGTCATATCTCGAGGAGGATGCCCGGGGCGGTGCTACCATCGTCGTGGATGGTCGCCGGGGCGTGCCTGAGGGCGACGGATTCTTCCTCAATCCGTCGTTGTTGGATGATGTCCAGCCCGGAACCAGAGTGTACGACGACGAGATCTTCGGCCCCGTCCTCTCGGTAGTGCGAGTGGATACCTACGATGAAGCGGTTAGGCTGATCAATCGAAACCAGTTTGGAAATGGTGCTGCTATCTTCACTCGCGACGGTGGTGCGGCACGGCAATTTCAGTTCGACGTGCAGGTGGGTATGGTCGGTGTGAATGTGCCAATTCCGGTACCGATCGCCTCCTTCAGCTTCGGGGGCTGGAAGTCCTCACTATTCGGTGATGCGCACGTGTACGGCCCCGATGGCATCCGTTTCTACACCAAGATGAAGGTGGTGACGGCACATTGGCCCGATCCCAGCCTCAGTGCCATTGATCTCGGCTTTCCTCAAAACCGATGACCGCGACGCGCTCTCAAGCACTGCCAGTCTGCGGCATCCCCAGGATCTTTTAGAGTGCCCTCAGATGCCGAGATGTGCTGCCGGGAAACCGCTCAGGAGAAGGCTGGATGACTGAGCCGCGGAGTAGCGCGAAGGACCAATCGGATGATGCGCGGCATATCTTTGGACTCCAGCTTCAACTCGCGAGGTTCGGGGAACCTCCCGTCCCGCTGGGACTAGATGTGCCCCAGCCTGCTGACGTGCCCGCGAAGGGAACCAGCGCACGCTGCGCACCTAATGTCTTGCGCTGATGTGGTTATCACGCCATAGCCGCCTCCTGCCAGCCGAGTACACCTAGCCCCGAGGCTG
>ODAK010004686.1_pt1 | contig 13982 bp, 16 predicted proteins | sample 1539591 | NCBI WGS metagenome assembly ODAK01 (sample SAMEA3539303, study PRJEB22396) | soil metagenome | biome: tundra; feature: field; material: soil | place: USA | collected 2010-05 | depth 0.15 m | reverse complement strand
GGCGACCACCGAGATCTACACTCTTTCCCTACACGATGCTCTTCCGATCTGAGGGCAGTCGGGCTACCGCTAGGCAGGTGGCATGCTGCAAGCGTGGCGTAAATTGGGGACCAGACACTGAGGCGGGAGGGCATCGTGGTGGTAACCCGGATCTCCGTCTCGGGCGATGTGCTGGTGTGGGCAAGGAAGACCGCTGGCTTAGACGTCGATACTGCGGCGACCCGTATAGGCGTAAAAGTCGGACGCCTATTGTCATGGGAGTCCGGTGACCTCGATCCAACGATGAACCAGCTCCGAAGCATCGCGAAGACCTATCACCGTCCCCTCGCAGCGCTGTTCCTTTCAGCTCCTTTGCAGAACGAGGTGCGAGAGCAGCTCCCGGATTACAGGCGACGCCAAACTCAAGCCGAGGTCGACCCTCGAGCTCTTCAGAGTGCTGTTATGCGCGCCCGGCGACAGCGAGACGCCCTCAGGGATATCGCCGACGAGCTGGACTGGCCTGACAACGAGCGTGTGGCGAATTTCTCGTTGTCGTCTTCGGAAAGTGTTGAGGATCTAGGCCTCAAATTGAGGCAAGTCATGCAGCTCGATTTATTGCCGAAATCAACGGTCCGCCATCCTGATCAAATGTTGCGTGCCATGATTCGACGTGCTGAGGATCTGAACGTTAACGTAATTCAGGTGCAAAGGGTCAGCGTCAAAGTGATGCGTGGGTTTTCTCTTGGAGAAGGCGCATGCCCCGTCATTGCCTTGAATGGTAGTGACTGGCCAAGGGGGAAGATCTTCACGCTCTTGCACGAAATCGCCCATGTCGGCTTTAGCGGTAGTGGATTGTGCGATCTGGAACAGGACCATGACCCGGAGATCGAGAGGAAATGTAACGAGATAGCAGCCGCGACGCTGATGCCTGCGAAACGGTTCTCAGCAATGCTGTCCAAGTTTCAAGTTCAGTTGACGGTGGACGATGCTCGCGGTGTGGGAAATGAATTCGGAGCCAGCGGAGAGGCTGCAGTTTTGCGCATGATCAGCCTCGGGCTTGCGACCTGGGACGACTACCGGCGACTGAAGGAGGAGTTTGAGGGCGCTTATCAGCAGTACAAGGATGAGGAGAAGTCTAGGAACTCTGGCGAAGCCCCGCCTATCTTTTACCAACTCAGGGCCCGCGACCTGGGCCGGGGGTTCATACAGAATGTACTGTCCGCGTATGGCGAGAGCGCCATTAGCTCTCGCGACCTGGTTCAGTTGCTGGGTGTTTCCTTCGACAAGGTTCCGAAATTGGCTGCCACAATTGGAGAGAATTTCTGATGGCAGGGAAGGGTCGGGTCTATTCGTTCGATACCAGTGCGCTGATCGACGGCATCGAGCGCTACTACCCGATTGGCAATTTTCCAGCCCTTTGGGAGAAGATAGATGACCTAATCGAGGATGGCCGGATGCGTGTGTCCGAGGAGGCATGGAAGGAGTCGATTGGAGCCGACGCCCCGCTTAAGGAATGGTGCAACGAGTCAGGTGCCGATCGATCCAAATGCATCTATCAAACCGACGCGGCGGTGGCAACAATCGCTGGCGCCATCGTCCAAGACTACCCAAAGTGGATTAAGCAGGGCGGCAAGAACAGCGCGGACCCTTTCGTGATAGCCGTTGGCAAGGTCACCTCCGGCATCGTAATCTCCGGCGAAACAAATGGTGGCCCTGGTAATCCGAAGATTCCTTATGTCTGCGGCCAGCGTGGCGTCGAACATGGGCGCGTGGTTGACGTAGTCGTCAAGGAGAAATGGGTTTTCCTGTAACCGCTGATCCGAAACGGACTTATCGCTTCGAGCCTGGTAGCTGTTCGGATTGCGTCAGCCCTTCTTGGCCTGCATGGGATGACGTTGTCATATTGTGGGGTCGGTAAGAGACTCAGACCTCCTCGGGTAGGCCTCTGCGTGTGGTTGAAACTTATGCGGCGGTGAGCTGGTAGGTCAGTGGGCGGCGGTCGCCGGGTAGCGATGCGCCTAGGACGGTGAGTTCCTCGGCGAGCAGGGTGAGGGCGCGGGCGACTCGGGGGCTGTCGGGCCGGTCCAGGGTGATGGTGATTGCGGTTGTGGTGTAGTCGATCTGGCCGCCGAGGCGGAGTAGGTGGCGCAGGATCGCGCGGTACTCGTTCGGGTCGGTCAGGTAGGCGTTGAAGTGTTCGGCGAGCCACGCTTCGGCGTTGAACGCGAGGAGCCGCAGCACCATTTGCAGGCCGCGTCGTTCCAGTCGTGGGTGGGCTCGTTGGGCGCCGGGGTCCAGGTCGGTGGCGGCGATCTTGGCGGGGATCGGACGCAGGTCGGTCTTGGCCTGTTCCAGTGCCCTGGTGGCGGTCTGGATCTGCCGGTGCAGCTTGGGCAGTGCGGCGTTCATCTGCTTGGGCGATCCTGGCCCGGCGAGCATCTGCGGGAGGGCGCGTTCGGCCGCGATCAGGGCGGCCTGGGCCGCCGCGACGGTTTTGCGGGCTGCGACCCGGGCGGGGTTGGGGACCTTACGGGTGTCCGCGCTGAGGTCCATGCCGTAGTCGGCGAGGCGGTCGATCCCGTTGTGCTCGACGGCGTATTTGAACATGTTTTCGATCCGCCAGCGGGCCCGTAGCCAGCACAGCAACGACGCGCCGGTCGCGGTCAGGTCGCTGGTCAGGACCTGCAGGATCGGGGTGCCGTCCTCGAACAAGGTAAGCTGCCGGGCGCTGCCGTAATCCTTGAGCTCGACGATCTCATCGGCCAGCATCACGCTGATCCGTTTGCCGTCCCGCACGGTCCAGGACCGGCGCGGCGCGATGGTCGCCTCGACCAGTGGGGCCCGCCGGTAGGTGACCCAGTCCGCGCCGGCCGCCCGGCAGGCCCGCAACGCTTTCGGGAAGGCGCCACCGCGGTCGAACCCGAGCAGGATCTTGGGGTCCGGCCCGAGCACCTGGCGCAACTGAGCGAGGACCCCGGGCAGGGTCGACACCAGGCCGGACGGTTCGCCGGTGCCGAAGACCACCGCGCGGCCGCGGGCATCGACCAGCATCGTGTCGTCCTGGCCGGGTTGGGCATGGCGGCGTTTGGTGTTCCAGCCCTTGCCGACCGGCTGGGCGCCGCTGTAGGGGACGAAGTGGTCGTCCACGAAGTAGACCGGATCAGCGGCCGGGCCGCACCTGAGCATCCCGGCGGCGAAGGCCCGTTGCAGCCCGAGTGGATCGGTGCCGTCGGCCAGCGCGGCCAGCCGAGCACGCAACGTACCCAGCTGCGGGACAGCGCTGATCCCGACCGCCGGGCCGGCCTCAGCCCGGCGCAGGTGCTTACTGCCCTCGACGGTGTCGATACCGAGGGCGAACCCGACCGTCGCGGTGCTCAGGACCGCCAGGTCGTCATACCGGCGGGCCGGCCCGCCGGTCACTGAGGCGAAGATCTGCTCCGCACCAACCAGATCCAGGTAGGGGTGCAGCAGCATCGCGCCGGCGTACCGGCACGCGAAGGCCCCTTGCGTGATCCGGGACGAACCCGTGCCCAGATCAGCCTCGACCCCAGGCTGGGTCAGTTCGGCCTCGGGCTCGCCGCCAGCTCCGGGCTCGCCCTGGAGTGTGCCGTCCGGCCCGGTGAGCTCCAGCTCGGTCTGCTCAGCGCTGCCCACCGCACCGGCCAGGGCTACCGGCTCAGCAGGCAGTGCTGTGTGGTCGGGACACACGCCACGCGGCACGCCGGTCAACGCTCGGCCGATCGTGGTGGGGTGCACCTTCAGGCGGGCCCCGATCGTGGTGTCACTGTCCCCCGCCGCCCGCCAGGCCCGGGCCCGGTCCAGGTCGGCAGCTGTCAAGCCGCTCGGCCGGCCACGGGGCCGGGTCAGCGCCGCGGACCCTTCCCGCCTGGCCCGGCCCTTGAGCATGCAGACGTACTCCTCGGTGATCCCGAGCAACGAAGCAACCAGCCGGTTCGTGAAACCCAACGCCGGCAGCGTGACCGCCGCGATGTTGCGCAACCCCGCATCATCGGCCGCATAGTCGAACAGCACCCTGGACCCGACCGCAATCAGGACCCGCCCATCGACCTCGAGGCACTGCAGGTCGCTGGGCTCCGGCATACCCCCCAGCATGGCCTGTACCGCAACGGTGATCCCCACCACCCAAACCTATCAAGTTTCAACAGATTATGCAGGGACACGCCGGGCCGGGAACACCCCAAAACAGCAACCCAACTCTCAACTATTCCGCAGACCCCAACCCAACGGAAAACCGCAGGTCACAGCCCTACAGAACCCCTACCCGAGGAGGTCTGAGACTGGGTCAGGAGCGCGCTGATGCGGTCGTCTCAATGGCGCGACAACCCGAAGCAGCGCGATCTGACGCTCTGTCCCTACGACCAATGGCGTAAAGACCAGGATGAGGCCTATCACGCTGCTCGGCGCTCCGACGTTGGATGAGCCGGGCACGGCATCGCAGTCGGCCTGATCTGTCAGTCCTTGGCGCTAGGTTCGTGCGCGATCGTTCATATAGAGGAGGCCTCGTGAGCAACTTCAGCATCGACAAGAACGCCTTGGGTCGGGTCATCGATCACGCTGTGCAGCAGAAGGCAAACGACGGGCAGCGTTTGCTCGACGAACTTCTGGTTGATTGCACCGGCCAGCCGGTCGATCACGTCAAGCCGGTGCTGCGGCGTGAGTGGGCCCGCGCTTTCGACGGCGGTCACATCACTGAGCCCGAGCTAACGACCTGGGCCACGGCTCTATCGGAGGGTCAACGGATCGTCGTTCAGACATTGCCCGTCGAGCTTTAGCAATCGGACGCCGAGCAGCATCTTGGTCGCCGCAGCCCTTAGACGTCGCGTTTCGCGGACGGATTAGAGGAGCGTGTCGATCTCGACCTTGAAGCGGGTGTGATCAGGGATGCCGTGCATGCTGAAGGTCTTGGTTCCACCAGGACGAAGCTGATTCACCACCCCATCGGCCGTGCCGACGATGCCGCCGTCCGTGCCGTAGAACGTCGCCTTGACGGTCGCCGAGTGCTGCACCGCGTCGTTGTTGGTGGCCTCGGCGTGTAGTTCATTGCCTTGCGAGGTAGCGATCACTGAGGCGTTACTGATCGCGATCTCTTCGGTGCTGTCTGATGAAATCAGTGCGCCGCCCTGCGCAGGGAGTGGTTGTGATGCCGCGGCTGCCTGGGCTGTGGCGAGTCTTGAGGGCAGCTGCTGCTTGAACTGGCGGATCGTCCGGTTCCAAACCGTTGCTTTGGTTTGCATTCCGAGGTCGTGAGCCAGTCGATCGTGCAGTTCGTCGAATATGTCGTCGATTTCAGTGTCCGTACCGAGAACGCCCATCTGGACGTTGCCGATCTGCTTGATCGCTTCGTTGCGGGCAAGGGGCGGCACGACGATGGGATAGGTCGGCGTACCCAGCGTCCATGCACCACCGAGTTCCATCAGGCACATCGGCCGAGTCAGAAAGGTCTCGGACAGCAGCTCGATCACGAAGCCAGACGATCGTAGTGATCGTTGGAGGTAGGCGCTGACGTCCTGCCCTGAGGGAATGCCGGTCGCGCGACCCGACGAGTAGAAGATCCGATCTTCCGGGATGCCGCCTAGGACGAGCGTGTCGCGGAGGAGGTCGGCGAGCCCACTATCGGAGTTGGCGTGGCTGAAGAAGATTTGCTTGTCTAGCGCCACGTGGAAATCTCCTTTGTCGATGCCGCGCTGTCCTGGCGCGGACTCGGTCTGCGGTTCGCCGAGATACAGGCTCGCATCGTCCAGAACAGCATCGAGATCGCCCCTTCGCTCCGCTCCGTACAGCGCAGCGTTGATCTTGGCGCGCTTGCTGCTCTTGTCGCCAGCCTGACGATAGGCCGCTCCTAGACCGTGCGCATCGAAAAAGTTCTCGCTGTCGGCGCCAGAACGCGCCTGCAATCGTTCGACCAGCGCCAGGCGATCGTCCGGCGACCATCGAGAGGGCATGAAGTGAGACTAGTAGATAGCAGAGCCGAGGGCGGTGTCTGTTGATCTTCAACGGTCCACCTTGCTGACCTTGGTCTCGAGAGGTGGACTTTGGCCCAAGTTCGCTCTACGGCTCACGGGGGATCACAGCAGGTGCTTTGTCGACAGCGAAGGCCTCGGGAACAAGTTGATGATTCGCTTTATCCCACTTCAGATGAACTGACGCCCGCGGTGACGGGGAAGTACAAGGTCGATGTGTCGCAAATTCGAGAGAGATTATTGATTTAATTGTGCTCATGCTATATAACTAAGCACAGAATATGCAGCACTCAAGCAATACAAGGAATACCCCAGGCTCAGGCCGACGTTCTGCGACTAGGCTCGAACGGCGCAGAACGGAAAACAAACATCCTGTGCTCGGCTTTACGATCGTCGAATTGCTAATCGTCATCGTCGTCATCGGTATTCTGGCGGCCATTACCATCGTGGCCTACGGCGGCATCCAATCGCGGGCCCGCGACGTCAAGCGGACCGATGACGCGGCTAAGATTATGGGCACCCTGGAAGCCTACAAGGTGCTCAACGGCAAATATCCGGCCACCAACGCTACTCCAGCCTCGGCCATTAACACCACGCCAACCCTTGGCGCCGGCAGCTATTCGTATAGTGTCGCCTCCGACGACACTTGGCTCAAAGGTATCGTTCAAGCCGGCTTTACGTCCAACCCGCCGCGCGATCCTATCAACGACGGTGTCCATTACTACAGCTATTACCGCGCCAACGCCGGCGACTACGGCTGCGACCCAACGTTTGGAGCATTTTATGTCCTGGCTATGTATGGTTATGAAAATACCGCCGACGTTCCCAAGAGTACGTTCGCTGCAGACAAGCGATGCCAAACCGCCCCCTGGAGTAGTTGGGCTGGCGCTAACTACACCATCTATTATGGCTGGGAGAACTAGGGTGTTGGCCAATCCGCAACTTCAACCGGACTTTATCAGGTTGACAATGGTGCCTACCCGACCAGCAACGACTGCAGCGCTACGCTGGCCGCCCAAAGCATCTGTCTAAAATCCAGCGGCGGTAACAGCTACACGGCTTTTCAAACCAGCAATACGGCTAGTCCGCAGACCTTCTGTCTGACAGACATGAATAACGGCATAAGCTACCGGACGACTAATAACAGTACGCCAACGCTAGGCACCTGTTCGGGCGTCATGGGCAATGGTAGGACCTGTCCGTCTGGCTTCATCGTGGTACCAGGTAGCCCAACCTACGGCACCTCGGACTTCTGCACCATGAAATATGCGGCTAGCCAATCCAGCGCCACTGTGCCAATCTCGCTAGCTTCCAACACACCATGGGTCAACATCTCTCAGACTACCGCCATAGCCTATAGCCCGAACGTAGCCGGCTGCACCGGCTGTCATCTAATTACCGAACCCGAATGGATGACCATCGCCCAGAACGTGCTCAGTGTCGCCTCTAACTGGAGCGGCGGTAGCGTAGGCTCCGGCTATATCTACTCGGGGCATCATGATAACGCCCCAGCTAACGCCCTGGCCGCCGATAGCAACGACGCCAACGGCTACGCCGGTACTGGCAATAGCAGTCCGTCTAACCAGCGCCGCACCCTGACTCTCACCAACGGTGAAGTTGTTTGGGACCTGGCTGGTAACGTCTGGCAGTGGACGTCGGGCACTTCGACAACTGGACAGCCCGGTATAACCGGTGAAGGTGGCTACGCCTATAAAGAGTGGACGGCCGTCACGGCCATCGGCACGCTATCGCCTAGTGTATCGCCGACCTCGACTGGCTTAACTGGTGCCAGTGCCTGGAACTCTAGCAAGGGCATTGGCCAGCTGTTTAGCTTTGCCGGTGAGTCGGCTGTGCGTGGCTTCTTCCGCGGAGGCATTTGGAGCTATGGCGGCTACGCGGGTGTGTTGACGTTGAATTTGGACAATGCGCCGAGCTTTGCGTACGCGGGTTTCGGGTTCCGCGTGTCCCGGTGATACAGACCTTGGCGCTTAACTCTTGGTCTCTTGGCTCTTAGGACGGCCGAAGGCCTGGCTTGTCTCTTAATATTCTGCGATAAGTAATAGCTACACTGGTGATCTATCTGGCAAGAATTAGCGCTTCGCTGTCCGCACATTGGCCATAACTGCCACTATTCCCAAAGCCCTGGAACTTCGGCAGCCCTTCCCGTACTGTGGACCACCCGCATCCGGAAAGGACCCCGTTGCTCGACCAATTGCTGATCCGCTGGCTGAATGCTGAATCGCGTCGTTCGCGGAATACGCAGCCGAAACGTGACTTGGGGGAGTCTTGCGACTTGTGCTCGGTATCACCATATGCTGTCGCCGCCGAGTTTCCAGTCTACCTTCCACACGACGTCACGCACTCCCTCGTGTTGGAGTTGACGGCGTTCGAGATGAACACGATGGATACCTACAAAGATGAGCATCTCCAGGATCTCCTCGTTAACGAGCCAACGCCAGACGATCCCTACGGACTGGGGGATGTGGATAGACACCTGTTCTTGTCCGAGTACGAGGCAGCGTTCATGGCGCTGCTCCGCGCAGAGATTTGTCTCCGGCGTCAAGGTGTCTGGTTCGCCGTGGAGCAGGTCATGCTCGGCGTGCCTCGCGGATGAGGCAACGGGCTTCGCCGGAGTCGAGCCGCCGAAAGACAGGGAGTAGAGCGTGAAGAGCATCGGTCCACGGTCAGAGGTGAGGAAAGCTATCCAGGCGTCCGTCTTCCGCAGCCTAGGTTTCGACATTGGTTTCCAGGCGTCTGCAGCAGCGAGCGATGCAGTATTCAAGGTGCTCGCCGAGCACGGGATCGTCCCGGGTATACGGTGGCGCCTCGTCGAACTTGATCCCATCGAAGAACTGAGAGCCGACAACCCGACGCCGGCTCCTGGGGATAGCGATGACGATGGAGCCGTCTGGTAGCGATTCGCGTGGCACGGGGCAGTCACTCACGACTTTGCGGGCCGGTGTGTGAACTGCCATCGAAGCGGGGTGACACGCCCGGTGGTTGCGATATTGTCCGGCTATAGTCCGCGTGTCCACGTGCCTCAGCGTCGAGCACCATCGGGCTGCAGGGTGTAGCGGGTTCAACCGACTAGAGGGAGACAGAGATGATGCACGGAGGGATCGAGAGGGCGGGAGCGCGACCCGGACCTTGATACTCGGAGGCGACAGAGCTGGCTGTGCTGATCACCGCCCGGGTGCGGTCGCCCGGAGCGGCCGGTGAAGGCGTTCACTGGGCTGCTGGACCTGACCAGTGCGCAACTTCTTGACGTGGCGCGACACACGTTTGGCGCGATGAGGACGTGGCTTTCCGCGCTCAGCTTTGAGGGACGGTTCGCCTAACCGCGAGCCGGGCGAGTGAGAGAGGAAGCCTGTGCCCGAGGATGTCGGCCGTACGACAGGCTCCCGACGAACGTCCGAACCGAGCGTGTTAACACGCGGAAAGCAGTTCCACAGCGAGGTTCAGGCGGCCTACGTGGCCGGCTTGCTTGGCGTCACAGCGGATAACGCAACTGAGCAAACCATCCTGCACCCCAGCGGCAGCCGGGGGCGGGCTGACATCCTGCTGCTTGTTACTAGCCAGCCGGAGCGGACGCGCTTCGTGGTGGAGATCAAGTCGACCGACTGGAACGGACGCACGGAGGCCAATCGCCGTCAGCTGTTCCTTCGTCATTTGCGTCAGATGCACGGCTACCTTGACGTCCTGCTAGAGGACATCGGTGACGACGTTGATGCGGTCAGTGCTGCCATGCTCTATCCCCATCGCCCGTCGGAGCCCGCCGCCCAGCAGCTCGAAGCTATCGCGCTGCCGCAGGGAATCATGGTCATCTTCTATGACGACATGGACTGGAATCCAGACCGCCCGTAGCAAGGTATCTCTCGCCAGATGACGGGGATCATCTTTCGGATGCTGCACTGGCTTCACCGATCTTGTCGGACCGTGGTGCCATAGTTCTGGGCATGACGTACTTGACGCCGAGCATCACCGGAGCCGCCCTGATCGTGTCGGTCATCGCGCTGATCGTGGCGATTCATCGTCCTCGCGTTGACCAGCGTTTCGATGGAGCACGTCTCGCCACCGACTCGCTCACGGCTGCGCTCGAGGGCACCCGCACGAACGGCGGCTAACCTCCGTTACATGACCCACAAAGGCGACGAGAGCGGCGTTCTCCGCCCAAGCCCGAGGCGAGACGATCTGTGGCACGTAGTGCTTCCAGCAGTCGAGGCGACGCGCCGCGCGGGCTTGGCCTACGAAGCCAGCGGCAAGTATATATCTCGCCTCTCCGTGCCGAAGTTCACACTTAATGACGCCGGATGGCCATCGATGACCGACCGCGACATCACAAGCCCGAAGGACGGACCGATCAATTGGACCTATATGGTCGGTCTCAAGAAGGGGACATTTGCTGCGCTCGAGGTTGAAGACGTACCCGAACTTCGCATCTTGATTGAGATGCTCGAATCAGACCCTGACCTAGCGGACAAAGTCAGTCCGATAAGCCAAGATCGAGATGGCAGTGGCCGAGATCACTCTCACCTCGCATGGGACGCAATGGGTCTCGTTACGAGCATAGTCGCGCGTGCCGAGGCACTCAATGCGCATTCTAGGGCGGAACTCCAGGCAATCTACCTCGAACTAGAGACCGGAATTCTGGCGAAAGAACTTGTGGTGGACATCGTCGTACCCGTCGCCCTCGTGCGGTTTGACGGCATCGACAACCTTCAGATTTCAGAAAATGTACGGCTTGAGCGGCTTGACGAACCGACCCAGTGCGCGCGTGCGGCGTCGGCCCTTAGCCCGTCGCGGGTCTCAGCCTATTTGGTCGCGGCGGCGACACATGCGATCGTAGTGGAGGGGATACATATTGGCAACCCAAACTCGCTTGAGCGCGAAATACGACTTTGGCAGGACGGTCTAGACCTGTCACGAATCGAGGCCGCCTGTCAGAGTATCGAAATTCTTAGTGGTGTTCATATTGGCTACGCCCAGGTCTGCTTGCGACCACGAGGTTGGGCGAATCGTTGGAAACACGATCTGCCGCCTCTTGTGCGTCTTCAGGAACTAGCGCGGTTCGACCCTTCTTTCGAGAACGCCGGCTGGAACGGTCGAGGTGCGACCGTAGACGCCGATAAACTCTCCCGGTTGCCGACCGTATTCGAGAATTCGGAAAACGGGAGCCCGCGACTCCGGCTCGCCGCAAGACGCCTTTTCCAAAGTCATCTACGAGAAGATGAAGAAGACATAGTCATTGATACCTGCATCGGGATCGAGGCTCTACTCGGTCAAGGTCGTGACGAACTTACTCATCGAATGGGGCTACGAGCGGCCATTGCGCTCAAGCGAAGTTCCCTCGATGCTAACCCAAGAGTCACTTATGAGATTCTCAAGAAAACGTACGAACACAGATCCAGGATAGTTCATGGAGCAATCAGAAAGACAACCAAAATCGCGCTGTTCAATGAGCGTCTCGAAGCAAGCGATGTAGCTCTGTACCTGCTCCGCGCGCTTCTCTTGTCCGCTCTCGAACAGAGTCCAGCCTGGACGCCCGAGGACCTCGACGAAAAGATTCTCGAAGCGATGTATCCGCCCACGCCGTAGAACGTCACCTTGACGGTCGCCAAGTGCTGCACCATGTCGTTGTTGGTGGTCTCGCGTGTAGTTGCTTGCCTTGCGCTGTAGCGATCACCGGCGCGTTACTGATCGTGATCTCGTCGGTGTTGTCTGATGCGGTCAGTGCCGCCGTGCTCTATCCCCGTCGCCCGGCGGAGCCCGCCGCCCAGCAGCTCGAAGCTAGGTCGACTTGGTAGGCCTCTCGAAGAATCACGCGGTGGCCGCCTCTACGTCTACGACGACGCCCTCACCGGGCCGGTCGCACACCACTCTGCTGGACGACACTGGGGAGGCTGAGACTATGTGTCTGCGCCAGCCTCCCCATAACGTGCGGTTCCTACACGAACGGCAGTGTGTCCACGAGCGCTGTGCGAAAGTTCTTAGCGCTGGGATGCTCAGCGAACGTGAGCCACGCCAAGCCAGCAATCGCGGCCAGGAAAATCATCTGCGTTTGTTTCATGTTGATCACCTCCCTCTCAGGACTTCGACGCCAGATAGGCGACGCCGACAACGGCACCGAGGGCTCCAAGAAGGAGCAGAAAGTCCCGCTCGCTGACTCCGCCTGGATGGGACTGATCGCCGTTCTGTTCCGGCTGTGGGGTCTTCAGCTTCAGAAGGTCGGTGAGAGCCTGCTCGCAGGACGGGCAGTGACCGGTCACCAATAGGTCGTATCCCGTGATTGGGCGGGAGCAGTCTGGGCGCGGACACCGCCCCAACGTCTGACTAGTGCGTTCCGAGAGCGACCGGAGTGTTTGCAACTCAAGTCGGGCGGACCTGAGGGACGCCTCCGCCTCCGTCTTCTGGGCAGAGGTGGTCGCGAGGCTCAACTCCAACTCCGCGACGGACGGCGCGTCGGAGGTCGACACCAGCCCCCGTTCCAGCAAGTCCACGACCGCTGACGTCAGCGTGGTGCCGCGCTCCGTGCGGTACTCATCGACGGCGTCCTTGAGAACGTCGGGTACTCGGGCGTAGATCACTTGGCTCATTGCAGAAGGCTAGCGCATCCGTCAGAGAATGCAAGGCGATTGCTTGAGACTGGTCTCGAGCCCTCAAGCTTCGGCGCTTGCTGGCTTGTCACGGTGACCCGGTGCGGTGACCGGTCGAACGCTCAAGTCGCCCGGAGCTCGCCCTAGCGTCCGCGCGCATCGTCAAGCTCGGCAGGAGCGGATCGTCTGAAGCGTCAGAGCCAACGCGTGACAGCGGGTCTAGTGCGGATCGCCCAACTGCCCGCGTTCGTCCCAGTAGGTGCGCACCGTCCGCTTCACCTCAAGAGGAGTGGGAGCCGGGTCGCTCATCCATGCGTCAGCAGTGCCATCGCGACGCATGGGATTCCCATGAAGGAGTAGGTCGGTTCGATCGCGTGTGCCTTGTGCGAAGGTGTCGTCAACCACGATTCTGATAGCTGGCGCCGTGGCTCCGTCTGTCCCATTGAGGGCCGCCCACTCGCCAAAGGTGCGTCGTGTCTCGACCAACAACACCTGAGATTTCCCTGGACCAAGAGGGAACTTCTGATGTCCGGACGGCCGTTGCGGACGGTTGATGCTGTTGAGACTTACGACCGGTTGGGTGCCTGCCAAAACCAGGACCCCTTCTGGCACGTCAACGATTGCGGTCGAATGACCTTCGTTTGTAACCCGGAACCATCCCGTGAGGGCCATTGAAAGATCGGCGTCGCTCGGGAGGTGATACCGATCGGTTGGGTTGACGTCGACAAGCCATTCTCTTGTGGAGGCCGCCGAAGCCCAGGCAGTAAGTACCACCGATGGCGCGCGCTGATCGATGCGGGCCCGGGTCGCCTCCATTGTGTCTTGCTCTGCAGCCTGAAGAGCGCGTCTCGTCAGGACTGCCTGCCTTATGCCGACTCCGGCCAGAATAGCGGTAACCATAAACAGCAGTACAGTCGCCCACGCTGTTGCATCGCCAGCGATGGTTGGGGTCGTGACGTTCATAATCACGAAGCTCCTTTCATCGATTGGAACTGAGTGCGATCATGGCGCGCTCAACTGGTTTGAGCAGCCTGAAATGTCGGCTCCGGCGCCGAATGCAAGAGGCTCACGTATTGGCCAACGCGCCTTGTAGGAACACGGGTACGCACTTTGGTCAGGTCCGCCAGTTGTGTGGGACTGTTGTCTCCGGCATGGAAGACGGTCGGTCCCAGTCGCCCGCCGAGGCCGCGGCGAGCCATTCTGCCCAGCGGCCGATGAAAGCAGCGAGGTCTCCAACAGTCAACCGAGTGAAGGGCCAAGCCAACTGCATGACGTCCATGCCGGAACGCAGCGTTCGAGCGGCATCTGGCCCCGGCGGCAACGCGAAGGGAGCAATCGATGAGGTCTGCTGTAAGCCCGGGCTATGCATGAAGGCGACTTCATACCAGCCGAACCGATCTTCCTCGAACGGATCGCAGTACCAGAGCGA
>ODAK010004685.1_pt1 | contig 13983 bp, 12 predicted proteins | sample 1539591 | NCBI WGS metagenome assembly ODAK01 (sample SAMEA3539303, study PRJEB22396) | soil metagenome | biome: tundra; feature: field; material: soil | place: USA | collected 2010-05 | depth 0.15 m | reverse complement strand
CCCAGGGTTTTTTTCAGCAACCTACGAAGCCGCGCCCTTTCAAAACGTGCCTTTGCCGGCGACTGGAAAGAATGCGGATAGAGAGTGGGTGCGGGTTGTCGACGATCTTGGTTTCCCCGCGGGCGGTGCTCGCACCATGACTGCCGATCTCACCGGGAAGCTGCCGGTCGGGACGCGCCGCATTCGGCTCACTACAAATCTGCAAATCTATTGGGACAGCATTCTTATCAACCGGACGAGCCAAGTGGAAACGCACGGGCGAGGCGCCCGTGCCTCTATCACGGCTGTGCCCCTGGCGCGTGCCGACCTGAGCTTCCACGGATTTCCGCTGAAGATCGAAGACCAGCCACCCGGCAATGTGAAATACATTTACGAGAAGACAAGCGCCACGGGCCCCTACACGCGCCCCGCCGGAGCCTACACGCGCTATGGCGACGTGCTCCCGCTGCTTACCGCCGTCGACGATAAGTTTGCCGTCTTCGGTTCCGGCGATGAAATCGCGCTTGACTTCGATCCCGCGCGCCTACCCGCGCTGCCGGTCGGCTGGGTGCGCGACTACTTCTTCATTGCCAATGGCTACGAAAAAGATATGGATTTCTACGCCTACCGCGGCGATACGGTCGAGCCGCTGCCATTCCGCGGCATGAACGCTTACCCGTATCCGGAGCAGTTTTTTCCCAGCGATGCCGATCACCTCAACTACTTGCTCGAATACAACACCCGATTCATGTCCGGCAACGAGGCTCGTGGGTATTCGTTTCAATACCCCTGATTGAATCGCGCCGCTCATAAAAGGCCGATTCATCCGATTCGAGGCAGAGGTTTCATAAGGATGCCGGCGAGGATCGCCGATTCTAACCGTGTAGAAGCGGGGCTCTGCCCCGCCGGGACGGGGCAAAGCCCCGTCACCACACATGCCGTCGCCAACGGCTGGTTTATAATGAAGGATTCCAGCTTCCAGCGTGTAGTAATCTGACGGAATAAGTCTGTAATCTGACGTAATCAGTCTGACGGAGCAATCTAACTATGATTCGACAGCTTCAAAATGCAGGGCCAACCGTGAAAATCATTCTCAGCGGGCTGCTGCTTGTCATCTGCGGCGGCATGGTGATCACCCTGATCCCCGGCGGCTTCGGTTCCAACTTTGGCTTTGGCGGCGCGCCTCCGGCTGGTGTTCTGGCCACCATCGGCGATGAGAAAGTAACCGTGCTCGACGTGCAGCGCCAGGCGCGTCAAATGATTCAGCAGCAGTTCCCTCGTGGCGGAGCCCAGGCGAGCATGCTGATGCCCTATTTCGCCGGCCAGGCTGCCCAGCAACTCATTAACGAGAAGGCGATGGTGGCGGAAGCGCACCGCATGGGCCTGCGCACCAATGATGACGAACTGCGCGACGACCTTCAGCACGGCCCGCTCGGAGCAACCTTCTTTCCCGAGGGCAAGTTCGTCGGCCAGGAACAGTACGAAGACTTCGTCCAGCGTAACGGCATGACGGTTCCGCAGTTTGAAGCGCTCGAGAAGGACTACATTCTCGTCCGCAAGTTGCAGGCGCTGGTTTCCGGTACCGCCTTCGTGACGGACTCCGACGTTCGCGATGAGTTCGTGCACCGCAACACGAAAATCAAGTTTGAATACGCCGTGATCACGCAGGGCGACATCCTCAAGGGGCTGCACCCCACCGACGAAGAGCTCAAAGCGTTTTACGATCGCAACAAGGCGTCTTACAACAACTCCATTCCCGAGAAGCGGCAAATCAAGTATGTCGTGGTGGATTCCGCCAAAATTGCGGCGGCGGCAAACGTCACCGAACAGGACTTGCAGGCGTATTACGATCAGCGCCGCGACGAATACCGCGTGGCCGAACAAGTGAAGGTCCGCCACATTCTGATCAAGACTCCGCTGCCGGCTCCGGGCGCCAAGGAAGATGAGAAGGCGGTCGGCGTTGCGCGCGCAAAAGCCGAAGATGTCCTGAAGCAACTCAAGGCCGGTGGAGACTTTGCGAAGCTTGCGGAAAAATATTCCGAGGATCCGGGCAGCGGCAAGAATGGCGGCGAACTGGGCTGGATCGGCCGCGGACGCACCGTTCCCGAATTCGAGAAGTCTGCCTTCTCACTTTCCAAAGGTCAGACCAGCGATCTGGTCAAGTCGAGCTATGGCTTCCACATCATCAACCTCGAAGATAAGCAGGACGCTCATCTCAAATCGTTCGCCGAAGTAAAGAGCGAGATTCAGGTGAAGCTGAAGCAACAGAAAGCGGAGCGCGCCACGGAAGTCGCTGCCAATGGCCTGCTGAGTGCGGCACGCACCGACGGCGTGGACAAGGCAGCCGCTGCCAAAGGGCAATCCGTAGTGACGACCGACTTCTTTGGCCGCAGCGATAGCTTGCCTGGCCTGGGCGCCAGTCCGCAGTTCATGGATGCCGTTTTCAACGCATCCGACAAGGCTCCACCCGATGTCGTACAGGTGCCGCCGGGCTACGTGGTTTTCCAGTTGCTATCCATCAAGCCACCGGCGACGCCCACATTTGAAGAGATTCGTGGGCGCGTCGAAACCGAATTCAAGAACCAGCGCGCCGGCTTTTTCCTGCAGCAGAAAACGCGGGAACTCGCGGACCGGGCCAAGGCTGACCATGACTTAAAAAAGGCTGCCAAGGATCTGGGAGCGAATTTCAAGACCAGCGATTTCGTCGCGCCCGACGGCCAGGTTCCCGACATCGGCTCACTGGCCGGCCCGGCGAGCGCGATTTTTTCGCTGAAACCCGGCGAGATGAGCGGTCCCATTGTTGCCGGCGCGGATGGCATCGTTGCGCAGTTGTTGGAAAAGCAGCAGCCGACGGATCAGGAATTTGCCGAGAAAAAGGAGCAGACCCGCCAGTCGCTTCTGGAGGCCAAACAGAACGAAATGTTCCAGCTCTTCGTATCGAATCTGCGTAAAAACATGGAAAAGTCCAACCGGATCAAGGTCAATCAGGAAGAGATGAAGAACCTGACCCGGCAGAGCGCAGAAGAAGGTTCGTAGGACGGAGAGCTGACAACTGAGAGCCGAGAATTTTCTTTGATGTCCTTCGCACGTGCCAGCGGAATCCTGCTTCATCCCACCTCGCTGCCTTCGCGCGGCGGGATCGGCAACTTTGGTCCATCGGCATACGCCTTCGCGGATTTTCTAGCCTCGGCGCGCCAGAGCGTATGGCAGGTGTTGCCGCTGGGCCCACTCGGTCTCGGAAATTCGCCCTACTCCTCCACCTCTGCTTTTGCCGGGAATCCGCTCTTGATCAGCCTGGAACGGCTCGCTGATCGCGGTTGGATCGACCGCTCTCAACTCGACATCCTTCCCACCCGAACCGAGTCTGTCGATTACGCGTCGGTATTCCACCAAAAATTGCCGCTCCTTTTCGAAGCGGCACGAAACTTTTTGGACTCCGCCCCGGCGAATGCCCGCTCCCGCTATGAAAACTTCTGCCACCAAAATCGATGGTGGCTCGACGACTTCGTCCTCTTCGACGCATTGCGCGCCCGTTTTAAGCTGAAGAGCTGGAACAACTGGCCTCACGAATTGACGCATCGCAATGCGGAGGCGCTGGCTGAGGCACGCACGAAAATGCAGGACGATCTCGACGTCCGCAGCGCGGTCCAGTTCTTTTTTTACGAACAATGGCAGGCGCTTCGCTCCTATTGCGCGGAACGGTCAATCCGGCTCGCCGGCGACATTGCAATCTTCGTCAACTTCGACAGCGCCGACGTCTGGACGCATCCCGATCTGTTCCGCCTTACTGCCGAGCTCGAACCCGAAGTGGTTGCCGGTGTGCCCCCGGATTTCTTCAGCAAAGACGGCCAGCGCTGGGGCCATCCGCTCTATCGGTGGGACGTGATGAAGGCGCAAGGCTACGGCTGGTGGATCGATCGCCTGCGCTGGGCCACCCGCAGCTTCGACTACCTTCGGCTCGATCATTTCCGCGGCTTTTCCCAGTTCTGGGAAATTCCTGCCAACGAGCCGACCGCAATCCACGGCCGCTGGGTGGATGGCCCGAAAGACGATTTGTTCGACAAGGTGCGCGAAGCTCTCGGCGGGCTCCCGTTTTTTGCCGAGGATCTGGGCTACATTACTCCTGACGTGCATGCTCTCCGCGACCGGCTGAAAATTCCCGGCATGGCTGTTCTGCAATTCGGATTTGGCGACCCGGGCGCCCACATTCATCTGCCCCACACCTTCACGTGTGAAAAAGTCGTCTACACCGGGACGCACGATAACGACACGATGGCCGGCTGGTGGGCGACGGGCGCAACCGAACTGGAGCGCCAGTACGTGCAGGCATACCTCGGGTGCTGTGAAGGCGACATCCACTGGGCGATGATTCGCGCGGCCTTTCGTTCGGTCGCCAATCTTTGCATCGTTCCGTTGCAGGATGTGCTCGGCCTGGGCAGTGAGGCCCGCATGAATGTTCCGAGCCTCGAAGAGGGCAACTGGCGCTGGCGTTTCAGCGCCGATCTCCTGCGCCCGGAAGTGGCAAGAAAACTTGCCGCCCTCACCGAGATCTGCGATCGCCTGCCACAGCCCTTGCCCGCGACGCAGGAAGATTGGGCTGCCTGAGTGGTGTATCCTCGCTGTCAAACAAACTGATTTCTTTTTGGAGCACGCCCCGTGAGCGACCCCATCATTCGCGCCCAGGCTGTCGAAAAATTCTACACTCAGCCCGATGGCAGCCGCATTGAAGTCATCGCGCCCATCGATCTCGACGTCGAGCCGGGCAAGATCATCACGCTGCTAGGTCCCTCAGGGTGCGGCAAGTCCACGCTTCTGCGGATTCTTACGGGACTCAGCCAGCCTTCCTCAGGGCAGGTGCTGTGGCATGGGCAGCCGATTACTTCGCAAAACGCGGGCGTGGCCATCGTCTTCCAGAGTTTCGCGCTGTTCCCGTGGCTTACCGTACTCGATAACGTGGAGGCTCCGCTCGAAGCGCGGGGCGTGCCCGCGATGGAGCGCCACAAGCGCGCGTTGCGCATTCTGGATACCGTCGGTCTCGATGGCTTCGAGAGCGCCTATCCGAAAGAGCTTTCCGGAGGTATGAAGCAGCGCGTCGGCTTCGCGCGCGCGCTGGTGGTCGAGCCCGAAGTGCTCTTCATGGATGAGCCGTTCTCCGCGCTCGATGTGCTTACCGCGGAAAACCTGCGCAATGAACTGCTCGAATTGTGGCTGAGCAAGAAGATGCCGACCAGCGCCATCTTCATCGTCACGCACAACATTGAGGAAGCGATTCTGCTCGCCGATCGGGTTATTGTGCTGGGCAGAAATCCGGCAAGGGTTCGCGCCGATTTTCCTGTCGAACTGTCCCAGCCACGCGATCGCAAATCGCCGCGCTTTGTGGAGTTGGTGGACTATGTATACAAGGTCATGACCCAGCCCGATCTCGCGCTCGCTGCGCCTGGCGCACAACATTCGGCGCAGAAGCCGGCGCGGCAGAAATACCAGATGCTTCCGCACGCTCGGGTTGGCGGCATTGCCGGTCTGCTCGAACTTCTGCAGGACCGTGGCGGCAAGGAAGACGTGTATCGCCTCGCTGAAGATCTCATCATGGATGCCGAAGATTTGCTTCCGATCGTCGAGGCTTGCGTGCTGCTTGGTTTTGCCACGCTTAAGGAAGGCGATGTCGAAATCAGCCCAGATGGCGCTCGCTTCGCGGAAGCCGACATTCTCACCCGCAAAATTCTTTTCCGGCAGGCCGCGCTCGGTCACGTCATGATTTTGCAGCAGATCGACAGCATCCTCCACGCCAAGACCGATCACTCCATCTCCGAAGAATTTTTCTACGACATTCTGGACGAGCATTTCAGTCAGGATGAAGTCGAACGTCAATTTGAAACCGCCATGAACTGGGGCCGCTATGCCGAAATTTTCGACTTCGACCGCGAATCGCACCGGCTAGTGCTTGCCGAGCCGGTCGCTGAGCCGCATGCGCCCACCAGTCCGGTGCAGCCTTGAAACGTCCCGAAAGAATCCGTTTTCGGACCCCGCTCCGCATCTGGTCCATGCTTCCGCGCCCGAGCGCGGCCAGACTGCCCGACCTCGTTATGTTTTCCGCCGCCCTTGCGCTGTTCTATGGGGTGCTGGAAATCGGGCGTCACTGGCTTGGCCCCTTCACTCCCCATGTCGAAATCAGCCGCAGCCCCGCCGCGCTGCCCGCCTATGCAGGATATTCACTCCTGCGCATTGCTCTCGCCTATTTCCTCAGCCTGATCTTCGCGCTGGTCTATGGATACACTGCCGCTTACCGGCCGCGCGCCGAGCGTTTCATGATTCCGCTGCTGGACGTTCTGCAATCGATTCCTGTTCTGAGCTTTCTTCCGGGCGTCATGCTCGCGATGGCGGCGCTTTTTCCCGGACGCCAACTCGGGGTCGAACTGGGCGCTGTCCTGCTCATCTTTACCGGCCAAGTCTGGAACATGGCCTTCAGCTTTTACGCATCGCTGAAAAGCATTCCGCGCGAGATGCGCGAAGCGGCCACCATCTATCGTTTCAACTGGTGGCAGCGTTTCGTTGAGATCGAACTACCCTTTGCAACGATCGGTCTGGTGTGGAATTCGATGATGTCGGTGGCCGGGGCATGGTTCTTCCTGATGGCCTGCGAACAGTTTGGAGACTTCCGCCTGCCGGGGCTGGGCTCCTACCTTCAGTCTGCCGCCGATCACGGGGACACGCGCTCTATACTGCTCGGCATTCTGACGATGGTGACCGTGATCGTGCTCATCGACCAGTTGGTATGGCGTCCGGTAATCGCGTGGGCTGAAAAATTCAAGATCGAGCAGGTCGAAAGCACCAGCGCCCCCACTTCATGGGTCCTCGATTTTCTTCGCCGGTCCCGGGGAGTGGCGTTCGTCCGTAAGCGCGCCATTCGGCCATTGCGGGAGCAGATGATCCACTATTTCGCCAGCCAGAATAATGACGCCGGCGCACAACCCGCACGTGAAAGCGAAGCGATTTTGTGGATCTGGCGAGTGGTTGGAATCGCGATCGTGGGTGCGATCGGCTATTCGGTGGTACGCGTCGTCATGATCCTGACCGGCCTGCACAGCGGGGAGTTCCACGAACTCGGGCTCGGTCTGGGGGCGACGTTCCTGCGCGTCAATGCCACGCTCATCCTCGGCGCTCTGTGGACCATCCCCGTGGGCGTCGCGATCGGATTCAACCCGCGCCTGGCGCGCATCGCGCAGCCACTGGCGCAGATTGCCGCCTCAGTCCCGGCAACGGCGTTATTCCCGGTCGTGCTCTTGATCCTGATCCGCCTGGGCGGAGGCTTGGGCCTCGGCTCCATCGTCCTGCTGCTTCTCGGCACGCAGTGGTACATCCTGTTCAACGTGATTGCCGGAGCGATGGCGATTCCCACCGACCTGAAAGAGGCAGCGAACGTCTTCGGTCTGCGCGGCTGGGAGCGCTGGCGCAAACTGATCCTGCCCGGAATCTTCCCATTCCTCGTAACTGGACTGGTCACGGCCTCGGGAGGCGCGTGGAACGCCAGCATCGTGGCCGAGTATTTCCACTTCAAGGGCCAGACATATTCGACCATTGGCGTCGGCGCCATGATCTCGGCTGCCACCGACGCCAAGAACTTCGATCTTCTGCTCGCCGGAACGATCGCCCTTGCCGCAGTCGTCGTTACCACCAATCGCCTGGTCTGGCGCCGCCTGTATCGCCTCGCCGAAACTCGCTACAAGCTTGAGAGCTAGCCTTCTGTCCGAGTGCGGTGATGAGGTGGAAAGAAAGCGTCAAGACACAAAAACCCCCAAGAGATCGCGACCGCGGTTCCACGCGACGCGCGGTCGAACGACAAACGCTACCTACACTCTTACGGTCTCAACACCTTGCGCCGAAACATACGCGCCATCGCTATCAGCCCGGTTCCCAACAATCCCAAGGTGCTTGGTTCGGGAGTGTTCAAGTGGGTCAATCCCAACTTGATATTGCCCTTGTGATCGACAGTCTCCTGGTTCCAGTAAGTGTAGATGGTTTGCGTCGTGCTTCCCGTCACGGTGCGGCCTGTGTAAGCCTGTCCTGCAATGTCGCCACTGAGTTGGTATTCGTGGAATTGCTTGTTCGATGCCAGCAAGGTCCACTCAATCGGTCCGACGAAGGTACCGTCGAAGATTATCCCCTTGGGCGGACCGTACTTACCAACGCCGATCACGATAAAGCTGGATCCGACGTCGGAAAAAGTGCCTCCGGTCCAGATGCTCCCGCTGCTGAGAGCGCCAGTCGCGAAGCTGACCGATCCTAAGGAATGGTTTTTCGGCGCGTGAATGCCGTTGTAGGTTACAAGCTCGGACCCCTTGGACACGACCCCCGAATTGGTGATCGTAACGGTGCCGTACTGGTTGGTGAGGTCGATCCCATCTGCACTGGCCGCGATTGGCAATACCAGCGCCAATAGCGCCAGACCGAACAATATTCGTTTCATTATTCCCTCCACAGAATTAAAGCGATCCATTGGATAACCGTAGGGGATAGGGTCGCCGCGGATCACGAAGGTTAAATCGTTACGTGCTGTCCCTTAGCAATAATGTGCCTGGGTACCTGAGAGCAAACAGTCCGGGGAGGACGGTGACGATAGTGTGACACCCGCGCAATAGAATTGAAGTGACCCAAATCACGGTCCTGCGTGACTATTTCGGGGGTCAAACCTCCCAATCACTTTGCCGCGGAATCCCTTTCTGCGAGTCGTCCGAGGCCGATTTCAAAGGCGTTTCTAACGAGGGAGGCCTGAATTCGGTTTGATATCCTGACCGCCTGTTGTAATCGCCATTGCCATGGCCACCATCAAGGAAGAGGTTCACAAGCTGAGCTCCGAGGCAGCGCGGGTCATGGACGAGAACGCAGCGCTGGGAGGCTCGCTGGAAATCAGCTCGAGCGAAAAGGGCACCACGGTAACCGCGATTGTACCCGCGCCCGGTTCCGAAATCACGTCGGCTCGCGAGAACGTGGCTTGACCCTACCGGCAGGCTATTCCATGTCGGACGGCCACCCCATCCATCCCAGGTGAAACCCTCAACGCGAACGCTGAGAGCCGAAACCAGGAGCATAGAGCCCAAAGCCTGCTTTACTAAAACCCGCTCCTCCATTAACAATGGATAGGTTCAACGCAAGGAGCAATCATGCCCGTTACTGGAGAACTCATTCGTCTGATGAATTACGTCGATGACATCGCCGCGATCCTGCGCCGCGTCAACGCCGTCCTTCCCACAATGAGTGAAGAAGAAAAAGTTCGACTCGCGGAATACATCCGCAAATCCGATCCCAGCCTGGAGAGCGTCCTGAAACAACTCGACAAGCAGCTCGACAAGGTGACGAAGTAGTGCCAGAGATCAAGACCGTCGCCGTCATCGGCGCCGGCATCATGGGGCGAGGCATCGCTCATGCCGCCGCTCTCGGCGGCTACCGCGCCATTCTCGAGGATCTTCTTCCCAACGCGCTGCGCAAGGCCGAAACCGAAATCCGCGCCAACCTCGACAAAGCCGTAGAACTCGGGAAGGTAAACGCGGCCGATGCGCACGCTGCGTTGTCGAGGATCGAGTATGCCGGTTCGGTAGACGAAGCCGCGCGCCAGGCCGATCTCGTGATCGAAGCTGTGCCCGAGGAGATGGAATCGAAGATCGAGATTTTCACGCTGCTCGATAAGATCTGTCGTCCCTCAACCATTCTCGCCTCCAATACTTCTTCGCTCAGCATCACGGAGATTTCCAGCGTCACCTATCGCGCGAAAAAGTGTGTCGGGATGCACTTCTTCAATCCCGTCCACAAGATGAAGCTGCTCGAGGTAGTCCGTGGGCTCGAAACCGATGCGGAAACGCTCACTGCCGCGGTCGAAATCGGCAAGCGCATGGGCAAAGAAGTTGTCGTTGTAAAAGAAGCGCCCGGTTTGATCACCAGCCGCATTAACGCCATGATTGGCAATGAAGCGTTTTACATGCTGCAGGAAGGGATCGCCACTCCTGAAGATATCGACAAAGCGCTGAGGCTCGGCCTCAACCATCCCATGGGTCCGTTCGAACTCGTCGACCTGGTCGGCCTCGACACCCGCCTGCACATCCTCGAATACCTGCACAAAAGCCTGGGAGAAAAATTTCGTCCCTGCCCGCTGCTGGCGCAATACGTAAAAGCCGGGCGACTAGGGCGAAAGTCCGGCCGGGGAGTCTTCGAATATCCTGAGCAAACGAAGCCGCAATCCGCCTCCGCCGAAACGGGCAACTAGCAATTCCCGGTCAACCGATTTTCTGCCTACATGCGCGGCCGAGACGAACTACCCGCACGTGATTAGGGTCACAGCGGCGCGAGTCCGATCGAGTTACCCTTTGACCGGTTAGCCAATCCCATGCTGGAACCGTCTGCCATCGAAGCTGGTCTTTGCCAGCTTGCGCCGGAACAGTTGCGTACCGCCCTCGGAAATTTCCTACCCAAAGACGGCTCAACGGCCGAGAAGATCAGTGCCATCGAAACCGGGCTGCGCAGTCCCATGGGCCAGGCCTTGCGGGACGCAATGGCGAGATGGATCGTAGACGAGCTTGTCCCGGTGGAACACCTGGTTCCAGAGGCCTATTTGAAGTGGCGTCCGCCGGTACGGGACGCCATGATGTTCGTGGTGGCGCGGCTCTCCCCGGCGCGCCTTGCGCCCAAATTGCTTGAGCAAATCGAACTCCCCGCGAGCACGGCGCCCGAAGCGCGCCTGCTGCGGCTGATTGCGAAAGTGCCGGGGCTGCAGAAACTGGGACAAGTGATCGCGCGAAACCAGAACCTGCGTCCCGCTCTGCGCCGTGCGTTAGCGCGCCTGGAAAATGGAATTCGGGACGTGGCGCCCGAGGAGATCGGCGTCCTCATTCGGCGTGCTCTGGGAGCGCGCGTCGAGAGGTACGCGGTCAGAATCGCGCCGGCCATACTCTCCGAGGCCAGCGTGAGCGCGGTCGTGCGCTTTACCTGGCAAAACCCGGAAAGCGGCCGGCGTGAACATGGCGTTTTCAAAGTCCTGAAACCGCACATTCCGGAATACTTTGCCGAGGACATGGATTACTTGCAGGGACTGGCGCAGTACTTCGGAGACCGGCACCACAACTACGGGTTTCCTGCGGACCTTCTGCCCGATACTTTTAAGAAAGTCCGGCGGCTGCTTCGGCACGAGGTGAATTTTGTCCGGGAACAGAAGACGCTGATCGAAGCGGCAGCCCTTTATAAAGGCATGGCTGGTGTGCGCGTGCCGCGTTTGATTCCGCCGCTCTGCACGCCCAGTATCACGGCGCTCACAGAAGAGCGCGGGATCAAGGTAACGAGCGCAGCCGCCCGTCTTCCCGCCTCGCGGCGGACGAAAGTCGCGGAGCAAATCATCGAAGCGCTGGTCGCCGTCCCGCTGCTTTCGGCCGATGAGAATGCGATTTTTCACGGCGATCCCCACGCCGGCAATCTGCTTTATAACAACCGGACCGGGGACCTGGTCATCCTGGATTGGGCGCTGCGGGAACGTCTCACCCGCGAGCAGCGCCGGCATCTTGCGCTCCTTTTTCTGATGGTGAGCCTGCGCGATCCGGTTGGCGCCAGCAACGAGATCCGTGCGCTCAGCCAGCATCAGATCCAAAGCAGCTCGCCGCGCGGTCAAATGATTCGCGAGACAGTCGCAGGCTTTCTGAACGAACTACCCGTGACGAGTCTGCCCAGCGGCGCGGACGCCATGCGTTTGCTGGAACGCATCGCTCTGAAAGACGTGAAGTTTCCTGGGCCGCTCATCATGCTGTCGAAGGTGATCTTTACGCTGGATGGGATTTTGCGCGACATCGGCGGCTCCAGCAAAGGGATGGGCCTCACGATTGCGCGGCACGTCGCCCAGGATTGGATCGGCAATCGCGCCGCGTTCCGTTCGCCTCTGAAGACCCGGGACTGGATCACGCTGCAATGCAGCGCATTGCTCTGTTCGAGCCGCTGGGCCGTGCGCGCCGAACAGGCAATCCTGGACCGCCTGCTGCCGGTCAGTCCTTCGGCGTCCGCATGAAAATGGGCGTCTTCGAGCGAAAATACTTCTTTCGCTCGAAGACGCCCTCGGCGGGAGCGCCGATCTCTTTGCAGCAGAGCAGGGCAATTCGCCGTTACCCAACGCGTACCGACCAATCAGTCAGCACGGCACGTGTGTCAGGCGGTTGCCGCAGCCCGCTTTGCATGAACCGGCCGCTTCGCATGATGCACCGTCTTTGCCACGTGTTTTGCCTCGTGCCGTCCATTCGACGGCTTTGCAATCACATCCATCAATGCCCTTTGGGCATCCACGTAGCTTTTCACGCCTTCCCGAGTCAGTTCGCCCAATTGTAGTGCGGGAAACGGCCGCAGGAGTTCCAGCGTCTTGCCCGCGGTTTTCACGTTGGCGTTCATCTGCTGTCCGGCCACGTCAACGAGTTTCTTTTGTGCGTCGATGAACGACTCTGTTGTCTGCCGCGCCATCTCAGCCAACTCGGTCTTCTTCGTCTTTTTGTGGCCGTTGGCGTGTTTGGCGCCGGTTGCCTTGGCGGTCTCGGCGGCTACCACGTCCAGGAACTGCTTCTGTGCTTTGACGAAGGTGTCCATACCCTCGCGGGCCAGTTCCACCATGTGCTCGGGCTGGTACGGCTTGCCGGCCTTGGCAGCTTGCACCCAAGCGTGGGTTTGCTTTTCAGCGATCTTGAGGAACTCCTGTTGCATGTGGATGAAAGTTTCCACACTGCGCCGTAGCAGGTCGGCCATGGCTTGCGCCGCGGGGTAGTCTCCCACCCGTTCCTTCACGCCGGTCATCAGGATTTCATTCTGTTGTTGGCCAAGTTCAAGAAGAATTTTTTGCCCTTCAATAAAGTTTGACATACCTTCCCCAGCGACTTCGCTGAGAATGGCGGATGGAGAGTGATGAGGATCGGACAATTGTTCCCGGACAGCATGCATTACATTTGCATTCTGCCGCATGGCAAGGTCCAGCATGACCCTTTGCGTGGCAAAGAAAGTCTGGACTCCCTGCTGAGCCCAACCCGATAAAATAGAGACAAAGGACGATTCCCGAGGATGAGTCTCGGTCTTGGTGGCTACTGGCATATGGTACCTCCGGGATTGCTGCACTGCAGCATCAACTAAACTATACGATTCGAGCCGGATTGTGTCAAGATGTACTTGTTGAAATGTGCAGAGCAGCATTGGCTGCGGAATGAAAGCTGAGAAACAGAATGAAGAGCACAATGAAGCCCGATGTCGTCCAGATCAAAAAATACGGGAATCGGCGGTTGTACGATACGGCCGGCAGCCGCTATGTGAATCTGGACGCAATTGCCGCCCTGGTTCGCGAGGGGAAGCAGGTTCAGATCGTGGACGCGAAAACCGGGCAGGATCTGACGCGGGTTACGCTGACGCAAATCATCACCGAAGACGCCAAGGACAAGCCGACCGGCCTGCCTCTGGAACTGCTCCGCCAGCTCATCATTGCCTCCGACGAGGTCCGGCAGGAGTTCGTCATGTGGTATCTGAAATCCGCATTCGACTCCTATCAGAAAGTGCAGGACGCAGTGCAAAATCGGCTGGGTGAAGTTCAATCCGCGATTCTCTCTCCGGTGGAAACGATGCAGCGGTTCCTGGGCAAGCCGGTGGTATCGCAGGCGCGAGTTGGGGCCGAACCGGAGCTGGATGCCCTGCGGAAACGAGTGGCCGAGTTGGAAGCGCAGCTCCCCAAGCCCGCACGGAAACGGCGCTCGCGAGCGAAGACCAGGCTGCGTTAATGCCCTGGACGCCACTGGCGGTCAGGGTCGGGTACCCGAATATGCTATGGAGAAGGCGAGTACGCAAAGGATATAATCCGGCGGGACAAAAGTTCGGCGCCAGTGCGCATCCAATGGACCGTGATGGCCGGGACACAGTAAGGATTTAAATTGGTCAAACAGCAAAGAGCCAACGGCCAATCGAAGCCCTTGATTCGGAACTCCAAGGGAACCTCTCACTCAAGCGAAAGCG
>ODAK010004684.1_pt1 | contig 13984 bp, 14 predicted proteins | sample 1539591 | NCBI WGS metagenome assembly ODAK01 (sample SAMEA3539303, study PRJEB22396) | soil metagenome | biome: tundra; feature: field; material: soil | place: USA | collected 2010-05 | depth 0.15 m | reverse complement strand
TGCTGGTGCTGGTGGGAACGCAGGACGCGGTGGATGCGGCGATTCAGCTGCTGCAGCGGGGGTGAACAGATTTGCCACCACCTTGCTCTCGCGATAGGATACGAATCGACACTGGAGGATGGGCCATGCGTTACGCGATCGCGCTGCTGCTGCTCCTCGTTGCACCGTCATGCTCTTCGTCGAAGGTCGACTCCGGTCTTGTCGGCACCTGGGAGTTGAACGTGCCCAACACCGACGGCGTCGCGCGATGGGTTTGGGAGATTCATGCGGAAGGCACTTATGCCTTTCATGCGGAAGGCCCGGGCGGAGTTCCATCACACAGCGGAGTGTTCGAGGCCAGGAACGGCAAGTACACGCTGCGGTCGACGACGATGCCGTGGGTCGACGACGGCACGTATCAATTGATTCAAGGCAACACGCTCAGTGCCATCGGCAAGCTCGGCACAGCGTTGTGGACGCGCGTTCAGCCAGCGCCGGGCAAGACGCCGAACGATTCATCAGCTACGCACTTGGCCGACGGAAGTCCAGACAGCAAAGCCAAGACGCCTGAAGGTGGCGCGGGCGTGTACTCTGCAAGAGGCATATACGACTATCTGTCCCATCACACATTCGATGACAGAATCCTCACGGCGCCCCTGAAAGCGACGCGCACCGAGACCGTCGATCCGGACGAGCAGGAAAAGAGCGACGGCGTCATCGGAATTGTACGGGCTGAGGTCCAGGGGTCGATCAGCCCGGCCACGATCTCGTTCGTTGTCTATCGCGATCGAGCGGCGGCCGAGGCTGCACGTGACATCTATGCGATGTACGACGCCAAGACGTTTCGCATGAAGCCTGGCGAGCTCGTGTCTTCCCATGCGTACACGTACCGGGAAAGGGGCGAAGCGAGGTGCCTGTCACGGCTGCTAGTCAACTCCTCTTCCAAGGCGACCGCCACCTGCTACCTGCTGATGCAATATCCGACGCGCGATCCCGTCATGCTCGAGAGCGAGCTAAGCGAACAGGTCCCTGCGAAGAGTCAGGGAGCATCGAATACAGCAGTTGAGCGAGCGGATGACTTGTTGTTTGCCGGAATCAAGGAGTGGGCGCTGGTCTATCCATCGATCGGAGGCGGCGACCCAAGGTGAGATATGCCGTGAGTTCCTTCACCATGCGCAGCACCATGCTCGCCCTTCTCGCCTGTGGCGCTGGAGCCGGCGCCGTGCGCGCCCAGGGCGGCAACCCGGCCGTTCCGCTCTCGACGTGGGACGTGATGGAGGCCGACAGCGGTGGTCGCGCGGTGTACGTGCGCAACAACACCAAGCAGCCGATCACAATCGAGGCGGTCGTCATCACGCGCTGCGAGAACATCCGGCAGAATTGCGGCGAGCACCCCGCGAACCTCGTGGTGCCACCGGGCAAGTCGATGATCGCCTTCCGGATCGAGCGGCTCGATCGGCTCCAGGGCTGGAGCTGGTCGTACAATTTTCGCACCAAGCGCGAGGCCATGCCGGTAACAATGGGGCCGGCGCCGACCGGCGTCATCGTCGGGCCGGACGGAAGCCGCAACAGCATCGTTTCAATCAGCGTGGACAGCTTCCATGCCGCGGTGCCGGCGTTCACCAGCGGGGCTGCGTGCGGCAACATCCGGGTTCCCGATCTCCCCGAAGGTCACAAGGCGTTGCTGATGATCTTCGGGACGGCGGACCATCCGGTGGCCCGGCGCGTGATGGTGCGGTACGACGCCAACGGGAACGCCTACGACTATGCCGACGTGCGCCGTGATCCGGTGACCGACAGCGTGGAGACGTCGATCACGCTGGACCTGGTGCGGCAGACCGGTTTTCTCCGGAATACCATCGGCGGTGGGACCCCGGAATGGTTCCGCGTCACCGGCGGGAGTCTGGTGCACGCGGAGTCGCTGGGAAGGCCGGATTCGATAAGTGCGCGGGTGCTGAGGGAGTGCGGGAAATAGGGAGCGCGCCTTCAGGGGGCGGTCCTAGGGGACTAGTGCCGCGAACCCGTTGTCCCGCGGCCGGCCGTTTCCTAGTGCAGCGTCCCAACCACCGCTTCGACCGCGTCACGCAGCCCACGCGACACGATGAGGTCCCGCACCGCGGCGAGATCGCCGGTCATGATCCGGTCGGCCTCGAGCGGCGGCACCACGCTGCGTACCAGCTTCACGGCGGCGCCGACCCCTGGGCCGGCTTCGAGTGGCAGGTGAAACTCGAGCGCCTGCGTGGCACTCAACACTTCGATCGCGATCACCCAACGTGCGTTTTCGAGGATCATCGCGCATTGACGTGCACTGATGGTGCCCATCGACACGTGGTCTTCCTGATTGGCGCTGGTCGGAATCGAATCGACGCTGGCCGGGTGCGCCAGCACCTTGTTTTCGCTGACCAGCGCCGCCGCGGTGTATTGCGAGATCATCAGGCCTGAGTGCAGCCCGCCCTGATGCGCCAGGAATCCGGGCAGGCCGGACACCGCCGGGTCCATCATGTGTTCCACGCGCCGCTCGGCGATGTCCGCCAACTCGGCGATGGCGATCTTGGCGTAATCCATCACCAGCGCGATCGGCTGGCCATGGAAGTTGCCGGCCGAGATGACCGTATCATCGTCGGCGAAAACCAGCGGGTTGTCGGTGACGGCGTTGATCTCGCGGGTGAGGACCTCGGCGGCGTGACGCAGTGCATCCCGTGACGCGCCGTGCACCTGTGGCACACAACGCAACGAATACGCATCCTGGATCTTGTCGCAGTCGGCATGGGATGCGTGAATCGGTGAGCCGGCGGAAACGGCGAGGACGTTCGCTGCGGTTTCCGCCGCACCAGGGTGACTACGCAGCGCGGTGACTCGGAGGTCGAAAGGAGTGCGCGATCCCTTCAGCGCTTCGAGCGACATCGCCGCGGCGATGTCGGCGGCGGTGGCGAGCTCGAGCGCGTCGAACACCGTCAGGGCGCCGATCGCCGTCATCGCCTGGGTGCCGTTGATCAGCGCCAGCCCTTCCTTGGCTTCCAGGGTGATCGGCGCAAGACCGACCTCCGCCAGCGCGCCCGCCGCCGGCAGCATCGCGTCGAGGAATTCGACCTTGCCCTCGCCGATCAGGGCCAGCGCCATGTGGGCCAGAGGCGCCAGGTCGCCGCTGGCGCCCACCGAGCCCTGCGACGGAATCACCGGATGAATGCCGTGATTGAGCAAGGCCAGCAGCAGCTCGATCACCTCGATACGGACACCGCTGTTTCCGAACGAGAGCGACTGGGCGCGCAGCAGCAGCATGGCGCGCACGATTTCCTGCGAGAAATGCTCGCCGACACCCATGGCATGCGACCGGACCAGGTTGCGTTGCAGCTGTTGCACGTCCTCCGGGGCAATCCGCACATTGGCAAGCTTGCCGAATCCGGTGGTGACCCCGTATACGGTGCGGCCTTCCGCAACGATGCGCTCGATGTAGCGCCGGCTGTGGGCGATGCGTTCGCGCGCGCCGTCGGCGAGTGCGACCGGAGCGCCGTCGTTGGCAACGCGCATCACGTCACGCAGCGACAACGGCATCCCGACCTGGATGACTTCGGAATCGATGTCCGTCAGAACGTCAGCTCCTTGCCGCCGAGGAATAGCCGCTCGACCGGCGCGCCGCCCAGAGTGTACACGAGATCGCGCCAGTCGGGACCATCACTGATGATGAAATCGGCCCGCTGACCCGGAGCGAGCCTGCCGGTGTCGCGCAGGCCGAGGGCCGCAGCGGCATTGGCGGTCGCAGCTGTCAGGGCCTCGCAAACGGTGAGGCGATTGAGCCGGACCGCCAGCGCCATGGCCAGCTGCGTCGAGAACAGCGGCGACGAACCCGGATTGAGGTCGGTGCCCACTGCCACGGCAGCACCCGCGTCAATCAGGGCCCGCCCTGGCGCCGCGGGAATGCCGAGATGGAGGGTCACGCCGGGCAGGAGCACTCCGACCGTGTCGCTCGCGGCAAGTGCTGCGATCTGTGCCGCACCGGATGCTTCGAGATGATCGACCGACAACGCGTTGAATTCGATTGCCAGCTCGAGGCCGCCAATGGCGTGAAATTGGTCGACGTGCGCCTTGACGCGGAGGCCGGCGTCGCGTGCCGCCGAAAAGATGATCCGCGCCTCGGCCACGCTGAACGCTTCGCGCTCGACGAAGACGTCGACCGCGCTGGCAAGCTTCCGCCGCGCCGTCTCGGCGATCAACCCGCGGGCCACCATCTCGACGTACTCGTCGCGCGCGGCCGGATCGCGGGGCGGCACATGAATCAGCAGTGTCGCCAGGACGGTGGCCGGTGACTGCTCGGCAAGGATGCGAATGGCTTCGAGCGACGTGATCTCGCCTTCGTGCGAGAAGCCGTAGCCACTCTTGACCTCGATCGTACCGGCGCCGCTGCTGATCAGCAGATCGAGTCGTTCTTCGGCCAGCTCCGCGAGCCAGCCGGCATCGTCGAACTCCGTTGCCGCGACCGTGCTGCGAATGCCGCCGCCGCGAGCGAGAATCTCCTGATAGCTCGCGCCGCGACTGCGGGCTTCGAAATCCTCCAGCCGGTCGCCGCCCCACACCGCGTGGGTATGGGGGTCCACCAGTGCCGGGATGACGGCGCTTCCGGCCGCATCGATTTCGGCCTGTGCCGTGCCGGTCCATTCCGTGCGCTCACCAACCCAGGCGATCCGATCCCCGACAATCGCGATCACAGCGTCGTCGATCACGTTGACCGCGTCCATGGCATGGCCGCGGCAGGTACCGGTGCCGGTGGGGGTGGCGAGTTCGTTGATGTCGATGACGAGGAAGTCGGCATGCATGACGCCGAAATGTACGGTGGTCGGCAGAGGGTCGCTCGGGGCCGTAGCGTCGTAGCGCAGCCTTGGCGGGAGCCGGCAACGCTCAGGATGCGTCGATCGAGGGCATGTCGATATGCCGGTCCCTGGCGACGGCAATCGCCTTGTCGTAGCCCGCATCGGCGTGGCGGATGACTCCCAGGGCGGGGTCGTTGGTGAGGCACAGTGCCAGCCGGCGGTCGGCATCGGCCGAGCCGTCAGCGACGGCGACCAGTCCGGCATGTTGTGAATAGCCCATCCCGACGCCGCCGCCGTGATGGAACGACATCCACGCGGCCCCACTGGCGATGCCGGTGGCGAAGTTGAGCAGTGGCCAGTCGCTCACGGCGTCCGACCCATCCTTCATCGCTTCGGTCTCACGGTACGGCGAGGCGACCGACCCGGCATCGAGATGGTCGCGGCCAATGACGATGGGCGCCTTGAGCTTGCCTTGCCGGACCATCTGGTTGAACAGCAGCCCAGCTTGGTCGCGTTGTCCGTAACCGAGCCAGCAGATCCGCGCCGGCAGGCCCTGAAACGCGATGCGATCACCGGCCCAGCCCAGCCACTGTTGCAGCCGCGCGTCGGCCGGGAAAAGCTCGAGCAGGGCCCGGTCGGTCGCGGCGATGTCGGCCGGATCCCCCGAAAGCGCCACCCAACGGAACGGGCCGCGGCCTTCGCAGAACGAGTCGCGGATGAACGCCGGGACGAACCCCGGATATCCGAAAGCGCCTGCCAGCCCACCGAGCTCCGCCTGGGCGCGAAGGTTGTTGCCGTAGTCGAACGCAATCGCCCCGCGGCGTTGCAGCTCCAGGATCGCTGCCACATGAGCGACCATCGCATCACGCGTACGCTTGAGATATTCCGCCGGCTGGCTGGTCCGCAGCTCGTTGATGTCCTCATCCGGCTTGGCGGGTGGGATATAGCCCCACATGGGGTCATGGGCGGATGTCTGATCCGTGACGAGCTCGGGCGTGAAGTTCCGCTTGACCATTTCCGGCAGCAGGTCCGCTGCATTGCCGAGCAGGCCGATCGACAACGGCCGGGCATCGTGCGCAGTGCGTTGTGCGAGTGTGATGGCGGCATCGAGCGACGGTGCCACGACATCCAGAAATTTCGTGTCGAGGCGCCGCTGGATGCGGGCGGCGTCGATCTCGATGCAGATCGAGACTCCACCCGCCAGTGACACGGCGAGCGGCTGCGCACCGCCCATACCGCCCAGACCGGCGGTGACAGTGATGGTACCGGCGAGCGACCCGCCGAAGTGTTTTTCGGCCGCGGCGGCGAAGGTCTCGTAGGTGCCCTGCAGGATGCCCTGCGTGCCAATGTAGATCCACGATCCTGCCGTCATTTGGCCATACATCATCAAGCCGAGGCGATCGAGGCGGTCGAATTCCTCCCATGTGGCCCACTTGGGGACCAGGTTGGAATTCGCCAGCAGCACCCGTGGCGCCATCTCGTGCGTGCGCAGCACCGCCACCGGCTTGCCGCTCTGGATCAGCAGCGTCTCGTCATTCTTCAAGCGATCGAGCGTGGCGATGATGTTGTGATATGCCTCCCAGTTGCGCGCTGCCTTGCCCCTGCCGCCATACACGATCAACTCGGCCGGCTTCTCTGCGACCTCCGGGTCGAGGTTGTTCATCAGCATCCGCTTGGCGGCTTCCTGAATCCAGCCTTGGGCGGTGCGGGTATTGCCGCGCGCGGCATGAATGGGCATGGGCGTAGAATCTAAGGGGCGCAGGATGCCGTGCCCGCACCGGTTGCCCGTTTCAGATTCCGGCGGGAGATTCAGCTGTCCCTTCCCGGAGCTGGCGATGGCGTGGCTTGCAGAGCAGTTCCGGGGATCGCCGGCATTGCGCGCGCGGCGTGGGATGCGGCGACGCACCAGGCGAGGAAGTAAGCGTATGCGCCGCTACTTCGAGCCGTCCTTGTCGGGCGGCATTACGCCGCGCTCTGCCGGATCAGTTTGCCTGGGATGGTCGTGGCGTTCGAGTTCGTCGTTCTTCTGCTCCGGGTCACGCACGTTGGGTCGCGCCGGATCGGAATCGAAGTGTATCTGCGCGTTCGGTTTCCGCTTGCTCATGCTGCCCTCGACAGTGGGGTCACATGCAGTGACGAGGGCCGGAGTTGGGAGGTACACACGTCACTGCCGCGCTGCATCCAATGCCGCCCGGATTACCCGCAGCACTGTCACCAATGAGGCATCAGCCCAGATCTGGATATTGAAGATGACCGGTACCAATTAACATTCGAACTGGAGGCTATCATGGAGGACAACGCGTTACGGACCCAGCTTGCGACGGCGCTCGCATGGCACGATGCGCACGCTGATTTCGATGCGGTGGTGGCGGACCTTCCCATCGCCGAGCGTGGCCACGCTCCCCCTGGTCTGCCGTACTCACCATGGCAGCTGCTCGAGCACGTCCGGATCACTCAGCGTGACATACTCGACTTCTGCATCGACGAGAGCTACAAGGAGCCGCATTGGCCGCGGGATTACTGGCCAGAGGCGGCGGCACCCGCGAACAAGCAGGCGTGGGACGATTCGATCCGCCGCTACCGTGAGGATCGGAAGCGCCTGCAACAACTCGCGAACGACCCATCCATCGATCTCGGCGCGAAAGTGCCGAACGGAAATGGTCAGACGTTTCTCCGTGAGTTGCTGGTGGTGATCGACCACACCGCGCATCATCTGGGTCAACTCATCGTGGTGCGCCGCCTGCTGGGGATCTGGCCCGGGAACTGAACTGGCTGGTCCTGAGGCATCGGGTCGAAGGCTGGGAGCCGCTCCACAACGCCTTGGTATTCGCAAAGGAAGTTATTGTGCTGATTGGGCTTGCATATCAGGTATAGTTTATGATACGTTTGTATCTATGCCTGATTCATCGGAAGCAACAGTGCCTATTCCTGGCACTGGGCGAGCTTGGCTGCTCTTGATCACGGCAGTGCCATCCAAGCCGGATTACCTACGCGTCAAGCTGCGTCGGCGGGTGCAGCGGCTCGGTGCCGTGGGGCTTAAGGGGGCCGTGTACGTGCTACCCGACAGCCCCGACGCGATCGAGGGCTTCCAGTGGTTGCGGCGGGAGCTTTTGGCCGATGGCGGCGACGCCACCGTGTGCGTGGCTCACCTTGTGGATGGGATGAGCGACGCGGACGTGATCGCGCAGTTCAACCGGGACCGTGACGCCGAGTATCGAGGGTTCGTCTCCGCGTGCGGTGAACTCGAGGAGCACTGGTCAGCAGCGTCAGCGGGCGGTGAGCGAACGGCCGGGTCCTCGGTCGTTGCCGAGCGCGGGCGTCTGCGTCGGCGGCTGGAGGAGATTCTTGGCCGCGATTTCTTCGCTGCTCCGGAACGGGAGGATGCCATGCAGGCGATCGAACGGGTGATCGTGCTCGACATCGCCACGCCGAGGCCGGGGCCAGCGACTGGTGCCCGCGACCAGTATCACCGTCGAGTCTGGGCGACGCGAGCCGGCGTCAAGGTCGATCGCATCGCGACCGCGTGGCTCATCCGGCGCGAGATCGACGAGAACGCGAAGTTCGTGTTCGTCGCAGAGGGCAAAGCGGCTCCCAAGGGCAGCGTGCAGTTCGGCATGTTCGATGACGAGTTCACCCACGACAGCAAGCGCTGCACATTCGAGGTCCTGCTCGATCACTTTGCGATCAGCGACTCACCGCTCCGCACCATCGGCCAGATGGTGCATGACATCGACCTGCAGCACGATGCGTTCGGCCGGCCGGAGACGGCGGGTTTCGCATCAATGATGAACGGGATCATCAGCAGGTGCCCGAATGATGAAGATCGACTGAGCCAAGGTGGACGGGTGCTGGATTTGATGGTGGCGGGGCTGGAAGAGCCGAAGGTGTGAACCATGAAACGTAAGACCGGGACCGCGCATTGCCACTGCCCACTAACCACCGGGAAATCGTGTTCACCCTGACCCTGCGTGATTTCCAGGAGGTTCGCGATCGGATCGCGCCGCACATCAAGCACACGCCGCTGTTGACATCGCGGCAGCTGAGCGAGCTGAAGGGGCATGAGGTGCGACTCAAGGCCGAGCTGATCCAGCGAGTGGGCTCGTACAAGATCCGCGGGTCACGGTGGAATTGAGGGACTAGCCCGAATGGACGCCACCATCGACAAGCAAACCTTTCTTGCTGCAGTCGGTTGCCGCACCGCCGGATGGTACACCCGCCGCCAGCCGAAAGAGTCGCCCACTCCAGGACTCGAGTGGCAGTTCTACGGCGGCAACGAAGTCGGTCGTACCGCGCGAGCGCAGCTGGGTGATGGGCTGATGTTACCGCGCTCGCCGCAGCATGCCGCGCTCGATGCAACCGCGCGCGCGCTCGGGACTCCGGGCATTGCCCTGTTGTTCGAGGCGACGTTCCGCAATGGGGCGCTCATCGCACGGGCCGATGTGCTGCGCCGAGCCGGCCGCGGCTGGGATCTGATCGAGGTGAAGTCGGGCAAGGAGACTGAAGACGGGGAAGTCAAAGGCGAGTATCTCGACGATGTTTCGTTCACCGCACTCGTCATGCAGCGCAGCGGTGTGCCAATCAGTCGTTGTTCGCTGATGCTACTGTCGCGTGAATACCGCCTCGGCTCACCGGGCGATGTTCTGGTGGAGGTCGACGTGACCGATGCGGTGCTGGCCCGTGTCGCTCAATTCACCGAGATGCTGCCGGAGATTGTCCGAGGATGCGTGGAAGAGGAAGCTCCGCCCCCGGAACTGAAGATCATCTGCCGCAAGTGTGAGTTCTTTGAATCGGAGTGTCTCGGACGGGGGATTGACGCGCACATTTTCATGCTGCCGGGGTTGAGCGAGAAGCGCCTCGCCGCAATGAAGCCGCTGGTGGACCTCCGTCTGCTGCCAGCCGATGCCGACCTGACCGACAACCAGCGTCGCGTATTCGAGGTGATCCGCTCGGGCGAACCGCGGGTCAGTGCCGGGCTCGCGCAACTCGACGCCGTAAGATGGCCGGCGTTCTTCCTCGACTTCGAAACGGTGTCACCGACGCTGCCATGGTTCGACCAGGACGGCGCGCACGAACAACACCCATTCCAGTTCTCGGTGCACGTCTGTGATGCGCCGGGTCACGTCGTCGCGCATCACGAGTATCTCGCCCAGTGCGAGGGCGACTGGCGCCGTGATTTCGTCGAACGGCTGCTCGATGTTCTGGGTGATGCCGGCTCAGTCGTGGTGTACACGGATTTCGAGAAGAAAGTTCTCAACGCAATGGCCAATCGCTTTCCGGACCTGGCGGACCGCATCGCCATGGTGATCAGGCGAATCTTCGATCTCCACGCCGTGGTGAAGAGCGGCTATTGTCATCCGGGATTCCAGGGACGGACCAGCATCAAGAAGGTGTTACCAGTCATGGTGCCGGAACTGGGGTACGAAGGCATGGCGGTGAACGAGGGCGATTCGGCCTCGGGCGTGTTCGGGCTGATGCGGGTTGGTGTATACCACGAGGAGAGTGTCGAGCAACATCGCCGCGACCTGCTCGAGTATTGCAAGCTGGACACCCTGGCAATGGTGCGGGTTCATGAGGAATTGCTGGGCATACTCAGATCTGCCGGCACTCTGAAGACACGACGAGGAACATGATGAGGGACACCCTTTGGGCTGCGTTCGACCAGGACGCAGTTGTTGATTACTATCACCGGATGCCGAACAACACTCCCTACCGCACCCTCCCCACTTCCCAGCGTCTCACCCTCGTCGCCCACGAGATCGCTCACAACCCCGAATCCCGTGAGGGATACATCCGCAGCATCGTCAGCCGCGGGGGTGGCTTCCGACCGGAGAAGTTGCGGAAATGGCCCCCTGACCAACTCGCCCGCGAGATCGTCCGCCACAATCTCGAAACACCCCAGGACGAACTCTCGCTTATGGTCGCCCTGTACGTCGAACTCGAGCCGGCCATTCAGATCGCCTTCCTCGACCTCGCCGGCGTCGCCCGTGACGGCGCGTCGATTCCCGATGATCTGACGCCCCCCTTCGCCGACGCCGCCACCGTCCGCCGCGCTGCGGAAACATTGCTGCAACGGCACGGCGGCGACGCACGACGCTACCTTCGCACCATCCTGCTCTACAACAGCGAAGCGTGGCCCGGCCTCGCGGACCTGGTTACCCAAGAAGCGTAACCTGCGTCATCTTGTCGCTCTGACCCGAGTGAAGGAGGACATGCGTTCCCTGGTCCACTCCTGCAGTTTTTCGGATGGCGCCGCTCATAGGCCCGCGATCAATTCCCACGCATGCCAACCGACTCTCTTTTCACCATCGGTTACGAGAAGCGCTCATTCGACGAATTCCTCGCGGTCCTGAAGGCTGCCGGGATCGATGCCGTGATCGATGTGCGCGAGACCGCCTGGACCCGCAAACGCGGTTTCTCGAAAAGCAGCCTGACCACTTGGCTCGCGGCCGCCGGTATCGAGTACGTTCACGCGCGGTTCGCGGGCAATCCCAAGCGTCTTCGCGCCGCCGCCACTGATCACGCCGAGATCGTGGCGAAGTATCGCGAGCATCTGTCGGCGTCACCCAGGATTCTGGACGAGCTCGATCAGTTGATCGACGGGTATCTGGCGGCGGGGAAGAAGGTCGCGCTGACGTGCTATGAACGGCATCCGGACGACTGCCATCGCGGGGTCCTTGCGGAGGCGTGGCGTGAGCGCCGACATGGGCATGTCGTGCATCTGGAGCCGGATGGCTGCGTCAGGCTGATCGGTAGCATGCCATTGACGCCCTGAGCCCCTCGCTTTGCCCGGGGCAGGTTCCCGCGAAGGACCCGTTATTGCCCCGCCAGCCACCGCTTCCTGCGCCCCCGCTGCGCATCGGTCGCGTCGGCTCGTTCTTCGAGCCGCACGACCGGCCGTTCGTACCCAACGCCCGCCACCGCAACCTCGAACTTTCCCGAATCTCGCATCACATCGACTCGCGCAGTGTCTCCCATGTGTAGTTGACTGATCGCGGCCCGGAGTTGCTGCGCATCGCCGATCGCAATGCCATTCCACGACACGAGCCGGTCGCCGGTATGCAGTCCCGCGCGCCCCCACACGGTCGAGGGGAACCAGACCTGGAGTCGCGGTTGAATTTCGCCGGCCAGGAGATACCCCGACAGGCGCAGATCCGCCGCCGCCGTGCCATCCGCCGCGCGTGCTGCTTCCCACGTGACGACGGCGCGCAACCCCAGGACAGCGAGCCACCGGTTGAAATCGAGCGCGCCCGCTGCGCGCACATACTGGTCGAAGAACGGGCGCGCATCGCAGCCGCACGCATCGCTCACCGCACGCTCCACATCGCCGCCGGTGAACCCACGCTCGGGCGTGAACCGCGTCGCGAGATCGCGGATCACGTCATCCAGCGAGTGGCGGTCGCTGCTGCCCTCGCGAATCATCAGGTCGAGCATCGCCCCCAGCACCTCACCCTGCGTGAACATGCTCGGAATGAAGTCGCCATTGCCACCTGGCGGCTGGTTGAACGCGCGGCTTGTCCGCTCGGCGGAAACCATCGCGTGCGAGGGATTGGCAGTGTAGACCGTAATGAGTCGCTCGAGGTGCGCCAGACGCGTCGATTCCGTGGTGTGCAATTCCGCGCGGCGGAGCAGGAGATCGGCGTAGTAGAGCGTTACCCCTTCGCTCCACCACAGTTCTCCGGTCGGCGCAGGCGCCACATGGCGCACGCCAATCCACGCCGCTGGCCGCAGGTGGACTTCATTCCAGGTGTGGAAGAACTCATGCGCAATCTGTGCGAGCGAGACGTTCGGATCGCGGGCGAGTCCAGTGCTCGGCGTCCCGATCGTCATGGAGTTCAGGTGCTCGAGGCCGCCAAACGCACCGTCCTCGAACTGGAACTGATACTGATGATACGGCATCCACCCGAACAAGTGCGCCGTCTCACGCGCGATGCGCTCGACGTTCGCCACGAACAGCGCCGAGTCGAACGGTATTCCACCCGGCTGGCCGAGGTAGGCGACGCGGTGTGGAACACCGTCGATCTCAAACTGCCAAGTGCGGAAGCGGCCGACGAGCATCGGCGAGTCGAGGAGGGCCTCTAGGCCTGGTGCAGTGAATTCACCTGCGGCTTGCGCCGGCGCGAGCCCGGTCGCGACATCCCAGCCGCGGGGCAGCGTCAGTGTCACGCGCACCGGCGTGCGCTCGGCGCCGACGACGTAGAGGAATGAATGCGGCCCGCCGACGAGCCCGCCGGTTGGTGTTAGATGGGCCTTCCACGACGCCTGCTGCATCGGAGGCGACGCGGGATAGCCAACGCGGTAGCGGATCGTGACATCACCCGCGGGTGCAATGACATGCCAGAGTGAACTGTCTTCGCGCATCACGCCCACCGTTCCACGCGACGAGGTACCCCGCAGGTCGGTGAGGTAGCGCCAATACTGATCGTCGTATTCCGGATGCGTCGCCATCGCGAGGCGGAAGTCGGCCGGCGCATTGTGGATGCGCATCTCGACGGCGACTCCGGAAAGATCGGCGGAGTCGACCCGCAGCGTATACTCCACCCGGCTCGGCGCCTGTCCCGACGCGGCTCGTAGGCCGAGCGCAACTCCGAGCGCGAGAAAGAGGGCGCGAAGACAGGCGCCGTATGACAAACGTTCGAGATTCATCACCGCCTCCTCACGAGTTCCGCAGCAAGAGGTGATGCAGGCTACGGCTTGGCCCGCAGGTGTCAAGTGGCGGCGCGTAGCCGCGGCCACCCTTGCCGGAACCGCGAAAGGAGCGAGATTCTCGGCGTCCCAGATTCCGGAGCCTCGTCATGCCCAAGTACCTGATCACCGCTACCTACACTGTTGAGGGCGCCCGCGGCCTTCAGAAGGAAGGCGGCACCGGCCGCCGCGACGCGGTCGCCAAGATGATCCAAGCCACCGGCGGCAAGCTCGAGTCGTTCTATTTCGGTTTCGGCGAGGCCGACGTCTACGCCTTCGTCGATCTCCCCGACACCACGACCGCACTGGCGACTAGCGTCGCGATCAATTCATCCGGCGCTGTCCGCCTGGCGATGACGCCGCTGATCACGCCGGAAGAGATGGATCAGGCGTGCAAGAAGTCGGTCGGGTATCGTCCGCCCGGTAAGTGAGGTGAGGTAGCGAGGAGGGCCTGTGAAGACCTGGCTGATCACGTCGGCGACAATGCTGGCTCTTGTCGCCGCCATCACCGTCGGTTG
>ODAK010004683.1_pt1 | contig 13984 bp, 12 predicted proteins | sample 1539591 | NCBI WGS metagenome assembly ODAK01 (sample SAMEA3539303, study PRJEB22396) | soil metagenome | biome: tundra; feature: field; material: soil | place: USA | collected 2010-05 | depth 0.15 m | reverse complement strand
GAGGTCAGCGAGCCCTGCGGCAGGTGCTCGCCGATCAGGTCGATCGCCGCGACCAGCGCCTTGGCCTCGACCGGCAGTAGCCGCGCGGGGCGCGCGAAGTTGTCGCTGTAGGGCTCCGGATCGACGTCGATCGTGCCGTCCTGCTCGTCGATCTCGGCGTAGAGCACGTAGGAGCCGCCGCCAAAGTTGACGACGTTGAGCACGCCGATGTCCTCGCGCAGCTCGCCGTCGCTGATCTGCAGGCGCTCGCAGACCTCGGCGATCTCCAATCGCTGCCCGGCGCGGCCGGCCTGGATCAGGATCGAGGCCAGGGTCACCAGTCGCGCGAAGCGCTCGGGTCGGATCGCCGTGTCAGCGCGAGAGCCGCCGTGCCCGCCTGCCCCCCGAGCGTGGCCGTTGCCGTTGTGGCCGCCGAGCGCGGGCGGCGGGGACTCGGGGGCGTGCTCGGTGCCCGCGGGCGCAGTCGTGTGGCGCTCGATCAGCAGGGCGACGCGGCGCTTCAGCTCGGCCGCCAGCTGCGGCGGTTCGAGCACCTGCGCGTTCTCGCCGAGACCCAGCACCCACGAGATCAGCTGGCGCTCGTTCGCGTAGTCGGTGATGAACAGGCGGTCGGCGCTGCCCTCGATCGCGCGGATCTCGCCGTAGCGCCCGAAGTGGCGCTCGAGCAGCCAGGCGATGCGCTCGGCGATGCGGATCTCCGCCTTGTCTGTCAGCTCGCCGAACTGCCACGCCGCGAGGTTGGCGTAGGCGCGCGGGTCGAAGTCTGTCGGACGGCGGAAGTCGTGCTCGGCCTTGGTCGCGTAGGCGACCTTGCCGCGGATCCGCGAGAGTCGGAACACGCGCAGCGCCTCGCGCTCGTGCGCGTAACCGAGCAGGTAGAACTGGCCGCCCTGGAACAGCAGGTGGTAGGGGTCGACGGTTCGCAGGCCGAGCTCGCCGCGCTCCATCGTGAAGTACTCGAAGGTGACCGTCTTGTGACGGAAGATCGCCGTCTCGATCTTCGCCAGCGACTGCGAGAGCTCGTGGCCGCCGGCCGAGGCGGTGATGCCCAGCGCGACGCCGTGCTGGTCGGGCGCCGCGAGCGGGCTGGGCCGGCCCCAGGTGATCTGCTGCAGGGCGAGCCGCAGAGGCTCGGCGTAGGCGAACTCGCCGTCGAGCAGCGACAGCGCGGTCGCCAGCGCCGCCAGCTCGGAGTCGGTGAACTCGATCGCGGGCAGGTGGAAGTTCTCGGGCCGCAGCGAATAGTTCTCCTGCTCGGCGACGCCATCGAGCGGCTTTTCGACCGTCAGCGGGATGCGCAGCGACTCGAGCTCCGCGCGATCGGCATAAAAGCGCCGCGCGAAGGCATCCTCGTTCATCCCGCTGTAGCCCTCGACGTCCCGCTTGATGTCGAGCGCGGTGACCGGCCGGCGCTCGGCCATCAGGTAGGAGATCAGAGAGAGCTGGCGGATCAGCTTCTCGGTGTCCTTGGCCATCCGGGGAGAACCATAGACGCCGGGTGCGTCCCGGCGGCAGGAGCCACCCCGTATTTGCGCGCTTTCGCACGGCGCATCGGCGCCGCAGGCGCGAGTGCTACGCCGCGTCGCGCTGGGACTCTTCGAGCGCCTCGTGGCCGCCGAAGTAGGCGCCGCCGCCGAGTGCGCGGTCGAAGCCCGACCAGCGCTCGCCGTCGCGCAGCTCCTTCTCGAGGCGGTCGAAGCTCCCCAGCCGGCCGCCGAGATTGTCGATCATGTGGACGAGCGTCGCCTCGCGGGTCGCCGGCAGCACCGGGCTGCCGTGCTCGTGGGTGCCGTGGTGGGAGAGGATGATGTGCACCAGCTGCTTGGCGAGCGCCGGCGGGAAACCGTCGATCTCCTCGATCTCGCGCCGCACGCGGTAATAGCCGAGCGCGATCTCGCCCTGCAGCCGGCCGTCGTCGGTGAGCTCGATGTTGGCCGGATCGTCGGTGTAGGCCTCAAGCTTGCCGATGTCGTGCAGCAGCGCGCCGGTGACCGCGACGTCGCGGTCGATGCCCGGGAAGGTCGCCGAGATGGCGCTGACCGCCTGCCCGACGGTCAGACAGTGCTCGAGCAGTCCGTGGCGGTAGGCCTGGTGGTAGAACTTCGCCGCCGGCGCGTCGCGGTAGGAGGGCCAGCCGTGTGCGCGCGCGCCAATCAGCCGCTCGAGCAGCGCGCGAAGGTGTGGCTGCTGGATCGTCGCGATCAGCTCACGCAGGTCGCCCTCCATCTGCTCGGCTGCGCGCAGCGGGCCGTCGAGCAGCTCGTCGAGCTCGTAGCTTCCGGGCTCGGCCGGGCGCAGCGCGCGCAGATTGACCTGCGGGCCGTAGCGCGGATGAACGACGTAGCGGCCGACAACGCGCACCGGTTGTCCCGCGGCGAGCAGCGGAGTGACGTCCGCCACGTCGTCCCAGACCATCGCCACCACGTGCCCGGAGCGATCGCCGAGTGTCAGCCGCAGGAACTCGCCACCGTCGCGTTTGACGCGCCTGTCGACCTCGCGTACGAGCAGCACCTGGTCGAGATCCGTCCCGTCGCCGACCTCGCGAATGAGCATGTAAGGAAGGTAGCCCGGCGCGCGGACGGTTCAAGGTTGACAACCTCCGGGCCTGCCCGTGCGCCCAGCCGCGCCGCTGCGCGGGCGCCGTCGACACAGCTTCTAGAGTATCCGGCGTGAAGCGGAGCGTGGTCGTCAGCGGTGGCACGGGCGGACTGGGCAGCGCGGTGACCAGCGCGCTGCTGGCGGACGGCTGGCAGGTGATCGTGCCCTACGTCAACGAGCACGAGCTCGAGCGCGTCGAGCGCCACCCGCAGCTCGAGCTGGTCGCGGCCGACCTGTTCGATCCCCAGGCGGCGGCTGCGGTCGTCGAGCGGGCCGGCGACGGCCTGCGCGCGGCCGTGAACCTGGTCGGCGGCTTCGCCTCGGGCGGGCGCGTGCACGAGACGATGATCGAGGACTTCGAGCGCCAGTTCCTGCTCAACCTGCGCCCCACCTATCTGCTCTGCCAGGCGGCGCTGCCGCCAATGCTGGCGGCGGGCACGGGCTCGATCGTCTGCGTCTCGACGCGCGCCGCACTGCGGCCGTTCTCCGGCGCGGCCGGCTACATCTCCTCGAAGGCCGCCGTGCTCGCCTTCGTCGACGCGCTGGCAGCCGAGTACACCGAGGATGGCGTGCGCGCCAACGCGATCATGCCGAGCGTGATCGACACGCCCGCCAACCGTGCCTCCCAACCCGACGCCGATCACTCGCGCTGGGTCTCGCCGGAGCAGATCGCGCAGGTCATCCGGTTTCTGCTCGCGGAGGAGTCGAGCGCGATCAGCGGCGCACACGTGCCGGTCTACGGGCGCGCATGAAGGGGATCGCGCTGACCGTGGACGTGGTCGCGTTCGCGGGCGATCCGCCGCGCAGCGTGCTGCTGATCCAGCGAGCGAACGACCCGTTCGCCGGATCGTGGGCGCTGCCCGGCGGGTTCGTCGAGCCCGGCGAGCGCGTCAAGGCCGCCGCCGCACGCGAGCTGGCCGAGGAGACGACGATCGAAGCCGACACGTTGGAGCTGCTCGACATCTACGACACGCCGGGGCGCGATCCGCGCGGAGCAACGGTGTCGCTCGTCTATGTGCTGCGCAGCGACGTGGAGCTCGACGCCCGCGGCGGCGACGACGCGCGCGAGGCGCGCTGGTTCGCACTCGACGCGCTGCCGGCGCTCGCCTTCGACCACGCGGTGGTGCTCGCCGACGCGGTCAGCTCGCCAGCGCGCGTCCCGCGAAGCTGAGCATCTGTCGCAGATGCTGCTCGAGCGGCGTGAAGGTGTGGCCGCCCGGATAGACCGCGCTCTGTGCGTCCGCGCCGGCGGCACGCATCGCTGCGGCCCACGGCGCGTCCCCTGCGCTGCCGACGACGGTGTCCTGCGCCCCGCCGTAGACGAACGCGTGCAGGGGCATCGTCCGCAGCAGGGTTCGATCCGCCGCCAGCTGGCCTGAGAGGTTGGCGAAGTAGCCCTCCCAGCTCTCGACGACCGAGTAGTTGCGCAGCTGGGCCAGCGCCACGTTCATCGCGCCGAAGCCGCCCATCGAATAGCCGGCGATGGCGCGTGAGGCGCGGTTGGGAATCGTGCGCAGAACGCGGTCGGTGAGCCGCTGGACCTCGCCGATGTAGGCGTTGTAGTGCGGGCCCGTGCGCGGCAGCGGGTTGCGCCAGTTGTCCGGCAGGCCGTTGGCCTGCAGCATCACGGCGATCAGCGGCGCGATCGCGTGCGAGCCGATCAGGCGGTCGAGCGTCGACTGCAGCCCGAGCCGCAGGAACGAGCTCGCCGGCTGGCCGTCGCCGTGCAGCAGGTAGATCACGGGGTAGCGGCGCGTGGCGCTCGCGCGATAGCCCGGCGGCAGGTAGACGAGGTAGTGGTCGCGCCAGCCGAGTGCAGCCGACGGATAGCTGATCGAGGCGATCGAGCTGCCCGCCGCATCGGTGCTGATCGTGACCGGCGTGGGCAGCGTCAGCGCGAGCTCGGCGAGCGCCGGCGCCGTGTGCGCGACGGAGTCCGCCACCAGCACGCCGGGCGAGGCGAACGGACTCGTCAGCGCCACGTCAAAGCGCTCGGGCGCGAAGCTCGTGACGGCGGCCGGAGCGGAACGCGCGAGCCCGCTGCTGACCACGAACGTCGCGCCCGCAACCGCGATCAGCAGCACAAGGCGCGCGAGGCGAAGCGGGCGCGCCAGCTTGCGCGGCCGCGCAAGCGCGACCCGGGCAGTCGGGCGCTCGACCCGCGTCGGCAGCGCAGGCACCCAGGCCGCCGGCCCGAGCTCGACGACCGGCTTCAGACCGGGCCAGGCCCAGTCGGGCGAGCCGTCCAGCCAGCTCGGTGCGCTCCTCGCAGCCATCGCGCCCATTCAACCCACCTCGGCGCGATCCGCCAACCACTGCAGCGCCGCTCGCACCCGGCAACTTTTCGTGCGGCGTGCCCGGTCGGCGGCTGTGGCTTCTCCACAGCACACGACCTGCGCGTGTCTCCCCGGTAGCGCTGGCGCCCGCAGTCCGTGCGAAGGCGGCGCAGCCGTCAAGCACCCCGTGCGCAGGCGGCCCTGCCGCCGAGCATCCTTAATATGAGCCACCGACCCGCGGGCCACGCCAAGTCGGCGCGCCGGCGGCGAGAGACGCTATTCGGTGGCGAGCGCGGCGAGGATGTCGACCCTCGCGGCCCGCCGTGCCGGCCAGGCCGCGGCACCCAGCCCGGCGAGGCCGGCGAGCACGAACAGGACGACCAGCGTCGAGATCGGGATCACGAGCACGAAACCCGACCCCGACAGCGCGGTCGCGGCGAGGATCAGGGCGATCACCACGCCGAGCCCGATCCCCAGCACACCGCCGATCAGCGCGGTGATGATCGACTCGTAGCGGATCATCTGGCGCACCTGGCGGCGGGAGGTGCCGATCGCGCGCAGCATTCCGAGCTCGCGCGTGCGCTCGAAGATCGAGAGCACGAGCGTGTTGACGATCCCGAACAGCGAGACGATCACGGACAGCGCGAGCAGCACGTAGATCAGCGCGAGCAGGCTGTCGACCTGGCTCGCGAGCGACGCCTTGAACTGCTTGGCGGTCTGGGACTGGGCCTGCGGGAAGCGGGCCGAGAGGATCCGGTTGACCGCCGGTTGCACCTGGCGGTCGTGGACGCCCGGCGCGTAGCTGACGAAGTCGACCGCGTCGGTGCGCTGTGAGAACGCGCTGCGCGCGAGCGCCAGGGTGATCGTCAGATCGGCGAGCAGGCGCGCGTTGTCGGTGGCGATGCCGCGTACGGTAAGCGCGATCCGCCGACCCGACGGGGTCAGCACGGAGAGCCGCGCTCCGACCTTCAGGTGGTGCGCCGAGGCAAAGCTCTTGGTCAGCACGGTGGCGCTCGTGCCGAGGCCGGTGAGCGTCGCATCCGATCCGCTGTCCCAATCGATCCGGTAGACCTTCGCGAAGCTCGGCGGGTCGACCGCGGTGATCGTCTGGGTGCCCTTGAGGTGGTTCACGCGGCCCTCGGTGAAGGCGATCGCGGTGACCTGCGTGACGCCGGGAAGGCGGCGCAGCGCCGCCGGGATCTCGGTCGGGATGCCCGCGTTGCCGGCCGTCGCCGAGTTGGAGATGATCAGGTTGCCGGCGAAGGAGGCGTCGATCGCCTGGTTGATCGAGGCCTTCGTGCCGGCGGCGAGGATCGAGATCAGGCTGACCAGCATCAGGCCGATCATCAGCGCCGCGGCGGTCACCGCCGTGCGTCCGGGGTGGCGGATCGTGTTGTCGCGCGCGAGCCGCCCAGTGATGCCGCGCCAGGCCAGCGGGCGGGCGAGCAGCCGCGCGAGACCGACGATCGCGGCCGAGCCGACCGACCTGAATCGGGCACGCACGCGCGGCACGCGGATCGTGACGGCGAACGCGAGCAGCACGAGGATCGTCACGATGCCCGCGCCCGACGCCGCCTCGAACACGAGGCGCAACACGATGTAGGCGGCGATCAGGTAGACCGCGACACGGCTCCGCTTGCGCTTGTGCGCGCCGTGCTCGAGCGCGACCCCTTCGCGCAGCGCCGCGATCGGCGTGACGCGCGACGCCCGCAGCGCCGGCAGCAGCCCGGCCAGCACGGTCACGCCGGTGCCGGCCAGCAGCGAGACCCAGATCGTGCGGAACTCGATCACCGTGCCGCTGTCGGGCAGATCCGCGCCGAACGCCTTGAACAGCTGATCGAGGCCGGGCGCGATCGCGAACCCGGCGAGCAGGCCGACCAGCGAGCCTCCGAGGCCGAGCATCGTGCCCTCGGCGACGACCGAGCGCACGACCTGAGCGCGGGTCGCCCCCAGCGTGCGCAACAGACCGAATTCGCGCGTGCGCTGCGCGACCGTGATCGAGAAGGTGTTGAAGATGATGAAGGCGCCGACGAACAGCGAGACGTAGGCGAAGATCAAAAGGAAGGTGCGCAGGAAGCCGAGTTGGCTCTCGAGGTCCGAGGTCTGCTTGGCGGCCTCCTGCACGCCGGTGCGCACGTCGAGGCTCTTGGGCAGCACCGCGCGGATCCTCGCGCGCAGCGTGCCCGAGCTGACCGACGGCGTGGCGGCGATCACGAGGTCGTCGTAGGCGCCCGACTCCCCGGCGATGCGCTGGGCCTGCGGGAGGGTGACCAGCGCCACCCCGGCGCCGCCGAACGACGAGGAGCCGGCGAACTTGACGATGCCGGCGATGCGGTAGCGCGCCACGGCGGTGGCGCCCGCGACGCGCAGGGTCTGACCGACCTTCAGCGAGTAGCGCTGCGACCGACCTTCAGCGAGTAGAGAAGCACCGTTGCCTGGTCGATCGCGACCGCCCCGCTGCCGGTCGGCAGCCCGCCGGCGACGGCCGAGAAGTCCTCGAAGCGAGCCGGCAGCAGCGAGGCCACGAAGCTCGGTGCGCTCTTGTTCAGGCGCTTGCCGTGGGAGTCGAACAGCGAGACGATCGAGAAGACCTCGCCGGCGGCGACCGACACGCCGGGCACGCGGCGCACCTTCGCAAGCGTCGCCGCGCTGACCGTCGCCGTCTGCACCGCCGCGTTCGCGCCCAACCCCTGGTGGGGCACGACGACGACCGAGCGTCCCTGCGCGCCGGTCGCGAAGATCGTCGCGAACGACTGGTTGATCGTGTCGGTGAGGATGTAGGTCCCGGACATCAGCGCCACGCCGAGCGCGACGGCGATGCCGGTCAGCACCGCGCGCAGCTTGCGCGAGAAGAAGCCGCGCACGACGACGCGGCTCACTGCATCACCTCGCGTGCCATCTCGCGCACGACCCCGCGCCCCATCTCGCGCACGACCCCGCGTGCCACCTCGCGTCTCATCGCACGACCGCGCGCCTCACTGCACCACCTCGCGCCCGCGCATCGCGCCCCCATCGCGCCCCCATCGCGCCCCACGGCGCCCACCGCACGACCGCGCCCCACCTCGCGCGCGACCACTCGCGTCATCGACTCAGCGACTTCATCAGGTCGAGCACGCCGCCTGAGTCGAGCGCGTCGCCGTCGCGCACGATCAGCCCGTCGCCGAGCACGACCAGGCGATCGGCGTGCGAGGCCGCGTGCGCGTCGTGGGTGACCATCACGACCGTCTGGCCGAACTGGTCGACCGCCAGGCGCAGCAGCTCGAGCACCTCGCCCGAGGCGCTCGAGTCGAGGTTCCCGGTCGGCTCGTCGGCGAACACGACGGCCGGCCGCGAAACCAGCGCTCGCGCGACCGCGACCCGCTGCTGCTGACCGCCGGAGAGCTGCGCCGGCCGGTGATGCAGGCGATCGCGGATCCCGACCGTGTCGATCAACTCGTCGAACCAGGCCTCGTCGACGCTCTTGCCGGCGATCGAAAGCGGCAGCAGGATGTTCTCGCGCGCGTCGAGGATCGGCAGCAGGTTGAAGGTCTGGAAGATGAATCCCACCTGCTCGCGCCGCAGCATCGTGAGCGCGCGATCGTCGAGCGTTCCGAGCTCGACGCCGTCGAGCGTGACGGTGCCCGCGGTCGGGCGGTCGAGCCCGGCGAGCAGGTGCATCAGCGTCGACTTGCCCGACCCCGACGGGCCCATGATCGCGGCGAAGCGCGCGGCGGAGAACTCGACGCTGACGCCCGCCAGCGCGTCCACCGCCACCTCCCCCTCACCGTATCGACGCGTCAGATCGTGGGCGCTGACGATCGCGCTCATGCGCCGCCCAGCGGATCCGTGCGCCCCATCAGCTGCTGCGCGCGGTCGACCGCCGCGACCACCAGCTTCGGGGTGGCGATGCCGACGAACGCGAACTGCGAGTCATCGCTCGCCGCGGTGTCGAAGTCGACGGTGCCGATCCGCAGCACCCGTTCGAACAGCGTCTGATGCGTTTCGACGTTCTGCACGCGATCGATCGTCGTGTGCTGTTCGGTGCGCGAGAGGATGCCACAGCGGATGTGCAGCCGGCGGTCGGTGATCGTGTAGCGCGTCGAGACCCGTCGGATCAACCCGACCACCAGCGAGAGCGCGAGGAGCGCCGCGAAGACGGCGATCGCAGTCCCCCAGTTCTTGCTGGCAAGACGCGCGATCGCGCCACCGGCCAGCGCCCCGAACAGCCCGGCGAGATGGAAGTCGAGCATCGAGCGCCACGACGGGTGCCCCGAGTAGATGACGTTCTCGGGGTCTCCTGCGCTCATCGCGGGCAAAACCCTACACCGCCTGCGCGCGGCGGCCATCTCGGTGGGTTTGGTGCTGGCGCGCTCGGCGTTCGCGCGTCGATGTCGAGACGAACGGTATGGTCAGCGGATGAGCTTCCAGGCGATCGTGGCGCCCGAGCCGGGGCCGGCTGCGCTGCGCGAGCTCTCGGACAGCGACCTGCCCGAGGGCGACGTCACGGTCGCTGTCTCGCACTCCTCACTCAACTACAAGGACGGGCTCGCGGTCTCCGGCGGCGGGCGGATCGCGCGCAGCTACCCGATGGTTTGCGGGATCGACCTGGCGGGCGTGGTCGAGCAGTCCGACTCGCTGGCTTGGCTTCCCGGCGACGAGGTGCTGATCACCGGCTGGGGCCTCTCCGAGTCACACCCCGGTGGCTACACCGAGCGCCAGCGCGTGCGCTCCGAGTGGCTGATGACCCGCCCCGCGGCCTTCTCGCGCCAGCAGTGCATGGCGATCGGCACGGCCGGACTGACCGCGATGCTGTGCGTGCTCGCGCTCGAGCACGCCGGACTGCCGGCGGAGTCGGAGCTGGTGGTCACCGGCGCCGGTGGCGGCGTCGGCGGCATCGCGATCACACTGCTCGCCGGTCTCGGCCACAACGTCGCCGCGTCCACGGGGCGTACGGAGCTCCACGACTACCTGCGCTCGCTCGGCGCCGCCTCGATCGTCACGCGCGAGGAACTGGCCCAGCCTTCGAAGCCGCTCGAGAGCGCCCGCTGGGACGGCGCGATCGACACCGTCGGCTCCCAGACGCTGGCGAGCGTGCTCGCGCGAACGCGCTACCGCGGCGCGGTCGCCGCCTGCGGACGCGCTGGGGGCACCGACCTGCCGACGAGCGTCGCGCCGTTCATCCTGCGCGGCGTGAGCCTGCTCGGCATCGACTCGGTGATGTGTCCGGCGCAGCTGCGCGCGGCGGCCTGGAGCCGCCTGGAGCACGACCTCTCAGCGCAGCGCCTGGACGCCATGACGACCGTCGAGCCGCTGTCGCGCGTACCCGAGCTGGCCGAGGAGATCCTCGCCGGGCGGATCCGCGGGCGCGTCGTGATCGAGACGGCCGGCTGAGCGCCGGGCGGTCGGGGGCACCGCCAAGCACGGGGCGATCCCCGCGCGGACGATCACGCCCAGGACGGCGGGCGGCCCTCCTGCTGAGCGTGGAAACCCTCGATCGAGTCGGAGTGGGGCTCGCTGATGTGCTTGATGATCTCGCTGCGCTCGTGCTCGATCGCGGTCGGCGTATCGAGTCCGAGACCGCCGTTGATCTGGCGCTTGATCGTCGCCAGCGCGTGGCGCGACTTGTCCGTGAAGGTCGCGGCGAGCGCCGCGACGGTCGCGTCGAGCTCGGCGGCCGGCACGCTGCGCCACGCAAGCCCGAGCGCCGCCGCCTCGGTGCCGCTAACCAGCCGAGCCGAGTAGAGGAGGTCGCGCGCGTGCTGCACACCGACGGCCCGCGGTAGGCGGACGCTCGCGCCGCCGCCCGGCACGCGGCCGTAGGTGCCGCGCCCGTCGCCGATCATCGCCTCGTCGGCGATCACGATGAAATCGCAGGCGAGCGCCAGCTCGAAGCCGACCTCGGTGGCGGTCCCGTTGACCGCGGCGATCACCGGTACGTCCAGCGCCTCCAGCGACAGGCCGATCGCGGCGACTCGCGTCAGCACGTGCTCGTAGTACTCGAGGTCGTGGAAGAGGGTCGCAAGCACCTCGCTATCGACGCCGATCGAGAACACGTCGCCCTGACCGCGCAACACCAGTGTGCGCACGTCGTTGTCCTGCTGCACCCGGGCGACGACGTCGTTCATGTCATCCAGCGTCTGCTCCGTGAGGCTGTTCTGGCGCTCGGGGAGACAGAGCGTCGCGTGCGCGACGCGCTCGCTAATCGAGTAGTCGAGAGTCGCGTGGCTGGTCGGGGACGCCATTGGGTGTGTTGCCTCTTTCGCTGGGGGAGGCGGCGCGGGCCACGCCGCCATCCGCTGCCATTTTATCTCCGCCGCTACGATCGTCAAATGCCGCACGACCCGGCCGGCGCGATGACGACCCACGCGATCATCGACGCCGCGCGGGCAAACCTTGACGACGACGTCTGGGACTACATCGCCGGCGCTGCGGAGAGCGAGACGACGGTGCGGCGCAACCGCCTCGCGATCGACTCGCTGGCGCTGCGTCCACGGGTGCTGCGTGACGTCTCCGGCGTTGATCCCAGCAGCACGCTGCTGGGTCACCGGCTGCGGATCCCGGTGGTGCTCGCGCCGCTCGGAGGGCTCGAGACGATCACGCCGGACGGCGCCCTGGCGTGCGTCCGAGCCGCGGAGAGCTTCGGCGTGCTGCCGATCATCAGCTCGATCACCGAGCCGAGCTTCGAGGCGATCGGCGCGGCCACGGCGGGACCGAAGGTCAGCCAGCTCTACATCCGCGGCGACGCGGCCTGGGCCGACGAGCTGATCGGCCGCGTGCTGGACGCCGGCTACGCCGCGATCGCGCTGACCGTCGACTCCGCCTACTACGGCCGCCGCGAGCGCCAGCTGCGCAGCGACTGGCGCCCACCGACGCACAAGTTCGGCGGCGATCCGGGAATCGTCTGGCAGTCGCGCCTGACCTGGGATTGGCTGGCGCGGATGCACGATCGCGCCGGCGTGCCGTTGATCGTCAAGGGAATCCAGACCGCGCGCGACGCCGAGCTGGCGCTCGAGCGCGGCTTCGAAGTGATCTACGTCTCAAACCACGGCGGCCGACAGCTCGACCAGGCCGAGGCCACGATCGAGACGCTGCGCGAGGTCGTCGACGCGGTCGCTGGCCAGGCCGAGATCGTCGTCGACGGCGGCTTCATGCGCGGCACCGACGTGCTCAAGGCGATCGCGCTCGGCGCGAGCGCCGTCGGCCTCGGACGCCTGCAGGCCTACGCGCTCGCCGCCGGCGGCGAGGCGGCGCTGCTGCGCGCGCTCGAGCTGCTCGAGGAGGAGATCGTGGTCGCGATGGGGCTGCTCGGCGTGGAGCGTCTGGACCAGCTGGATCCGAGCTTCGTCCGCCGCTCGCAGGCTCTGCCCGCACGCAGCCCGCTGCTGGCGGCCTTCCCGGAACGCTGCGCGGACTGGCCGGCGAGCAGCTAGAGCGGGTCCCGCAGAACGTCGGCGTCGGCGGGCGCGGAGTATTGAGATGGCTTCCAGCTAGGCGGTGGAGGCGCCGATCGAGGTCGCCCCGACGGCGTTTCTGCCGCGCTGTTTAGCGTCATAGAGCGACGCGTCGGCGACGGCGACGACCGCCTGCCAGCGGATCGCCGGGCCGAACGCGACCCCGAGGCTCGCGGTGACGTGGAGACCGAGTGCGAGCGTCGCCCAGTCATGGCCTTTGATGTCGTGGCGGAGTCGCTCGGCGAACGCTTCCGCCGCGGCCAGGGGGACCCCGGGCAGCGCCAGCACGAACTCGTCGCCGCCGAAGCGTGCGACCACCTGGCCGGGCCGCATCTCGCTCCGCAGGAGCTGGCCGAGTTGTCGCAGCACAGCGTCGCCGGCGCCGTGGCCCAGCGAGTCGTTGATGTCCTTGAAGTGGTCGATGTCGACGATGATGAAGGCGACGTCGGTCTGCCGCGCCGCCTCCTCCTGGAGCAGGCGTTCGAGCAGCCGCCGATTGCCGATGCCGGTTAGGGCATCCTCTTCAGCCGAGCGGGTGGCCTCGTCGGCCTGAGTTTGGAGATGCGTATGGTCCCGTTCGAGGTCGGCGCGTACCCAGACCTCCTGAACGACCTGCTTGGTCTGCCGTTGGTGGATCGCCCACATGCGCGCCTTGACCTCACGCGCACTCGCCAGCGCACCCTTCAGGTCACCGGCGGCCTCCTCGTCCGCAGCCAGCTCCTCGAGCGCGAGCATCAGCTCGTGGTCGTCGCTGCTGGCGCCGGCGATCTCCACGGCGCGGCTGGCGGCGGCCACGGCTTCCTGTACCCGACCGACGAGACGCAGGCAGCGCGCCTCGACCACGGCGAGCGCGGCGCGCTGGGCTGCAAGCGTGACTGTGCTCTGGCCCTCGAACCAGTCGAGTACCCGCAAGGCTTCGTCCACGCGGCCCAGGTCGCAGAGAACCTCGGCGAGCAGACGCTGGCTGCCCGACCGACGGTTCATCTCCTCCGTTCCCTCGACGAGCAGCCTGCGCACGGCCATCTCGGCGCGCTCCAGCCGCTCGGTGCCCGTCTCCAGATGTGACAGCTGCCTCTGGCGAGATGCAAGCAGCAGCGCGTCGGCGATGTTGTGCAGCTGCCGGTAGACCTTCTCGCGGTCACCTGTCCGCTCAGCGGCCGCGAGCGAGGCCTCGAACTGGTCCACGGCCCGGTCGTAGTCCAAGAAGGAGTAGCAGAAGATGCCGAGCCGGTTGGCGATCTCAACGCGCAGACGGTCGTCGGTGACCGAGTCCAGGGCCAGGATGCTCCGTGTCGCCAACTGCGATGCGAGCGCTAGCTCCCCCAGTCGGGAGGCGTGAGCCGCACCCAGGCTGGCCGCGTCGACCGCCAGGTCCGGCTCGCCGGCCACCTCGAACAGGCTCATCGCGGCACGAGCGTCCTCGCAGACCTCGACGGTGCGCCACTGGTTCGACCGCACACGCGCGCGGCACATCAGCAGCCGCGCCCGATCCGCCGGAGCGCTAACCGACTCGAGCGCCCGCCCGATCTCGGCCACGCACTCCTCGCACTCCTCTGGCGTCGCCGCCAGGCTGGCGCGCTCGAACAGCGACTCGTAGTCGATCGGCATATCGCGACTCACCTGCTCTACATCGACCGGCGAACGCTGCGGCTGAAGGGCGGATGGCCCCCGAATGCGGCG
>ODAK010004682.1_pt1 | contig 13984 bp, 16 predicted proteins | sample 1539591 | NCBI WGS metagenome assembly ODAK01 (sample SAMEA3539303, study PRJEB22396) | soil metagenome | biome: tundra; feature: field; material: soil | place: USA | collected 2010-05 | depth 0.15 m | reverse complement strand
GCTTTTCTTTCCTGGGCCACGATCGTGCAATGGGCAATTGATGCGCTTCCGCCGGAGACAGTGAGAGAGCGCCCTGATCTGCGGACGCTCTATGACGGCCTTGACCATGCCAAGAATTGTTTGACCAACAGCCTTATTATCGATGAATCAGAATCTTACACTGACCACCAGGTCACATTGCTCTTTGTTGATGTTCTAGATGACGTCGCCGATCTCGGCCTTCGAGCTTACCAGCGTAATGATAAAACTATTCCACGCTCCGAGTTCGACTCGGAGTATCTAATGGACCGGGAGCCGCTGAGACATCTTCGTAGATGGCTTGCGCTGACAGGTAAGGGGGCTCAGCGGGCTATGATCCTTGCCCGCCTTGCTTGCCTGCGGGAGTGCCTTGAGTTCATTCGAATTGGAACTGCACTGGAAAGACCGCAGATCGATCGGCAAAGACTAACGGATGCCTTGCATTATGCTGAACGTATTTCCCCGGCTCCGTTGAATCTCTCCGCGAGAGTACCCGGCAAACTCGAAGCTTTTCTGCACGATAATAGAAATAGCTAGGGCTGCATACCGACGACTTCGAATTCGCGTATTTCGCCCGGAGCGAAACTCTCATGCCGCGGACAGAGCGCGCTAGGCTGCCATCGTCTGTGCGCTTGTGAGCTGAGATGCTGAACGACAGGCGAACGGGAGTACTGCGCGGAGGATCTTGTGGGGGTCGAGCGGCTGACGGCGGGCCAGGCTTTCCACCGGACCGTCCAGTCAGCCTTCCTGACCGGGCTCGCCGGGGCCTCGGGGTTCAGGGAACGGCAGTGGCGGCTTATCCGGGGTGGCCGGGGGCGCGTCGATCTGGCCGTCGAGGTGGACGGCGATGAGCGGATGCTTGTCATCATCGAGATCAAGGGGACCGACTGGGATACGATCCCGGCGGATCGCGTGATGAGGAACCTGCGCCGCCATCTGCGTCAGTTGCAGGCTTACCTCGATACCGCCATCGAAGACATGGAAGCAGGCCGGTGGGAGGGCATCGTAGGTGCCCTGCTCTACCCTGGCCGCCCCGCCAACGCCGAGACGCTGGCGGTGATCGAAACGGTCGCGGGCGAGCAGGCTGTGCAGGTGACCTGGTATGACGACGTGGACTGGCACCTGTAGCTCGTCGCCGCCGCTGTCGTATCAAAAGCGGAACCACACAGTCCGCCGCCCCGGATTCTCCGCGACGTAGCGGCGCCTATCGGTCCGCGCCAAGGGCAGGCACACGTGATCATCGTGCTGAACCCGGCTACGCGCGGCAAGCCCTTAGTGAAGGGAGGCTCGTCACTGAAAGCCACCATGATATCAAGTGTTTGCGCACGCGTCCCCGCCCAAGTGCTTACCAGGGAGTTATGCGATGCCGCCCGGGTCATGTTCAGACCTGGGTGTTCTGCTCAGGCGTCCGAGGCTGACTGCGGGCTCAGGGGCGGGACCGGGCGCTGCTGGCAAAGATCGTCCGGAGCGGCTGCCGTGCTATGGCAGCAACTCGAACGCCTCAGCATGACGTGGCCGCACAACGGCGAAGTGGCGCCGGTTGAGTGTGGCGATCCTGACCGCGCCATGCCGCTCGGCCAAGGCGACCACGGACGCATCCGTCCCGCCGAGCCGCAAGTCAGCGTAGGTGCTGACCAGGTCTTGGATGCGCTGCCAGTCGGCTATGCCGAGATCGGCCACCTCCAGCTGGCCATCGATGATGGACGCGTACAGGCTGGCTTCCGCCTTCGCGCCAAGCTGCCGGTCGATCAGGTAGGCGGCCTCCGCGATGACCATGGCCGTGGTGACCAGGGGACCCTCGTCGCTCTCCAGCAATTGTCGGCAGGCCTCGTGGTCCTTATCGGCGCGATCGGCCGTCGCGACCAGCGGGCCGGTATCGACGATCAGCACCTAATCGCGCCCGAACCCCTCGGCCAGCATCTCATCAGCCTCGGCCGCGCCGCGCCCGGAGGTCGAAGCACCCACAGCAGCGAAGGTCAGCCGGCGACGTGGCGCCTTGGGCAGCTGCGCCGCCAGGAGGGCCGCCGCCAGCTCATCTGCCGTCTGACCACGACGGGCTGCCTCAGCGGCCAGCGCCTCCGCGACGGCGTCATCCAAGTGCAGCGTCACTGTCATGACTTCAGCGTAACAGCCCAAGCGTGCGAGCCAGGATAGCCGCGGCAGCCACGGCAGGTTGCCATAACCGGATGATATGGACGCCTTCATGAACGCACCGAAGGTATCTCTTAGCCGCTCGAAATCGTTCCGCGTGCATCGCCCTGACCGCAGCGTTCCGACGCCGGTCACTGATAGTGGCGATGACCGGCCGATCTCGGGCCACGGTAACGGCTTCGCCAAGCTGCACGCCCACGACGGTGCCGGGGGTTCGCGGAAGAGCGCCGCTACGACCGGCGTGGTCATAATCGATCGGTGGCGCGAGATGCTCATGGCGAGCGAACGCGTCACACCCAGATATGCGTGCCGATCAGATATGACAACAACCGGGGAGCCGGGCGGCGCGCATCTGCCTGTCATCTATCAGCCGGTTGCTGCCGCGTGTCAGTAGACGTGACGCACGCCAGTTACCGACCGTGCGGGAGCAACGGTCCGGTACGTTGATGTGCTGGATACCAGCGTCGGCTGATGCCCCAGTTTGGTAACGATCTTATGTATTTGCTCCGGGATCCGGGTCGCCCGGACCGGACCCGGCAAGCCGGGCAGTCACCTCATCAGCCGGGCCCAGGTACTGCTGCGACACGATCCGCGGCTTGCCGTCCACCCGGGCCGATTCCACCAGGTAGTAGTACGTCTTCCCGCTGATCTTCTTCCCGACGATCGAAGCCATACTTTTAGGTAATACACCACCAGCCAGAACATCTCGGCCACCAGCACGTGAAACCGCTGAACAAACGACATCCCGCCCGCCGCTCAACCCCCCGGCAGCGCCCAAGATCAACTTAAAGGGGAAACTCGCGCTAGCGGGATCCCAGCCGGACTCTTCCGCTGCCTGCCGCTTGCGACGTGCCGCGCGTCCTCGATCCCGTGACGGACAGCCAGGCGGATAATCCAGTAGAGGACGAACAGTGCGACCACCGATGACAGGGCAGCTAGTAGCGGGAATAGCAAGTGCCAGGAGATGATGATCCCTCCGATCACCGGCGAGCACGTAAGTTAACGGCCCTCCAGTCTCCGCGTCCGCGACACCTATCCGCAACCACTGCGACGAAAGTGCTCAAAACCCTGATGACGCTGCCGGACGGCCATGCGCTGCTACCACGCCAGCCTGCGCCCCGTTCAAGGCCCTGAGGAGGTGCGCAACCTCCTCGCAAGTAGCGGCATTCGCACGGAACGGTGCGTAGCATCTAAATAACGGAAAGCGAGAACGCCTGCGCTCCTGCCTCGAACACCTCAGCGCGCTACCGCCAGTCCTGCTGATCAGGCCGCCAGACGCGCGACAGCCCACGCTCGATCATGAACTGCACGGCCGGGTTCATATTGGTGGGGCCTCCCGGGGCAGGCGGACTCAGACACCCACCTTGACCTGCACAGGCCCCGTTCCCATTTCCAGCACGACACACGGCCGCCGCATTCTGCTCGTTTGGCCTTTACCTGTTGAGAATCCACCACCAGCCAGGCGGGCTGGCGGCTGCCGTGCTGCCCAAACCGCCTGCGCGATGCCCGCCGAGATCGCTCGCCAAGTTCGGGCAACCCCGCGGCCAGCGGGGCGATCCACGCGGCGGCCCCGCCGGTCTTGGTGCTGGAGGCGCTGCTCGTGCTGCCGTTCACAGCAGTGTCGCCTCCTTCGGGGTACTGCGCCGCCGGCCGCCGTGGCGGTCACGGACGCGGGCGGGCACCCCGTAGGCGGTCGCGCCGGCCGGAACGTCACGGGTGACCACCGATCCGGCGCCGACGAGAGCGTTCTCGCCGATGACGACGCCAGCCAGGACGACCGAGCCGGAGCCGGCCTTGGCGCCCCGCTCAAAACGCGGTGGTACCAGCTCCGGTTCCCGTCCGGCCTCACGCCAGACCAGTTCCCGGTCATTGATCGTCCGGATTCCGGCGCCGAGGAACACCCGGGCGGCCAGCACGCACGAACTCGTGATGTGGGAGCCGGGTGAGCACCGCACGCCATCGCCGATACGGGCGGCCCGCTCGACGGTGGGGGTATGACCGAGCTGGGTGTCCTCTCCCACCGTGACGAATGACCGCAGCAGAGTATGGTGGCCGATCACCGTGCCGGCCCCGGCCTGTACCCCGGCATAGATGACCGTGCCGGCTCGCACGACAACGCCGGGGCTGATCTGGGTGCGCGCCCCGGCACCGGGGTAGAGGTGGCCGGCTGCGTAGCCTTTCTCGGGCTTGCCTACAATCGTGTGCTCCTCGGCCTGGGCGTTCTCGCCGATACAGGCGCTTCCGCAGATCACCGCGTACGCGCCGACCCGCACACCAGCGCCGATCTCGATGCGGCGCATCGCTCCTTCGGCGTCGGCGGGTACGAATACCGCGGTCGCGTCGATGGCTGCCTGCTCGCCGAGCAGGAGCAGACCTGCCCGCGCCAGTTCAGCCGCGCCCACCGTCTCACCTGGCGCGAATGCCTTTTCACTCACTTCATTCCTCCGGTCACCTTCGGCGCTGCTGCTGCCAGCACAGCCGTCATGCGGCTGTAGAGGAAGACCAGCTGGCATAGTGCGGCGACGGCTTGCACAGCCCGCTGAAGGGCCAGGACGCAGGCGCCATTGTCCGCGCCGCCCGCCTCGCCGCGGGGCTCACCCTTGCCGACCTGGGCCGTCGCTGCGGCTATTCGGCCTCGCAGGTCTCCCGGTACGAACGCGGCATCCAGCCGCTGACCGACATCACCCTGCTGCGCCGGTTCAGCCAGGTGCTTGCCATCCCGCCGCAGGTGCTCGGCCTCACCTCGCCGGACGGCTCGCGAGCCGGGCAACACGCCGTCGAGCCCAAAGACGGCGACCCTCGCGTCGGCTGGCCTAGGGTAAGCCGTGAGCCTCAGTGGGACGACGGTGAGGACCCGGTTCGACGCCGTGAGCTGCTCGCTGGGGCCGCAGAGCTGTATCACAGCACTGCCAACGCCGAACCCGTTCCGCTCGCCGCACTCCGCACTGCCGTCACCGGGATCCGCGGCGACTTCCAGAGCGCCCGCTACGACCGCATGGCCGCCAGCCTCCCAGCGCTGATCGCCACCGCCACCGCCAGCACGCTGCTCGCCGACGCCTACATCACCGCGGCCAGCTTCATGGTCAAGCGGCCCGGCACGGGTACCCTGAGCTAGCACCGGAGACCGGCCTGCTCAGGTTCCTGGGCAGGGGACGGCCTGCGCTGGATGCAGTGAGCGCTAGTGGTACACTATCTTGTACCACTAGCGAAGGGCTTGCTGTCATGTCGATCACCGCGAGTGAGGCACGCAAAGGGCTCTTCCCGCTGATCAAAAAGGTCAACGAGGACCACGACGCCATCGAGATCGTCTCCAGGCACGGCAATGCCGTCCTTGTTTCCGCCGAGGACTACGCCGCCTTGCGCGAGGGCGCCTACCTGCTGCGCTCGCCGGCCAACGCCCGCCGGCTGCTCAAGGCCTACGAAAACGCCCTGAACGGCATCCACGTGGCTGAGCATGCCCTGATCGACCCCGACGCGGCGGACGCCCGGTAGCGCCCGGTGCGGCTGGTATTCGAGGACCAGGGCTGGGAGGACTACACGTCCTGGCTCAAGACCGACCGCAAGATGCTCGCGCGGATCAGCAAGCTGATCGAGGACGTCCGGCGAGATCCGTTCACCGGCATCGGCAAGCCCGAGCCGCTCAGGTACCATCTGCCCGGGGCCTGGTCGCGGCGGATCGACGACGAGCACCGTCTTGTCTACATCGTCACGGAAGCAGAGATCATCGTTCTCGCAGCCCGCTACCGTTACTGACCTCACCGCACGGCAGCGCGCGCAGCCGCAGTTACCGTATCTCAAGCCCGGTTTTCGATGCCGTTCCTGTAACGCCGCAGGTCCTGGGCTCCGGGGAGGAGATGCTACCTGAGCGCCCGTGTCGCAGATGATCACTCCGCTTGATGTCCGAGCTCACGACGCAGGATCTCCTGCGATCGCGCCGCTAGGTCGTGATCACCGCGGGCAATGCCTGAAATGGACAGCCGCCGAACGGCGGGCGCATCGGGCGACGGGCTCCAGCTCTCCGCAGGCTCGCCAGTCCCGCCCTTCCGATGGACCGGCCGCTTTACCTTCACCAAGAGCAGGCCATCCGCAAGATCGCTGCAGGACGCAACGTCATCGTGGCCTCCGGAACAGGCTCCGGCAAGACAGAAAGCTTCTTGGTGCCCATCCTCGACGCGCTGTCGGCGGAACAGGCCGGGGGAACACTTGGCCCCGGCGTACGCGCCCTCTTGCTGTATCCCATGAATGCCCTTGCCAACGACCAGATCAAGAGGCCAAGGCAGATGCGCGCGCGCTCCGCACATCACCTTCGGCCGGTACGTAGGGGATACCCCCCGCACCGCCTGGGAAGCGGCGGAAAAGTTCGCCGTCCTGAATCCAGGTGAGCCAAGGCTGTCCAACGAACTCCTGAGCCGGGCCGAAATGCGCGAGGCGCCACCGCACATTCTCCTGACTAACTACGCCATGCTGGAGTATCTGCTGCTGCGCCCGGCCGACATCGACCTGTTCGAGGGAACCCATGGCGGGCACTGGAGCTTCATCGCCGTCGACGGGGCCCATGTCTATGACGGGGCGAAGGCAGCAGAGCTCGCCATGCTGCTCCGCCGGCTCTGCGATCGGGTCGCTGAAGGGCGGCCGCTACGTTGCATCGCCACCAGCGCGACCGTGGGAGACAAGCCTCACTCGGTGACCGAATTTGCACAGCGGCTGTTCGACGCTGACTTTGACTGGGTGCCAGGTGAGGAGTCCCGGCAGGATCTGATGCGGGCCACCAGGCGGGACATGCCAGAAGGACCATTCTGGGGTCCTCTGGATCCGGCCGATTATCGTTCCCTCGCATGCTCCGACGATCCGGCCGCCGAGCGCTACACTCAGGGCGTCCAGACTGATATCGCGCGCCTGAAGGATCAGGGCTTTGAGCTGGACAAGCTCAAGAATTCCTGGTCCGATGAGCAGTACAAGGGCATCAACAGCCAGTGGAGCGAGCCGGATACTGGCCAGCGGTTCGAAGTGCAGTTTCACACCCGTATCAGTTTCGAGGCCAAGCAGCTTACGCATGGTGCCTACGAGCGGCTCCGCACCCGGCAGGCCGATAAGTTCGAGCAGATGGTGCTGGAGGCCTTCCAGGAGAAGGTGACCGCCGAGGTGCCGGTTCCGCCCGGCGCTGACGGCGTTCCCGACTACCCGGAGAGAGGCGCAGATGCCAGATAAGGTCACGTACTACGCCGTCGTGAACGACCTGAGCAGCCGTGAGCTGCCCGCGGGGGTGTTCCGGCGTACCTACACCGATGATGGCGGCCGGTCTGATGAGGCATTTACCAGGAATCTCCGCTGGGAATACAGCACGTCGCTGATCTCCGCCGAGCGCGGCGACCTAATGAACGAGTTCATCGAGGTCACCGAGGACGAAGCGAACCAGCTCGTGGAACGCATCCGGGCGAGGGTGACCGGTGCGAGCAACGGCTAGTACTACGCGCCCCCAGCTCCTCATGCGTCCCCGACTCCACGACGCACCCGTCGCTCAAGACGTTCCCTGTCCGTGACCGTACCGTCGCAGCGGTAGGCTCGTCCACGAAGATTGGCTCCGAGACCTCCGGTAACTAGTCTCGAAGGATGTTAGCTGGCCAGGGCCCGTTCCACTAGAGCGCGGTAGTCTTCCACCAAGCCTGGCAGAAGCCTGAGGTGGACGATAATGCCGTCGCCCGCTGGCGCGAGGTCGATCACCTCGCACACCGCCGCGGCATCTTGATCCCCGGCCACGATGATGGCGCCTGGCTTGATTTGCCCGGGGTCACGGGCCTCATCGAGGAAGGTCCAGACGTAGCCAGTTTCGTCTTCATCATTGAGGTCTGCGGTGATGTCCACGCGGTACATCTCAGTCCTCCTCTCGCCAGATCATGCCTCTACCGTACTGGGAATTAGCTCGCGGAGCACCGAGCGCAGCCAGCAGCCGATCCAGCTCGGGGTTGTCAGCACTGCGGAGTCGGACAGTGAAGTGCGGGCGTTGTCCGGTGGGCAGCAACTCGAATTCATACTCGGCTAGTCGGCCCGCCGTGGGTAGGTAGATGGTGCGGAAGCTGGTGAACCGGCGGCGTAGCAGGTCATCGAGCGACATGTCGAGCACCGCGAAGACCGAGATGCCGAGGAGTGGGCCGCCATCTAGCGCCCACGCCCGCGCTGTCCGCTCAGCGTGGCGCCGAAGCTTGTCGACGGTATCGGGACCTCCTCGGACTGGCTGATTTTCCCAGGTCTTGCCCGGCGAGAGCTCCAGCCAGCCAAGGCTGAATCGTACTGGGCATTCAGGGGTTGCCTTCTGCTTACTTCCGATCACCTTTGGTGAAACTGCGCTCATTACCTGCGTGCGATGGCGATACAGTCGTCGAGGAAAGCTGAGGCCATATCGGTCATCCGGACACGCTCGAAAGCGATAAGGAGAAGCCGCTGTAGCTCGCTGTCGTTTATGCGGGGTTTCTGGTTAAGGATGTGACGGGCAACGGCGGCTACTTCCGTTGGCGGGATGTGCTCAAGTTCCCTGTCCCCGCGGCGGCGCAAAACCACTGACGGAGTACCGGGCAGATAAAGGGTCTTTACTGAGCGATCGGTCATATTGTCACGAATCTGCTGGAGCAGTCCTCTCGCGACCGCTGTGTCGGTTGCCTGGTCTAGAGCGTCGCGGACGGGTTTTGTGACGCGATGGCCGCCGCTCGCGCGTAGGTAGAGTTCGTATACCCGGACTGTGACGACGGGACCCTCACCTGTGACGATATCGACGATTCCCTCGATGATGGCCCACAGCGCCGCGGTGTGCACGTCGGGAACATGATGGAGCTGCCAGGCGCGGTGAGGGGCAAGGATAGGTAGCCGGTTGTCGGCCGGGGTGGCTGGAGCTGCAACGTCAGGCTGGCCGAGACGGATGACCGGGGCTTCTTCGCGCGGTGGCTCGATGACAGCGCTTGCGCTTTCATTCGTCCATCGCGGCGGTTCTCTGAAGATAGGGGTACTGAAGATAGGGGCACTGACGACAGACGCTGGCGTCGGTGACACGAGATGTCCTGAATCATGGCGCGGGACATAGGGATGGTCAGGGCGTTCGCTCTTGGTGGCCATGACGCCGACGGCACCGGGCGCCGTTTCCTCGCTGGTGTCGTCGATAATGGCGGCCGGGGGTGGCGGTGGGTCTAGCGTGTCGGGACGGATCCCGAGGGCCTCGAGGCGGTCCCACAGGCTGGCCAGGGCGGCGTCCGGGTCGCGGTAGTAGGCGCTGCCACGGATGCGGTGGAAGGTCCAGCCGAGCCGTTCGAGGATGGCCTGCCGGTTCCGGTCAGCTTCCCAGCGGTCGGGGCCGTGGTAGGCGTCTCCGTCGAGTTCGACGGCTAGGCGTCCACGTCGGCTTTCGACGACGAGGTCGATGCGGAAACGGCCCACCCGGTGCTGGACTTTGACCCGGTATCCGCGGGCGATGAGGTGACGGTAGACGTCGCGCTCGAAGTCGGAATCGAAGAGGTCTTCTGCGTGGCCGGTAGCGTCATCGATGCGTGCGGGGTTCTGGCAGTAGCGGATGAACCGGCCGCGGACGTCATCGGGATGCAGCTCGTCGGGGGAGATCGAGCGGATGCACCACATCTGGTCCTTGGCGCGGCTGGCGGCGACGTTAATTCGCTGCCGGTCAGCGTCCTTTGTCATTGCCCCGATACGTCGGCCCTCGCCGGCTGCGACGACGAGGGAGAGGAACATGACGTGCCGTTCGTCGCCCTGGAAGTGGTAGGCGTTGCCGCAGCGGATCCTGCGCCGTTCCACCTCCTGCTCGCCGAGCCGGTCGATGAGCTTGCCCTGGATAAGTTGCGCCTGTCCGTCGCCGAGAAGGGAGATCACGCCGTAGGTCTTGCCGTCGTAGCGCTGATCGGCGCACAGCTCGGCAATCTTGCCGACGATGTAGTCGGCTTCGGGCGGGTTGGTGTCGGTTCCGAGCTCCCGGTAGCCATCGGGGATGTGAATGTCGACGACGCTTTGCCAGGCCGGGTCGGCAGGCTGTTCACGTAGCGGCAGAATTTTGCCGCCGTAGGAGAGCTGGTTGGAGAACTCGATGATCTCCGGCAGGCAGCGGAAGTGCTCGCGGAGCATGATGACGCCCGGGAAACGCATCTTCGACAGGTCGTAAAGGCTGGTCTTGATGTCGAGGAGTTCCGCCTGGGGCAGATCGTGGATGTGCTGTCTGATCAGCTCGTGTACGGCGGACTCGTCGGTGCCGATGGCCTGGGGACTTATCTGTTTGTCGTCACCAACGACGACAGCCTTGCGGGCGATGCCGAGCGCGGCGAGGCCGAAGAGGTCGCATTGCGAGCTTTCATCAACGATGACAACATCGAACATCGCGGTGGCCGGATCGAAGGATTCGACGACCCGGTAGGTCGGCATAATCCATACCGGCACCGCCGTCTGGGCTTGCTCCATCTGCTGCTGGGCGATGGCCCGCCAGTGGTGTGCGTACTTGCCGGTGCCCTTCCCGACCTTGCGCAGGGCCTGCGCCCAGGCGGTCAGCGCGCGTCGCTCGGCGTCGGTAAGCCGCTCGGCCAAGGCTAGCCAGGCGGATTCAGACGCCAGGTCGGCGGTGGCGGTGGCAGCCGCACGGAGTTTGCCTTCAAGCTGGCGCTGAAGCGTGGCCGGGTCATCGGCGCCGGTGATGGCGCTGAGCCAGGTATCAGCCTGACGCCATTCCCAGGCCCGCAGCGCGGTGGCGGCTGGCCCGGCGACGGCTTCATCGCCGCGAGATCCCACGATCCGGCTGGTCCACACGGGTGCCACCTCGCCGAGCCGACGGGTGAGCTCGTCGAGGCGGGCGACATCGCGGGTGAGGGCGCGGACGCGTCGTACCTCGTCAGTGATCCGGCCCCATTGGTCCCAGGCTGAGGCATCGAAGGCGTCGAGGAGCGGCCGCCACAGGCCGCTAGCCTGCGGGTGGGAAGCACCATCGGCGAGATGCTTGCGGACCATATTCAGTCGTGCGGTCAGGTCTTTTTCCGTGATGTGCAGCCCGGCTGTCCTCAGCGTTTCGGCTAGGGCAGCCAGACTCGCGGACGTGGCCTGTTCAGAGACACGGACGCCGCAGGCCCGGAGCCGGTCGCGCAGGGCGTACCATTCCTTGTCCTCCCAGGCGAAGGCAGCGCCGAGGCCGTCCAAGTACTGATTGAGGAGATATTCCGGATGGCTCGTGCCTGGGTTGATCAGCGGGCCGGCGATCCGGCCGACGGCCCCGTTCCATCCGAGGACGAGCTCGTAACGCCGACGCCGGCAGCATGCCTCGATAATGCAAAGCTCTGCGTCTTCTGCCCTGCGCGGTGGCTCCTCATCCACCGCGCATGCCTCGCGGACCCGGTACAGGTCCTTCTGGAACGCCTTCGACACGCCTTTCCCTGCGGCTAGCCGGTCCCGTAGGTGCTGAAGCTGCTCGATGAGCTCCTTGGGCGGCAAACCGCCATCGGGGAGCACAACCGAATGCCCCAGCAGACGCCCTTGCCAGGCCGCGAGCTCCTCGATCCCCTCCTGCCAGGCTTTCATCTGATCCCGCCAGGTCGCGACGAACACGGCACTCCGCAACTCGCCGCGGATCGCCGCCAGCCAGGGCTGTTCCAGTTGCGCCAGCTGGCGAGCAGATCGCTCGACCGTATCGATCAAGGTGAAAAGATCCTCAGGGTGGAGGCGCTCCAGCGCGAGACGATCCTCTACTACACCCTCGGTCCCGGCAAGACGGTCACGTATGTCGCGCAATTCGACGGTGGCAGAGGCCAGTTCCGATGGTGGGGCCAGTTCTTCTGCGGCAGGCAGGTATAGGCGCGCCTGAGCGCAGTCGGCAGGGTCGAGCACTTTGGCCAGCTGGTACAGGTCCGCGATCTCGGCGCCAGACAGTGGACGAGTAACGGACGGATCGATCTCATCCGGGATATATCCCAGGTCGGCCGCGTTGGCGGCGAGCCAATGACCGAGCGTCGACGGGCTGTGAGTGGCCGTTCCGATGGTGTAGCTGTCTCGTTCGCGGGCTATGGAGGCGCTGATCCGGGTCCGCAGCGCGCCGATGTCACGGTGGAGCTCGCCGAGATGAGAGTCCAGCGTGGTGATCTGGGCCCGGGCAGGAGCACGGTCCAGGCCGACGGCATGCTCGTAAATCGCCTGCACCGATTGATCAAGCTGCGCAAGCGAGGCGGCCGAGGTACCCAACACGGCGACCGACAGGTCCCGGATGGACTCGGGGATCTTGTCGCGCAGGACAAGGAGGGCCTGCTCTTTCTGGCTGGTGACTAGGACCCGCTTGCCGTGGCCGACCAGGTGACTAATCAAGTTGGCGATCGTATGGGTCTTGCCTGTCCCCGGCGGACCCTGGACCGTGACGCCGCGGTGTTCCGCCAGACGTCGGGCGACCCTCTCCTGTTCCGGGTTGGTCGGCAACGGCATCAGTAGTCTGTCGGCCGCTTGCTGCCAGGAACCGTCCTCGCCCAGGCCGTGGTCGAGATCAAGTCGGCTCGGCTCGTCGGCCACTACCGCCGCTAGGGGAGCGGGCACTTCAATCTGGTTCGACGCCAGCGCATCGCGCAAGTTCGTAAAGAACCGCCGGAACATAGTGCTGCGCCGACGAACCAGCAAAACCCAGGTCGCCGTGATCGTCGGCGCGAATGTCGGTGCAGCGGGCCGGGTTCCCTCGGCGACCTTGCCATCCAGCCCGAGCGGCGCCAGCAATTGCTCGTACAGGTTGCGGGATCTTTCATCGAATGGGCCGACAGGTTCTGTGCGGAACCTGTCACGAAGATCAACAAGCAGGTCGAACCCGTTCAGGCCGAGGCCCTGAAGCAGGTCAATCTCCAGGTGCGGAACCAGCGCCTCAGGCTCGACTGAGATGGCGCCCGTGTCAAGATCGAATGACAACTGGACCTGCGTTGTCACCAAAGGGTGAACGATCCGCGTCCCATCAGCAGTCCAGCTCAAGATGCCGTGACCCCACACTAGCTCGATCCAGGCGGACTCACGCTGAAGCCGTAGACGAAGGTCGTAAAGATCCTCATAAAGCTTCCGCGCCCTGAGCGCCATCCGCGCAAGCGGCGCCCAGGCCCGCCATGGACCCTCCACGTAACTGCGAAGGAGTTCCCTGAGCCGGGCCGCCTCCTCCGGGTTTTCGGCGTACTCGTCGTCGAAGTCAGTGCCAAACGCCGGTTCCCTCTCGGGATCCGTTATCCCGGTCCGAAGGTGGGCCGCGACGTCCCTCGGCACGGGCGGAGTCGGCGGGATCTGCGTCTTCGACACCATCAGCCAGGGCTCGTCGCCCGTAGAAGTAAGGACGCACGACGAGTGGGCGGGAATGTCCCCGGCCCACCAGCGCCGATCCTGGTATTCGGCGATATCCCGGACCGGCTGCTCCCGCAAACCACGGACAGCTTCCAGGTACTCCAACAGCCGGATTGCCCGCGGCCGGATTGTCAGGTCCTCCGTCACGGCACCTCATCGGTCATGCTGCGTAGCCACTCCAGGCTCACCGTCGCCGTGGCGGGATTGCGGATCCCGCTCCAATAGCTGCCGCGAGAAAGTTTTCCCACCCTTGGAACCTCAGTTGATAGGAAAACTTGGGAAACATGAGTCATAAAGAAAACCCCCACGCACTATACGCAACACGACCTACCAAAAAAGACGCAGCAGACCGGGTATCCGATTACACGGATGTTGTCACTGTTCGGATAATAATTTTGACCGTGCCTTTTGTGACTTACTCTGGGATGCGCCGCTACCGGGTTGTCCGCCAGTGCGCCGGCCTTCAGGCCGGTGGTGAAGGCGGGCG
>ODAK010004681.1_pt1 | contig 13988 bp, 16 predicted proteins | sample 1539591 | NCBI WGS metagenome assembly ODAK01 (sample SAMEA3539303, study PRJEB22396) | soil metagenome | biome: tundra; feature: field; material: soil | place: USA | collected 2010-05 | depth 0.15 m | reverse complement strand
GGCTCAAGTACGGAGATTTCAGGTCCTTGGGCCAAAGATAATCTCCTGCGGTGCGGGAGCGCCAACCGCGCAACGCCGAAACTCCAATAGCGCTAACGTACGCTCAAGCTCAAGTCAAAGTGAATAACCACAGCGTCCGCCCGTGTGGTGATGTTCACAATGCGAAAATCGTCGAGGTGAGCCGGTGAGCCGTCAGCCGCGATCACCTCTCTTCTGACGAATTCAGACACATCAATGGTCGCGGCATGAGGCATAGCTTGCGGGTCGACTTGCAGAGCAAGATTGAGCGCGCTACGGGTCGATTCATCGTCGACGCGATCGATCCGGATGTCGTCCAGGATCAGCGAATGTCCACTGCCACGCAATGCCCCCGATAGCGTGACGTTGGATGCGAAGTCTGCGCCCGCACAACTGCTGCCAATTGTTTGGCCCAGCCTCGACGACAAATGCGCATGCAGGACGAGGCGATCAGTCTCAATCCGCGTATGAGGCGATTCAAGATAGGTGTAACAGCCCCCGTCATCGATCAGATACCACCGGCCGGCTCGGTCAAAAAGTTGCTGGACGACCAAGGTCTGTACACCGCGTGGCCCTATCGAAAGTACGGACTCTGCGGCGGCCGACGCTACCAACGCAAATGCGGCAACGGCAGCAACCACGGTGTGTGTCTGTCCAGTCCGTCCCCACAAGTCAAGGATCTTCATTGGTATGTTGTAGTTTACTCGTAATCGCGACCGCAACGAGAGTCGAGATGCCCAGCCGCTGCTTAGTCATTCCAATAGATACCGCCGCATTACCCGGAAGGCTTTACGCCAATAATGCCTAACGCTCCAGCAATGCCAGGCTTTGAATATCAAATCGCTTGACTGCCTTCTGGCTCTGGCTTAGAAGGTGGATGTCCGTAGAGCAGAGGATCTTCGCGTAACACAGGGAAGGGAGGCTAACCATGCGCTTGCGATCAATCCATCTTGTCTGGGGCGGTGCGCTGGCATTGGGACTTTCTGGTTGCGGCGCCGCGGGTGCCGAGGAACCCTCGGAAGCCCAAATGAAAGAGGCCATGCTCTACGCCATGAACCACCCGCCCGGCATAACCAACTCGGATCCAATCAACATCAAATTTTTCAAGAAAGAAGCGTGCGACAAACCGACCCCAAAGGGATACAACTGTTCCTTCGACGTGCAGGTGACCTCCGCGAATATCGGTGCGTCGATGTATAATAATATCTCGAGCGCTTTTTTCTATATGGATAAGGATTCGGGCAAATGGGCGATGCGGCCGCCGTTCTGATTGTTGAAATTTAGACTAAGCATCGGTTCAGCTCGATCGGGGCGATGAATGCAAGTTCATCGCCCCTTATTCATTGCTCTCACCATAGCGTCTCTCGAACCCCCAACTCAAACAACGCCCGATCATCCGCCCGCGGCTGCGCGTTCACCGTCGGTCATTTCGCCTTATTTGATCGTTTCGGCCGGTGCGTTTTGCGGGAGCTTTGCGCGCCGTCATTCGGTCGACAATCCGTCAATCAAATAACCTCTTCGATTGTCCGCAGTGCGGTCACTTAAGTGTGGCTCGACTGCATCCGGCATGCGTAGGCGTTCGAATCTACCCCGTATACATCCAACCACATCGGGAGTCCGGCCTCATGCAACGAAGATCTCACTGGACGATTACCGCGATCAGCGCGGCCTTGCTGCCACTGACGGCGATGGGTTCAAGCCATCGCGAGGCGCCCTTCATCACCACCCGCTCGAAGGTTGACGGAACCGACCTCTATCTATTTAACAGTTACGAAACCGGGCGCACAGGCTATGTCACGATGATTGCGAACTATCAGCCCTTCGAGAATCCGCAGGGAGGGCCTAACTATTACGCGATGGATCCCAGCGCACTTTACGAAATTTCCATCGACAATACGGGCAGCGGCAAAGAGGCGCTCACGTTTCGGTTTCGGTTCACGACCGTGGACAATGGCCTGACGGTAATGGCGGGCGGCAAATCGATACCGGTACCGTTGACCAATATCGGGCCTATCAGCGCGGGTAGCACAACCGCTCAAAACGTCGCCGAGACCTACACGGTCACGTTGGTGCGGGGTGATCGGCGGACGGGAACCGCGCAGCCCGTAACCGATGCCGTTACCGGTAGCGCAACGTTCAACAAGCCGCTCGACAACATCGGCGCCAAGTCAATTTCCGACTATCCGGCGTATTCCGCGGGCTTCATCCGGACCATCACGATTCCCGGCTGCAGCTCCCCGGGCCGTGTCTTCGTCGGACAGCGCCAAGACGGCTTCGTCGTGAATCTGGGTGAAACCTTCGACCTCGTCAACATCAAATACCCCGTGACTGAATTGGCGCCGCCCGGCGTGAATGCGCGTAACCTCGCGCCCGATTCGCTGGCGGGTTACAACGTGACGTCGATTGCGCTCGAGGTGCCTGCGGCTTGTCTCACGGCCGGCAGCGATCCGGTCATCGGCGCTTGGACCACGGCCAGCCTGCGTCAGGCATCGGTTCTCAATCCGGGACCCCAGAGCGCGAAAAGCGTCGGCAGCGTGGGTGCCGTCGCGGCTGCGACCGGCGCGGCCGTCCAGGGCGGTGCGTGGACCCAGGTTTCCCGCTTGGGTATGCCCCTCGTCAACGAACTCGTGATCGGGCTCCCGGACAAGGACCGCTTCAACGCGTCGTCCCCTTCAGGCGATGCGCAGTTCGCGGACTACGTGACCAATCCGTCGTTGCCGATCCTGCTGCAAACGCTATTTGGCTCGGCCGGTGTTCTCGCACCCAATGTCTACCCGCGAACCGATCTTGAAGCCGCATTTCTCACCGGCATCAAGGGTGTCAATCAGCCGCTGACGGCGACACCCGCGGAGGAACTGCGCCTCAACACGAGTACGCCGGTTACCCCGATAGCCATGCAAAACGATCTCGGCGTGCTCGGCGGCGATACGTCTGGTTTCCCTAATGGACGTCGACCGATCGACGATGTCGTGGACATTGAGTTGCGGGTGGCCATGGGCGTGTTGCTGTCGCCCTTCGATGGCAGCGCAGCGGATCCCGACCCGGCGTCGGATGCGTCGCGCCAGCTGCAGTATACCGATGGCGCCGAGCCGAACCCGGCCAATTACTTGCCTGCGTTTCCGTATCTGAACACGCCGCTCGCCGGTTCGCCCACCAGCGCCAACGACTAAAGGAATGTCGATGAAGTCCAAATTACTCCTACTAGGTGTCGCCGGATTGTCCGTCGGGTTGGTTGCTGCATGCAACGAGGACAATAGCCGTCCCGCGCCGCCGCCGCCGACATCGCAGTCGCTCGATACGGCGCAGGTACTGGCGCTCGCGCAGCAATCCTCGGAGACGAGTTACCCCATCGTCGTCGACGGCGGCGCCCTAGCGCTGGACGATGCGAGCGACACCAGCGCTCCCATTGCCGTCACTGCGATGTGAATGTGATTGCGCGGAATCAAGATAATGCCTTGACGAGCCACAGCCGGCTTCGAGTCATTCGAAGCTGGCTGCCTTGCATGGCGGCGGTGGCCCTGGCGCCGATCCACTTCGCGGCGGCCTCACCGCACATACCCGCCAGCGATGCGCAGATATTGGCGGAACTCCCCGCGGGAGCACGACACGCGACGCTTCCCTCGCGAACGCTTACCGAGACTCGCCTCGACATTGCACTGCCGCTCGCTCAGTTCGATGTCTCGCGAGCACGTGCCACGGGCGATTTGCGTTTTCTTGGGTATGCGGAGGCGATCCTGGCGCCTTGGATGAAGCAGGCAGCCGTCGCACCGCAGGTTCTCGTCCTCGACGCCACCATCCTACAAAGCCGGCATGCGTTCGATGCCTCTTTGGTGGAACTCGATCGTGCGTTGAAAGGCCGCCCCGACGATGCACAAGGGTGGCTTACGCGGGCGACGGTGCTGCGCGTCCTCGGTCGCTACCACGAAGCGTTGGCCTCCTGCGAACATTTGGCCGCTGCCGCGGATCCCGCCATCACGAGCTTATGTTTTGAAAGCCTTCGTGGACTCATGGGTCACTTGAAGAGCGCGTACGCGACGGTATCGTCACTACCGTCACCGGCATTGCCTCCCGAAGCGCGCGCGTGGCGCTATTCGGAACTTGGGGAAATGGCCGAGCGCTTGGGAAATGATGAAGCCGCCGAGCACTGGTTCCGCGAGGGATTACAATTGGCGCCCGAGGACATGTATATGCGATCGGCATGCGCGGATTTGCTGCTGCGGCATGGTCGTGCCGCCGAGACGCTGCAGCTCTTGTCCGGCTATGAATCCATGGAACCCATGCTTCTGCGCGTCGCGATCGCGCATAAAGCGCTTCGCGACGGCGAAGGCTCGCACGCCGAAGATCAGTTGTCCACCGCCTTCGAAGTCGAACAACGACGGGGCGATGCGGTGCATCGTCGAGAGCAGGCGCGGTTTTTACTCGATGTCGATCGGCAGCCGCTGGCCGCATTGGCGGCGGCGCAAGAAAATTGGCGGGTGCAACGAGAGCCTGACGATATCTTGATCTTGCTGCGTGCCGCTCGAGCCGCTCATCAAGCTCAGGCCGCCGCAGCCGCACTGCAATTTTTGAGGCAGACCGGTCTCGAGGATGCGCGTCTCGAACCATATCGCAGCGCGACATGACGGATCATTTCGGCGGACGCGTCCCGGCGGGACTTCTGATCTTTCTCGTGTCGGCTTGCCCCGCTTACGCCCACGTCGCGAGCAACGGTTTTTTGGTTGCCAATGTGACGGGACGCGACGTTGCCGGATCGGTGGAACTCGCCGTACGAGATGTCGAAGTAGCCGTCGGGGTCGATGCCAATCGAGACGGCAAGGTCACCTGGGGTGAACTGCGAGCGGCAGAACCGCAGCTGGTGCGCTACCTCAAAGGACACGTAGCGTTCCTCGCCCAAAACAATTCCTGTGACCTCACCTTCCAGGCAATGCAGGTCAATGATCGTGTGGATGGCAGCTATGCGTGGCTGCCATTCCGCGCGCGATGCGCAAGGGCTGTACGGGAACTCGATATTCATTATTCCGTGATGGACGGTTTTGACCCGTCGCATCGCGGCTTGCTGACGCTGAGGGCCGGCGACTATACACAGACCGGCGTTGTCGGCGGCAGCACGCCGCAGGCCGCATTCTCCGTCTTTGCCCCGTCGCGTTGGCGTTCATTCGTGGAATATTTCCATGCCGGCGTCTGGCACATATTGAGCGGCATCGATCATCTGCTGTTCTTACTCTCGCTCCTACTGCCCGCCGTGCTGTTACGCCAGGGCGGCCACTGGGAGCCGGTTGGGCAGGTGCGTCCGGCACTCATCAGTATTTTCAACGTGGTGACGGCATTTACCTTGGCGCACTCCCTGACGTTGACGCTCGCTGCATTGGATATCGTGAGGCTGCCCAGCCGGCTGACCGAGTCAGTCATCGCAGCCTCCATCATCGTTGCCGCGCTCAACAACGTTTTTCCCCTCGTCACGGAAAGCCGCGCGCGGATCGCGTTCGCATTTGGGTTATTGCACGGGTTTGGTTTTGCTTCCGTTCTGGCGGACATGGGGTTGCCGCAGGGAGCTCGTCTGCTCTCCTTACTCGCGTTCAACTGCGGGATTGAAGCGGGACAAATGGCCGTGGTGCTGGCCGTCATGCCCATCATCTATGCGTTGCGCTCAGGCACATTCTATCGGCGCGCCGTTATGCCGTGGGGATCCGCCGCAATCGCGACTCTCGCCCTCCTATGGCTGGTGCAGCGTGTGAGTCAAAATGGCTGAGAAAATCGAGCGCTGAAAGTCCTCGTCACGCGGGGCGAGACCGCATCTGCGTGGCCCGACAGGGGCAACCGGTCGCCTCATAATGTCTCTTCGAGGAACCTTCGCGAATGCCAACCAACATGTAGCCGCCGCTTCGAATGAACAAACGCTCGAATCTTCGCGGCCGAGGCGCAGCGATCAACAGGTCATGTTGCGAGGAACGTAAACAGACAGAGTTGCACCGGATCGGACTGACCTGCGCCGCCACATCGCCGAGTTCCGGGTACGCCTCCACCGACAACGTTTCCCAGGCATAGACGCCATATCCTGCCAGCAATCCGGCCAGGATGATGATGGCGACGCGCCGGTGCAGGCAAAAGCCGACAAATTGGTCAATCATTGAGCAAGATTCCGCCTTTCACGACGACCTGCTTCATTGCTCTTTTTGGCGTGGCCGTGCAAAACGGCATCATCATGGTATCGAATCTCAATCGCATGCGAAAATCCGGGTTGGAACTGCATGAGGCGATAATGCAAGGCGCGACCGAACGCTTGCGGCCCGTATTGATGACCGCCACCGTGGCGACCTTGGGCATGCTGCCGGCAGCCATCCACACCCGGGTCGGTAGCGACGTGCAGCGCGGGATTGCGACCGTAGTGGTCGGGGGATTGGCAATTTCCACCGTACTGACTCTGTTCGTTCTACCCTCGATGTACCACGTCATCGAGCATTGGGCCGAGCAACGCCATGGCCAAGCCCGGTGGGGCCGATGATGTCCTCGCGCCTCGCGGTTGGCGCGCTCGTCGCATGCCTCACGGCATGCGCGGTGGGACCCAATTTCAAGCGCCCATCGCCCCCCACCGCCAGCGGCTATGGCAGCGCACCCATGCAGGGAGAAGCCACACGGCCGGGAGCACGGACAGCAGCGCGCAACGCTCCGTGGCCGGGATGGACATTCCGAGTCAATGGTGGACCTTGTTCAAGTCGCCCCAGCTCGACCGTCTGGTCGAACAAGCTCTGAAGGCCAATCCGGATGTCGGCGCCGCGCAAGCGGCGCTGCGACAAGCCCATGAGCTGTATTCGGCACAATGGACCAGTTTCTTTCCGGTCATTCAGGGAAACTTCAGCGGCGCTCGAGCCAAGAACGCTCTCGGTACCATCGCCAATCCAACCAGTCTCCCGCAAACGAACCCCTACTACAATCTCTACACGGCCCAGCTCAGCGTCAGCTATCTACCCGATGTCTTCGGCGGCACGCGGCGCGCGGTCGAATTAGCCAAGACGCAGGTCGACAGCAGTCGATTCCAGCTCGAGGCCACGTACTTGACGTTGAGCAGCAATGTGGTCGTGACCGCCGTGCAAGAAGCGTCGCTTCGGGGCCAGATCGCGGCGACGATACGGCTTCTGGAGTTGCAGCATCAGTTGACGGATAAAGTTCAGCGCCAGCGGATGCTCGGCACCGCGAGCGATTTGGACGTGCTCGCCCAACAATCATCAGAAGCGCAAACGGCGCAGACCTTGCCGCCGCTGCAAAAACAGCTGGGTCAAACACGCGATGCCTTGACCGCATTGCTCGGTCGGCTGCCGTCCGATGAACCCGTAGAGACCTTCCGCCTGGACGAATTGACGCTACCCACTGATCTTCCCGTCAGTGTGCCCTCAAAACTCATTGAACAGCGTCCCGATGTACGCCAGGCCGAAGAGAATCTACATGCTACGTCCGCAGCGGTTGGCGTGGCGATCGCCAACATGCTGCCGCAGTTTACGATCAACGCCGCTATTGGATCGAGTGCGCTGCAATTGCAGAAGCTGTTTTCCCCCTATACGGGATTTTGGGATCTGGGCGCCTCGCTGACCGAGACGCTGTTCGATGCGGGAGCGCTGTTGCACAAGAAACGTGCTGCGGACGCCGCCCTCGATCAAGCGGCGGCACAATATCGCGGCGCTGTCATACTTGCCTGCCAAAATGTAGCGGATACTCTGCGCGCTCTACAGGCCGGCGGCGATGCCCTGCGGGCCAGCGCCGACGCCGAACGGGCGGCCAAGAGGACCTTTGATCTCGCTCAAGACCAACAAGCCCTGGGAACAATCAGCTTGGTCGCGGTGTTGAACGCAGAGCAAGCCTATCAACAATCTGAATTGGCTTTGGTCCAAGCTGAAGCCAATCGTTACTCCGATACGGCCGGCCTGTTTCAGGCGCTCGGCGGCGGATGGTGGAACCGTACTGAGGCCTTACTATGAGCAATTTGGTCCGACGGGAGAATAGCGGCGGTGCGGCGACCCTGACACTGAATCGCCCAGAGAAATTGAACGCGCTATCCAAGGATGTGTTCGAAGCGCTGGAAGAACACGTGGACGCCATTGCGCGTGAGACCAGGAAAATCGGCCTCGTCATTTTACGCGGTGCCGGCGCCAATTTTTCGGCGGGCTACGATATGAACGAGGTCCTCGAACACGTGAAAGCCCATGGCAAACCTCATTACCACTCAGAGGTCATCCAGAAAATCGCGAATCTACCGCAGCCCGTGATCTCCGCCATACAGGGCCACTGCTCGACGGGAGCATTGGAGCTCGCGTTGGCCGCTGACCTCATCATCGCGTCCGAATCGGCGCAATTCTCCGACGTCTATGCGCGGTGGGGCCTGACGCCCGTATGGGGCTTGAGCCTGCGGTTACCGCACCGTATCGGGACCGCCAAGGCGCGCGAAATGATGCTCACCTGCCGAAGCTATTCCGGAAGACAGGCCGAAGCCATGCATCTCGCCAATTTCTGTTTCCCGGATGATCGGTTCGACGTGGAACTTGCGGCGTTGTCCGCCGACATCTTGAGCAACTCGTGGTACGCGAACCAAGTGAATAAACGCGCACTGATCGAAATCGATGGTTTGAGCTTGCACGAGGCTCACGCATTGGAGCTGTTTAAGAACGAAGGATTGGCGCCAGATGCGGTGCAACGGGTTGCGGCATTCTTCAGGAGGACTTGATCCAACCTGGCGGCGGCTCCTTAATATGTCAACAGCAATCGGTCGCTGACCTCGTGCGCTTCCAGAGTGCGCCCACCCATTTGAAAGCGCTTCAGCATCGAGCGTCCGACGGCGATGAATTCTTCACGTACGAATAGCCCCTTCGGCACGGGAACATCGCACAGCCTGCGTCCCGAGAATTTGAGCCCATCGATACTGAGCGCGACTCGGGCACCCCGCGACTTGCACTCGGCGATCGACTGCAGGAGCCGGTGCAATGAAAATGCTTGCGCGCCGTACAAAATGGACTGACTGTCGCGGTAGGGCGGGTCGCAGTACACGAGGTCATCGCGCCCCGCGAGGCTCATCGCCGCCGAGAAGTCCATGTGGTGGAATTCGGTACCCGCAGTCCGCGCATGCCATGCATCGACCCGGTTCGCAAATCGGTCGGGTGGTATGGGATCGTGAATGCCGACGGGTGTGCTCATATGCCCATCCAGCTTCCTGAATCGGACCACGCCGCCGTAGCAGGCCCTGCAAAGAAACACCAGATCTGCGCCGTTGGGGTGGGTGTTGTAGCTTTCGCGTATTTGCTCGTAGGCTCGTTGTTTGCCGAGCTTTGCGACCAATGCATGCCTGGCGGCGTAATCTTGTTTTAGTTGTTCTTTGTCGATGAGAAGGCTGCGCCAAATCTCTATCAGCGGCAAAAATCCGTCGCTGGCGATGGCGTGCCGAGGGGCGAGCACCCCTAATACGCCGCCGCTTCCCAAGAATGGCTCGAAGTAGGTTCCGAAGTGCTTCGGGAAGTAGCCAATGATGGCGTCAGCCTGCTTTTGTTTGTTGCCAATCCATTTCAGGAGTTGCGCGCGAAACTGGGTATTCTTGCCCATATCGAGATGCACGGCGTTACGCCTCGATGAGGCCGTGGCGTATGGCGATCAAAGTCAGTTCTGACTGATTGACCACACCGAGTTTCTGTTTGATGTTGTAGAGGTGCGTGCCGACCGTCGAGGCCGACAGCTTGAGGTCCTGCGCGATTCGTTGCACGGTGGCGCCGCCCGCCAGACGCACGAACACTTCGAATTCACGCTCCGAGAGTTGATCCACCGGCGACCGTGTGCCGCCATCGAATTCGGCAATGGCGAGTTTTTGCGCCAAGGCCGGGTCAATGTAGCGCCGGCCGGCCGCGATCGTGGACACCGCCTCGAGCAAGGTTTCCGGTGCGCTGCGCTTGGACAAAAATCCGAGAGCGCCTTCCTGCAAGGTACGCTTGGCATGCATGACATCATCGTGGGCCGAGAGCGCGAGAACTTTGGCCTGCGGTTGGTGGGCACGGATTCGCCGTATGGCCTCGAGGCCGCCCATTCCCGGCATGGCAAGATCCATGACCATCACGTCGGGCGCGAGCTCGAGATAGAGTTGGCACGCGGTTTCTCCGGAGTCCGCCTCCGCGATCACGGAGATCTCGGAATTCGATTGCAACAACAGCCGAAACCCCATGCGGACCACGGCATGATCGTCGACCAGCAGCACGCGGATCATGCGGTCACCCCCAATGGAATTTCCGCGGTCAACCGCGTGCCGCCGCGGGCATCGTTGCCTACCTTGAAGGAACCGCCCAACTGCGTCACGCGGTCGGTCAACCCACGCAGGCCAAAATGTCCAGGCTTGGACCATTCCGCCGGTATTCCCACGCCATCGTCGGTCACCGTCACGACGATTCGCTGCGTATCGCAGCTCACGTCGACCTCCACTCGCCTGGGGCATGCGTGACGCAACGCATTGATCACGCCTTCCTGGACGACTCGATAGATGGCGAGCGTGATGCTAGGGCCGAGATCCGGCGGCAACTGATGATGCAGTGTCAATGCAACGGACGCGTGGCGGCGCTGCCAGTCTCGCGCCAAGTTCTCGAGCGTCGCCGCCAGCCCCATCGTGTCCAGCGTCAGCGGCGCCAGTCTCGGAATGAGCCCGTGCATGGCATCGTAGAGGCGCGCCGCCTCGTCTGAGATCAGACGGGCGACTTCGCCTGTCGCCGTATCACGAGTGCCGGCTTGCGTGGCGATGGCGAGCGCCAGACTGCGAATCGCGGTGACCGATTGGCCGAATTCATCGTGCAATTCATGCGCGATCAAGCGGCGTTCCTCTTCTACCCGCTGGTCCGCGAGAGACGCCATCTCCCGGCGCTCTTCCAGGCGCGCCTCCGCTTCGCGCGCCTGGCGCTCGGCCTGCACCTTGTCCTGAACGGCCTGCACCATGCGGTTGAACGCGGTGCCGATGGTGCGCGCCTCGTGTCCGGCCAGCGGCGGCAATCGATAGCCTAGCTCGCCTTGCTGAATGCGCTCGAGCCCGTCGGCGATGATGGGAAAGGGCTTGAGCGCGCGCGCAACGCTCCAAAACGCCAAGCCGTTGACGATGATGAGCATGCCGGCGCCGAAGGCCGCGAGGCGCAGGATGCCATCCCACGCATCCAGTACGGCACGCGAGGGCTGAGCTTCGATCACCAGCAGCACGCCGCCACGCAGCGGGAAGCTGATTTTTGTCGCTTGCGGCGCCAGCAGGCGCGAAAACCACGCGGGAGCCTCGCGACCGGCCTTGTAAATTGCCAGGGGCGACCGGTACAACACGGCGCCCGTCGGCGATAGCAAGCTCACTTCATTGGAGCGAACTCTGCCCGTTTGCTGGAGGAACTGAAGAACCATCTCGGGGCCGCCGATTTGGGAATATATCGATGCCAATTCACCCAACAGCTGCGAAGCAACCCGATTGGCCGCCTCGATTTCCTCACGCACCGAGGCTCGGTTGCTCTGAATTTCCGCTGCGATCAGGACTACCACAAAAGTGGCGCTGAGGCCGGCTACCACGAGATTCAAACGCGTCCGCAGTCTCATTGGGGCATGGTACCAGGGCGGCGCCGCGCAGGAGACGTGACACGCGGCGTGGCCTGAGGGTGCCAGAGCCTGTCTCATGATAATCATGAGGTGAGATTCATGATGCTGTCGATTCCGGGCACGGTGCGCCCGCCGATAATCAAGCCTTCATCAACTCGAGGAGATTCAGAATGACTTGGGAAACCCCGCACGCCATCGACTTCCGGTTCGGCATGGAAATCACGATGTACATCGCCAACCGCTAGACGCTCACAGGGTGCGCCGCTCGCAAGGGGGGCGCACCCATTTCGACGTGAAAATTCGTGTGCTGGGATCGGCCGCCGGGGGCGGTTTTCCCCAATGGAACTGCAACTGCCGAAACTGTGCGGGCATCCGCGCCGGTACTTTTCACGGGTCCGTGCGAACCCAGTCCTCAATTGCCGTAACGGGCAGCAATACTGCGTCGGTCTTGGTCAACGCGTCGCCGGACATCCTGGCCCAGTTGCAGAAGACGCCGGATTTACAACCCAATCGTTCCATTCGCGATACCGCCATCGCCGCGATTGTGCTCGTCGACGGCCAAATAGACCACACGACGGGCCTGTTCATGTTGCGCGAATCGGTGCGGCCCTGGCCGATCTGGTGCACCGACAGCACCTACGCCGATCTGACGCTCGGCAACCCTATTCTGAGCGTCTTGGGCCACTACTGCGGCGTCGATCGGCGCCGTATCGAGCTCGATGATGAATTTACCGTCGATTCGGTGGACGACGTGCGATGGCGCGCATTGCCGGTGGCCAGCAAGCCCGCCCCCTATTCACCCCATCGCGAGTCACCGGTCAGCGGCGACAACTTGGCGCTCGTCATCAGCGAGGAAATCAGCGGACGAACCGCGGTGTATGCGCCCGGGCTGGCCGCGATCGATGACCGTTTGTGGGAGGCCATGCGGTGCGCTTCCTGTGTGCTGGTGGACGGTACCTTTTGGACCGACGATGAGATGATTCGCTTGGGCATATCGCGCAAACACGCGCGCGACATCGGTCACTTGCCGCAAAGCGGCACCGACGGCATGCTTGAGTGGCTGGACCGGCTTCCCGCGAAAACCCGTAAGATATTGATCCACATCAACAATACCAACCCAATTCTCGATGAGTCATCGGCCGAGGCCGCGGAGCTACGGCTGCATGACGTCGAAGTGGCGCGAGACGGCATGGAGATTTTCCTGTGAACGCGTTGATTCGAACGCCCGCTGCGCCCTGGAGCCGCGAGGAATTCGAGGCCCAGCTGCGAAACCAGGGGAGCGCGTATCACATCCATCACCCCTACAACGTCATGCTCAACGCTGGCACGGCGAATCGCGAGCAAATCCGTGGTTGGGTGGCCAACCGTTTCTACTATCAAATCAGCATTCCGATCAAAGACGCCGCCATTCTGTCGAACTGTCCCGACCGTGCGGTCCGGCGCAATTGGGTGCAGCGCATTCTCGATCATGATGGGTACGGCGACGAGCCGGGCGGCATCGAATCGTGGCTGCGGTTGGCCGAGGCGGTGGGATTGTCCCGCAAATCCGTGGAGGATCTTTCCCAAGTTCTACCCGGAGTACGATTCGCCGTGGATGCCTACGTGAACTTCGCCCGTCGAGCGCCGTGGCCGGAGGCCGTGTGCTCCTCGCTGACCGAGTTGTTCGCGCCGGAGATTCACAAGCAAAGGCTTGCGAATTGGCCTGACCATTATCCGTGGATCGACCCGGCGGGCCTGCAGTATTTCCAGAGCCGCGTCAGCCTGGCGCGACGGGATGTGGAATTCGGCCTGGCCTTTACGTTGGATCACTTCGATACGCGGGCCTTACAGGAGCGGGCGATCGAGATTCTCAAATTCAAGCTGGATGTGCTGTGGCAGATGAGTGATGCCATGGCGCTGCGGTACATGACGCCCGGCGGCGCTATCCAATGACGTCGAATCCGATCACCGGGGCGTCCCGTCCTGCCATCGATCGCCGCTTTCGGCTGCAATGGGAAGCCGCGCAAAAGGCGCACGTCCTTCTCTATCCCGAGGGAATGATCAAGCTCAATTCCAGCGCCGGCGAAATATTGAAGCGCTGCGACGGCCAAGCGAGCATCGCCGATATCACGGCGAATCTCGAGCAGGCGTTTTCGACCACGGGATTGTCCAATGACGTCATCGCGTTCATCGCGATGGCCGTGGAAAAGAAATGGGTTGCGGTGCTGTCATGAATACCCTCGCCGATCCAGCCCCAATGCCGCCGCCGCCCGGTCCACCGCTGTGGCTGCTGTTGGAACTGACCTATCGCTGTCCGCTGCACTGTGCGTTCTGTTACAACCCCACGGATTTTGCGCGCAGCGGGCCGGAGCTCGAGACGGACGATTGGCTGCGCGTATTGCGCGAAG
>ODAK010004678.1_pt1 | contig 13991 bp, 11 predicted proteins | sample 1539591 | NCBI WGS metagenome assembly ODAK01 (sample SAMEA3539303, study PRJEB22396) | soil metagenome | biome: tundra; feature: field; material: soil | place: USA | collected 2010-05 | depth 0.15 m | reverse complement strand
CATTAAAAATGTATTGCTTAATTTTCACAAATGGAAATGAAAATTATGAACTATCAAAGGCGAACAAGTATTTTTAAATTTTCAAATCATCAAATCATCAAATTGTTTTCAGATGAAAATTAAAATAACAATTTGTTTTTTGTTTATATTAATTCTATCAAACTCTTACTTAGCGAGGTCTGCCGATACACTTAAAATTAATTTTTATATAGCCGACAGTATTTTTTTAGCTAATAACTTATCGTTACTATCAGCTAAGTATAACATTAGTACAGCAGAAGCTTTAAAAATTCAGGCGAAGGTGTACCCCAATCCTAAGCTTTATTTAGAGCAAAGTTTAATTAATAAATATACCCGAACTGATTATAATACAGATCCTACAAGGACAGGTACTACCGAAAATATTGTTCAGGTAAATCAACTCATTCAATTAGCCGGAAAACGAAACAAGCAAATCAGGTTAGCCGATATTAATGTTAAACTTACCGAAACAGATTTTGAAAATTTACTTCGCACATTGCGTTTTCAACTGCACAATGATTTATCGCAACTTTATTATAATCAGCTTTCACTAAAATTATTAGATGAAGAAAATAAAAGCATTGATATTCTGAGCGACAATATAGAAGAGCAAGTTAAAAAGGGATTTATTTCAATGAGTGAAGGCATACGCATTAAATCACTATTATTAGAAATAGATAAACAACGGATCGACTTTGCAAATACTAATTTAGATATAATTGCAGAAATAAATACCATATTAAATTACGCTCCGAATACTTTTATGAATGTAGAAATGAAGTCTAATTCTAACATTAATTTATTACCCATTAATACTTATTTAGATAGCGCCAATGCGTATAACCCGGATGTAAAAAAATTAAATTATTTAATAGATGCCGCCAAAGCTCAATATAATCTTAATAAAGCAATGGCAGTTCCGAATGCCAATTTGCAACTAACATATGATAAAACTGGGAGTTATATCAGAAATTACTACGGCTTTGGAGTCGGAATAGATTTGCCGGCTTTTAACCGAAATCAGGGGAATATAAAAGCCTCCGGATTTCAAGTCAGCCAAAGCGAAAATGATTTTAAATTGCAACAGCAAACTGTTTCATCACTTATTTATTCTGTGTATCAACGCAGCATAAATAATCAAACTATTTTAAAAAGCTATAACAACATTTACGAGACGCAGTTGTTGCAAATGATGGACAATGTTTTAGAAAGTTATCAAAAACGAATAATAACTATTGTAGATTTTACTAACTATTATGAAAGCTACAAACAAAGTTATTTAACACTTTTACAAATCAAGTCTTCACTATTTTCAAACATCGAACAACTCAATTTTTTAATAGGCAAACCGATAATAAAATAAATAATATCTTATAAAATGAAAATCAAATTATTATCCGTCATCACAGTATCCATTCTGTTTACCGGCTGTAGTCATACCGTTATTGATTCAGATAATACCCGCGCCATACTAGATAGTTTAATAAAACAATCTAACTTAGTGGAAGTTAAAAATCTACCGGTTATCAGCACATTGGATTTATCCGGAAAAATCAGTATGGATGAAAATAAAAGTCCTCGTATTTTTCCTTTGGCAAGTGGCATTGTATTGAAAGTAGCTGTTGAATTAGGTGATCATGTTACGAAAGGACAACTTTTGGCTACTGTTAAAAGTCCTGAATTAATTAGTGCACAACGTGATTTTAGAAACGATCAGGCAGAGGTATTAAATCAGGAAAAAAATATAGAAGCGGCTAAATCACTTTTTAAAGCGGGCTTAATAAGTGAAAAAGAATTTATAATTACTCAAAATCAATTGCAAATTGCAAAAAATAATGTAGAAAGAAGTAAAGAATTGTTGAGCGTTTACAGCCAATCTCCTAACAACCCTGATGAATTTAATATTTTTGCCCCCATCGATGGCTATATCATTGAAAAAAATATTTCGCCCAATTCTCAGTTTGAGGACAGTCAAGCTCAAAGCCTGTTTACGGTATCCGATTTGAATGAAGTTTACGCGGATGCTAATGTTTATGAAACAGACATTAATAAAGTACATTTGGATGATAGCGTTTATATAAGAACCTTAGCATATCCGGAAAAAATTTTCAGAGGCACCATTTCTAAAATTATTGATGTTCTTGATCCAAAAACAAAAACAATGTGTATAAGAGTAAAACTAAAAAATAACGTGTATTTAAAACCGGAAATGTATGCTCAGATGAGTATTGATTATAACTCGGGGCAAATTATGAAAGCGGTGCCGAAAAGCGCCGTAGTATTTGACCATTCGCTTAACTACATTGTTTTGCAACAGGGCGATAGCGCTGTGGCTAAAAAAATAGACATCAATTCTACCGGCAGTTTTTATACTTTTTTTGAAGGTGATATTAAGCCACATGACAAAATATGCACCAAAGATGCTTTATTAATTTATAATGCACTTAATAATTAAAAGTTGCCGGAAAGATTGTTAATAGCTAAAGATAGAAGATACCTTAGTTCACTTGAAGCTAAAAAAATTAATTAGAATACATTTTGAACAAATCTTAGAATATGAATAAATTAATTTCATTTATAATTGGATCGTCTCTAAAAAACAGAGGTTTTATTTTATTCATGACATTTATACTTGTTATCATTGGCATAATAAGTTATCAAAACACTCCGGTAGAAGCCTTTCCGGATGTAACCAATACTCAAATTACCATTATAACACAATGGCCCGGCAGAAGCGCTGAAGAAATAGAAAAGTTTGTAACCATTCCTTTAGAAATCGCATTAAACCCTGTAGCAAAAAAAACAGCGCTTCGCTCTACTACATTATTTGGTTTGAGTGTTGTGAAAATTATTTTTGATGATGATGTAGATGATATTTATGCTCGCCAGCAAGTAAATAATTTAATCGGTGCTGCCGATTTGCCGGATGGCGTTCATCCTGATATTCAGCCGCCTTACGGACCAACAGGAGAAATTTATCGCTATACTCTCCAAAGTAGTAATCGTTCACCACGTGATTTAAAAACCATTCAAGATTGGACGATAGAACGAAGATTAAAAGCAGTGCAAGGTGTAGCCGATGTGGTAAGTTTTGGAGGCGAAGTTAAATCATACGAAGTGAGTTTAAATAGAAACACCTTAAGCGATTATGATTTAACCCCTTTAGATGTATATGAAGCATTGAGCAAAAGTAATATTAATGTTGGCGGCGATGTGATTGAAAAAAACAATCAAGCCTATGTGGTGCGGGGTATAGGTGTGTTATCAAAAATAAGCGATATTGAAAATGTAATTGTGGATTACCGAAATAACGTACCCATATACGTGAAAAATATTGCTCGTGTTTTTGAAAGCGCATTGCCGCGCATGGGGCAAGTTGGTAGAGATACCATTGATAATTGTGTTGAAGGCATTATCGTAATGCGAAAAGGTGAAAACCCGGATGCTGTTATTGAATCTGTAAATGCTAAGATTGACGAACTTAATGCTAAAGTTTTACCTAACGATGTAAAAATTGTTCCATTTTATAATCGCCAAACATTAATAAAATTTTGCACCAAAACAGTTACACATAATTTGCTCGAAGGCATATTGCTTGTAACCACCATCGTATTAATATTTATGGCAAATTGGCGAACCACTTTAATCGTATCGATTATTATTCCTTTAGCGTTATTATTTGCGTTTATGTGTTTGCGTTTAAAAGGAATGAATGCCAATTTACTTTCTTTAGGTTCTATCGATTTCGGAATTATTATCGATGGCGCTGTTGTGATGGTAGAAGGACTTTTTGTGTTATTAGACAAACAAGCCCACACCCTTGGAATGGATAAATTTAACGCCCGCAGCAAACGCGGAATGATAAAAAAAACAAGTATAGAACTTGGCAAAGCTATTTTCTTTTCAAAACTTATTATCATCACTTGCTTAATTCCTATTTTCTCTTTTCAAAAAGTGGAAGGTAAAATGTTTTCCCCATTGGCTTATACACTTGGCTTTGCATTGCTTGGTGCTTTAATTTTCACCCTAACATTGGTACCGGTTTTAGTATCTTATTTATTAGACAAAAATGTGAAAGAAAAACATAATCCCGTTGTAGAAGGATTACAAAATGGCGTAATGAAATTATTTAATTTCTGCATGAAATTTCGCCGACAAACATTAATTATAGCAGCTTCGGTAGTGGCTTTAGGTTTTTTATCATTTAAATTTTTAGGCTCCGAATTTTTACCTCAATTAAACGAAGGTTCTATTTATGTACGCGCCAATTTACCTTTAAGCATTTCGTTAAACGAAGCCGTAAAATTAAGCACCGATATGCGTCATGTTTTTGATAAATATGAAGAAGTAAAACAAGTAATGAGTCAAACCGGTCGTCCGAACGACGGTACAGATCCTACCGGTTTTTATAATGTTGAATTTTTTGTTGACCTGCTCCCAAAAGAAGAATGGAAAAGCGGACGAACAAAAGCACAACTTATCGCCGCAATGCAAAAAGATTTGGTAAAATATCCGGGTATCAATTTCAATTTTTCGCAACCTATTATGGATAATGTGGAAGAGGCTGTTAGCGGTGTTAAAGGAAGTTTGGCTGTAAAAATTTATGGTGATGATTTAGATTATATTGAAAGTCAGGCAAACAAAGTGTATGATATTTTAAAAAATGTAAAAGGTGTGGAAGATTTAGGCGTAATCAAAAATTTAGGTCAACCCGAATTACGAATAGAATTGAATCGTAAACAAATGGCGTCTTTTGGTATCAATACTGCCGATTGTAACTCAGTAATAGAAATGGCTATCGGAGGTAAAGCAACTACGCAATTTTACGAAGGCAATCGTAAATTTGATGTGCGAATTCGTTATGATGAAAAATACAGAGCCACAGAGCAAGAAATCGGGAATATCAGAGTGCCGAGTTTAAGTGGCGCTAAAATTCCATTAAAAGAAATTGCCAACATTTATACCAAAACAGGACCTTTATTATTGTTCAGAGATGACAACAGAAGATTTATCGCTATCAAATTTTCGGTTCGCGGAAGAGATATGGGTAGCACCATTAATGAAGCGCAAACAAAAGTAAACAAAATAGTTAAGCTGCGTAAGGGTTGCAATATGAGCTGGAATGGGGACTTCGAAAATCAACAAAGAGCCAGCAAACGATTAAGTATTGTCGTACCAATAAGTTTAATTTTAATTTTCTTAATTTTATTTGTACTATTCGGAAATACTCAAGATGCTTTATTAGTATTAATAAATGTACCATTTGCCATCATTGGCGGTATTTGGGCTTTACTATTTACCGGCACCAACTTTAGTATATCAGCGGGCATTGGTTTTATTGCTTTATTTGGTATTTGTATTCAAAACGGCGTAATTTTAATTTCCGTATTTAAACACAATTTAAAAAACAATATACCTATCATGCAAAGCATCACAGAAGGTGTGCTTTCTAGAGTTCGTCCGGTAGTAATGACGGCATTAATGGCGCTAATTGGCTTAATGCCTGCCGCCTTAAGTACCGGCATTGGCAGCGAAACAAGCAAACCACTTGCCATAGTGATTATTGGTGGACTTGTTACTGCAACTGTATTAACATTGCTGGTATTCCCAATTGTATTTTATGCGTTTTATAGAAGGAAGATTTAATAGAGTTTTAAGTTCATAAAATCGAAAAATATAAAAATGTAAAATAATTTTGTATATGACGCTAATTTTTTCATTAGCTTTACGACCAAATTAATAATTAACAATTAAACCAAATTAAAATGAAAAAAATTAGTTTATCGGTATTAGCCTTAGCAATCTCAGGCGTACTAACAGTAAACGCTCAACAAGAGCCCAAAAAAGAAAAGAAACACGAAACGGTGAAAGAAGAAGTGAAAGAAATGAAAGAGAAGCATGAAGAAAAGAAAGAGAAGAAAGAAGAAAAGAAAGAAGAAAAGAAAAAAGAAGAAGCCCCTGCAAAATAAGGTTTCTAACAATTATTTAAAAGAGGCTGTTCCAAAAGAGCGGTCTCTTTTTTTTATTGAACCATAAAGTTCGGATGATTGAATTAACAATGGAAAAAAATGAAAACAAAACTTCTTATTCCCACTTTTGCACTTTTGTTACTTGCAGCTATCGGTTGTAGTGATGTGTATAAAGTGATTTACACAGACCGGAGCCAAGACGTTGATTTTATGAAGTACAAAACATTTTCATGGCTTCCGCACGATGACAAACAAAACTCTCCTTATCATAATCAAATTATTGAAAATAACACTAAAAATTATTTTACGCATGAGTTTTTCGTAAGAGGGCTAACATTGAATGTGGATACTCCCGATGTACTTATGCAATTGTTGATGACGGCTGTGGACACGCAAAAAACCGAGCAAGTGGCAAACCCATCACCTACTCAGAATTCGTATAATAATTCGTATGCGAATCCCTACAACAATTCATATAACTATAATCCCTCCAACAATCCTTATGCGAATCCCTACAACAATCAATATAATTATAATCCCTATAACAATCAGGCAACCTCACCTCAAAATCCTTATTACAATCCTAATCCTAATCAATACAATTATAATAGACCTCCTAATTATAATAATAACTATTCTCCAGGCTATACCACCCGAATTATCAAATACACCGAAAGCACCATTACGCTGAATGTGATAGACCGCAAATCAAACAAAATTGTTTGGACATCAGTTGTAGGAGCCGATTTATATGAACCATCGCAAATGCAGAACAACCTGCATCCTGCTGTTCATCGTATTTTGGATAGCTATCCCATAAAGCCAATTACTCCTGTAAAACATAAGGAAGACTAAATATAATACCTGATTTTGAACTGCCTATTGCCTATTGCTTTTTCCGATCATAAAATCTTTTAAATAAAAAGGTTCGAAATAGGCTACATTTTCAAATTTATTATTGGCAAATGCTTCTTCTGATAGTGTTATCATATTTTTTGCTGAAGGAAAAATACCATCAATAAATATTGCATTTGGATTTACAGATAAAATACTCTTACATTTTTCTGCTCCATCGCCAAAGAATATAAGTTGATTATCTTTTAACAGATGAGTAAAAGAACATTCGTTAATTATTTCAGCCTCAATAGGCTTTATTTCTTCATTTAATGAATCGTATATAGCGCAATACACTTCCATCCGTCTCGCATCAAGCATTGGGCAAAATAGTGGCGAAGCAGATATGTTTTTATATATGTCTGTATATAATTTTAAATTTTCCGAAACATATAAAGAAAGATATTGTAATGTATTAATTGCGACCAGTGGTTTATTTAAAGAATAACACAATCCTTTTGCGGTACTCACACCAATTCGTAATCCGGTATATGAACCGGGACCTTTACTTACCGCTATCGCATCAATATCCGATAGCGCAATGCTAGCTTGCCGACATACATCTTGAATAAAAAGGGTAAGATTTTCTGAGTGGGAATAATCTCCGTTCTGTTCTTGCAATGCAAGCAGGCATCCATCTTTCGCAAGTGATACACTGCATACTGTTGTTGCTGTTTCTATATTTAAAATGATAGCCATTATTTATCAGATCAAATTAAATTAATTATTCAAAGTTAATGAATAGAAACATTTAAATAGATGGAATAAATCATTTGTTTAAATGACATTAGCGAACACGGTTTTGCTGAATGTTGTTTACTTTTGGAGTAAAATTTTCTTTCAATTGAAACAGAATCATTTTCTTCTTTTTTTATTTTTTGCATTTTGTGTTATTAGTTGCAACAAATGTTCGCAGAAAAATTCTAAAGCTGTAGTTCTTGTAACTCAATCAGAGCAAGTAAATAAGGAAGTCGCTAAATTAATTGAAACACAATTAAATAATGCCGATACTTTAAAACTACTTATTTTAGAGGGTGACAGTCTTTATGCTACAAAACAAATTATTGAGTTTTACAGAAAAAATAATTTTAATCCTGTATGGACAAACAAAGGAAAGCGCGTTAAACAAAGCGACACTCTTCTTGAACTGATAAAAAATGCGGAAGATTATGGTTTGGTTGCAAACGATTATCATGTCAATCAAATTGTAAAATTTATATCCGATGAAAAAGATTCCACTATAAAAAAATACGATATACTTAAAATTTCAGAATTTGATATTTTGATGACGGATGCTTTTTTCACTTTCGCAGTACACATTAATAAGGGACGATTAAATCCGGCAAGTTTAAAACGAGAATGGAAGGTTGCGAAATTGAATATAAATTTAGTTGATGTATTGACTAATGCGATACAACAAAATACTATTCGTGCCGCAATTGATTTATTAGAACCGGTTAACAAACAGTATATAGCACTAAAAACGGGACTTAAAAGTTTTAAAATGGAATTTAAAAATAGTACTTGGGATAGTCTTTTTAAACCGGAATTTGATACCTTAACATTTAAAGAACGATTGAAAAAACGATTAGTTGCCAGCCATAATTATGTCAATGAAAATAAAACTTCGGATTCAATTGAATTAATAAATGCTGTTAAAAATTTACAGTGTCGTCATAATTTAACCGAAGATGGAAACATTGGACTGCTCACTTACAAAGCTCTTCAGCAAACAAAACAAGATTATATCCGGCAAATTGAAATAAATATGGAGCGTTGGAGGTACTACGATGAACCTAAAGAAAATAAATATGTATGGATAAATATTCCGAAATACGAAATGCGCGTGATCGAAAAAGATACATTGGTAATGAAATCAAAAGTAATTGTTGGCGCTTCTAAAACCCCGACACCAGTGCTGAAAAGCACTATACGTTATTTTATAATATATCCGTATTGGACGGTTCCTTATAGTATCGCCACAAAAGAAATTTTACCTAAACTAAAACGAGATACTTCCTATTTGAATAAAGAAAACTTGGAGGTATTTGATAGAAATAAAAAGATAATTGATACAGCTATTAACTGGAACAAATATAACATAAAATATTTTCCATTTACTCTCCGCCAACGTATGGGTGAAGATAATTCCCTTGGTATTTTAAAATTTAATTTCAATAATAAATATGGAGTGTATTTGCATGATACCAATAATCATAAATTGTTTGATAAGGAAAAAAGATCACTAAGCCATGGTTGTATTCGTCTCGAAAAATCTGTTGATTTTGCAGAATACTTAATTCGCGATAATAGTCTTAAATATCCCATTGATTCATTGAAGATTGATTTATCAAAAGAACAACAAAAATATATTTACATTAAACGACCTATATCCATATATATCAACTATTTTACGGTGGAAGCAGATGAAAATAATGAACTGTTTTATTTTATTGATGTGTATAAACGAGATGAAAAAATGTTGAAGGAATTGTATGGGGAATAATTATAATTAAAGTTCTCAAACGTAATGTTGATTTTCAAAATTCTAATATAAAAATTTATTATAAGGATATCTTTTTTGATGCATTTCTTTTACTTTATCATAAAGCATATTTTTTAGTTCGTCAATATTTTGCTTGTTAGCAGCCGATATATAAAGGCATGGAGCATCTAATTTGCTTGTCCGCATTTTTTTTAATTGCTCTAAACTGATATTGTGTTTTGTTATCGGGCTCAAATCATCTACATCTTTTTTTTCAAAAGTAAACGCGTCAATTTTATTAAATACCAATATAGTTGGCTTATCACCTGCGCCAATATCACTTAATGTTTGATTGACAATATTTATCTGGTCTTCAAATCCCGAATGAGAAATATCTACAACGTGAATTAAAATATCCGCTTCACGCACTTCATCTAATGTTGATTTGAATGATTCTACAAGGGTTGTAGGTAGTTTGCGAATGAAACCGACAGTATCGGAAAGTAAGAATGGTAAATTTTCAATCACCACTTTTCGAACGGTTGTATCTAATGTGGCGAATAATTTATTTTCTGCAAACACATTACTTTTACTCAACAAATTCATGATGGTGGATTTACCTACGTTGGTATAACCAACCAATGCAACACGTATCATATCGCCTCGATTTTTGCGTTGCGTTTCCATTTGCCTGTCAATGGTTTTCAGTCGCTCTTTCAGCAATGCGATGCGATCGCGAACAATTCGTCTATCTGTTTCAATTTCTGTTTCGCCGGCACCTTTCATACCGATACCGCCTTTAATACGGTCTAAGTGAGACCACATTTTGGTAAGGCGTGGTAATAAATAAATAGATTGAGCAAGTTCTACTTGTGTTTTGGCGTGTGCAGTACGCGCCCTTGAAGCGAATATATCAAGGATTAATCGTGTGCGGTCAACTACTTTTATCTTAACTTCTTCACCGTCGTTTATTTCTTTTTCTAAATTTCGCTGCTGTGCAGGTGAAAGTTCATCGTCAAAAATCACAATATTTACATTGTTTTCTTTTACATAATTGCGGACATCATTTAGTTTCCCTGAACCTATGAAAGTGCTGGAATCAGGATGTTCTAACCGCTGAGTATATCTTTTTAATACTTTTGCTCCAGCAGTATCAGCTAAAAAATTAAGTTCGTCAAGATATTCTGTTACCTTTTCTTCATCTTGATTTTTGCTGATCAATCCAACTAATATAGCTGTTTCTTGTTTCTTTGAGGTGTCGAACATTCGATTGTTTATTGCGGATTGTTTATTGCAAATTTAATGCAGCCAATCCGCAATCAAAAATCCGCAATTTATTATTTTTTTCTAAGAGTTTCAATATATTCGGCAACAGCCTTAATTTGTTCATCGTTAAGAGATATGCTAAATGCTGACATTGAGCCTTTTCCATTTTTTATAATTTCCATTTTCGCATTTACATCTAATGTAGAATTTGATAAATCGGTAGCTCCTATCAATCCTAATTTCCCATCAGTACCGTGACACGTTTCGCAACTTACATCATATAATTCTTTTCCGTTAACAATAGATGAAGAAATAGTTTCCATCGCTTTTGATTTTTGTTTTTTACTCATTTCAGCCAATCCGTAAGCAGCAATAATTAATAATAATGAAATTGTTGCCAACACTTTATTTTTCTTTTTAAACCCAATTATAGCTAATGGAATAGAAATAAATACAGCAACGATTTTAATGATCAACAACGATTTTATTTCAGGAATTTGAGTAAGCATATAAATTCCCGTAGCTAAAAATAAAGTAGAAACAATCATTTCTGGAACTTTAACTACCTTAGTGAATTTTGCTAAATTTTCATTTTTATTGGTTAATAATACCAATGTTTTAATAAGATAAATTACTAAAAAGATTATTACCGATATTATATGTGTTTGACGAATTACTGTTTCCATTTTTTTGTTTTTTTTATTATTCTCAAAAGTAATAAAAATCTATACATAAAAACATGGTCATAAAAAAACCTCTGAGAAAACTCAGAGGTTTTTTTATATGAAAAATTGAAAATTAAAAGTGCCAAAGATCGTGTTCAAATTTAAAAATATCATCTTTAATACGATCCGATTCCAACAAGGCATCTAAATTTGTTTGGTATTCTGCAATTGCTCGGTCATAAACATTCGTTTCTTTACGAACATAACTTGAAAACATCCGTTTCCAAAAAATATCGTCCAATGTTCTTCTTTCCGCATCATTATGACGCATAAAAACTTCTTGATTAGCCAATACTGGTCTTGCTTCAGGAAAATAAACCCAAAATAAAGCTTGATCGGCACCAGTTGATTCACCTGTTTCAGTTTTCTTTTCAATTAAAGGACAAATTCCTATAATGCGCACATCCAATACTGAACGTTGTCTATCAAAAAACCAATCTTCTTTTATCCAATATTTCCAAACTTTGTCTGACGATGTTACATTTTTTATGGGCGCAGAAATCATTGTCCCAGGATTATTAGGATCTTCTGCTTGAGCTGTTGAATCCCATTTAATCAGCATGGCTTCAATTTCACTTTTGGTTAATTCCATACGAAATTCATCGTCCATAGCAGGATTTCCAAAAGCGGTAATAGTACCATCCTTAATTGCAGCATCTTTTATTACATCGAATAAACTTTTTCTATCCAAGATAGGATCTGTTGGATAATACAAGGGATGATTCATTTTTTCACGAAGATCTATCACACGCCATATACGTTTGCTCCACATTACATCCGCTTCACGCAAATAGGCATACGGGATAGCTCTTCTAGTACGCGTGTTTTCTTTCGTATAGATACCGTCAGGATACTTTGGTGGCTTTATTACTTCCTGTGCTTTTACATTAACTGTTATAATTGCAACAATAAATACAGCTAAAAGAAATTTTATTTTTTTCATGGATATATCCCCCTTATTTGTTATTTAATTTTAAGTACACAACCTGGTATTTTTCTAATTCCATCAGGCGCCTGTACTTTCACTTCCTCAATCATTACTTTTTGCCCTGTTTTTACTTTTTGCAAAATGTCTTTCATTTGAGAGGTAGCAGCAGCCCCATTTGCAGTATAATCAACATAAACACCGTTTACAAATATGGACATATTCCATGATACAACCGGAAATTTTAAATCGAAAACGAAATCCTCTAATTTAGGAATAACACCTCCTGCGGCTGCTACTTCACCTTTAGATACTTTACCATCGCCTACAACACCAGCATATGAAGCTTGTGGACTGGGAACCTTTTTAACACGAAAAATCATGGGAGGACCAGCTGATTTATTTCCGGCTTTTGTTTTTTTAGTTACATTGACATTAATCATGCCTTTTGCATCTCCACCCTTAACATTTACAATATAGTGCCCACCGCCTTTATTACTTATAGCTCCACTTCCGCCACTCATGCTTGCTTGTACATCCAAGGGAGCAACACCAGCAACAGAAATATCTACAGGGTTGTCAACACCAATATAAAACACATTCATTTTTGTTGGAGAAACAGCCATAGAAGGTTTAGCTACTGTATATTTTCCGTGAAATTCATACGGCTTAATCGAACCATCAGGAGCTTTTACCTGAATAATACCGCTATATTCCTTTTCTCCTTCTGCACTTGTAGGAATAACTAATTTTCCAACACCAAATTGAGGGATTACTTTTGTTCCTTCACCAATAAGTTTTGGAATGATTTTACCTTTTGCATCTTTGTTTGTAGTATCGACATTCCCAATAAAAATTTCAGGGTCTTGTGTAGAACTGTGAGCAGAAATAAAAACATCAGCAGTATAATCTTCACCTGCGGTAATATAATTTGCATTTGCCACTACTTTAGCTTCAACAACATCAAATTTAAAAGAAGCTTCATCAATTGCTTCTAATAATTTTTTAACAACATCACTTTCGGCATTCTTAACATCATTCTTAACTCCAGCTAAAAGAGCCATACAAGCTGCAACAGTGGTGTGGTCAAAGTTGAAAACTTCCCATGGCACTTTTTTCTCTTCATGATCGTCATAAACATCCTCAGTATTAAGACCAATTTTTAATGTAGCTTGTTCTTTAGGAGAAAATTGCTCATACAACAATTTTTTGAACGCAACAATTTTGTTTTTTAATTCAACACCTTTTCCAGTCGGAGCTGCTGTTTCAGGTCCAATAAGATAATTGGTAGGAATATCATAATTATCCTTAACTTCTAAATTTTTTAATTTAAAAGTATCTGCTACTTGTTTAGTTAATCCGGCTTGAGACAACATGTATAATTCAGCTTTTGAATTATCAATAAAATCACATAAATCTTTCGCTGCTTTTTGAACAGCAAAGGCTTTTTTGGCATAAGGCTCTGTCTTTTTTTTGTCTTCAATCATTCCCTTCGTAAATTTTGCATATAAGACTGCATTTTTGCCATCAAAATTTTCATTCGTTTTAGCTAATCCTTCTTCAATGGTTACAAAAGCTTCAAGAACATTTTTGGATATATTCATAGCTAACAAAGCTGTTAATACCAAATACATCATTCCAATCATCTTCTGCCTTGGTGTTTCTTAGATCGGAAGAGCACACGTCTGAACTCCGTCACTGACCAA
>ODAK010004676.1_pt1 | contig 13998 bp, 5 predicted proteins | sample 1539591 | NCBI WGS metagenome assembly ODAK01 (sample SAMEA3539303, study PRJEB22396) | soil metagenome | biome: tundra; feature: field; material: soil | place: USA | collected 2010-05 | depth 0.15 m | reverse complement strand
GCGATGTCACCCGCGCGCTTGCGCCGCTTTCGCCCGCCGGAGTAGTCGCAACCGCCTCGATAATCTTAGCGACAGTGGCATGTGAGCGCGGGCGTAGGCGCTGGCGGCCATTTTTACCGCTCCGGCTTGGGTCGGATAGGCGTGAATGACCTGGGCGAGATCACGCATTCCAAGACCTAGCCGGATCGCCAGCGAAATCTCGCTGATCATTTCGCCGGCGTGGCGCGCGACGATGGTGGCCCCAATGACCCGGTCCGTGCCTCCTCGCACGTGGATCTTGACGAAGCCCTCATCCTCGCCGTCGATGACCGCACGGTCGACGTCGTGCATCAGCACCACATAGGTCTCGACGGGAATCGACCGCCGCCAGGCTTCGCGCACATAGAGGCCCACATGGGCTATTTCCGGATCGGTGTAAGTGCACCACGGAACGGTCAGCGTACTCATTCGCTTGTTATGCAGTCCCAACGCGTTCAGCACCGCGATGCGCGCAGAGGCCTCCGCAGTGTGCGCGAACTGGTGTTCCAGGCAAACGTCGCCGGCAGCGTAGATCCGCCGGTTGCTGGTCCGCAGAAAGTCATCGACCAGGATGCCGCCGACCGAGTCGTGGCGCACGCCAGCCGCCTCCAGACCCATCGCATCAACATTGGGTGCGCGGCCAATGCCGACCAGGATCTGATCGACGCTCACCTGGGTGCGGTTGTCCTCGCTGACCAGGTCGACGATCTTCTGGCCGCCCTTGGTTTTCACGGCTGCGACGGTGGTGTTTAGGTGCACCTCGATACCATCGCGCGCCAGGGCGTCGGACAGGATCTGGGCGGCGTCGCGCTCCTCCTTGGGCAAGAAGGTCGGATCGTCCTGGGCGATAATCACCTGCGCACCGAGGCGGCAAAAGGCCTGAGCTAGTTCGCATCCCAGTGGTCCGCCGCCCATGACCAGCAGCCGGCGCGGGCGTTCGGTCAGCTCGAAGACCGTCTCGTTGGTCAGATAGCCGGCCTCCGCTAGACCGGGAACGTCCGGCGTCAACGAGCGCGATCCCGACGCGATCAGAGCCTTGTCAAAGCGCAGCGCGATGTCGTCGATCTCGATCGAACGCTGCCCGACGAAGCGCGCTTTGCCGAAGAGAACGTCGACCCCCGCAGCCGCCAGACGATCGGCGGAAAAGCTCTCGCCGATACGCCGCCGGATTCTCCGCATCCGCTCCATGACCAACCCGAAATCGACCGCGATGTCGCTGGGCGAGCGGCCGCCATAGTCCTCGGCGGCCTGCATCTCCGCGTATAGCCGCGCCGTGCGAAGGATCGACTTAGAGGGCACGGAGCCTACATTCAGGGAGCCGCCGCCCAGCCGATCGCGTTCGATCAGCGCCACCTTCGCGCCCAGGGCCGCACCAGCGCGGGCGGCGGTCAGACCGGCCGGACCCCCGCCGATGATCGCGAGATCATAGACCCCGGCCTGTGTTGGATTGCGCCAAGCCGGTCCGAATGAATGATCTGGCGATTGCGACATCTAAAGCCATCCGCCACGGAATTCCGCGCGGCGCAGGCCCTGGCCGAGATAGGGGCAGCGACGCATCAGTCGCCAGATCAGGCCAGAGCGGTGATTCTCGGCCATCATCACGACAATGCCTTGGTCGAGGCCAAAATAGCCTTCCGAGATCCAGCCGTCGGGCCCGGCCTCCGCCAGGGTTGGATTGAATCCGCTGGGCAGTCTCGAGCCTTCGACCACGCGCGGATGGCGGGCGCAGAGCCGCCGCAGCGCTAGAATGGCCGGTGCCGGCGCGAAGGGCAGCGCGGCCAGGGGAGCCCAGGGCGCCAGCGTTCCGTCGTCCGGGCCGTAGGGAACCCCGCGCGCCGCGTAGCTGAAGAACCGGCGCTTGCGCCCATCGATCCGCACGGTCCGGAAACCCGGCCCGTCATTGGCTGTCAGGCCCCAACTGTTCTCGTCATAGCCCAGATAGCCGTACGGATTGCGCTTGGCGTATTCGCGCTGGATCCAGACAGCGCGGCGACTGTTCTCGAAATAGTCGCTGCGCTTCTCGCGCATGAATGCGTCGCGCAATCCAGCGAAGTCGATCCAGGCGTGCGAGTACAGATGGATGAACAGCGGCCCGGCGTAGAGCAGATCCTGCTCGTAGATGTTTTCCCACTGATAGGTCTCGGTCCAGGCGGTGTAGCTGGCGTCGGACAAGGGATGGGTCGGCGAGGCCAGGCCAAGCGCATAGAGCAGAATCGCCTCGCTGTAGCCTTCCCAGCCGTAGTGCAGAAATCCGCTCGTCGGTTTCCAGCCCTGCCTCACGGTCGCCTGACCAGCTTGAGCCCACCGCCAATCGACCCGGCGGTAGATGGCGTCGGCAAGGGCGCGAATCTCTTCCTCCGCAGGCGTGTCTCGTGTGAAATAGGCCGCTGCGGTCAGCATTCCGGCGACGAGCAGCGCGGTGTCGATCATCGACAGCTCGCAGCGCCAGACGCGCGCGCCCGTCGCCATGTCCAGAAAGTGGTAGAAAAATCCCTTGTGGCCGGTGGCCTCTGGGCCGTCGTTCTGCGGGGCATTCCAGAAGAACCGCAGGGTGGTCAGGGCGCGCGCCGCGGCTTCCTCCCTCGCCATCCAGCCGCGCTCGACGCCGACCGGATAAGCCGAAAGGGCGAAACCGACCACCGCGATGCTGGCCGGCGCGTCAGGCCGAGTGGTGTCGGCGCTCAGCCCGTTGGCGGGATTGAAGCTTTCGACAAAATAGCTGAACGCGGCGTGTTGAAACCGATCCAGCAGCGCGTCGTCGGTTTCCACGTTCTCGTCGGCCGCGATGGAGTCGATCGGCGAAATCAATTGATATCTCCCAGGCGGACCAACGCGTCGGATCAATGCGAGTCGAGGAGGTCCCCGATCATCGCCTGAGCCTCCTGCTGGATCGTCCGCAAGTGGGCTTCGTCGCGGAAGCTCTCCGCATAGACCTTATAGACCTCCTCGGTTCCAGACGGACGGGCGGCGAACCAGCCGCTCGCGGCTGAGACCTTGATCCCACCGAGCGGCGCGCCGTTGCCCGGCGCCTTGGTCAACTTGGCTTCGATCGGCTCTCCGGCAAGCCGTGTGGCGGTCAGCCTGTCGGGTGAGACCTGGCGCAGGATGTCCTGTTGCTCTCGGCTCGCCGGCGCATCGATGCGCTCGTAATAGCTCTCGCCCAGGTCGCGGGTCAGATCCTCGTAAAGCCTCGCGGGATCGCACTTGGCGCGGGCCGTGATCTCGGCCGCCAAAAGCCCGAGGACGAGTCCATCCTTGTCGGTCGTCCACACCGATCCGTCGCGTCGGAGCAGCGAGGCTCCCGCGCTCTCCTCGCCGGCGAAGCCCAACGAGCCGTCGAGCAGGCCGTCGACGAACCATTTGAACCCGACTGGGACCTCGACCAGCGGGCGGGCGAGCCTGGACGCCACCCGATCGATTATGCCGCTGCTGACCATCGTCTTGCCGACCCCGCAGCGCCCCTCCCAGCCGGGACGATGGGTGAACAGGTAGGATATGGCAGCGGCCAGGTAGTGGTTCGGGTTCATCAGCCCGCCGGAGCGGGTGACGACGCCGTGCCGGTCGGCATCGGTGTCGTTGGCGAAGGCGACATCGAACCGATCGCGCAGGCCGATCAGACGGACCATGGCGTATGGCGACGAGCAATCCATGCGGATTTCGCCGTCCCAGTCGGCGGTCATGAAAGCGAACGTCGGGTCGATCACGGTCTCCACGACAGTCGCCGCCAGGCCGTATCGATCGATGATCGCCGGCCAATAGTGAACGCTGGCGCCGCCGAGGGGATCGATGCCGACGCTCACGCCCGCCGAGCGAACCGCCTCGAGGTCGATCACATCGCCGAGATCGCGGACATAACTGGCCACGAAGTCATGCGGGCGCACGCCGGGCGAGCGCAGCGCGCGCTCATGGGGAATGCGCCGAACGCCCGCCAGGCGGCTCTCGAGAAAGCCGTTTGCTGTGTTCTCGATCCAGGCGGTCGCATCCACGTCCGCCGGGCCGCCGGTTGGCGGATTGTACTTGAACCCCCCGTCCCTAGGCGGATTGTGCGACGGCGTTAGGACCACACCGTCGGCGCGCCCGCCCACGCCCGCCCGGTTGTGGGTCAGGATCGCGTGAGAGATCGCGGGCGTGGGCGTGTAGCCATCGCGAGAGTCGATCATCGTCAGCACATCGTTGGCGGCGAACACTTCCAGCACCGTGGCCAGGGCCGGACGCGAAACGGCATGGGTGTCGATGCCGACGAACATCGGTCCGTTCACGCCCGATCGCTCCCGGTAGAGGCAGATCGCCTGGGCGATCGCCAGCACGTGGGTCTCGTTGAATGAATTGTCGAACGGCGATCCGCGGTGACCGGACGTGCCGAAGCGAACCCGCTGCGATGGTTGCGACGGGTCGGGCACGCCACTGAAGTAGGCGTCGATGAGCCGCGGCACGTCGATCAATCGGGACGGATCGACGGGCTTGCCGGCAAACGGACTAATCTTGGGGCCAGTCATGTTCCCTCGTGCGCTGGTTTCGACGTCACGACGCCGTAACGGATGGCGCAAGCCAATCAGCCAAGCGTCACCTCGATTCGATGGACGCGCCCGTCGGCCTCGAGCCTGGCGCGCACTGGCCTGCACGTCAGCGCCACGCCGTCGAAGCTGGCTGCGGCGACGCCTCGCGAGACGCCGGTCGGATTGACGACGACGATCTCATATCGCGCGTCGCCGCGCCGCAGGACCGCCTCGAAGCGGGGCCAGGCGCGGGGAATGCATGGGTCGATCTCCAGGTGCGAACCTTGGATGCGCAGGCCCAGGATGCTCTCCACCCCGGCGCGCTGCATCCAGCCCGCCGACCCCGTGTACCAGGTCCAGCCGCCACGGCCGACGTGGTTGGGCGTTGCGTAGACGTCGGCGGCGATCACATAGGGCTCGACCTTGTAGCGGTGCATGTCGGTGCGCGTGCGCGCGTGGTTGACCGGATTGAGCAGCGAGAACAGCGCCCCGGCCTTGTCGCCTTCGCCAAGAGCCGCAAACGCCATGACCGACCAGAGGGCCGCATGGGTGTACTGGCCGCCGTTCTCCCGCACGCCCGGCGGGTATCCCTTGATGTATCCGGGATCCAGCGGGGTGCGGTCGAAAGGCGGCGTGAACAGCAAGGCCAGTCCGTCCTGCGGCACGATCAGCTCGCGCTCGACCGCGGCCATGGCCTGGGCGGCGCGGTCCGGCCGCCCGACCCCCGAGAGCACCGCCCAGGACTGGGCGATTGAATCGATGCGGCACTCCTCATTACTGGCCGAGCCTAGCGGCTCGCCGTCGTCGAACCAGGCGCGCCGATACCAGGCGCCGTCCCAGGCCTGTGCTTCCAGGGCGCCCGCCAGGGACTTCGCCGACGTCTTCCAGTTCCCCACCCGGGCTTCGTCGCCCCGCGCCGCCGCGATCCCGGCGAAGGAGCCCAGCGTGGCGCAGAGCAGCCAGCCGAGCCAGACGCTCTCGCCCTTGCCGCCTTCGCCCACCCGGTTCATGCCGTCGTTCCAGTCGCCTGAGCCCATCAGCGGCACGCCGTGACGGCCGACCGCCAGGCTGGCGTCGAGGGCGCGGGCGCAGTGCTCGTAAAGGCTGACGGCCTCGTCGCCCACCACCGGCTGGAAGAAGCTCTCGGTCTCGTTGGGGGTCAGTTCCTGGCCGATCAGAAAAGGGACGGTCTCGTCGAGCACGGCGACATCGCCGGTCACGCCGACGTATTGGGCGGCGGCGTAGGCCAGCCAGGCGCGATCGTCCGAAATGCGCGTGCGGATTCCCTGGCCGGAATGCGGCAGCCACCAATGCTGGACGTCGCCTTCCGGAAACTGGCGGCCGGCGGCCCTGAGCAGATGCTCTCGCGTCAGGGACGGGCGCACCGAGGCGAGCGCCATGCAGTCCTGCAGCTGATCGCGGAATCCGTAGGCGCCGCTGGCCTGATAGAAGCCGGTCCGCGCCCATAGACGGCAGGCCAGGGTCTGATAGATCAGCCACCCGTTCAGCATGAGGTCCATGGAGCGGTCGGGCGTCTTCACCTCGACCGCGCCGGTCGTTTCCCGCCAGAAGTCGCAAACCTCCGTAAGCACGGCGTCGAGGTCCGCGCCGCGGTAGCGTCCGATCAGATCGCGCGCCTGCACCTCGTCCAACGCATCGCCGAGAAAAAAAGTGAGCTCCACCGTGGCGTTCGGCGCGATCATCACCGTCGTTTGCAGCGCCGAGCAAGGGTCGAGCCCCGCGCCGACCCGGCGCGAGAGGCGCTCGCCGCCGGCAAGAGCGGCCGGCCAGGAAAGCGAGCCGTTGCGGCCGATGAACTCGCCCCGATCGCCCGTCCAGCTGGTCTGGCGGCCGCCCAGATCGGCGAAGGCGACGCGCTCGCCGAAAGCCGGATTCCAGGAATTGGTGGCGAACATCGCGCCGGTCGCCGTGTCGATCCGTGTGGTCACGAAAGGCGCCGCGCCGCTGCGCGAGGCGCCGAGCGCCCACTCGACGTAGGAGGTCACCGATATCCGTCGCGGACGATCGGAGAGATTGCGCAGCTTCAGGCGGGAGATCTTCACCGGGTCGGCGAGCGGTACGTATTCGAGCAGCTCGGCGGCGATGTCGTGTGAGCTGTGCTCAAAACGGCTGTAACCCCAGCCATGCCGCGCCACATAGGTCGCCGCTTCGTCGCGGATCGGAGAGGCGGTTGGGGTCCAGATGTCCCCCCTGTCGACGTCGCGCAAATAGATCGCCTGGCCCGGACGATCGCTAACCGGGTCGTTTGACCAGGGCGTCAGCTGTCGCTGCTGGCTGTTGAGCGACCAGGCGTAGCCCCCGCCCTCGGCGGAGACCTGGAAGCCGAAATCCGGATTGGCAATAACGTTGATCCAGGGCGTCGGCGTCGACTGGCCCGGCCCGAGAATGACCAGATATTCCCGGCCTTCCTCCGCGAAGCCGCCGAGGCCGTTGAAGAGTTCCGCGCCCGGCGGCGGCCGCGACACCTGCAGTTCAGAGGCCTGGGCGGCGCGCCGTGCGACGGATCGAGGCGAAGGCCGGGCCTCAGGCGCCCGCTCGACCTGTTCGGCGAGCCGCCCGCGTTCACCCACCAGCACGACGCGCGCGGCCGAAACCAGCAACGCTCGCGACTCGGCCGAGATCACGTCCGCGCGGAGCAGGAAGATATGACCGGGCGGCCGTTCGTCGCCGATCTGAGGCCGCGATTGGCTCGCCCGCACGAGCGTCTCGAGGGCGGTCTGCAAATCCTGCACATAGGAGGTGGCGCGCTCGTTGAGGATCACCAGGTCCACGGCCAGCCGCTTCATCCGCCAGTATTCGACCGCCAGCAGCGCCTCGCGCGCCAGGTCGATCTGCTCAATGTCGGAGATGCGCACGAGGACGATCGGCAGGTCGCCCGAGATGCCAAGGCTCCACAGCCCCGGCTGACCGCCGCTGCCCATGTCGATGGTTTCCGACGGCGGGCGCAGAATGGAGGCCGCGTAGATCACGTGGCCGGCGAGGCGTTGATACTGGCTGGCCTCCGACCGGTCGATGCCCAGGTGATGCAGCTGCACTTGGACCTGTGTCCAGGCCAGGGCGGCGGCGCGCCCATAGGCGCCGACGTCGTGGTGCTTGTCCACCAGACCCAGGATCTCCTCGCGCGAGCCGGCGACCATGGTCCAGAAATCGACCCTGGCGGTGGCGCCAGGCGCGATGCGCACACGACGGCGCAGGGCGAAGATCGGATCGAGCACCGCGCCGGTCGCGCCGAATAGCGGCCGCCCGGCCATCACCGCGGCCGGCGCGCGAATGCTGCCGCCCCGGCCGAGGAAGCGCGCGCGATCGGTCTCGAACTCGCGCATGCCGACGGACTGGCCGTCGACCACGGCCAGGTGCGCCGCCCAGATTTCCGCCTCGGTCGGCGAGCGCCGCCGCCTGGTGGCCAGGATGGCGCCCAAACCGACCAGGTGTTCGGTCTCGACGAACAGCTTCGAGAAGGCGGGGTGGGAGAGGTCGGCGGACGACGGCGCCAGCACCAGCTCGGCGTAGGACGTCACCTCGATCTCCCGGGCGACGGCGCCATTGTTGGAAATGGCCACGCGCCGCACTTCGGCGTCGTCCTCGGCCGAGACCAGAATCTGAAGGGTTGTCGTCAGCGCGCCATCGACGCGGGAGAACTCCGCCCGGTCCTCGTTGAAGGTGACCTCGCAGTCCTGAGGTTCGGATCCGGCCGGCTGGTAGGTCGCCGACCAGACATCGCCAGTGGCGACATCGCGCAGGAACACATACGAGCCCCAGTCGTCGCAGGTGGCGTCCTCGCGCCAGCGGGTCACGGCGAGGTCGCGCCAGGTGGAATAGCCGGAACCCGCGGCGGTGAGCATGACGGCGTAACGCCCGTTGGAAAGCAGCTGGGTCGCGGGCGCTGCGGTCCACGGGCTGGCCTTGCGCCAGGCGCCAGAGCCGTCGGTCTGGCGGATCTTCAAGGCCGAGGTGGTTTCGGACACTGACGGCGCCCCCTCTGCGACGTCGCGCGGGACGCGCTCCTGAAGGAGCAGTTCGCTCGACTGGACGATCGGCTCGGCATGAAAGCGGCCACGCATCAGGCCGCCGAGAAGCGTATCGGCGAGCGCCGTGATCGTCATGCCTTGGTGGTGGGCCATGAAGGCCCGCACAATGGCGACGCGGGCTCCGTCGGGAACCCGGCCAGGCGTGAAATCCAGCGCCTCATAGAAGCCGTAGCGGCCAAGCGCGCCGAATTCCTGCAGACTTCGGAAATTTCGCGCCGCTGCGCGCGGGTCGACCATGCTCGCGAGCGCCGTGGCGTAGGGCGCCACGACAGCGCTGTCCGCCAGCCCGCGCTTCAGGCCGAGCCCCGGCACGCCGAAGTTGGAATACTGGTAAGTGAACTCCAGATCGCGCGCATTGTAGGCAGATTCCGAAACGCCCCACGGCGTCCGACGTTTGGCGCCGTACTCGATCTGCCGACGAACGATCAGGCGGTTGGTCTGCTCGGTCAGACTGTCGATCGGCGCGCGCATGACGATAGATGGCATCAGGTATTCGAACATGGAGCCTGACCAGGAGATCAGCGCCGCCCCCCCGCCCACGGGTGTGACCGCACGACCGAGCCGGAACCAGTGCCTGGTCGGCGCGTCACGCTTGGCGATGGCGATGAAGCTGGCTAGCCGCGCCTCGGAGGCGAGCAGATCATAGCAACTTGGATCGAGCACGCCCTCTGAGACCTGATAGCCGATCGAGAGCAGCAACCGGTCGTGATCGATCAGGAAATCGAATTCCATGTCGAGGGCGGCCGACCTCGCGGCCCGCTCCAGCGCCGCCAGCCGATCCGGCGGCGAGGCGGCGGCGCCCGCTTCGAGATCGCGCCGGTGACTGCCAAGGCAAGCGCGAACCGCGTCGGCCCAAAACTGCAGGTCCGCGCTGTCCTGGCCGCCTTCCTCCAGAGCGATCTCCCGCGCCGTGTCGGCGAGGATCGCCGCCTGATCGGATGCGCCGGCCAATTGCTGCTCGTAGGCGGAGGCGTCCGACCCGAGGGCCAGGGCCATCCGCTGGACCTCCTCGTCGAGGCGCCGCCAGGAGACCGTCTGCGCCTTTCCCGCCACGCGCGCCCGCGCGGCCTCGGCGCGCAGGAGGTCCAGCGCATCGCCAGCGCCCTGCAACCGGCGCCGATCGGCCAACGGCGAGGCGCGCCATTCCCGGCAGGTACTGGCTAGGGCGATCAGGTGGCCGGCCAAGTTGCCGCTATCGACGGAGGAGACGTACTGAGGATCGAGCGGGCGCAGGTCGCGCGTATCGTACCAGTTTAGCAGGTGCCCGCGGTGCTTCGTCATACGCGCCATGGTGGCCAGCGTCGCCTCGAGGCGCTCGATCGCCTCGGCCTCGCCGATCCATCCGAAATCCCGCGCGCACGCCGTCGAGAGCAGATACAGGCCGATGTTGGTCGGCGAAGTGCGGTGGGCGGCCACCGGGTCCGGATCTTCCTGGAAGTTGTCCGGCGGCAGCATGTTGTCGCTGCTGGTGACGAAGGTCTCAAAGAAGCGCCAGGTCCTGCGGGCGATCAAACGCAGGTCATGCCTGTCCGCGTCGTTCAACGACCGCCCGCTCTTAGGTCGCGGCGAGAGACTCGCCCAGAAGGCCACGGCCGGCGAGATCAGCCAGGCGACTGCAAACGCTGTCGAAAGCGGCCAGGCGCCGCGGCCCCAGAACCAGCACACGATGGGCGCCGCCACCGCGATGACGGCGGCGCCTGACATCCAGCCATAGAAACGCGCAAGCCCGGGACGCGGACCGTATGCGGCGTGGGCGGCCGGCGTCCATTCGAGAAGATGTCGGCGTGTAACGACCAGCCGAACAAGGGTGCGGGTGATCGCGTCGCCCATGAGCCAAGCCTGGTGCGCCAGGAAGACGACCATCAGCCCGGCCTGGGTCAACCCCAGAAGTGCCTCTGTACGCAAAGCGGCCAAATGGCTTCGAAGGGTCACGCCAGGGCGGCGTGGCGTGAGCGCCGAGACGACCGGCAGGAGCGGCGGGAGCGCGATGGTGGCCAGGATGAAGGCCGTCCACATGAGAGCGTCCGCGGGCGGCAGCAGCCAGCCGACGACCAGGGCCAGGACCAGTGACGGGGCCGAAAGCGAGCGACGCAGGTTGTCGAGCATTTTCCATCGGCCGATCGCCGGGAGCCCGTAGTGCGCCCGTCGCGTGGGCCCCTTCGGCCCGCGACCCAGGATCCATGGCAGGAGTTGCCAGTCACCCCGCACCCAGCGGTGGTGCCGACGGGCGGCGACGTCGTAACGGGCGGGGAAATCCTCGACCACCTCAACGTCGGACACCAACCCCGCGCGAGCGAATACGCCCTCGAACAGATCGTGACTGAGGAGGACGGACTCGGGAACACGACCGTCCAAGGCTGCCTCGAAAGCGTCGATGTCGTAGATGCCCTTGCCGGTGTAGGAACCCTCCCCGAACAGGTCCTGATAGACGTCCGAGACCGCCGCCGCGTAGGGGTCGATGCCGGTCGCACTTGAAAACACGCGCAGGAACAGCGAGCCCATGCGCTCCACGGGCAGCGCCGGGGTCACCCGCGGCTGGAGGATCGCGTACCCGTCCACGACTCGACCAAGAGCAGCGTCGAGGCGCGGCTGGTTGAGGGGGTGGGCCATCTTGCCGATCAGCCGGCCCACGGCCTCGCGAGGCAGACGCGTGTCGGCGTCAAGGGTGATGACATAGCGGACGTTCGGCGGCGGCTCGGCGGGATCTAGGAAAGTGGTGTTCTTCGCGCCACGCAGGAACCGATTGAGCTCGCGGAGTTTGCCGCGTTTGCGCTCCCACCCGATCCAGCAGCCTTCGCTCTCATTCCAGACGCGTCGGCGGTGGAGGAGCAGGAAGCGCGCGCCCGCGGGCGCCGCTCCGTAGGTCTGGTTCAGGCGGTCGATCCCCGCTCTTGCGGCCGCCAGCAGTTCGTCGTCGCCATCGGCATGCTCGCTCGGCGCGTCGCGCCAGTCGGAGAGCAGCGCGAAGTGGAGCTCACCCTCCGGGCTCGCGAGATGATGGATCTCAAGTCGTGCGACCTGCTCTTCGATGTCATCAAGCGAGGTCAGCAAGGTCGGCATGACCACCAGGGTGCGCATGTCGGCCGCCACGCCCCCTCGCAACTCAAGCGCAGGAAGAATCGTGGCGCGAAATCCCCTCGTCAGCCCATAATTGACCAGCGCTACGGCCAGATCGACAGCGGGAATGAGGCCCAAGGCGCCGAGCAACAGCAGCCAGCCCGCCGGCGCGCCCTTCGAGCCTAGGGCCCAAAGCGGCATAGCCAGCAGGGCGATGGCGACAAAGGCGCCACCGCTGACGTAGCCGCCGATCCCGAGCCTGCGGTAGGTGCGTCCGGGCCACGCGCGCGCGGGCGCCCGATAGCCGATCGCGGCTTCGAAGCGGGCGCGGCCGCCGGCGATCAGATGGTAGCCCGGATCGGCGTGGCGTGCGTCCTGCGCCGCCGACTCGGGCCGCCCCGCCGCCACAACGGCCTGGGCTATGGCGATCTCCGTCCGGCCCGAGCCGCGGGCGAGCTCCTCGACCGCGCTGCGGTAGAGATTGCGCGTCGGAAAATCCATCGCTGCGAAGTTACTGCCGGCGGCGAACACCTCATCCACCAGGCTGACCGCCTCCACGAGCTCGGTCCAGTCGAGGTCGGAGATGAGACGCATCGAGGTGATGATGTTGCGCACCGTGATGCTTCCAGCCACCTGCCGCTGGTGCTCGTCGCGGACGACCGCGTCGGCGCTCGAACCTTGTCGGTCCAGCTGTTCGTCGAGCCACTCCAGGGCGGGGGCGATGCTCGGGTCCTGATCACGCAGGCGATGGACAAGTTGCACGAGAAAAGCGTCCGGGAAGGAGGCCTGAGGGCGCGAGTGAAGCACCGCGGCCACCGGCTCCCGCGTACGGCCGCCGACCCCAAGCAGTCGGTCGGCGATGTCGTCCGCGGCGCGCCGTCCGGCCCGGCTATCAGTGATCCGCTTGGCGATCCGACGAAGATTCTCGACGAGGACGATGCGTAGGGTGATGGCCACCGCCCAGAGCTCGCCAATGGTGAGCGGCTGCACCCGCTGATAGGCCCGGAGATAGCGGCGCAGAACCTCCGGATCGAACAGGCTGTCGGTATGGGCGACAAAGGCCCAGGTCAGGCCGAACACACGCGGCAACTGCGTGAACGGCCCTCCGGCAAGTTTAGGAAGCTGACGATAGTAGCTCGCCGGAAGGTCGGCCCGCACCTCGCGGATCTGTTTCTCGACCAGATGGAAATTGTCGATCAACCACTCGGCCGCCGGCGTGATGGCCGCGCCGGCGTCGATCGCCTCGGCGACGTCCCGGTAGGCCGCGAGGAGCACCGCCTCGTTTTCCGCCAACCTCCTGGCGAGCGAGGCGCCACGAATTTCGCCAGGCGAAACCGCCTGTGCGGCTGCGAGGCTCTGAGCGTGCTCCTCGAGACGCTCGACGCTGAAGAGTTCGGCGCGGATCGGGGCGCCATCGTCCCACGGCGAATTCTTGCCAGTGACACCGAGGATTTCGCGCAGGGCCGCCGTCAGGCCCGCGCCCTGTCCCAACCAGCGTCGACGCGCGAAAGGATCGGGTTCCAATATCAAGGTCCGGCGACGCCTTTGGCGACTAACGGCGCTGCGCCGTCACTGCGGCGTCGCATCATGCACAAGCGCCTTCGCCTTGACCGGCGTCAAGGCGGAGCTGTCGGCTTCCACTTGGACAGCCCCCTCGACGATCACCTGCGCGAGTTCACCATGGCGGCGGATGGCCTGGGCGAGACTGCCGGCTTCCCGAATGGCGACGGCCCGGGACCGAAATGGCGTGGTCATCCCCTCACCCATCCGGACCGCCCATCCATATTCTTCCTTGACGACGTTAAAGATGATCATGGCCGATAAATCCGTCCACAGCGCCGTAGCTTAGATCGTAGTCGTTGCACCATGGGGAGCGCGTTGCTTCCTTGACTTGGGTCAATCGCAACAAGTCGTCAGCCACCGTACGGCAACTATCGCGGTGTCGAGCACGAAGGCCGAAACGATCGCGCCGTCGAATACAGCGGCGAGGATCACGGCCGGCAACGCGTTGCTGTAGCCGCTCGGCGTGATCGCGCCGACAATCACCCCAGGACGGCACCGGAACCGCGCACGGGTGGAAGCCGATCGGCGGCTGGAAGTCAATGACGCCTGACGCAAGGTCTAGCGTCTGGCGTGCGGCGCCTTGACCGAGATCAATCCGGCAATCGCCGGTCCGGGGCCTCATTGATTCGTCTCAATGCGAAACGCTCTCAGATTCGCGACATTCAGCCACCATGGACAAGCAGGCGACGCCGCAGAGGGGCAATGGGCCGGCGCCGCGCCGCGGTCGCTACGTCCTGCTCGGCTACCTGCTGGCGGGCTTGCTCGGCTTGATGGTCATCCAGCGGCTTTGGGCCATGGTCGCGCCGTCCGAGACC
>ODAK010004675.1_pt1 | contig 13999 bp, 16 predicted proteins | sample 1539591 | NCBI WGS metagenome assembly ODAK01 (sample SAMEA3539303, study PRJEB22396) | soil metagenome | biome: tundra; feature: field; material: soil | place: USA | collected 2010-05 | depth 0.15 m | reverse complement strand
GCATTGTCTTGATCTCACGGTCCAGCTCCTTGACTAATGCGGTGAGGTCGCTGTCATTTTTCAAATCGGACACGCTGCAGCCGTCTGTTGCGTCGGACGTGAGGATTGTGGCGAAAAAGACACCATAGGGGTGCCGCGCACTCCTGAGCGTCTTTGCCGCCCGCAGATCTATCTTTTCACTGCATCACTTGCAATCGCTGTCAGCCGCCGATCAGCACTCCTATCAGGACACCCGCGATAGCTGCGGCGGTTGCGATGGTTAGGGTCTCCAGTACCGTCCTTCCCACCGGGCGTTTGCCTATCCTTGCCCTGAAGAGCCCGAGCAGGATCAGGAGGGTAGCAGTTCCCACGATACAGATTATCCGGGCCTCGGCAAACGGCAGAAATACGAACGGGATCACTGGGGTTAATCCGGCTGTAAGATCCGTGACCCCCATCCAGCCGGTTTGCGCGAGCATGGAGCCTCTCTGGGAGGCGGGGGCCTCCTCACGGGCGACCGCATCCTCGAATGTGCAGATCGCCAGGGGGTTAGCCTGTATATCAGTCCGGATCGTATCGAGGCATTTACTGCTCAGGCCTGCTCCCTGCAGCACGCCCATCAGCTCGTTCACTGCATGGTCAGGATCACGACGGATCTCGGCTTCCCGGTGCTTTGCCTCCACCCGGGCTTCGTCTCTGTCGGACTCGAGATCGAGGTAAAGCCCCGCCATCATCGAGACCGACGCCGCAATGGCGCCCGTAGCGCCTGCAAGAAACACGGCACTTCCGGACTGGGCGCCTACTGCGACACCGAGCACGAGCCCGAAGATCGAGACGGCACCATCCTCCATGCCGTATACGATGTCCCCCCCAGAGCTGCTGAGTGATTTCCTCATCCGGTTGAGGAATGACGGGTTGGTTACTTCGCTCATGCCCGGATCAACCTCACACATATCAAAATCATAGAGTTTACAGAAGAATCCAAGGAATATAAAAGAATTGGAAATGAATTGGGGATTATTTCTTCAGTTCGAGTCTCTCAACATAGTGGATCAGCCGGTATTTGTTTACAGATTCCCTGTTCCCGGCCCATCACCGTGATTGGTATTTCTACACGCAGACGAGGCATTCCACCAGTTCTGTCTTTAAAATTGACCTGTTTCGTCAGCTGCTCTTCTTTGTCATAATCCTATGTTCCAGGCGGGCAGGCAGATACCGGTACGAATTGGGATATAACGGGCCGGACAGGTGGTTTATGATACGACGGGTGAAACATCTCCAATTGCCGCACCAGCTTAAGACAGGGTCCCGCCAAGCAACCTGTGGGATGCCGCCTTCAGTGGATTGCAGTCAGAATGGCACGCACTTCTCAGGATCCCTTGCGCCCCTGGCGTTGTCCTGAGACGGGGGAATGGCGTCGAAATCCCCGCATGTCTGTTGCGGGAGAAAAACAAAAGATTAATCCTTCAGGAATTAACAGCTGAGATTGCTTTTCATGAAAAAAGAATATCCGCTAGGTGAGGCGGTGGACCTTGCCAAAACCCGGTATCCGGAAGGTGAGGTGATGCACCTTACCAAAAGCCGGCTGGAAGCCCTGACGGATGGGATCTTTGCCTTCTCGATGACATTGCTTGTTGTAGGCATCAGCATACCGGCGAAGTCGGCCCTGGTCCAGTCAACACCCTTCGTCGCGAACCTTCTCCTCTCGCTGTACTCTGATTTTTTCCATTATGTGCTGGCCTTCCTGATCCTCGGGGCATTCTGGCTTAGCCACCATGTCGAGCTCCATCCCGTGAGTCGCCTGAACCGGACGTATGCCTGGCTCAATATGGGGACCCTCATGTTCGTCGCCCTCCTTCCTTTCTCCACCTCCTTTTCGGGTGCTTTTCCTAATGTCCCCCTCGGTCAGATCCCATTCGAGCTGAACCTTTTTGCACTCGGGATGGGGATGTTCCTGCAATGGAAGTACGCCACGGGGAAAGACCGCCTGGTTGAACCGGGAATGGCCCCCGGTTTTGTCCGGCAGGTGGGCGCCCGCTCCCTGGTCGTTCCCTTTGTCTCCCTCCTCGCGGTCCTTATCGCCCTGACGGGGAAGACGTGGAGCACGGCGGTTTACCTGCTCCTTCCACTGATTGAGTATATCGTCGTCCGCCGGGCGAGGAGGTAGGCCGAACTTTCCGCGTCTATGCGTCCGGCGCCTGAGTCAGAATCGATGTGACAAACGCGGCGAGGATTTGGGCAAGCTGTTCTATTAACTGACGCGCTCACGTGTTTGTTCCCCAACTACTTTGCCTCGTTGTGTTTTTCTTGCGACTAGTAGCAAACTCTCTCTTTGACTCTCGATCTTTTTTTTTTGAGCGCTCTAAACAACCGTAATCGTTCCTTTCATGTACGTGTGGATGGAACAGTGGTAGGGATACGTCCCGGTGCTGTTAAACTGAAATGTGTATGTGTCGCCAGTGTTGAGGAGTGGCGATGAGAATGCCGGTGAATCGGAAACAACCGTATGTTGGACCGAATCATCATTTTTCCACGTCACATTCGCCCCTTTTTGAATCGTGAGCGTCGACGGGCTAAAGGCGTAATTCTGAATCGAAACGTTATTTTGACTTGCGGTGCTCGTAACCGGGCCCGGGTTCGTATTGGAGGACGAGGTGCATCCGGCGACCATTACCATTACACCCGCCAGAGCAACGAGCGCCAATATGTTGTATTTTTTCATTTTTCCTTCTCCAGCAGAGGTTTTTTTAGGGTAAACAAGAGCTCTGATATAAATTGCTCGTTTTATCAAGTTTGCCCGCGGAATCATCATTAGTCCACACTAGCCGCTCTTAATTTCAATTCAGAGGCGAGAAAGCTTTTTTAAATGGAGTTTGCCTCGTAAGCGTTACAAAATGTCGAAACGCAACGCTTTCATAGGGGAGAGACAAGAAAATAAAGGGGCTATATGGCGATTGATATACGAACGCTGGCCACAGCAAACCTTGTTGTTCAGCTTGTGCTTATCGCGCTCGTCCTAGCTGCTGTTTATTTTGCGCGCAGGGGAAAGGTAATACGACACTGCACTATCGTTCGAGGAACCGTTGTCGTCCAAATCATTACGATATTCGCGATAATGCTGCCATCGCTCCTCGGCTACGTCGAAAATGTTCCGCCAATTCCGTTCCTGTACCCTGAGCTCCTTATCCATCACATTTTGGGGCTTGTGCTGATCGCGATCTTCATCTACGTCAACCTCGAAGTCGGACGCATCATCCGGCCCGTCGTGAAACGCAAGAACGCCATGCGGGCTGCTCTTGGCGTATGGCTGATCGCCATCGTTCTCGGCATTACCATTTATCTCACAGTCTACTACGCGTGACGCGGATCATGACCAGACGGCAGAATCCAAGCTCAAACCTCGAGCTTGACCACGGGGAATTAGCATGCTAGACGACGATATGACTTCTTTGGCGCACATAGCGCTGTCAGAGCGTTTGTGCCTTTCACTCAAGGCGCCTGCAAGCGATGGCACCTACCCAACAAGCAAAATACAGAAAGGGCCAGTGCTCGTACGTGGATCTGCTGACTTATCTGGAGAAGGCGTTGGGCTAGGCGTGCCTGTGGCGAAATTCGTCCATCGTGTCGTTTTTCCGGGAAAAGCGTGTATAGTCGAGCAACGAGAGGACAATCACCTTTGTACGTGGGTTGTGGACTACGAGCTCAACTTAGAAGAGCGCGTAACCTTCAAAAGTGGTAAGAGCATTCGGAATGAGAGCTTCTACCGGCTTAAGGAACGGTTTGCAGGCCTGCACAAGGCAATCCCTATCTCACGCGGCCTTGTAGAGCGCGGCAACCGAGCGCTCCGGTTCACGTGGGGACTGACCACGACGTTCGAAACGACGCCTTCTGCTGGAAGCGTCCGCGTTTCTTATACCGTCGACCGCCGCGAAGGCGTGCTCCACGTAAGTGTTGACGCAAGGCGCTTGAACAAGACCGGATGCACGGAAATGATCCTCCTTAACGAGCAAGACGGGGGCCTCTTCGATCGCTACAGCGATGCTAACGGCGTAGAGCTCGTCGGTAAGGCAATTGGAACCTGGGAAGAGACCGGTGCTGACTACGTAACGCTCAGCGACTCCCGTCATAACATCACCATCGCCCTTCGAAGCGTCGCTCAATCGACGATGTATCGGGGGAGAGAGGTGGCGCAAGGACGGCTCTCCTGGACGGGCGTCGCTTATGTCATCCCGCCACGCTGCGTCGCCTTTGACTATGATGTCGCGATTCGCGAGGCAATATGACGCGTGTTCTCCTCATTTATCCGTATTTCAAACCCAAGAACAGTCGGTCGATATTTCGTTTCCCCCCACTGGGGATCTGTTACGTTGCCGCAAGTCTGCAGCACGCCGGACACGATGTGGAAATTCTGGATTGTACTTTTATGACGCGGAAAGCAGCGCTTGAACAAGCGGCGCGTGCCGACGCAGAAGTGGTTGGGATTTACAGTATGATCACAATGCGAGAAGAGAGTATTTTGTTCGCACAGCATCTGCGCTCGCGCACAAAGCTGCTCGTGGCAGGTGGCCCTCTCCCGTCGTGTGATCCTACGGCGTTCTTGGATGACTTTGACGTGGTTGTGATGGGGGAGGGAGAGCTCACCATGGTCGAGCTCGTGCGCGCGTGTACTACGGGCGACGCCCTTACTGACATCGCAGGGATCGCGTATCGTAATGGCCTGAGTGAGAAAGGCAATGCTCGCACTCACCATGGGCGCATCGTAGTAGCCTCGCCACGCCCACTTGCAGCGAACCTTGATGATCTATCTTTTCCAGCGCGTCAGCTGCTCCCTAACGACCAGTATATCCAGTATGGGCGTGAGAAGTTCGGATATAGTAAGACGACGGTGATTACCACGCGCGGGTGCCCTTTTCGGTGCGAATTTTGCAGTAACGCCGTCTTTGGGGTCTCGTACCGGGAGCGGTCAGCGGCGAACGTCGTTGACGAAGTAGAACAAGTGCTCTCGTTGGGCTACGACTATATCCACTTCGCTGACGACGTTTTTACGTTCAACAGGGAGCGGCTGCTCGACATCTGCGCAGAAATTAAACGCCGAGGGTTGTCTTTCGCTTGGGAGTGCCTCGGTCGGGTAGATTCTGTGAGCCGCGAACTTGCCTCGGCGATGAAGAATGCAGGTTGCCGCCGCGTTTTCTTTGGCATAGAATCGGGCAATGATAATATTTTGAAGCTCATGAACAAGCGCATCACCGTTAGCCAAGCACGGGCCGCGGTCACTTCCGCGCGTGAAGCAGGGCTCAACGTAGGCGCATTCTTTATCGTGTGTTATCCGGGCGAGACGAACGAAACGGTGCTCGACACGCTTCGATTCGCCTCCTCACTTCCCCTTGATTACCTCTCCTTCACCATGCCATATCCACTGCCGAATACGGCGTTGCACGAACGGATAAAAGAGCGCATTAATAAATCGTGGAGGCCGCCCGAAAGCGGTTTCTTAGAGCACATCTGCATCTTCGATGCCGATTTCTCAGAGACCAAGATGAAGTTGGCCATCATTAAGGGCCAGATCTCGTTCTTGCTGAAAAGGAGGCTCGGACAAGACGCATACGTAGTGGTAAGACCATTCGAGACAATAACGGACTTCTTGTTCCAGCACGTGAAGTGACCTCAAACGCTGTGCCGCCACGTAAAGTCTCTTCGAGAAGCAGTACACAAACAGCTTATCTCGGATTACTTTCGACGACGTTAGAGTGCTTTGCATGTGCTTTATGTAAGTTGCAGAAGCCGAATCATAATGATTAAGTTGGCAGCAGCCGCTGTGCACGTACCATGTTAGCCGCCGATCATTGCATATCCTATGATGTTGCGCTGCGAAAACACGAGCTGTTCGAGAGTCATCGCAGCAAAATCTCGCTCCACCACACAAAAGCAGGCTACAACTATCCGATGATTCGGTTGCCGCATACGTTCTCAAAGCTTGCAGGACTACGAACGTGTATCTACCAAGCGGTGCACGCCGGAGCGCTTGCCTTTCTCGTAGTCGTGTCGCCTACAGGCATATCAAGAAACGCTTCCCAGCAATCTAAAAACGACGGTCCATGCGCCGAATCGCCCGTCTTGACGTGGCAGAGGTCGGTTCGAATCCGGCCGAGCCCACTGTCTTGAGCTCCTTTTTTTAGCTGTGCTATTTTTCGCTAAACACGGCAAAACCTGCGTCAACGAGTGTTGTTGCTTCCTTTTCCTCAAGCTGCAACCCGTCGCCAGCTTTATAGTGCCCAAACGTTTTGACTAAGGTTATTCGCTTAATATTCGCCACGTTTTTCAACCTCCTCTTCGTTTTCAGTTTTTCTTTTGCACAAACGACCTTACCATATTAAAACCTGACTTGAGGAGCTCCAAGTAATGGCACTGAATAAGGACAAGCCAACTACGTGACTAAATCGTCAAAGGCTCCTCCGGTCCTGGCGCCATAACGGACGTGTCCGCTCTCGCTCCTCCTAAGTTCATAGTTGCTTAATTCTTGTATGAGGTTCTCCGCTTCCTTCACGTCGTTCGCTGTCCTCACGCTCCCACTTTCAAACGCTGCCACTATCGTGCTAACGAGTCGCTGTGTTGATATGTGGCTCTAGTCATACTCCACGGTGCCATTGACCCACCGGTAATATAGACGGGTGCGACGGTAGCAATTAAGCCCAAAAAGACCGACATCGTTGTTCAGCTCGTGTCTTTGGTGCGGGCGCGCTACGGGTCTGATGTTCAGGGGCGCGTGGCCCCAGCCTGGCGAACCCGAAATCGATGGAAGTGGGACGGCTTCCTCTCCGGAGGCTGCTCTTCCAGCTTATTTCACTTCAGTACGTTCAGTGTCCGGGAAGTAAGGAATATCTTTTCCGAAGGGTGTGGATGTGTCCCGTTAGATTTTATAATCGATAAGCTTTCAGGAACACGCTTTTTATTTCCTCTCAGCGACGGTCCACCAAACGCTTTGGTCGGCCCTTGATCCGGTAAAATTCCAGGCCGCCTGGTTCAGTAAAGTTGAGGAGGATGTTAAAGGTACCGTCCTGGTGAGCTTCTGACAGGAGTGGCCGGTACTGCAGGAAACTCTTGAGGAAATTCTCCTTGACCAGCTCCTTTTCACAGTTACTGGCATTCAAACATTCCATACTGACCCGGAGAGTGGTTTCCTCAGCATCGCCATAAAGAGAAGCCTCATACTCCCCCGTTAGGTAGTCCATGTTTTCCTGCTGGAATACGCCCCTTCCCACATCTACCCGGTTAAAGGGTGAACCAGCCACCCACACCGTTTCGGCTTCCCTTTCAGGGAGTATGATCCAGGAGTACAACCTTTTAGAAAAAGGTTCCATCCAGATTTTTATCTACAGCGCTATACTATTTCTCCATTTATAGAAATCGTGTAATCCCTAATTATTATGTTTTTTTGGGCTTTTTCCAGTGCCCTTTGGACTATAATCTCAATACCTGAGCAGCAGGGAACTTCCATATGCACAACGGAAATAGATTTTATATCCTGTTTCTGGAAGATTTCAGATAATTTGTCCACGTATTCCTCTATGGTTTTATCAAGTTTGGGACAGAAAATTATCAAAACCTTATGCTCTAAGAATCGTTGATGGAAATTGGCATAGGCAAATGGAGCGCAATCGGCCGCCACCAAAAGGTCAGCATTTTTCAGGTACGGTGCATTGGGGTTTAAAAGCTGTAACTGTATGGGCCAACTTCCGAGTTCTGAAGTTAAGGTCACCGGCTCATGCGTCTGATTGCCCGATTTACGTAAATCCCGCGGCATTGAACCGGGACAACCGCCGACCAATGGTAACGCTTCGTAATCAGGAATTTCAATGTTGTTTTCCTTTAAAAAGTCAATAGCTTCATTTACAAGATCCTCCTGGCCGTGTTCCTGAAGATGCTGCAGGTGGGCTTTTATGACATTAGGTCCTGCTTTTGCGATATTTTCCATAACCTTGCGTTCATCATACGGTTCGCCTTCTCGCGTTTCAATTTCTATAGCACCTTCCGGGCAATCCCCAATGCAGGCCCCTAAGCCATCACAGAATAAATCACTTATAAGTCTGGCCTTCTCGTCAATTACCTGCAAGGCACCTTCAGGACATCCAGTAACGCAACTGCCACAACCAGTGCATTTTTCTTCATTGATTCGGATAATATCTCTTTTCACGCATCATCTCTCCTTTCTATAGGATCAGGGCTTCTACACCTCTAAATAATCAACAGATGTTATAGACCTCGATCGTTGAGGGCGGTTTGGGGGCAATGTTATGAGTGACGCTGACAATGCCGGGCACTTTGCGGATAATCTCCCCGGCGACCTTTTCGAGGATTTCAAGGGGAAGTCGGGTTGATGTCGCGGCTCGCGCATCGATGCTGTCCCAGCAGCGAACCTCGATCTGCTGGCCGTAGTCACGTTTGCCGTCGCGTATGCCCGTAACACGGTTTCGTGAAGGGTCGCCATATACTGGACGACAGAGCAACCTCAACTAAAACAAGCGGCACCTTACTTCTCACGCCATAACTCGTATATTTGCAGTCAATCGACCTCGACGGCTGAATAGTACAGCGGTTCCGCGCCCAACGCCGCGCTGCCGTTCGTTTCCGACGAAAATATTTTTCTTGACAAGACTTCGTATAGTTACTATTGTCACAACCTTAGTAACGTTTATATATCGTGCTACCGTTACTACGCGTGACTGAAAACTGGGATGTAGGAGGGTAACGAAATGACTGCGGATAGCGAATACCGTGTTCACTTCGTAAAACAGGAAAACGGCCCACAAAGGCGGATCCGGCACGGCGCAGTCACGTTGCGCGCGGTGATAGAGAAGCGGACACCAAACGGACGCGTACTCGATAAAATGCGGCTCGGCTCCATTGACGTGGACGCGCTCGAATACGATGTCGTAAGCGACAGGGAAGAATTTTGGCGCGTCACTGATTTGTACCTCGACCTATTTGATATGCCGAACGATGCCGCCGACGTGGTTTGCGCGTATCTATCCCAGGTAGTGAAGCCGGTTACGGAGTGCGAAGCATCGGCAGATAACGATTGCGGCGGTCGGTTGCGCGAAACGATGCGCCCCGATTCGTAAAAAATATGAAACGTGAAGATCGCGCGACGATATCGGTACACGTCAAGACAAAAGCCGAGATAGACGCTATAGGCAAACGCGGCGAGACGTTTGACGATATCATCAAGCGGTTGCTTGCGTGCTATCGCGAACGTTGCGCGGGCAAATAACGCTTTGGCTGGCCTGGTACCACGGAACTGTCAGTATGCCAAGCGGCGCGGATGGCGAACTATTCACAATAAGTAACGCGCTTATTGTCGCCCCCGCGTTTACAACCGTTATACTTCTCGCACCCTCGACAGCCCGTCATTAACGGGTAAATCAAATCACTCCCTTACAGTTGATACCTACGTCCAGGGAACAACTAATGATAGTCACGATTGCCGATGCCGAGACCGAAATAACCAGGGCGCAGCATCGCTTGAAAGAAAGAGAACGTAGTGAGCCCCTAGGGCAAAAATAGGTATATCTGCTGTGCGCTGTCGAATTGTCAAGAGGAACGCGGGTGCCGTGCTCGATACCCCCCGCCGACGTTACCAGCTCATTAACGACGAGCCGGCCTTTATTGCTCATCGTCGGGCATAAGTGAACCCTCCGAGTTTTCCGCGACGAAAGTTTATTGGCTGCGCACTGTAATCCTGACACGAGGTTATGACATGCGTTTTATGGTTAAATGTACAATACCAGCCGAAATCGCCAACCCACTGATAAAGAGTGGAACGTTATTCAAACAACTAATGAAGTATGTCGACGACGTGAAGCCAGAGGAGCTGTACTTTACGCCCTCTCACGGACAGCGAACAATATATTTCGTGCTGGATATGCCGAGCATTGACAAAATGGCCTTAGTGACCGAGCCGCCGTGGCTCGATTGGGAGGCTGATGTTGAGATGACGCCGGTGATGACGCTTGCCGACTTGGAAAAGTCGGGATCGGACATGGAGAAAATAGTTGGCGACAGGAGGTAGCTCCGAACTAGAATAATAGGCTAGTAAGCCCCTCAATTACGTTGTCGGACTTTAATAGTTGGTAGCATAGCGTATGAGTTTGAGTCAATGTGCAGATACGTGTTCGTATGAACAAAAGGTCAAATCGCTATAAGGGAGATGCAATGTTTGTGAAAGTATTAGCAATAAACGGAAGTCCGAGAACCAAATGCAATACCGCAACCCTATTGAATAATGCGCTTGAAGGAGCAGCTTCACAGGGGGCAGAGACTGAACTTGTTCATCTTTATAAACTCAATTTTAAAGGCTGCATAAGCTGTTTTGCATGCAAACTGAAAAATGGCGAGAGCTATGGTAGGTGTGCCGTAAAGGATGATTTGACACCAATTCTCGAAAAAGCTGAGGAAGCTGATGCCATCATCTTGGGTTCTCCTATCTACCTGGGAACAGCTACCGGCGAGATGCGATCCCTAATGGAGAGGTTGATATTTCCGTACTTGGCGTATGATGCAAACCACTCAACGCTTTTTACGAAAAAGATCAAGACGGGTTTAATTTACACTATGGGTGCGAAAGAAGACCAGATGAAACTAATGGGCTATGACCAGTCTCTCGCTATTGTTGAAATGGTAATGAAGAGGATCTTCGGGGAATCGGAATCGCTGTTAGTTACCGATACCTATCAATTTGACGATTATTCTAAGTATGAGTCAACATTATTTAACGTTGAAGAGAAAGCAAAGAGACGAGAAGAAGAGTTTCCAAAAGACTGTCAAAAAGCTTTTGACATGGGAGTTCGCTTTGCCCAAATTCAAGGGTAGCTGTTTAGAAGCAAAACGCGGCATCTTCTAATACTTCGAGGTTTTCTATAACCGTTTCAGGCTACATTCAGCAATCGGACTGCACGAAATTGACCAAAGGCTCTATCTTTCATCCTGATTCCGGTTTCGCCATAAAGATTTGCAGATTGCGCTGACTGCGAAATCGAATTGAAGATCATTGAGCAATGATCTAAGCGAACAGATCGAAAAGCCAAAAGTTAGTTTTCCCAAACTGAATGAAAAACAAAAAAGAGGAAAACACTTACTTTAGAGCGAAGATTGGCACAGAAAAAGAAAGAATTGACTAGAGCCGCAATTTTGGTTTTTTTGCTTTTGCTGGCGTGAGCTGGCTTTGCAACCCAAGAAGGGGACGTATACGGCTATTCTCATTTTCAAAATCATATATAAATCCCACATACGGGGCCGTTGCGGTACATTTTGGCGCAACTCTGTAAAGACGTAGCATAGTGACGATAACGCGACAATCTTTCTTGGGGCTTCACACATGAGAGGCCCATGGTCTGTCCAGGGCTCCTGTCTTGCGGGTTCGGAGCCTGTATTAGGCTCCGCTTGCTTGTTGGATTCTCTTCTAGTACATAGCGCTGCTTAAGAGCTATGTAGCATCACCAGTAGGGCTGAAGTAGCGTGTAGAAAACCACAGAGCAACGTTGACCAAGCTTAGAGAATGGGTACTCCAATCAACGGCCCTATGACAGCGGCAACCGCTTGCCCCGAACCGATGCCAAGGACCGCCACGGCGACCGCTATCGCGAGCTCGAAATTGTTGCTCGCCTCAGTGAATGACAGCGTGGCCGTCTTCGTATAGTTGATCCTGACTCGGCAGCACACATAGAAAGTGAGGAAGATTATGCTTTTTCAGCAGAATAAATACTTATTTCTAGTTCTTTCGCAACAATATCTTTAATGGCTGCACCAAATGCTTTGAAATGTTCCGCTTGCATGTGGGTCTCTAATACTTCTCTGTTTTCCCATTGCTCAAACATCATTAGAACATCCTTATCTTCAGTGCTGGCAAATAACCCATAACTGATACACCCTAATTCTGAACGGGTGGGTCCAATTAAATCCTGAGATCTTGAAATAATTTTATCCCTATCACCCGGTTTGGCTGTTATAGTGGCTTTTACTATGATCATATCCTATCCTCCTTAACTTTACTTTATGAAATTGAATCATACGATTTATAACAATTTCTCGATATTCTTATAACTTGATAATAAAGAGTCTGCTGCTGAAATCGTCAGAACACAAGTATAGAGAAGGGGTAGGGGGCCGGTGCCGGCCCCTCCTTCGTGCTTGGCGTCTTCGTGCGAGCAGACGATCTCGCCACCACACTCAGGGCACGTCCACCACACTCAGGGCACGTGAGAGTGCACTTAATGATTTCATTTTGCTCGTCATCCTCTGCCATTGTTCCACCTCTTGTTGACTACTAATTATAGCGTAGCGGAGTATAAAAGTAGTGTGGTAAATTCAGCTACCGTTGGCGGTAATCAGCAGGCACCCCCCATCTTTGTGTTACATTATACCGAGGCACTGTTGACTCGAAGTGAACCCAGATGAGAGCATTATCTAACTGAGGATGCGCCGCGAAAAAAAAGCTGAGCACGTGCCCGCAAGTGTGTCAGGTGGATTCTCAGGGACTTACAGCAGCGTTTCAATGCTTACGGCAATAGCGATTTAAGTCTAAAAAAGGAGTTTAGCATAATGAGTTTTAGAGTGAGACGATGCTTAACGCTTCTTTTCTTTATTTTTCTTATTGTAGTCAGTGCTTTAGTTAACGCACAAATAGGGATAGGCGTTTCACCAGCCCGTATTGATTTCGGCACGGTCGTACGTGGAGGTAGTGCAGAGCGAGACGTGATACTCTACAACACCGGCGGCAATTCGACGCTCGCTTATTCTATCAACTTCACCAATGTTACGAATACGAGCGGACAGCTAAGCGCGAACCCAGCAAGCGTGGCAATCGCTCCAAACTCAAACGCAACGGTGGCCGTGAGGCTTGACGTACCGAGCGACGCCAAGGACGGCAATTTTAGCTCAAGCATGCTCGTTAATACGTCGTCGGCGGTGCGCCCAGCGCTACGCGCTAACATCACTTACACAGTCCAAGGTAACGCACCTGCACAAACAGGGCAAGGCGTAGACGTGCCTCTCGTTGCTGGGGCTCTTGGAGTCTTTGCGCTCGTGGCTATTGGAGCAGTTTATGTTATCTTACTAAGGGGAAAATGAAGACTGACACTCATACCGATATTGAAACGATACGCGAGGCTATTGCTGACGATGAGATGCAGCAACATTTGAGTACAGCATGCGTAAGGTGAACCACTTAAGAGGCTTCACGAAAAAGAGCATATCGCCATTCACTTAGCACAAATCGTAATACTTTGACCTCATCTGACTGAATTCAGAAAAGCAAAAAAGAGGAAATCACTTACTTTAAAGCGAAGATTGACACAGAAAAAGAAGAATTGATTAGAGCTGCAACTTGACTTTTTTGCTTTTGCAGGCCTAAGCTTACTTTGTTATTTGCAAATGCAAGGGAGGTATAGGGCGTTTTCTATTTTCAAAATCATATAGAAATCCCACATACGGGGCCCTTGCGGTACTTTTTGCCGCAACTGCGTCAAGACGTAGCACGGTAACAATAGCGCATTACTCTTACTTGGGGGTTACAAGAACAACTCCGTTGTTTATCCTAGGCTCCTGCCTTGCTGCGGAGCCTCAATAAGATCGCTTCTTGTTGGCCTCTGCAGCCGGATAATCGCGTGCGAGTGACCGGCAAGGCTACGAAAATATCGTGTCGCAGACCCGTTGCACAAGCACAAAATGGCTTTTTGTTTGTGTAATCCTTGTGATTGTGTTCTCTCTTTTTGCGTTTTTTGGCATGTCTTGCGCTGGACTCCTGGTTTGTATTGAGAAAACTTGTCAAGCGAGTCCATATAGCTAACAAACATCCTAGAAAGCGTTTATGTCCACGATATGCGTAAAGTTCGCGTAAACAATTGCAGGTGAATGAGGAGGAGCATTGGGTAACACACATGTGCTACCCAATGTCAAAGCGCTACAATCTTTATATCTTTCAAGCGCTCTTCTATGCGATCTAAGCTAAGAGGTAACCATACTGCTC
>ODAK010004674.1_pt1 | contig 13999 bp, 9 predicted proteins | sample 1539591 | NCBI WGS metagenome assembly ODAK01 (sample SAMEA3539303, study PRJEB22396) | soil metagenome | biome: tundra; feature: field; material: soil | place: USA | collected 2010-05 | depth 0.15 m | reverse complement strand
GCAAGAAACTCATCATGTAAGAGTCCGCCCTTTCAAAGCGAGGTTCATGCCGCGATCTCATTCGGACAGCCAAATAACTCGTAACAGGGATCTTACGCCCGATTCGCTCCGGTCGGCCCCGCCGGAAGGATCCCGCGACTCGACACGTTTCGTAACACGCCCTGCCTTGACAGCGGACGATTCCCGCGAGAAGCACGAACGCCCAGTCGGCTACGATAGGCGCGCCATGGAGACGCGTTGATGGTTCTGGAGAAGCTGAGGGGCCTCCGCTCGGAGCCGTCGTTCGTCGTCCAGCTCCGCGAGCACAAGTGGACGAGCGAGGCGCAGAAGAAAGAGCTCCTCGACAAGTTCCAGGCCCTCGTGAAGCCCGACCCGGAATGGGTCGCGTGGACCGCGCTCGACCAGACGCCGGAGATCCGGGCCGCGGGCCTCGCGATCCTCAAGAGGCGCCACGACCGGACCGGCCTCGAGTCGCTCGTCCCGCTCCTCAAGACGCGCTCGGAGGCCGTGCGCCGCGCCGTGATGCGTTTCCTGAAGGACCTCGCGGGGCCGCAGCTCGGGCCGTTCCTCCAGGAGGTCGCGTCGCGCGGCGACGACTTCGCGCGCCTCGCGGCGCTCGAGCTCGCGCGCGAGCTGCCGGCCGAGGCGGCGTTCGACATCGCGCGCCGCGTTCTCACGGCGACGAATCCCACCGTGCGCGCACGCGCCCTCAAGGCCCTCAGCGAGATGAGCTTCGAGGGAAGCGCAGCCGTGGCCGCGAGTCTCGCCGTCCCGCTCCTGCAGGACGAGAACGAGGAGATCCGCTACTCGGCCCTCGCCGTTCTCGAGAAGAACCCGAACGAGAGCTATTTCCCCGACGTCCTCCAGATGGCCCGCACGGGCGGCGGGCGCGTGGCCGAAGCGTCGTTCGGCGCGCTCAAGCGCCTGCTCGCCACGGCGAAGCAGGATCACACGCCGGAGATCGTGCCGCTCCTCGCCGACGGAAACGCGCTGGTGCGCCAGGGCACGCTGCAGCTCCTCCTGCCCTTCGCGCCGGATCTCCTCGCGCGCCGGATCCTCGAGCACTTCCGCGGCGCGTACGTATGGGTCCGCGACCGCGCGGTCGAGACGGCGCGCGACGGCCTGCCGGGATTCGTGAACGCGCTTCTCGCGCTCACGAGAGACCCCGACCCGGCGTTCGCGAAGGCCGCCTCCGAGATGACGCTCGCGCTCTCGGATATCAAGGCGGTACCCGTGTGGATCAAGCTCCTGGACGACCGCGACCTCTGGGTGCGGACGCGCGCCGTCGAGACGCTCGGGCGCTCCGGGAGGGGAAACGAGGAAGTCGTCGCGCGCCTGATCGCGGCCCTGAAGGACCCCGACCTGGTCCTTGCCGCCGCCTCGGCGCTCGGGGACATCGCCGACAAGCGCGCCGCGCAGCCGCTTCTCGACGCGTTCAAAGCCGCCGGGACGCGCCCGGACATCCAGATGGAGATCCTCGATGCGCTGGGAAAGCTCGCGATCGCCGATCCCGGCGTGCAGCCGCAGGTCGTGACGATCTGCACGCGCGTCGCCCAGATGGCGCAGATCGACCAGGCGGTCCGGGCACGCGCCCGGCGCCTCGTCGGCAAACTTTCGGGCGACGAGGCACGCGACGCACTGCCCGAGCTCGAGCCGGAAGTCGAGGCCGTGACGCTGGCCGGCAACCAGCACGCGCGGCTCGTCGAGTACCTCGCGGACACCGTCCAGCGCGGGGCCTCGGACCTCCACCTCGCGACGGGGTTCGTGCCCCACCGGCGCGTGCAGGGCGTCCTCGAGCCCGTGGACGCGCCGCTTATGACCCGCGCGCGCGCCACCCAGCTCATCCGCGAGGTGCTCGACGAGGGCGACTGGAAGCGCCTCGAACGCGAGCGCCAGATCGACGTCTGCCTGAAGCTGCCCGGGCTCGGGCGCTTCCGGGCGAATTTCTTCTCCCAGCGCGGCGGCTTCGACGCCTGCTTCCGCGCCGTCCCGAAATCCATCCCGACGATCGAGGAGATCGGGCTCCCGCCGTCCCTCTCCGACGTCCTGAGACTCACGCAGGGCCTCGTCCTCGTGACCGGCCCCTCGGGCTGCGGAAAGTCCTCGACGCTCGCGGCGCTCATCGACCGCATCAACGAGACGCGCCCCTGCCACATCATCACGGTCGAGGACCCGGTCGAGTTCGTCCACGCGAACAAGGAGTCCCTCGTCAACCAGCGGCAGGTGCCGCACCACACGGCCTCGTTCGCGCGGGCGCTCCGGGCGGCGCTCCGCGAAGACCCCGACGTCATCCTCGTGGGCGAGATGCGCGACCTCGAGACGATCTCTCTCGCGATCACGGCCTCGGAGACGGGGCACCTCGTGCTCGGCACGCTCCACACGACGAACGCGCCCGCCACGATCGACCGCATCATTAGCTCGTTTCCCCCGGGGCAGCAGGGGCAGATCCGCGTCATGCTCGCGGACTCGTTCAAGGCCGTCGTCTCGCAAACGCTCCTGCCGCGTCGCGGATTCGCGGGGCGCGTGGCGGCCTTCGAGATCCTCCGGTCGACGCCCGCCGTGGCGGCGCTCATCCGCGAAGGCAAGACACATCAGCTTCCCTCGCAGCTTCAGACGGGCCAGAACTTCGGCATGATGACGATGGACCAGTCGCTCATGAAGCTCTGCGAGGAGGGCAAGGTGGACCCCGAGAGGGCCATGGAGAAGGCGCTCAAGAAGGAGCCGTTCGAGAAGCTCCTCGCCGACGAGAGGAAGGCCCTCGAATGATCACGACGCCTCCCGTCTCGATGACGGGACGAGGCGCGAACCGGATCGACACGCTGCTCCGGATCGTCGTCGACAAGAAGGCCTCGGACCTTCACCTCGCCGTGGGGTCGCCGCCGATCGTCCGCGTGGACGGGGATCTTCAGCGGCTGAAGTGGCGCACGCTGACCGAGGAGGAGTACGAAAAGCTGATCGCCCCGATCGCTCCTGAGAAGCTGCTCAAGGAATGGCGGGAGACGGGCGATGCGGACTTCGCCTACTCCATGGGAAAGATCGCGCGCTTCCGCGTGAACCTGTTCCGCCAGGAGCATGGGTCGGGCGCCGTGCTCCGCATGATCCCGCCCCGGGTTCTCTCGATCGAGGAGCTTGGGCTGCCGCCCCTCGTCGCGAACGTCGCGCGCGTTTCCCGCGGTCTCGTGCTCGTCACCGGTCCGACGGGCTCCGGCAAGTCCACGACGCTCGCGGCCCTCCTCGACTGGATCAATCGCACGCGCGCGTCGCACATCGTCACGATCGAGGATCCGGTCGAGTTCATCCACACGCCCCAAAAGTCGCTGATCTCCCACCGGGAGCTCGGCTTCGACACGCCGACGTTCGCCGGAGCGCTCAAAGCCGCGCTGCGCGAGGACCCCGACGTCGTCCTCGTCGGCGAGCTTCGCGACCTCGAGACGATGTCGATGGCGCTTCAGGCGGCCGAGACCGGGCTCCTCGTCTTCGGCACCCTGCACACGAACTCGGCCGCGAAGGCCGTGGACCGCCTCATCGACAGCTTCCCCGCCGAGGAGCAGGAGCAGGTGCGCACCGTGCTCGCGGAAGTGCTGAAGTCGGTCGTCTCGCAGGTGCTCCTGAAGAAGAAGGGCGGCGGACGCGTTCCCGCGTTCGAGGTGCTCCGTGGATCCTCCGCGCTCTCGAACAGCATCCGCGAGGGAAAGATGAACATGATCTCGACGCTGATCCAGACGGGCCGCACCGCCGGGATGGTCGGGATGGACCAGTACCTCGTGGACCTCGTCCTGGCGGCGACCGTGGACGCGGACGAGGCGTTCGAGAAGGCGCTCGACAAGGATCAGTTCAAAGGGCTCCTCGAGAAGCGGAGGACCGCGGTGGCCGCGGCCGGAAACGCGAGCTCGAACCGGGCGCCCTGAAGGGCCGCCGACCGCCCCACCGAGACCCGGCCGCCGTGGAGCACGACGATCTTGGCGACGAGAGCGAGGCCGAGCCCCGTCCCCGTCTCCTTCGTCGAGAAGAACGGGACGAAGAGCTTCTGGGCGGCCTCATCGGGCACGCCCGGGCCGTCGTCCTCGACCGCGATCCGCGCGAACCCGGAGGCCTCGCCCTCGCCGCGCAGCACGACGCGGCCCGCGCGGCCGCCCGCCGCCGCGGCCTCGCACGCGTTCTTCACGAGGTTCACGAGCGCGCGCCGCACGAGGGCCGCGTCCGCGAGCGCGGGGGCAAACGTCCCCTCCGCCTCGACGAGAACGCCGGGCGTCAGCGTGCGCTGCTCGTCCGCGATCTCGAGCGCGAGCGCGCGGAGGTCGCATGGCCCCATCTCGAGCCGCTCGGGCCGCGCGAAAAAGAGGAAGTCGCCGGTCACGCGTGCCACGTGCTCGGCCTCGGTCTGGATCGCCTCGAGCTGCCGGGCGCGGGCCGTCGGGTCCTCCGTCTTCGAGGCGAGACGCGCCCAGCCGAGGATCGTTCCCGTCGCGTTTCGGAACTCGTGCGCGATTCCCGCCGACATCTCGCCGAGCGCCGCGAGCTCGCGGCGGGACGAAAGTTCGCGCTCGAGGCGCCGCGTTGTCGTGCGGTCCTCGAGGAACAGGAGAGCTCCCAGCACCGTCTTCGCGGAATCCAGGATCGGAACGGCCGTCAGCTCGAGGAGGCGTGCGTCCGGCGCTTCTCCGAGCGTCAGCTCCCGCGAGAGCGTCGGCGTGCCGGCGCTCGCCGCCTGCGCCGCCGCGCGGAGCGCGGGCACCGCGTCGACCGCGGCCTCGGCAGGAGAACCGAGATCCCCTCCTCCGAGACCGAGGAGCTCTCGTGCCGGGACGTTCGCTTGCGTGAGGCGGCCGGCGGCATCCACGACCACGAGCCCGCCGGGATGTGACCTCACGAGCGTCTCGGCCGTCACCGCGAGGACGTCGGCGCGCCGCTGCTCGGAGCGGCGCAGCCTTTCCAGCTCGGCCGTGCGCTTCTTCAGCTCCTCGACCGTGCGTTGAAACGTCGCGATCGCTGTTTCGGCTTCGTCGCCGCCCGCGCGCGCCGCAGGCACGAGGGTGCCGACGCCGCGCGCCGTCTCCGTGAGCGCGTCGATCGGCTCGAGGAGGCGCTTCAGGAACGGAACGACGAGAAGGGCCAGAACGACGGCGGCCGCGGGCACCGCGACCGAGAGAATGCGAGCGTTCCGGCGGGCCTCGGCGATCGACGTGCCGTCCCAGACGACCCGCACGATCCGCGTCGCGCCGGGCAGCGCGACGGCGATCGCCGGGGCTCCGCCTTCGCCCACAATCACGAGCGGCTCCAAGGAGGGAACCTCGGCGGGCGGCAGGATCGCCGGTGCGAGCCCCGCGTCCGGCAGGAACGGGGCGTCGGCGACCCGTTGGCCCTGCGCGTCGTAGAGCGCGACGCTCCGCGCGTTCACGTCACGGAGGAGGCGCGCGACGGGCGCATCCGATACGAGCGCCGCGGCGGGATCGGGCGCTCCACCGAGGCGGTCCGCCAAAGCACGCGTCTCGGCCGTCATGCGCCGCAGGCTCTCTCCCACGCCCCATGCGGCGGTGTTCCTCAGGACGACAACGGCCGTTCCGGCGAGGAAGAGCAGCGTCGCGAGACCACCCACGATCACATTGCGGATCTCGCGCTCGAACGCGCGTTCCGTCACGGGAGGAGCCTCGGCACCCAGGGCACGCCCGCGGCGAGGACCTCCCAGGCGGAGCGCCCGGCGACGAAGGCTCCGATCGCGCCGCACGCGAGAAAAACGCCGAACGGCACGTCGGCTCGCGCAAGAAGAACGAGCAATCCGGCCGGCGTCGCCTCGGCGCGCGCCGCAAGGACCCGGAAGAAGTCAGCTCCATCGTCCAGCGCGAGGCGCCCGCTCGCCGAACGCACGCCGCGCCGGGCACGCGCCCGGGCCAGCCGCACGAATGCGAGAAGACGGCCCGCCGCGCGGGCGTTCGCCGTCAGGCGCGTTCCGTCGGCTGCGGCGCCCGGAATCTCGCGAAACCGGGCGGAAGCCGCCAGCACACGGCCGTCCTCGCTCACGAGGAGTCCCGCGCGCGCAGCGACCGCATGGGCCGAGGAGGACGAGACGCGCGCGCGGCGCGCCTCGATCGACCAGCGAAGCGCCCGCGCGAGCGCCGCGCCACCCGCCACGGCCGTACCCGCGAGGGAGGCGAAGAAGAGCGTGAGGAAGACGCCCGCGGGCCCGGTGAAGGCGCCGGCCATCGCGAGCATCTTCACGTCGCCTCCGCCCATGCCCTCCTGGCCGCGCAGCTTCGCGTAGGCGCGCCTCACTCCTTCGAGGAAGAGCGCTCCGAGAAGCGCCCCGAGGAGCGCCTCGAGAAGATGGCTCCTCGCGAACGACTGTGCAAACCCCTGGCCCGAAGCCGCGGCCGCGCGGTCGCGGAGCGCCGCGAGGACGAGGCCGAGCACGAGGGTCCCGAATGTCACTTCATCGGGCAGCGTGCGCGCCTCGAGGTCCGTCGCCGCGAGAATCACGCAGCCCGCCCCGAGAAGGGCTGCTGAAGCCGCGACGAGCGTCGGCCCGTAGAGAAGACCCGCCGCGAGGAACAGAAGCGCGACGAGCATTTCGACGAGCGGATAGCGGACACCGATGGGGGCGTGGCACCGGCGGCAACGGCCGCCGAGAACGAGCCAGGACACGAGCGGCACATTGTCGTAGAACGCGATCGGCGCTTCGCAAACCGGGCAGCGCGATCCCGGGTGAACGACCGAGGCTCCGCGAGGCAGGCGGTGAATGCACACGTTGGCGAAGGAGCCCACGACCGCGCCCGTCGCGAAGAACATTCCGAGAAGGACGCCGTCGGCCGCGTTCACGGCCGACGCTGCCCCGAGAGAATGAGACCGGCGAGAACAACGAGCGATGCCACGGAAAGCGCTGCGCCCGCGCGAAACGCGACCGGGCGATAGACGAGGTCGAGTCGGTGGACGCCCGCCGGAAGGAGAACCGCTGAGAGAGCGAGGTCCGCGCGCCGGAGCGCGGCCGGAGCTCCGTCCAGGCGCGCTTCCCAACCGCGGTCGTACGAACGCGTCAAGACGAGAAAGCCCGCCTCCGAGCACTCCGCGTCCACCGTCAGGGCTTCGGGCGCGTCCACGGCGACGCGCGCGACCGAAAAGCTCTTTCCCGCGCGCGGCTCCGGAAGGGGCCCCGCGGGTGGAGGGAGGAGGACGACCGACTCCGGGTCGAAGTCCGGCGCGGCGATCGCGCGAAACGCCGCCTCGTCGTCCGCCTCCCGGGAGGACCGGGCGAAAAAGACGCGCCCCTCCGCCCGTGAGAGGGCGTAAAGGAGGACGCCCGCGTCGCGCCGCTCGAGCCGGGCCCCGGAGATCGTCGTCGGAAACGGCGACACGATGTGCCGGACGTCGACGAGAGAGAGGATCGTCTCCGCATTTCCTCCCGAGAGAGCCGCGCCGAGGAGGCGCGTGCGCCGCGGATTCCCGATCGGCGACGGCGAGGCCGCCGAGGAGATGCCGAGGGATAGGTTCGTGTAGCCCGAGAGGGCCGCGCGGGCCCGCGCGGCCGAGGCGCCGCCCCACTCCGCGCCGGTCTCGCGCGCGAGCGCCGCGAGAAGCGCTCCGTCCGAGACCACGGGAAAGACCCGGCCCGGCGCACCGGCCAGGTCCGCCACGAAGGAAGGCGGACCCGCGGGCGGCGCCGCCGCGAAGACGCCCGCAGATGCGAGAGGGAGAGGAAGCGCCACCAGGACAACGAGGAGGGCGCCCGCGAGGCGCGGACCGGGCCAGCCGGCCGCGCGAGCGGACGCGAGAAGCGCACCCCCAGCTCCCGCCGCCGCGAGCGCCGCCCATACCGGAAGACCCGTCACGCGTCCGGCCGCCGCTCCCGCGCCGAGAAGTGCCACGGTTCCCGCGCCGAGGAGGAAGGCGGGCGCGAGCCGCACGGCGGCAGGCGGCGAAGCCGCCGCGCCGTCTTCGGGTTCACGGCCCTTCGGCCAGCCGAGAAGACGCCCGTGCAGCCAGCCGTCGAGGCCGGCGCCCGCGAGACCCGCGAGAGCGAACTGCGTGAAGACGAACCAGCGCGCGGGGAACCGCACACCCCGCGCGAGACCCGCGTCCCACAGGAGGGGGAGCAGCCCGCCGCGCGTCCCAAGCGCGAGGAGAAGGCCCGTGAGCGCGACGAGTGCGAGCGCGACGAGCAGCCGGGGCCGCGCCGCGAGGCCCGCACCCGCCCCCGCCGCGAGCGCCAGGACGAGCGGCGAGAGCGCCAGCGTCGCGAGATATCCGCCACGGCCCTCGGACGGACGGCGAGTCAGCGCGTCGGCTGGAGGAAGAACGAGGTCGAGAAGGTCCGAAGCTCCGACAGGCCGCGCGAGCGCCTCCGCTCTCGGCACGCCCCCGAACCGGCCGGAGGACGCCGCGTATTCGAAAAACGGAAGCGCCGCGACCGCTGCGAGGGTTGCACCGAGAAGGAGCCCGGACGCAAGCCGGAGAACCGCACGACGAGCCGGAGCCTGGCCCGCAGGCTCGTCGCCGCGCGTCGCGAGCGCGACAAGGGCTGCGCCGACCGCGCCTGCCACGGCGAGGGAGGGCTCGCCGCCGAGAAACGAGAGCGCGGATGCAACGGCAAGCCCCGCCGGGGAGCCGCCTCGCGCTGCGTGCCACGCCGCGAGGAAGAGCCACGGGAGGAAGGCCGCCGTCTCGAAGTTGTTGTAGACGAGCGCGAGGGAAAGGAACGCGCCCCCTCCCGCAAACACGGCCGCACCGAGAAGCGCGCCGGCGCGCGACGTGCCGAGTGCGAAAAGCCAGGCCGCCGTTCCGGAAGACGCGATCACGATGTGGATGGCGATACCCAGGAGCGGTCCCCAGGCCCCCGGCAGCAGAAACGGCAGGTCCCCCGGGTAGAAAACGCCCGTCTGGAGCTGGGCGAGCCACGGCTCACCACACCCCGAGAGCGGATTCCAGAGCGGCGCGCCCGACGGCCAGCGCGCTGCCGTGTAGGCCTTCATCGGCCAGAAGAAGTCGGCGAGATCGCCCCGAGCCGGCACTCCCCCGGAGAGGGCACAAGGGAAGAGAAGGAGAGCCGCGAACGCGAGCCCCAGGGCACCGCCCAGCAGCGCCGTCCGTCCCGTCGTCCCACGACCTTGCACTACCGCGATTCTAGGCCCGGAAAAAGAAAGCCCCCGTGAGGGGGCTCTCGGATCCGGACTCAATGGGAGGACGCTTAGTTCTGTGCGCCCGCCGGATACTGAAGGAACTGGCCGTCCGCGAAGATGATGTCGTCGTTGAAGTTCGTCGTCTCGTGGTTGGCGGCTATGCCCTGGGAAATACCGTCTTTGCCAACGGATGCGATCGCGTAGTTCTGTTTGGCGGTGTCGGTTCCGTAAAGGAAGTACGACTGCCAGCCGTCCACCAACGGCAGGACGCGAATGTACGTTGGAGAGACTCTGCCGCTGAATGAGCTCGGCGTGGTGGCATCGCCGAAAGTTCCCGTCGGCATGGTGAGACCCGAGGGAAACACCATGGGGGACGCCGCTGCCGCCGGGTAGTGGTTGTAGTCGACGGCGTACGCTTCAGCGGCCGTGCCCGCGGACCGCATGTCGGCCATCGTCCTCTTCTGCTTCGCCCGCTGGATGGCGTTGAGCAGGTTCGGAATGGCGATCGCGACGATGATGCCGATGATCGCGACGACGATCAGAAGCTCGATGAGGGTGAAGCCCTTGTTATTCCTCTTTTTCATGAGATGAACCTCCTAATTGAGAAGGATGTCTTCAAGACTCGTGCCGTGGTGCTCCACGCCCGGAATCTGGTCCATTCGAGCAGGAATCAGACTGAAACATCGGCGGTGTGACGAAATTTTGTCGGAGGAGGCGCGAAGGCCTGGCCACCGTTTGTCGGGCTGGCATCCCGCCGGTCACTTCTGGGCCCCTTCCGGAAACTGCACGAAGGTACTGTCGACGAGGATGATGTCGGCGTTGAAATCCGTCGTGGGGCCATAGGCAGGAGACGTCTCCGCGATTCCGTCAGCTCCCGTCGAGCGCAGCGCGAAGTCGTTCTTCGACGCGCTGGTCCCGTAGTTGAAGTATGAGTTCCAGCCGTCCACGAGCGGCAACACCCTGAGATACGTCGGGCTGATCGAGCTGGAGGCCTCCCCGAGCGTGCCGGTCGGCAGCGAAAGGCCCGAAGGCATCGTGAAACCGGCCGCCGCCGGATAGTGGTTCCAATCCGTCGCATAGGCCTCGATCGCGGTCGCCAGGGTCTTCATGTCCCCCATCGAGCGCTTCTGCTTGGCACGTTGGATGGCGTTGATCATGTTCACGATCGCGATCGCAGCGATGACTCCGATGATCGCCACGACGATCAGAAGCTCGATGAGCGTGAACCCCCGGCGTCTCGTCATACTGCCTCTTGATTCCCCGAAACCCCAATTTAGCACTCAAGAAACGTGCCTCCGAATCCGATCGGGCACCTCCGCCTTTAGAATGGGTCCAACGTGATTCCTCGCCCGCCGTTCGCATCGGCGCTTTCCCTCGAGCAGGAGCTCGCCGAGTTCGAAGCTCTGAAGCCGCGCCTGAGCGAGGTCTGGGATTCGATCTCGGGACGGGACGACCTGCCGCACACCTCGGTCGTCGTCCCGTCGCTCACCCTCGACCAGGCGGAGATGAAGAAGCTCGAGGGAGCGAGCTTTTACGAGGAGAGGCTCCTCTTTCTGCTCATCCGGCTTCGTAACCCGCGGGCACGCGTCGTCTTCGTGACGTCGCAGCCCGTGCATCCCCTCGTGCTCGAGTACTACTTCCAGCTCCTCGTCGGCATTCCCGCGAGCCACGCGCGGAGCCGGCTGACGCTGTTGTGCGCGCACGACTCGTCGCCCCGTTCCCTCACGGAGAAGATTCTCGAGCGTCCCCGGCTCATCGAACGTATCCGCCACGGCATCGTCGATCGTTCGCGGGCGTATCTCACCGTGTTCAACTCCACGCCCCTCGAACGCAAGCTCGCGGTTCTTCTCGGAATTCCTCTCAACGGCGTCGACCCCGCGCTCAACACGCACGGGACGAAATCCGGGAGCCGGAAGATCTTCCGCGAGGCCGGCATCGCCCTCCCCGACGGCTTCGAGGACCTGCGCGACGACCGCGACATCGAGGGCGCGCTCGTCGAGCTGAAGCGCCGGAAGCCGGGCCTCAGGCACGCCGTCGTGAAGCTGAACGACAGCTTCTCCGGCGAGGGCAACGCGGTCTTTCGATACCCCGGCACCTCGGGTGATCTCGCCGAAGCGGTCCACGCGATGCTGCCGAGCGTGGAATTCTCGGTGCCCTGGGAGACGTGGGACGACTACCACGCGAAGTTCCGCCGGATGGGCGGGATCGCCGAGGAATTCCTCGAGGCCTCGCGCAAGATGTCCCCGAGCGTTCAGCTCAGGGTCGACCCTCATGGCACCGTCGTGCCGATCTCCACCCACGACCAGATCCTCGGCGGGCCGGGCGGCCAGGTGTTCCTCGGTTGCCTGTTTCCGGCCGCCGACGAGTACCGCATGCTCATTCACGAGGCCGCCATGCGGATCGGCACCGTCCTCGCCGCGAAGGGCGTCATGAGCCGCTTCGCCGTCGACTTTCTCGTGACGCGGGACGACGCGTCGGCTTCCTGGGAGGCGTCGGCTCTCGAGATCAACCTCCGCATGGGAGGCACGACGCATCCTTACCTCGCGCTGCAGTTCCTGACGGGCGGACAGCTCGATCCTTCAACCGGGCTCTTCCACTCGCCACGGGGCTCGCCCAAGTTCTATCGTGCGACGGACAACCTCCAGTCCGAGACGCTTCGGGGGCTCCTGCCCGAGGACCTCATCGAGATCGTCACGATCAACTCCCTTCACTACAGCCACAATTCCGAGTCGGGCGTGCTGTTTCACCTCATCGGCGCGCTCTCGGAGTACGGAAAGCTCGGGATGACGGCGATCGGGAACACGCGCGAGGAGGTCGAGGCGATCTACGGCAAGACTCTGCGGATCCTCGGACACGAGGCCGCCATGGGGCGGTGAGGATGGCCCGCTCCACGCGACAAGCCGGCGTGCTCCTGCACCCGACGTCGTTGCCCTCGCGCTTCGGCGTCGGAGATCTGGGACCCGCCACTGACGCGTTTCTCGACTGGGCCTCGAACGCGGGCCTGCAGCTCTGGCAGATCCTGCCGCTCGGCCCCACGGGCCCGCATCACTCCCCCTACGACGGGCTCTCGGCCTTCGCCGGCGATCCGCTTCTCGTCTCGCCGGAGTGGCTCGTCGAGGAAGGTCTTCTTCCCGCCGGCGCCCTCGACGGCGCCCCGGAGTTTCCCGAGGGGCGCGTGGACTGGGAGCGGGTCGTGCCGTTCCGCCGCCGCCTTCTCGAGGACTCGTACCGACACGCGCGCTCTCTCGGCGAGCCCATCACCGGGGAGATCGCCCGATTCGCGGAAGCCTCGGGGAACGCCACGTGGCTTTCCGACTGGGCCCTCTTCGTCGCCCTCAGGGAAAAGCACGAGGGACGACCCTGGATGGAATGGGACCCGCAACTGGCGGGCCGCGAGGAGCGCGCCCTCGCCGCCGCGCGAACCGAGCTCGCGGACTCGATCGCGTTTCACACATACGCGCAGTTTCTTTTTTTCCGGCAGTGGCAGCGCGTGAAGCGGACCGCAAACGCACGCGGCATCTCGGTGCTCGGGGACGTGCCCATTTACGTCGCGGGCGACAGCGCTGACGTCTGGGCCCACCGCCGGCTGTTCGCGCTCGATGCTGACGGGCGGCCCACAGCGATGGCGGGCGTTCCTCCCGACGACTTCAGCGCGGACGGACAGCTCTGGGGCCACCCGCTTTACCGTTGGGATGTCCTCGCCGCGGAAGGCTACGACTGGTGGATCGAGCGGATCCGCCTGAACCTCCGGCTCGCGGACGCCGTGCGCCTCGACCATTTCCGCGGCTTCTCGGCCTACTGGGAGGTGCCTGCGGGCGCGGCCACCGCGCGCGATGGGCGATGGGTGAACGGGCCGGGCGTCATGCTCTTCATGGCGATCCAGCACGCGCTCGGAGACGTCGCGCTCGTGGCCGAAGACCTCGGCGTCCTCACGGACGATGTCCGCCACCTCCTCGAGGTCCTCCGCCTTCCGGGCATGAAGGTGCTGCAGTTCGCGTTCGGCGAGACCGATAGCGAGCACCTGCCGCATCACCATGTCCCCAACGGCGTCGTCTACACGGGCACGCACGACAACGACACCACCCGCGGCTGGTTCGCGGCCCTCGACGACGGCGCCAGGGCCCGCTTTTGCGACTACCTCGGCACGGCCGGCGAAGACGCCGCATGGGACCTCATTCGCGCCGCGTTCGCGTCGGTCGCCGAGCGAGCGATCGTGCCGATGCAGGACGTCCTCGGCCTCGGAACCGAGGGCCGCATGAACGTGCCCGGACGGGCAGGCCAGAACTGGGACTGGCGCGCCGCGAAGGATGCGTTCTCGCCCGAGCGCGCCGCGCGCCTCCGGCGCCTCGCGACGCTGACGGGACGCGCGGGCGCACCCCGATAGCCCCTGACCTCTCACTCATGACGTCTCGCATTCAAGGGTGTGAAAATCTCACGTTCGAGGATGAGAACGCACGAAGACCGCACTCCGTGAAATCATCTAGAGCCAGCCTCGCCGGGAGGACGCGTGGTTCGAACGGTTCGAGAAGACCCCGGAGGCGGGGCCCGCACGAGCGGGACCTATCCCGCCGGGGACGAGGAGAACGTCGTCCTCCGCGACGGCACGGCGATATGCCTGCGCCCGATCCGGCCCGACGATGGTCCCGGGCTTCTCGCGCTCTACGATCGCCTGTCGCCCGAGAGCCTGTATTTCCGCTTCTTCGCCGTGCCCGGCAAGGACGCGGGGAAGGCCGAATACCTCACGAACGTGGACTACGACAAGCGCTACGCCGTCGTCGCGGAGGTGGCCGGAGCCATCGTGGGAGTCGCGCGGTGGGAATGCCTCGCCGATCGCCCAGGGCACGCGGAAGTCGCGTTCACGGTGGCCGACGACTTGCAGGGCCGCGGCCTCG
>ODAK010004673.1_pt1 | contig 14003 bp, 13 predicted proteins | sample 1539591 | NCBI WGS metagenome assembly ODAK01 (sample SAMEA3539303, study PRJEB22396) | soil metagenome | biome: tundra; feature: field; material: soil | place: USA | collected 2010-05 | depth 0.15 m | reverse complement strand
GCCCGCCGCCGTGCACGACGACCGGGCTCATGCCGACGTACTTGAGCAGCACGACATCGCGCGCGAACTCCTCGCGCAGCAACGGGTCGTCCATCGCCGCGCCGCCGTATTTGATCACGACCGTCGAGCCGTGGAAGTCGCGGATATAGGGGAGCGCCTCGAGGAGGGTGGCGACGTCGCGCATCAGTGGTCGGCTCGCTCGAAGGGAAGCATCAGTGGGTCTTCTCGGAACGTTGTGCCTGTTTCTGGACAGCCATTAGGTCGTGTACTCCGCGTTGATCTTCACGTAGTCGTAGCTGAGATCGGAGAAGAACAGCTCGGTCTCGGCGCCCTCCCCCGGGAGGTCGATCTCGTAGAGGACCTCGTTGCCGCTGACGGCGCGTGCGAGCGCGTCTGCGTCGAACGCGACGCCAGCGCCGGCGCGGCAGACCGTGATGCCCTCGATCGCGATCTCGAACGCCAGCGGAGCGCTGCCCGGCAGCGCCGCGCCGATCGCCTGGGCGATGCGCCCCCAGTTGGCATCGCCGCCGAACAGCGCGGCCTTGACGAGCGGCGAGTTCGCGACGGCGCGCGCGACGCGCGACACCGACGCCTCGCCGCCGCCGCGGACATGAACGCGCCCGACCCGCCGCGCGCCCTCGCCGTCGGCGACGATCCGCAGCGCCAGCTGGCGAAGCAGTGCGTCGAGGGCCTCGCCGAAACGCAGCTCATCGTCGGTCTCGGGCTCGACGCGCACACCGCTCGCGCCGCTGGCCATCAGGATCACGGTGTCGTTGGTCGAGAGTTGGCCGTCGACGCTGATCCGATCGAAGGAGCGCTTGACGCTCACGCCGAGCAGCAGGTCGGCGGTCTGCGCGCCCAGGTCCGCGTCGGTCTGCACGAAGCACAGCATCGTCGCGAACCGCGGCGAGATCATCCCGGCGCCCTTGCATTGCGCCGCGAGCCTGACGGTGCCCGACGGCAGCGTGACCTCGAGTGAGACGTGCTTGTCCAGCACATCCGTCGTGCGGATCGCGTACGCGAAGCCCTCCGCGCCCTCCGGGCTGAGCGCGGCAGCCAGGCGCGGAACCGCCGCGGCGATCCGCTCGCCCGGGAGCGGTACGCCGATCACGCCGGTCGAGGCCACGGCGACCTCGCGCGGATGCAGGCCGAGCGCCGCGGCGGCAGCCTCCTGCATGCGCACGGCCTGCTCGATGCCGCCCTCCCCCGTCGCGGCGTTCGCGTTGCCGGAGTTCGCCACCACCGCGCGCAACCCATGCAGGTCGCAACGCTCGCGTGTCACCACCACCGGAGCGGCCAGCACGCCGGAATCGCAGAAGCGCGCAGCGCTGACCGTCCCGGGCACGTCGGAGACAACCAGACCAAGGTCCACGTCCTGCGAGTCCACGCTCTTGACCCCCGCCGGGATGCCGCCCAGGCGAAAGCCGGCCGGCATTGCGGCGCAGTCGAGCACGAACGCCGGGCGCTCCACCCACCGCGAAGCGAAGAAGTCGCTCATCGCAGCCCCGTCCCCTCTTCGAGGTCGAACATCAGGTTGAGGTTCGCGATCGCCTGCGATGCGGTGCCCTTCCAGAGGTTGTCGATCGCAGCGAAGACGAACAGCTTGCCGGTGCGCTCGTCGGCGTGGACGCTGATCGCGCAGAAGTTCGTCTCGCGGACGTCGCGCACGCCGGGCGGCCGGGCGACGAGCTCGATGAACGGCTCCTCGTCGTAGCGGCGCGCGTAGAGCTCCTCGAGGGAGTCCTGGGAAAGCGGTCGCGTCGGCGTCACGTAACAGGACAGCAGCTCGCCCTGGTCGAGCGGCACCAGGTGCGCCGTGAAGGCGATCGGCACCGGGGCGCCGAGCGCCGCGAGCTCCTGGTCGATCTCCGGCATGTGGCGGTGGCCGCCGACGCCGTAGGGCCGCACGTTCTCGGCGACCGAGACGAAGTGGGTCGTCTCGGTCGGGCGCTTGCCGGCACCGGAGACGCCGGTCTTGGCGTCGATCACGACGTCGGCGATCAGCCCGGCCGCGGCCAGCGGCGCGAGCGCGAGGATCGCAGCGGTCGGGAAGCACCCGGGGCAGGCGACCAGCGTGGCGCCGGCGATCTGCGCGCGGTAGCACTCGGTCAGCCCATACACGGCGCGCTCGATCAGCTCGGGGTGAGGATGCGGGACGTACCAGCGCTCGTAGGCCTCCAGGTCGCGCAGGCGAAAGTCCGCCGAGAGATCGAGGACGCGTACCTCCCGCTCCAGCAGCGCCGCGACCACCGGCGCCGCCGTCCCGTGGGGGTAGGCGACGATCGCCGCGTCGGCCTCGGCCAACCGGTCGATGTCGAACGGCTCGAGCACCAGCGGTACGCGGTGGTGCGGGTAGATCTCGTTCAGCGCCCGGCCGACATCCTCGCGCGCGGTGATCGCGATGAGCTCGAACTCGGGGTGGCGCCAGAGCAGCCGAGCCGCGATCGCCCCGGCGTAGCCGGACGCGCCGACGACCACGACCCCCCGTTTCGCAGGCCCGGAGCTAGCCACGCAGCTCACCGCCCAGGCGCGCCGCGAGGGCCGCGGCGATCGCCTGCCGCGCCTGCGCGACGTCCTCGTCGCTGAGCGTGCGATCGGCCGCGCGGAACTCGAGATGCAGCGCGAGCGATACGCGCCCCTCCCCGACCTGCGCGCCGCGGTAGACGTCGAAGACCTCGACGCGCGCGAGCTGCGCGCCGCCGGCTTCGCGAACGACGCCGATCACCTCGGCCGCGCTGACGCCCTCGGCGACGACCACGGCGAGATCCTCGCGCAGCGGCGGATACTCGGCGAACGGGACGTAGGTGATGACCTCGGGCGCGAGACTCGCGACGAGCCCGAGGTTGAGCGCCCATGTCGCGACGCGCTCGAGGTCCCAGCTGGCCGCCACCAGCGGGTGCAGCTCGCCGATGAAGCCCACCCGCGTGTCACCCGAGAGCACCGAGGCGGAGCGCCCCGGGTGCAGGAACGGCATCGGCGCGGCGACCACGCTCCACTCGACGCCGAGCGCGCCGAGCACGGCGCCGAGCAGGCCCTTGGCGGCGAAGAAGTCCGCGCTGACCGCGGGCTCGCCGCGCCAGCTTCGCGGCATCAGCTCTCCGGCGATCAGCACGGCCAGGCCGTGGTGCTCGAGGGCGAGCGGGCCGGCCTCCGCGGCCCGGTAGACGGTCCCCGACTCGAACAGCGCCAGATCGCCGGCGCCGCGCGCCGCGTTGTGCTCCGCGGCGTCGAGCAGCGAGCCGAGCAACGTGGGGCGCATGATCGACCACGACTCAGACAGCGGGTTCTCGAGCGTGACGACCTGGCGCATCGGATCGCCGGCGGGAAGGCGCAGGCGATCCAGCAGCGCCGGGTCGGCGAAGCTCCAGCCGGCGATCTCCGACACGCCGCGCCCGGCCAGCGCGTCCTCGGCGAGCCGGCGCACGCGCTGGGCGTGGCTCAACCGCCCGGACACGCCCCGGCGCGGCGGGAGCGTTGCGGGCAGCCGGTCGAGCCCGTCGATCCGCGCGACCTCCTCGATCAGGTCGACCTCGCGCGTGACGTCGCCGCGGCGGAAGTGCGGGACGGTGACGGAAAGAGGCTCCAGCGCCGTCGGCGGCAGCGGATCCACCCCGAAATCCAGCGACAGCAGGATCTCGCGGCAGCGCGCCGGCGCGATCTCGCTGCCCAGCAGCTCGGCGACGCGCGCGGGCCGCAGCGCAAGCGCCGGCGGCGGCTCGCCGGGGCCGCCGACATCGACGGTTCCGGGCAGCACGCGCGCGCCGCAGAGCTCGATGATCAGCGCGGTCGCGATCGCCTGCGCCTCGAGCGTCGAGCCGGCGGAGAGGCCCTTCTCGAAGCGCGCCGAGGCTTCGCTGCGCAGTCCGAGGCGAACGGCGCTGCGCTGGATGTTGGCGCCGTTCCAGCTCGCCGCCTCGAGCAGCACCCGCGTGGTGCCCTCGTGGACCTCCGAGCGCGCGCCACCCATGATCCCGGCGATCGAGGTCGGCCCGTCGGCGTCGCAGATCACGACCATCTCGCCGTCGAGCGTGTGCACGGCGCCGTCGAGTGTCGCCGCGGTCTCGCCGGCGAGCGCGCGCCGCACCGTCAGGCGTGCGCCGGCGACCCGGTCGAGGTCGAAGGCATGCAGCGGTTGACCGCTCAGCAGCATCGCGTAGTTGGTGATGTCGACGACGTTCGAGATTGGCCGCATCCCGGCGGCGAGCAGGCGCGCGGCCAGCCACAGCGGCGAGGGGCCGACCGTCACGCCCTCGAACACGCGCGCGGTGAAGCGCGGACAGAGCTCCGGGGACTCGACGACGATCTCGATCCCGGGCGGGACGCCGTCGAGCGAGCCGGCGTCCGCGCTCCACGGAGCCGGCGCGAGCGCCGCGCCGGTCGCGGCGTGCAGCTCGCGCGCGACGCCGTAGATCCCGAGGCAGTCCGGGCGGTTGGGGGTGATCTCGAGCTCGAGGACATCGGTGCCGAGCGGCAGCACCTGGGCGAGCGGCGTGCCCGGCTGCGGGCCGTCGTCGAGGACCAGGATGCCCGCGTGGTCCCCGCCCAGCGCGATCTCGTCGGTCGCGAGGATCATCCCCTCGCTGACCACGCCGCGCAGCTTCGCGGCGCCGAGCGTACGCCCGTCGGGCAGCTGGGCGCCGGGACGGGCGACGGCGACGGTCTGCCCGGCCGCGACGTTCGGCGCACCGCAGACGATCGTCGCCGGCTCTGGCTCGCCGAGCTCGACGCGACAGACGCGCAGGCGGTCGGCGTTGGGGTGCGCCACGGCCTCGAGCACGCGCCCGACGACGTAATGGTCGGGCGCCGGCGGCCCGTGGCGGAACCATCGCGCCGTCTTGGTGCCGGTCAGCGTGAGCCGCGCCGCGAGCTCATCCGTGGACAGCTCGGGATCGCAATACTCGCGCAGCCATTCGAGGGGGACGAGCATCAGTGGTTCCCGCCTGAGGTTCGGGCGTGGATCCGGCGAGCGAAAACCGAGCACGGCAAGGACGCAGGAAGGCCCGGCACCGACGGCGAAGCCGTTGGTGGGCAGAGCCATTGCCCCGACCGAGGACGCCGCCGGGCGATACCCCTCGGGGCACAGGCGGTTTGCAGCCGTCGGGACGCGCCCGAATCTCCGGTGGGGACCACTAACGACTTCCGAACTGTTCGAGGAGGCGGATGTCGTTGTCGAAGTACAGGCGCAGGTCGGGGATGCCGTGGCGCAGCATCGCGATCCGCTCGATGCCCATCCCGAAGGCGAAGCCGGTGATCTGTTCCGGGTCGTAGCCGTGCTCGCGGACGTACTCGAAGACGTTCGGGTCGACCATCCCGGCGCCGAGGATCTCGAGCCAGCCGGACCCCTTGCACAGCGCGCAGCGCGAGCCGTCGGGCAGGTAGCCCTGCGCGCAGTTGAAGCACGACACGTCGACCTCGACGCTCGGCTCGGTGAACGGGAAGAAGTCGGGTCGCAGCTGCACCTCGCGCTGCTCGCCGAAGATCGCGCGGGCGAACGCGAGCAGCGTGCCCTTGAGGTCGGCGAGCGTGATCCCCTGATCGACGGCGAGACCCTCGACCTGGTGGAACTGCGGCGTGTGGGTCGCGTCGTTGTCCGGGCGGAACACGCGCCCCGGGACGATCACGTACAGCGGCGGGGGCGCGGCCATCATCGAGCGCACCTGGACCGGCGAGGTGTGGGTGCGCAGGACGACCTCGTCGCTCACGTAGAAGCTGTCGCTGCGCGACCGCGACGGGTGGGTGACGTCGGTGTTGAGCGCGTCGAAGTTGTAGGCCGTCAGCTCGATCTCGGGTCCCTCGGCGATGCGGAAGCCGAGTCCGACGAAGACGTCCTCGATGTCGCGTCGCGTCTGCGTGATCAGGTGCAGGTGGCCGCGCGCGAACGCCGGCGCGCCCGGCAGGGTGATGTCGACGTGGTCGTCGGCGAGCCGCGCGTCAAGCTCGCCCGCCGCCAGCTCCGCCTCACGCGCCTCGATCAGCGCCGTGAGCGTCTGACGGGCCGCGTTGGCCGCTCCGCCGACGGCCGCGCGCTCGGAGGCCGGCAGCTCCGCCACGCCGCGCAGCAGTTGCGGCAACTCCGCCCTGCGCCCGAGGTAGGCGATCCGCAACCGCTCGAGCGCGGCGGTGTCCGCCGCCGCGGCGATCGCCGCCTCCCCCTCAGCGCGCAGCGCCGCGATCCGCTCAAGAGCGCTCATTCGCGGCCATCCTAGTCGCCTCATACAACGCAACCGTCGCGGCCATCGCCACGTTCAGCGAGTCACCCGCAACCTGTGGAATCGAGCGCACCTCGTCGCACTGCGCACGCACCTCGTCGGGCAGCCCGCCGCGCTCCCCGCCGACCAGCAGCGTCAGCTCGCCCTCGAGCGGGCCGCGCAGCGGGAGCGGCGCGTCGGCGGCAAGACCGACGACCCGTCCCGGCAGCTCCGAACAGCTCGCGAAGCGAGCCAGCGCGACGGCGAAGATCGCCCCCATCGACGCGCGGACCGCCTTGCGCCCGTAGGGGTCCGCGGAGCCGGGTCCAAACGCCACGCAGGAGGCGCCGAACGCATGCGCCGCGCGGATCACCGTGCCCACGTTGCCGGGATCGCCGACGCCCCACAGCGCGACCGTGAGCGGCCCCACCGGTGCGCTCCAGCGCTGTTCGTAGACACCGATCACGCGCGAGGAGGACCCGAGCGCGGAGACGTCCGCCAGCAGCGCCGGCGCGACCTCCAGCCAGCCCGCGTCATGCGCGGCCTCGTGGCCTTGCGCGCAGAGCACGTAGAGCGGGGTGATCCGGGCGGCGTGAGCCGCCTCATAGAAATCCTCGCCCTCGGCCACGAACCGGCCCGTCCGGGAGCGCGCCGCAACGCGGGCGAGCTTGCGGATCTCGGTGAGGTGTCGGTTGGTGGCGGAGGTGATGGTCATGGCACAAAAAAAGGCGCCGTCCTTGAGGAGCGGCGCCCGGGAGGTCATTGCGTTCGGCGGTCAGGCAGCCGAGGCCTCGCGGGCGGCGTCGGCGAATCGGCGGAAGGTCTCGGGGTCGCGCACGGCGATGTCGGCCAGCACCTTGCGGTCGAGCGTGATGCCGGCCAGCGTGAGGCCGTGGATCAACTGGGAGTAGCTCATGCCGCACTCGCGCGCGGCCGCGTTGATGCGGGTGATCCACAGCCGGCGGAAGTCGCGCTTGCGGTTGCGCCGATCGCGGTACGCGTAGGCGTCCGCCTTCATCAGCGCTTCCTTCGCGCGCTTGTAGTTCGAGTTCGCCTCGCCGCGGAACCCCTTGGTCAGCTCGAGCGTCGCACGACGCTTCTTCTTGGCGTGCAGCGAGCGCTTGACGCGGGTCACGAGCCCAGCCCCAGCAGTTTCTTGACCCGCGGCGCGTCGTGGTCGGAGATGCTCGCGTCCCGGCCGAGCCGCCGCTTGCGCTTGGCCGACTTCTTCTCGAGGATGTGGCTCGTGAAGGCGTGCCGGCCTTTGACCTTGCCGCCGGCGGTCGTCTTGAAGCGCTTCTTGGCGCCTGAGTGCGTCTTCATCTTCGGCATCGCGAGCGACGCAGTATGGCAGACCGCTGTGGCGCTCCGGCTACTCGGCCACGTCGGCCGGCGACGGCGTCTGTGGCTCGTCGCCGTTGGTCGCCGGCTCGGCGAGCGGGGACTCGACTGCGGCCGCCGGCACCGGTTCGGCGCCGTTGGCGCCCCCTGCCACGACCTCCGGCGCGACCGCGCCGTTGACGTGCTTGTCGAACTGCCCGGCGAGCACCGCCTTGGACGGACCCAGCATCATCGTCATGTTGCGTCCGTCCTGTAGTGGGCGCTGCTCGACGATTCCGAACTCGGCCAGCTCCTCGGCCAGGCGGTCGAGGATCGCGACGCCGCGCTCAGGGTGGGTCACCTCGCGGCCGCGGAACATGATCGTCACCTTGACCTTGTCCTTGTGGCGCAGGAAGCGCTCGACGTGGCCCTTCTTGGTGTCGTAGTCGTGCTGCGCGATCTTCGGGCGGAACTTGATCTCGCGGATCGTGATCTGCTGCTGATGCTTGCGCGCCTGCTTCTGCTTCTGCGCCTGTTCGTACTTGTACTTCGAGTAGTCGAGCACGCGGCAGACCGGCGGCTTGGCCTCCGGGGCGACCTCGACGAGATCGAGGTCGCGTTCGGCCGCATAGCGCAGCGCGTCGTCGATCTTCAACAGCCCGATCTGCTCCCCGTCCTCACCGATCAGGCGAACCTCTGGAACCCGGATGCGTTCGTTGATCCTGGTCGGATCGCGCTCTGGCGGGCGCCGGTCGAATCTACGCGGGACCGGCACTAATGATCACGTGCGCGCGTCAAGCGGGGTGCGTGCGCGGCATGGTGGATGGTGCGATAGCCAAGAGTGGCGAGTATAGCGGGGCGTGGAGCCCGTGGCGAACGTTTGTTGACGGGCTGATATCAGCCTGAGCGCTCGTCGGTCTCGCGGCGCAGGCGCGCGACGAACTCCGCAAGCTCAACGACCCCGGCGTCGCCACCGGCGCGCTCGCGCACCGAGACGGTGCCGGCGGCCGCCTCGCGCTCCCCGACGACCAGCATGTAGGGGATCTTGCGCAGCTGGGCGTCGCGGATCTTGCGCGCCACCGACTCCGAGCGCGCGTCGAGCTCGGCGCGCAGCCCGGCGCCGCCGAGCGCCGCCCGCACGGCCTGCCCGGCCTCGTTCTGGCGGTCGGTGATCGGCAGCACGATCGCCTGCACCGGCGCGAGCCAGGCCGGCAGGGCGCCGTCGAGATGCTCCAGCAGGATCCCGATGAAGCGCTCGAACGACCCGAACAGGGCGCGGTGGATCATCACCGGACGGTGCTCGGCGTTGTCGGCCCCGGTGTAGCTCAGCTCGAAGCGCTCGGGGAAGTTGTAGTCGAGCTGGACGGTCCCGAGCTGCCAGGACCGGCCCAGCGAGTCGGTCATGTGCATGTCGATCTTCGGCCCGTAGAACGCCCCCTCCCCGGCCGTGAGGTCGTGGTCGAGGTCGAGGCTCGCGAGCGCGCCCTGCAGCGCCGCCTCGGCGCGATCCCACAGCGCGTCGTCGCCGATCCGAATCTCGGGCCGCGTCGCCAGCTCGATCCGGGTCTCGAAGCCGAACAGGCGGTAGACGGCCAGGCCGAAGTCGAGGCAGCCGGCGACCTCGTCGCGGACCTGCTCCTCGGTGCAGAAGATGTGCGCGTCGTCCTGCGCGAAGTGGCGCGCGCGCAGCAGGCCGTGCAGCGTTCCGGAGGGCTCGTTGCGGTGCAGCAGGCCCGGCTCGGCGTAGCGCACCGGCAGGTCGCGGTAGGAGTGGCGCGTCATCGCGTAGAGCACGCAGTGCCCGGGACAGTTCATCGGCTTGAGCCCGAGCGGGCGCTCGTCGTCGGCGGTGACGAACATGTTGTCGCGGTACTTCTCCCAGTGCCCGGAGATCCGCCACAGCTGCGCGTCGTAGAGCTGCGGCGTCTTGACCTCGGTGTACCCGCGTGCGCGGGTCAGCTCGCCCGCGAGGTCGCGCAGCGCGTTCCACAGCGTCGTGCCGTGGGGCATCCAGAACGCGCTCCCCGGCGCCAGCTCGGAGAACTGGAACAGGCCCAGCTCGCGCCCGAGGCGGCGGTGGTCGCGCGCGCGCGCCAGCTCGAGGCGCTCGAGATGCTCCGCGAGCGCCGCCTTCGAGAAGAACGCGGTGCCGTAGATCCGGGTGAGCATCGGCCGCTTGGCGTCTCCGCGCCAGTACGCGCCGGCGACCGACTGCAGCGCAAACGCCTTGACGGCGGCGGTGCTCGGGGCGTGCGGGCCGCGACAGAGGTCGGTGAACGGCCCGTTGGTGTACAGCGACACCGTCTGCACGTGCTCGTCGCGCACGAGGTCATCGATCAGCTCGACCTTGTAGGGCTGCTGCTCGGCGGCGAAGCGCTCGCGCGCCGCCTCGACCGCGAGCTCCTCGCGGACGAACGGCTCCGCCGCCCGCACGTGCTCGAGCATCTTCGTCTCGATCGCCGCAAGGTCGTCCTCGGAGATCGAGACGCCGGCCGGGAAGTCGAAGTCGTAGTAGAAGCCGCTGTCGATCGCCGGGCCGATGCTGACCTTGACCCCGGGGTAGAGCTCGGTCACCGCTGACGCCAGAACGTGTGCGGCGTCGTGGCGGATCAGCGCGAGGGCCGCGTCGCCATCGGCCGTCAGGATCGAGACCGCGGCACCGTCGTCGACCGGGCGTGCGAGGTCGCGCAGCTCGCCGTCCACCTCGATCGCCAGCGCCGCGCGTGCCAGCCCCGGCCCGATCGCCGCTGCCACGTCGGCGCCGCTGGCGCCGTCGGGCAGCTCGAGCCGGGTTCCGTCCGGCAGCGTCACGTGCATGCTCATCGCGCGAGCGATCCTAGGGCACCGAACAGCCGACCGCCGACGGGCCGCGCGCACCCGGGTAGGCTGAACCGCGATGGAATCCCTGCGCGGCAAACTGCTGATCGCGCCCCCGACGCTCGTTGACCCCAACTTCGCGCGCACCGTCGTGCTGATCGCCGCCCACGACGACGAGGGCGCGCTCGGTCTCGTGCTCAACCGCCCGCTCGAGGTGCCGCTGGCCGAGATCTCGCCGGTGCTGGAGTCGCTCGCAGAGCCCGGCTCGACGATTCACCGCGGCGGTCCGGTGGCGCCCGACTCCGCTGTTGTGCTGGCCGAGTTTCGCGACCCGTCGCTCGCCGCCTTGATGATCTTCGGAACGGTCGGCTTCCCGAGCGCCGAGTGCGACCTGCGTGAGCTCGCGGCAGGCGCCCGCCGGGCGCGCGTCTTCGCCGGGCACTCGGGATGGGGTCCGGGTCAGCTCGACGCGGAGTTGCACGACGAGGGCTGGATCATCGGCCAGCTGGCCCCCGACGAGCTCTGGCAACCCGACAGCACGCAGCTGTGGTCGACCGCGCTGCGGCGCAAGGGCGGCAGCTACGCGCTGCTCGCGCGGATGCCGGAGGACGTGTCGGTGAACTGAGGTCGCTCGGTTGCCGCCGCCGGCCGTGCGCCGGCGGGCTCAGGCGGCGCGCCAGATCGCGTCGTCGCCCAGCGGGGTGCGCGTCGCGCGCCCGTCCGCGAGCAGCGCGAGCAGCCCGTCCTCGGCAGCGGCGCGGTCGACGTCGATGAGGTTGTCGGCCAGCAGCACCGCGACCTCCTGCGTGCACAGGCCCTCGCTGAAATATCCGAGCAGCTCGAGCGGGTCCTCCGGCGGGCCGACGCGCCGGAGCGTCGTGTCGAGGTTGGCCAGCAGCACGTCGTAGGCCTCGAGCGGCTGGAATCCGCCGGCCTCGAGCCGCCGCCCGTCGGCTTCGAAGATGACCGACGGCGCGGTGTAGCGCACCAGGCCGTCGCTGACCGCCGCCTTGCCCTGGAACTCGGTCGGTCCGCCGGCGGCGCTGCGCGCCTGCGCCTTGTCGGCCTCGTAGGCGTCGCTCACCCCGGCGGAGTCGAGCGCCGCGACGAGCGCGCCGGCGTCGATCCCGTCGATCTCCGCGAGCGCGGCCGCGATCGCCGCGTCCTCGTCGAGCAGCAGCGAGCTGTTGAACCACGCGAACGCGAGCGCCCGCAGAACCGCGAACTCCCGCCCCGGGTGCGCCAGCCGCGCCGCCACGACAGCCCGGCACGCGCGGCCGGTCGCGACCAGCCGCGTTCGCGGCGCCGCGGCGAACGGCATCCCGTAACGGTCGCGAAAGCGGCGCGATCCGGTGGCCTGGCGCGCCGTCGAGTACCCGCTCGCCGCCAGCGTGTCGGTCGTGTCGCGCAGGCCGATCGTCACCAGGCTCCAATCGAGCTGGTCGCGATAGCGCCAGCGCAGCACGCTGAGCGCCGGCGTCGCCGAGTACGCCCACGGGCACGCCGGATCGCTGTAGAGGGTGGTGCGAATCGCCATCGCCGAACTCTATTGGGTCCCCCGATCGAGCCGGCCGCCGCAGGGCGCACGGCGTCGTCCCGTCCATATGTACAAACGGCGACCCCGGGATTTGCTCCGCCGGGAGGTATTGACACTGCCGCGCGCTGCATAGAAATCCGGGGCGACGCCGCAGCAGCGGCTACTCGTGCTACTGGTCATTTCGCCCCCAGGAGGAAGCGCATGCTCGCAACCGCAATAACGCCGTACGCACAGTGGCTCAATCCGGGAGACAACTCGTGGCAGATGACTGCCGCGACGTTCGTCGGCCTGATGAGCATCCCCGGACTCGCCGTTCTCTACGGCGGCGTCATGCAGAAGCGCTGGTCCGTGAACAGCATGATGCTGACCTTCATCGGCTTCGCGGTCGTCATGGTCGCGTGGGCGCTGTGGGCGTTCAAGATGGGTTTCGGCAGTCCGATCCACCTGTTCGGCGCGGGAGCCGGGTCGTTCTTCTCGAACATGGTCGGGAACCCGCAGAGCATCCTCGGCCACGTCGGGCTACAGCACCAGGCTTCGATTCCGCTGCTCGTCGGGTTCATACCGAAGCTCCACTTCCCTGAGGCATCGCTCTTCTACTTCCAGTTCGTGTTCGCGGCGATCACGCCGCTGCTGATGCTGGGCAGCGTGCTCGGACGGATCAACTTCAAGGCGTGGATTCCGTTCGTGCTGCTGTGGATCACGTTCGTCTACGCGATCAACGCGTTCCTGATCTGGGGCGGCGGCTACTTCGGCGCCCACGGCGCGCTGGACTACTCGGGTGGTTATGTCATCCACCTCTCGGCCGGCGTCTCCGGCTTCGTCGCAGCCTGGGTCATCGGCCCGCGGCTCAAGCGCGATCGTGAGATCGACGCACCGAACAACCTGTTGATGGTGGCGGTCGGCGCGGGCCTGCTGTGGCTCGGCTGGAACGGCTTCAACGGCGGCGACCCGTACTTCGCCGGCGCCAGCGCCTCGGCTGCCGTGGTCAACACCAACCTCTGCACGGCCGTCGCGATGCTGGCGTGGATCGGGTGGGACCTGATCTACAAGGACAAGCCGAGCCTGATCGGCACCGTCAACGGCATGATCACGGGCCTCGTCGGAATCACGCCGGCAGCGGGGTATGTCAACGGCTACGGCGCGATCATCATCGGCCTGGTCGCGACGACCGTCGTTTGGATGTCGATCCGCTACCTCAGCCGCGTGTGGCCGTTCCGCGTCGTGGACGACACGCTCGGGGTGATCTACACGCACGGCATCGCCGGGCTCGTCGGCGGCCTGTTGGTCGGCCTGCTCTCGGACCCGAACATGAACATCTACCACGGCCTGACCAACTTCACGGGCCTCTTCCAGCCAAGCGGCACCGCGACGCTGCTGCGCTGGCAGGCTGAGACGGCGCTGTGGGTGATCGTGTTCTCGGGCATCGTCACCTTCGTCCTGCTCAAGCTGGTGGGACTGGTGATCTCGCTTCGGGCCACCGACGAGGAACTCGAGATCGGGGATCACGCGATCCACGGCCACGAGGTCTATCCGGCCGACGTCGCCTCGCTCGGCACGTTCGGCACAACCCCCCCACTTCAGCCGGCGTCGCCGGCCTGAGGACGCCAGTGGCCGCGGACCGCAGCAGCGAGCGCTGCGCGTCCGCGGCCACGAACGCGCACCTCCTCCGCCCGCAGCACGCGCTCTCGCTCGCAGCATCGCTGAGCGTGGAGCTGTGGAACGGTTGCCACTCGATCGAAGCTTCGCCCGCCCGGTTGGAGAGACCGCTGGCGGTGTGAGTCTGCCGGCCACATACCCCGCCGACAGGTAGGACCCTCTCCTCTCACGATTTCTCCGGGGCGCCTCTTGCGAGGGGCCCCGGAGGTCGTTCTGCGGCGATCGCCGCGCGCGGGCGCGGCGGCGCGGCGGTCGCGCAGGGCGTGTGTCGGGTGGGCGGGGCCCTGAGCCCGGGGGCGCCGGGGCGAGCGCGAGGGCGACGGACCCGCGATGGATGCGTCGACGGTCGCATCCACGCGGACGAGGCGCTACGGCACCGGCCCTACTCGACGATCACGAGATCGCCGAGCGCCAGCATCCCGTAGACCTTCTGGGCGGTCGCGATCGGCAGCTCGACGCAGCCGTTTGACTGCGGGACGCCGTAG
>ODAK010004672.1_pt1 | contig 14004 bp, 12 predicted proteins | sample 1539591 | NCBI WGS metagenome assembly ODAK01 (sample SAMEA3539303, study PRJEB22396) | soil metagenome | biome: tundra; feature: field; material: soil | place: USA | collected 2010-05 | depth 0.15 m | reverse complement strand
CTGCCTTTCGGACATGTGTTGCACTGTCTGGCTTCAGCAAAAGCTGGGCCGCTGTCAGCTAGCGCGAATTCCAAACGTTTCACGAAGCTGCTGTCGCTTTGGCGCACGGCTAAACTGGCGATCGGCATTCGCCTGACGCTCAGCAGCCACGACCAGCCATCGGCCCGTTGCTGCACTTCCGTCCGTCGGTTCGCCGACGGCTGGCGCACGAGTCCCGAGCGGAAAAGCGACGGTCGCGCTGCGTATCAAACCTCGCGTCAGGCGGCACCGTTGAAACCAATAGGCATTTTCCCGACGCAGCTGCCGATGGAAAGGGGCACGGACCTTGCGATGCTTGCCACCATGGCTTCGATCTCTGTGCCTTCGTCTGCCCTTACCGACACTCCCGCACCCGAGGTGCGAGCCGCCCCGACGGGATCGCGTGTGCTCGTCGCCGAGGACGACCACCTTCAGCTCCGCGCGTACGCGCGAGCGCTGCGTGCCGTGGGCTTCGAAGTCGACCGCGCAGACAACGGAGAGACTGCGGTCAACATGCTTCTTTCAGGGACCTACGACGCCGTGGTCTCGGACATCACTCTCCCGTGCGTCGACGGCGTGGGCGTTCTGCAGGCTGCCCATCAGCGCGATCCCGACATGCCCGTCGTGCTCATCACCGGCACGCCTCGCCTGGATACGGCCGTCGCAGCCGTCGAGCACGCTGCCTTCCGTTACCTGATCAAGCCGCTCACTCCAGCGCAGCTGCAAGACACCGTCATTTACTGCGCGCAGATGCATCGCCTGGCGATGCTGCGGCGAATGGCCATCTCGTCGGCGAGCGAACAGTGGAGCCCGGCGGAAGATCGCGCAAGCCTCGAGCAGATCTTCGAGCGCGCGCTGCAGTCGGTGTGGATGGCCTTCCAGCCCGTCGTCTCCTGGAAAAGCCGGAGCGTGCTTGCCTACGAGGCGCTTCTGCGCAGCACAGAAACCACCTTGAGCAATCCCTGTGCATTGCTCTCGGCGGCCGAGCGGCTCGGCCGAGTGGCCGAGATCGGTCGCATCGTGCGCAACCAAGTGGCCAAGGAAGTCCCGCATGCGCCGAGCCAGTTCGTCTTCGTCAACTTGCACAGCCACGATCTTCTCGACGACCACCTGTACGACCCGGCGTCGCCTCTGTCGAAGGTCGCCGCGCGCGTGGTCCTAGAAGTCACCGAACGCGCGTCGCTGTCCTCCGTTGACGGCATCGAGAACCGCATCGGGCAGCTACGGCAGCTCGGCTATCGCATTGCCCTCGACGATCTGGGCGCCGGCTATTCGGGCCTGGCCAGCTTTGCGCCGCTGCAGCCCGAGGTCGTCAAATACGACATGTCTCTCGTCCGCGGCGTCGACAGCTCGCCGACGCGCCGGAAGGTCATCTCTGCCATGACCGCGCTCTTTGCCGAGATGGAGATGCACGTCGTCGCCGAAGGCGTGGAAACCGTGGCCGAACGCGACACGCTGGTCGAGTTGGGCGTCGATCTTCTGCAGGGCTATTTGTTCGCCAGGCCGGCCAAGGGATTCGTAGACCCCCGGTTTTGACTCCCGTGTCCGACGGCCACGGCGCTAGCAATGCTACCGCTGGCGCCCGTCCGGATATAGACTGAGGTCGATGGAGGACGCCAAGGATCTCGAAGCTCTCGTGGTTGATCTGATCAAGAGAGACAACGTCAACATCCCGCCCTATCCCGTCGTGGCTATGCGCCTGCAGCGCTTGGTCGGCGAGGAAGACTTTGGCATCGCGGATCTCCAGCGCGTAATCGGCGGCGATCCGGTCCTTGCTGCGACCATTCTTCGCTACGCCAACTCGGCGGCCTTTCGCGGAGTCTCGGCGGCATCCACGCTCGAGGCAGCCGTCACACGCATCGGCGCCAAGGAAGTCTGCAAAATCGCCATTGCGACCAGCATCGGTGCCCACGCCATCGTGACCGGCTGCCTCTCCTCGCTACGCAGGCGCTACTGGCGGCTGGCCATGACCAGCGCCCTGCTCTGCCGCGCTCTCGCAAACTTTCGCAAGAACGATCCCGAGGAGGCGTTCATCTGCGGGCTTCTTCACGACTTCGGACAGGTCGTGGCAACCGCGTGCTTCGAAGAGGTCATCGCGCGTACGCGGGACGCACGCGTCCTCACCGAAGAGATGTGGGCCACGTGCGTCGATCGCTTTCACGTCGAGCTCGGCCTCGTCACGGCAGCTCGATGGAATCTGCCTCCGCTCCTACTGTCGGTCATTAGCGCTCACCACGATCCGGCGTCCGATCCCGAGCATCGACCGATGATCGAAGTCGTCAACACCTGCGACGCCATCGCGGAAATGCTCGACCGCGAGAGCAGCCCGACCGCGGAAACCTTGGGCGAGATCGGCGGTCTCCTCGCCAGCGAACCCGCTTACATCGTCTCGGTCCTGCCCAAGATCGCCGATGCCGTCGCGGCTCTGGACGAAACCACGCCTGGCAAAGACACGGGCATCTTCCACGTCGGCAATCGCGTGCTATCCGCCCCCACCGCCCTTTCCGGGCCGACCAGACCCGCGACGATGCGCCTACTAGTTCTCCGCCCAACGGGCAACGCCGAGTACGAAACCGAGTATTTCGCCCGAGACGGCGTCGCCTTCAGCGGACCAAGCAAGCTCCGAGAGAACAGCATGGTCCGGATGCGCATCGAGACGGCCAAAAGCGCCATCGACGCCATCGGAGTCGTCGCCCACTGCTCGAGCGAAGGAACAAAGCATCGCATGGAAGCGAAGCTGTTCGCGGCCGACCAGAACACGGAACGCGCCTGGCTCAGCTTGTTTTCGTCACTGGCTTAGCGGGCGGGTTGTAGGCTCTAGACTACAGCCCCATCAGCCGATGCTAGAGTTGGAGAAACTGAGCCCGACGTTTTATCTAGCAAAGTAACCACCGTGTTTTCGTACCTTGAGCAATTTTCCGAGCAGTTTCGCCAAGTTGGAGAAGAGGCGTTCAAACGACTGTATCCTTCGGCATTTCTGCTCACCCTAGGCATGGCCGGCGACCTTGCCGAATCCCACGGCTCGGGCACGAGCATTATCAACGTCAACGACGGCGTTCTCGAGCGCGGCCGTATTGCCGGCCGCGTTTTCCCCCTGATGAAAGGTCGCTATTCGCCCAAGGGCCCAATCACCATCGGGCGAACCGCGGAGAACGACGTGGTCATTCCCGAGTACTCGGTGTCGCGCAAACACTGTTTTCTCGCTGCGGTAGCCGGCGAGTACCGCATCACCGACTGGGGCTCGGCCAATGGCACCCTGGTCAACGAAGTCGACATCGGCAAGATGCTGCCGCAGCGGCTGGTGGGCGGCGAAATCATCACCTTGGGCCGATTGATGATGCTCTTCCTTCCGCCTCGCCATTTCGTCGAGCACGTGCGTAGAGTCGCGCCGCCAGCCGACTTCGAAAGGTAGACCAGCGCCGAGCGATGCTCGGCGCAAAAGCCGGCTCTACGCGGCCGGCGCGCTGGCCTCGTGCTTGGCGATCATTTTCGCCACGCGCGGGATGGCCGCCTCGGTGTGCTTCTTCGCCATGGGGCGCAGCTTCTCGTAGGCCGTCCTTACGACCTGGTTCTTCGCCTTCTGCGCGCGCTGGTCGGTAATGCCGAGGAGAGCTTCGGCCGCTTCGCCAGCATGGCTGCCGAAGTAGCCGGTGACGGGTTCGTTCTTGGCTTTGGCAGCCTGGTAAAGCGGATCGAGCCGGTCGGCAAAATCCTCGAGCAGGCCGTCGATGACCTCGGCGGTGAAGCCGGGCTTGATCGCCTTGACAACCGCGTACGCAGCCTTGATGGGAAAGCCAGTCAAGCCCTTCGAGGCGACTTCCTCATCGACGATCTGCTCGCAATCACGAATTACCTGGGGCCGCGCACCAGGACGGGACAATATTTCTTTTAGCGTGCTCATGGCGCTCACTTTACCCTGACGGCATCTTTCGTGGTACCCCATGCCCACCGTGTTTTCGCAACGTAGGGATCCGGTTGCCAGCCGGCCGGCGACGACGCTCTCGGTCCTTACCGGAATCAACGCCCTCAACTACCTCGATCGCTTTCTCCTCTCGCCTCTGCTGCCGCTGATCATTGTCGGGTTGCGGCTCAGCGACGGCCAGGCGGGCTCGCTGCAGTCGGCCTTCATTTTGGTCTATGCGGTCATCTGCCCCGTGGCCGGCTGGCTCGGCGACCGCATGTCGCGCCTGCGGGTCGCCGCTTTGGGCGTAGTCCTGTGGAGTATTGCCACCTTCGTCTCGGGTTTGGCGCCAACGTTCGCCTGGCTACTGCTAGCCCGGGCGTTGGTCGGCATCGGCGAAGCCACCTACTCGGTCATCACACCGTCGCTCCTCGCCGACCACTATCCGCCGTCGCGCCGAGCACGTGCCCTGTCGATCTTTTACGCAGCCATGCCGTTCGGTATCTTTCTCGGCTACGTGCTGGGCGGACAGATCGGGGCTCGGTACGGCTGGCGGCCAGCCTTCTTCGTCGCAGGCGGGCCCGGTCTCGTAGGCGCGCTCGCCCTCCTCTTCTTGCGTGATCCGCCGCGAGGACGCTTCGATGCAAGCAAGGAAGAGAGCGACCAGCTGCCGTTCCGGGCATTCCTGCGCACGCTGCGCAGCCGTCCGAGCTACTTCGTCAACATGGCGGCGCAGACTATCTACACGTTCACCATGGGCGGCTTAGGCGTATGGATGCCGACCTATTTCGTGCGCGAGCGCCACCTGGGCGTCGCCCAAGCCAGCACGATCTTCGGCGCCCTCCTGCTCTGCACTGGCTTCGTCGGAACGCTGCTCGGCGGCCCGATTGCTGACCGACTGACCAAGCGATTTGCTGGCGCGCATTTCACGTTCTCGGGCCTGACACTCGTCGCGGCGATCCCTTTCGTCGTCGTGGCAATTCTCTCGCCGTCACCGTCGGTCTATTGGCCGGCCATGGGACTCACGCTGTTCTGCCTGTTCCTCAACTATGGTCCTCTCAACGCAGCGATGGTCAACGTGCTGCCCAGCTCGGCGCGAGGTCGAGGCGTGGGCCTGCACACCACGACGATTCATCTGCTGGGCGATGCCTGCTCGCCCTTTTTGATCGGGTTGGCTTCGGACAGGATGGGACTGCGCATTCCCGTCTTGTGTACAGGTTGCCTCGTGGGTCTGGCCGGGCTGCTTCTTCTTGCCGGCCGCCACACCCTGGTGCGGGATCTCGAGACGGCGCAGGCGGGCTAGACGGCACGCCACCCACTGGCGTTTGACCTGCTATCGTTGCAACGAATGGCGACTGATCTTTCGCGAGAGCTCGACGTTGCGCGCGCTGTGGCTCTGGAGGCCGCGGCAGTCGTCGCGTCTTTTCAGGGCCGGCCGCTCGGGGTCGAACACAAGGCCGGCGGGGAGCCCGTTTCCCTCGCCGACATTGCGTCGAGCAACCTGATCGTGGCGCGCCTGCGACAGGAGTTTCCCGGCGACGCAATTTTGTCCGAAGAACTGCCCGACAATCCACAACGCCTGACCACGTCGCGAGTGTGGATGATCGATCCCATTGATGGCACACGCGACTTCGTTCGCGGCGAGCCCGGCTACGTCGTCATGATCGGTCTCGTGGTCGAAGGACGCCCCATGGTCGGTGCGGTCGTGCAGCCGAGCACGCGAATGGTCTGGTCGGGCGCCGTCGGAATGGGCGCGTGGAAGGAGACGCCCGCGGTAAGACGCACGCCGATCCACCCGGCGACGAACGATCCCACCACCATTCGCTTGGTATCGTCGAAGTCCCACCGTACCGACTACTATGCGCGCTTCACGCAAGCGCTGGGCATCACCGACGAAATCCGCCTGGGCAGCGTCGGCCTCAAGGTCGCACTCATCGCCGAGGGTAGCCGCGACCTTTACGCGTACCCCGGTGGCCAAACGAAAATCTGGGACAGCTGCGCGCCCGAGGCCATTCTGACGGCAGCGGGTGGCCGTCTCACCGACAGCGATGGGCAGAACCTTTGCTACACAGACTTGAGCCTCCTGAATCCCCGCGGACTCGTCGCATCGAACGGCCTGGTTCACGACCGCGCCCTGGAGGCCATCGCCAAGCTGCGCGCCGAAGTCAATGCGAGCCGAGCGCGCGGCTAACAGGATTTTAATGGAAACCCTGAAAGGGTTTCCAAACCCGCGGCACCTGCCAACCCGCCCTGCCCCCTCCTCGCTGCGCTCGGCCGCGCGCGATGGTCCGCGCCGAGCAAAGCTCGGCGGCTCCCCACGCGGTTAATCCGACCCTCACACCGCCGGCGGCGCCTCGCGCTTCGACTCGCCGATGGCACGAAAGAATCCGAGCACGTAGTCGACGCCGGACACGAGGGAAGCGCCGAGGGAAAGGTAAAGGACACCCAGACCGGCCGTGTTGTAGTCGATGTTGATGCCCAGCCCGAGGAGCGGATAGCGAAAATGAAGCAGCAGCATGATCAAGCCGACGAGCTGAAGAGCGGTCTTGATCTTTCCGCCCCGGCTAGCCGCGATAACGATGCCTTCGCTGGAGGCAATGCTGCGCAGAGCGGTGATAGCCAAATCGCGCGCGATGAGCACCACGACCAGCCACGCTGGCACGCGCCCGAGCGCTACCATGAAAACCATCACGGCAGTCACCATCAGTTTGTCCGCGACGGGATCGAGAAACTTTCCGAGGACGCTTACCTCGTTGCGACTGCGTGCCAGATAGCCATCGATGCCGTCGCCGATCGATGCCACGAGATAAAGCAGGGCGGCGACCAGACTCCGCACCGGGCTGTAGTTGTCCATGAAGTACAGGACGAATGGGACAAACAGAACCCGTCCCATCGTGACGAGATTCGGCAGATTGGTCAGTTGGCTACGGATGTTCGACATGTCTTGCTAGCAATAGCACTCCCTCGCCTTCGCAGGTTACGTGGTGCAGGCCCGGCGAAACACCATCGGCGGCGCCGCCGAGTTGGCCCTGCACGACAATTCGCCCGACCCAGCCCACGAGGCGCGCCGTGGGCACGGCCATGCGCTCGCCTTCACCCAGGCGAACCGAGACGATTTCGTCCGCATTAGCCACGACAACGACCCGGCCGCTACCACGGAATTGCAGCAGGGCCTTGTGGCCGCCCGGCACGGTGCCCGACTCCCAGACCACCTCATCGCCCCAGGCTGCCACGCGCGACTCGTCGAGGTAGAGCACGTCTCGATCGAGGGCGAGAGCTATCAGCCCGCGAGCCGAATCACCCGAGCAAAGCAGCAAATCACCGCCGCCGTCGACGCGAAAGAAACCATCGTGCGCATCGGCTAAGATCGCGTCGCTCAGGTGGCCGCGCTCTCGGCGACGAGCCAGTGACAGGCTCTGACCGCCGAGCGCCGCCAAAAGACACGACTGACGAACGTGCGTCTCCGCGCCGGCCGAGAAGCGCAGTACGCCTTTGCCCAAGGCCTCGACCGGCCCGGGCGCAGCCGTCAGGGTCAGCAATCGAGCCGTCGTGAACCCGGCCAGGCTGCTTGGCAACAAAGCGCCGTCGTCAGGCGCAAGCTCGGGCATTGGCGTCGTCTCCAGACCGAGCGCCGGGCGCGGCGTGGCCACCGCCGAAGGCCCCCCCTCGGATTCCATGATTGCCGATCCTTCCGTCGATCCCTCCGCCGCTCCCTCGACGACCGCGCTGTCCGCCGGCGTGGTGGGCGCCGCTGCACGCTCCATCTCGGCAGCCAGCTCGTGCTGACCGGCGCGCCGAAAAGCCGTCGCAGCCTGAGTCGGCGACGAGCTGCGCGCGTACGCGTAACCGAGGTAGCTCCACGCCCTGCGATCGTCGGGCTGGAGGCGAACCGCGGATTCAAGCTCCACTGCGGCCTCACTGAACAATTCCAGCTTGAGCGCGATGAGGCCCAGATTGAGGCGAACCGTAGGATCCTCAGGCGCCACCTCACAGGCCTCGAGATAGACTTGGCGCGCTTCCGCCAAATGGCCGAGCTTGAAACGAACCAAAGCAAGAAGCTTGAGAACGCGCAGGTCCCGCGGCGACGTCTTCTGCGCCTGCGCGAGCTCAGCCTCAGCCTCGGCGAGCTGCTGAGCCGTAATCAGCTCGCTGACGTGCCGAAGCTGGGCAAGCAGGGCTTGTTCCTCCGACGCCGCCGCAATGGGCGAAAGATTTTCGGTCGACACGGCAGGGCTCGCTTGTGATGGGTTGTTTTCCACGTCGGGCAGACGACAGTCTAACGCGCTTTTGCCACCGGCGGTCCAGACCATTCTGAAAGCGCCGCTTCCCGCCTTCTATACTCTTCGTAGCGTTGGAGTACGGCCGTGACGTAGGCGCGGGTCGTCTCGTAGGGCGGCATTCCCCCGTACTTGTCGACTGCGCCAGGACCCGCGTGATAGCCAGCGATAACCTTGACCTTCTCGTCGAGGGAACACACGAAGCCCGCGCCATGGCCTTCCGAGCCAGGGACCGCTTGCGTGTGGCAGTAGCGTCGGGCCAAAAGCTGCAAGTAGCGGGCGCCACCCATGATGTTTTGGCGAGGATCCCACACGTTGGTCACGCCCATGCCGCGCGCGGTGGCAGGCATCAGCTGCATGAGACCTTGCGCGCCCGCGCTCGACACGACATTCGGGTCGAAGTCGGACTCGGTGCGTACAACAGCCCGAATCAGCGCCTGCGGAATGCCGTAGCACGCCTGCTGATCCCGAATGTGGTCGTCGTAACGGGTGTAGCGTGCAGCCGAGGTATCACGCGCCGGAACGATGTCGGACGAGCCCCGTAACACCGACGCCTTGCCGGGTCCGAAGCGAAAAAGGACCTTCCAGCGCTTTCCCACGGGCTGCAGGTTCGTGAATTCGACGGTGCCGTCGCCGCGTTCGCGCGTCCAAACCACATTGGCCGGTCTTTCACGAGGCAGAGAGATCACATCCGGACGCGGCTCGGCGCGGGCGGAACGGTCGAATTTGGACACGCGGTCCCAGCCCTTGCCACCACGCGGAGCGCTGGTGAACTCGACGGTGCCGTCCGCGCCCGTGCGCTTCCATACGCGGGCATCGGCCACCCGGGCCGGCACGACCAGCAGAAGAAAGAGCAGGACGATCCGAATCGTCATGGCAGGCGATCGTAACACGGCCGAGTAGCCGCGCCCCGAGCGCGGGGCGTCCAAAGACGCAGCGGCCACAACTCGGATCGTCCCAAAAGTGCTAGATTCCACTGCATCTTGGAAGCTGATTATCTGGTTCTTGGTTCCGGCTTGGCGGGCCTGTATTTCGCGCTGCGGGCGAGTCCGCACGGTCGCGTGGTTTTGGTCTCGAAGCGCGACTTGACCGACAGCAATACACAGTACGCCCAAGGCGGCGTGGCGGGCGTGATAGGCACGAACGACACGGCGGAGCAACACATCGAAGACACCTTGCGCGTCGGCGACGGCTTATGCTCGCGCGAGGCCGTCGAAACCTGCGTTAGGCAGGGTCCCGAGCACATCCTCTATCTGGCCAACCAGATCGGCGTCGACTTCGACCGCGACAAGAACGGCGACTTCAGCCTGGGCCGCGAGGGCGGGCATTCCGCAAGGCGAATCGTCCATGTGCGCGACATGACCGGCGCGGCCATCCACAACGCCTTGCTCGACACCGTGCGTGCGCACTCGGACAGCATCACCTTGCTGCCCAATCACATGGCCGTCGATCTGCTGACCACCGCGAAGTACGGCGGACCCAACGCTGTTTTCGGTGCCTACGTTTATGACCAAAAAACCGGCGAGGTGAAAACCATCACCGCACGTGCCGTCATCATCGCGACCGGCGGCGCCGGCAAAGTCTACCTCTACACGTCCAACCCCGACGTCGCGACAGGCGATGGCGTCGCGATGGCCTATCGCGTGGGCGCGCGCGTGGCGAACATGGAGTTCTTCCAGTTCCACCCGACCATTCTCTATCACCCTGCCGCCAAGTCCTTCCTCATTAGCGAGGCGCTTCGCGGCGAAGGCGGAATCCTGCGCCTGCGCGACGGCTCGGCGTTCATGAGCCGCTACCACGAAATGAAGGATCTCGCCTCGCGCGACGTCGTGGCCCGCGCCATCGACGCCGAAATGAAACGAACCGGCGACGACCACGTGCTGCTCGACATGACCCACCTGCCCGGCGATTTCCTTGTCGAGCACTTTCCTAACATCCACCGTCGCTGCCTCGAGCTTGGCATCGACATGCGCACCACGCCCATTCCTGTGGTGCCGGCCGCGCACTACAGCTGCGGCGGTATCCTGGTGGACGGCAACGGTCGCACCAACGTGCGCAACCTCTACGCCGTCGGCGAAGCATCGATGACGGGGCTTCACGGCGCGTGCCGGCTGGCCTCGAACTCGCTGCTCGAAGCGTTGGTCTACGCCGCTCGTACCGCCGACGACGTGCGAGGCGTCTCGGTCAACCGTCCCATGCAAGTGGCACCGTGGTACGCGGGCGATGCCACGGTCACGGACGAGGCGGTCGTCATCAGCCATACCTGGGACGAAATTCGGCGGCTCATGTGGAACTACGTCGGCATCGTCCGCTCGGACAAACGATTGGAACGCGCCCGTCGGCGCATGCAGCTGATTCGCGAGGAGATCCGCGAGTACTACTGGAATTTCCAAGTCGGCGGAGATCTGCTCGAGCTGCGCAACATCGCCCTGGTAGCCGAGCTCATCATCGAGAGCGCGCGTCGTCGCCCCGAAAGCCGTGGCTTGCACTTCAACCTCGACCACCCCGAGCACGAGCAGCGCCTGGCGCGAGACACGGTCCTGGCCCGAGGCGACGGGCCGTCGGTGTAGGTACCCGACCCGCGCATAACAAAAGCCCCGGCAGGGTCTCCGCCGGGGCCGTTGTTTTTGAGTCAATTACGCGCTTACTATTCCAGCTCGTTCGTGATGAGCGGCTGATAGCTGCCGGTGACGTCTCCATTGCCGTTGATTAGGCCCGTACGTGCGAACGTCGACAGAACGGTATTGCAGTTCAGGTCGCCCTTGGCAAAAGCCGTAAACTGGGCAGCAGAGCCTACCCCCGAACCCGAATAGCCGGGAAGATAGTTATACGGATCGGCCAGCGAGAAGTTGAGCGCCTGCCACACCTTATCCGTATTCCAAATGGCGTTCCCGCCTGGGCAGCGTCCACCCGTTGCACATCCGCACTCCGTGCTAGCACCGGGATCCCACGCGGCAGAAGGCCCAGGAAATTGCTTCGTCAACGGAGTGCCACCCGCCGACATATGGTCGGTTTCATAATAGGTCAGGGAGCCAGCCCACTCTTTGTTCAAGTGGCCGACTGCTTCAGTAGTACGCGACTTCTTCACGTACCTTGTGAAAGCCGGAATCGCTACTGCGGCCAAGATCCCGATGATCGCAACGACGATCATCAACTCGACGAGGGTGAAACCTCCGCTCTTCTTGCGTGCTCTAATCATTGTTCGCCTCCGGTCGGACTCTAATGCAGCCTGCGTGCCATCCCGCGCCAGCCTAGAACGAGCGTGTAACCGCTTGCTTTGCAACATGAAATCCAAACTTCGTCGATTCTTGCCAAGGCTACCGCAACTGACAATCATGGGCGCACGAGCGCATTTGGAGTCTCAAACAGCAGGAGAAAGTGACCGAATTGGTCAGTCGACCAATCGAAGCCGGCTACTGGTTCTCGTCCGTGGTGCGAAGCGCCGGAGAGTCGTGGGTCAGGACCAAGACCGTCACTTTGATGGCGCCCGCGGTGTTCGGCCAGCCCGCATCACCGCTCAGGTTGCACACGGCCATGGCGTAGAACCATGGAACTTGCGGTGCTGCCGGCCACAAAGTCGGCCCGACTGTGCCGGGCAAGCGGCTACCAGGCGCGCCTGCGTTGACCATATACGTGCAGTAGAGGGCCTGCCAGCGCGGCCGAATGCCAAGCCGCCGCCACGATATCGGCATGTTTCCGTTCGAATCGTAAATGGCAACCGGCGTTCGTGCCGAGTCGAAGGCGCGAGGATCCGATGGATTCGGGGTTTGCGGCCAAAACTCGCTCGCCTCTTCGCTCTGGCTGGTCGGATCCTGCGGAGCCACACTGTCGTTGTGCGCTTCCATGTATTGACCGTTGTCCAGAAAGTAGAGCTGCTCCTTGGCGGCAAACTCGGCCAGCATGGCGTTCGCCTCGGAAAGACGAGCGCGCCCGATGTATTTTCGGTACCCGACTGCCGAAATCGCGGCCAAGATGCCGATAATCACGACCACGATCATCAACTCGACGATCGTCATACCCAACGTCGCCTGCGCACGCTTGCCCATGATCCTTCGATTGTAGCCACCGATCGACGCCGAACGCCAGAAGCCGCGGGCACACGACAGTGCGCGCCACTTCAGCGCCGGAAATCCGACAGCCTATGCCGCGCATCCAAGAATCGCTTGAGCAACTGGAATCGCTTGCATCACGGAGACAAGGATGCGCTAGAGTCCCATTAGAAATTACGTCCCGAGCCATCGCTCGGCTGCATCAACAAGGAGCATGCCCTTGGCACTCACCCTGACGATCGGCCAAAAAGCTGTCTACCCATCCCGCGGCATTGCCGAGGTCGTGGAAATCGAAACCAAGGAAATCGGCGGCAAGGCGCAAGAGTTCTACGTCCTACGCCTCAGCACCAGCGACTTGAAGATCCTCGTCCACGTAGACAAGGCCGAGCAAGTCGGATTGCGTCCCGTGGCCGGAATGGCAGACGCCGAAGAGGTTCTGCAAATCCTCCGGGAAAAAGTCGTTCAATTCGAGCGCCACACCTGGAATCGCCGCTACCGCGCCTTCATGGACAAGATCAAATCCGGGTCGCTGTTCGAGGTGGCCGAGGTCTTCCGCGACCTTCATCGACTAAAAAGGACCAAGGCGCTCTCGTTTGGCGAGCGGCGCATGCTCGATACCGCCCGCGGACTGGTCATTCAAGAGATGTCCGTGGCTCGCTCGGCCAATCGCGAATCGGTCGAAGCCGATCTGGAACGAGCGCTCAACGAAGGTCAGGCTTAGGGCTGTTCCGGCCAAACAGCAAACTGCCAAACTGATTCCTGCCTCGCTCCTGCGCGGCGCGTGCTCTGCCATGCCATGACCCAGCCCGTTGACTTTGAAACCAAGGAATACGCCTCGGCCCGTCAACGCGTCGAGGAGCTGCGCGCGGAGATTCTCGAACACGACCGCCGGTACTACGTCCTCGACCAGCCAGCCATTAGCGACGCCGAGTACGACGAGCTGCTCAAAGAGCTGCGTGCGCTCGAAGCGCGCTTCGCGGATCTGATTGCTCCCGACAGTCCCACCCAGCGCGTGGGTGGCAAGGCATCTGCGCTCTTCGCTCCCGCCGCGCACGCCACGCCCATGCTTTCGATCGACAACGTCTTTTCCCCCGACGAGCTTGCGGCGTGGGTTCGGCGACTCGAGCGCACCGCCGAAGGCCGCATCGATTACGTCTGCGAGCTGAAGATTGACGGTTTGGCCGTGTCGCTTACGTACGAGCGAGGCGAATTCGTGCGCGGCGCAACTCGCGGCGACGGGCGCGTGGGCGAAGACATCACGCCCAACCTACGAACTATCGCCGCCATTCCGAAGCGGCTGCCAGGTAAGCGATTCCCTTCGCTACTCGAAATTCGCGGGGAAGTGTATTTGCCGCTCTCTACTTTCGAACGCCTCAATCGCGAGCTCGGCGATCGCGGCGAAAAGCTACTCGTCAATCCACGCAACGCCGCGGCCGGCAGCCTTCGGCAGAAGGACGCTAGCGTCACGGCCGGCCGCGGACTGTCCATCTGGTGTTATGGCATGGGCACTCCCGGTGAAGCTGTGGACGGGATACGCGTGACCTGCCACTCGCAAGAGCTGGAACGGCTGCGCGTATGGGGATTGCCCGTTAACCCCACCATCGAGCCTGCCCATGCCTTGGCCGAAATATCGGCGTTCATCGAGAAGTGGCAGCGCCAGCGGCACACCGTCGACTATCAAATCGACGGCATCGTCATCAAAGTCGACCGCTACGAACAGCGGGCAGACCAGATCGGAAGAGCGTCGTGTAGGGAAAGA
>ODAK010004670.1_pt1 | contig 14004 bp, 11 predicted proteins | sample 1539591 | NCBI WGS metagenome assembly ODAK01 (sample SAMEA3539303, study PRJEB22396) | soil metagenome | biome: tundra; feature: field; material: soil | place: USA | collected 2010-05 | depth 0.15 m | reverse complement strand
CCGCGGCCTGGCCACCGGCGACTTGGGCACTTCACAGGCTCTGGGGCGGCCCGTGAGCGAACTCCTGCGGGAGAGGATTCCCGTTACATTCGGCACGGCCGGCACGGGGCTGCTGGCTTCATGGACGGGCGCCCTGGCGCTCGCCATTCTGTCGGTGCGTTGCAGGAACACGTTTGTAGACGCGGCGTGCGCCGCGCTCAATTCGTTGCTATTGTGCCTGCCGGCGGCCGCACTGGGCTTGTTGACCGTGCTGGTCTCGGGCGAGGCTGGGCGCAGGGCGATGGTCGCCGTGGCCATTGCGCTGGTGGTTTTCCCGCGCCTTTTCCGCTTGACGCGGGGGATTCTAGCGGAGGCGTTGTCCAGCCCGCACGTCTCCTGCGCCATCGCCCGCGGCGTCTCTCCCGTCCGGTTAATCGCCTGGCATGTCCTGGCGCCCTCGGCTGGGCCCCTGCTGGCGCTCGCCGGGGTTTCCACCACGCTGGCCTTTGGCGCCGCCATTCCCATCGAGGTGGTCTGCGATTCCCCGGGCCTCGGGCAATTGGCCTGGCAAGCCGCATTGCAGCGGGATTTCCCTCTGCTGGTGAACCTGGGCCTGATCGTTTGTCTGCTGGTGGCCGGCTCCAACGCCTTGTCGCATGCCGCGGCCGGCTTGGTGGGAAGGGAGAAGCAGGGCCGATGACCTCCGTGCGCCGGCTGGCGGCTGTCCTGCTCGCCTCGATCTACGCAGTCTGCCTCTGCGGGGGGTGGATCGCCCCATTCGACTACGCGCGGCAGTTTCGGGACTCAGTCTCGGCCGCGCCTTCCGCCCTGCATCCGCTGGGCACCGACGAACTCGGGCGCGACTCGCTCTCCAGGCTGATCTACGCCAGCCGCGTCTCGCTGCTGTTGGCGCCGGCCGCCGCGCTGCTGGCCACCGCCATCGCCGCGCTGTTGGGTGGCGTGGCGGGCTACTGCGGCGGCGCCGTCGAGACCATCGCCATGAAAGCCACCGATCTGGTCTTATCGCTGCCCTGGCTCTTTCTGCTGTTGATCGTGCGCGCCCGGATGCCCCTGAGCATGCCTCCCTGGCAGACCATCGTCATCACCTTTACGCTGCTGGGTTCGTTCGGCTGGGCGGGCGCGGCCCGCGTGATTTGCGCGGCGGCCGGATCCCTGCGTGCGAGCGATGCGCTGCTCCACGCGAAGGCCTATGGCTGCCCGCGCTGGCGCCTGTTTGCGGTGCATGTGCTTCCGAACCTGAGATCCATCCTGCTGGCGCAATTCCTGATCCTGATACCGGTTTTCATTCTGAGCGAGGGCAACCTCGGCGTGCTCGGGCTGGGTGTGGGCGAGCCGCTGCCGTCCTGGGGCAACCTGCTGCGGGAATTGGCAAACCTGCCGGCGGTCGCCGAGCGCCCCTGGATGCTTGCCCCGCTGGCGGTTTTCGCGATGGTGACGGGCTGCTTCTATCTGCTGACGTCGCCGGGAGATTATGCATGAAGCCTTTCGGTTGTCTCTTGTATTTCGTGGCGTTTTGGAACCTGGCGGGCGCGCCGCCCGCGCCGGGATGGGGCGGCGAGCTGCGCTTCTGCGTGCGCGCCGATCCCAAGACCATGGATCCTTTGCAGTCCGCCGACCAGCCGGGTGAAACCGTGCGCTACCTGACCGGAGGCGTCCTCCTCCGGCTGAACCGCGCCACCCAGGCCCTGGAGCCGGAACTGGCCGAGTCGTGGCGCGCCGCAGCCGGCGGCCGCAGCATCGCATTCCGTATCCGCAAAGGCGTGAGGTTCTCGGATGGATCCGCGTTCACAGCCGCGGATGTGGTGTATACGCTGCAGACGCTGTTCGATCCCGCAGCGCATTTCCCGGCTGCCGACGCGTTTCGCCGCAGCCCCGGCGCGATTGTGGTCGAGCAGCGCGGGCCGGACCAGGTTCGGGTCGTCTTCCCCAGCGCGGCAGCCGGGGTCGAACGGCTGTTTGACGAGGTCGTCATGGTGAGCCGCCGGTGGCCTGCCGGCCGGCGCGGCGCCATCGGCATGCCGGTGCTGGGCCCCTACCGCGTCGTGGAGTACCACCCGGGGGCTTACATCCGCCTGGCGCGCAATCCGAATTATTGGCGTACCGATGCGACGGGCCGGCGGCTGCCGTACATCGATTCCCTGCGCGTGCTCATTCAACAAAACCGCTCGCTGGAGCTGCTGCGCTTCATGAAAGGCGAGATCGATCTGGTGGACACGCTGGACCCGGAGGACTATGAACGCCTGGCACGCGGCGGCGCCTGGCGGGTCTACGACCTGGGGCCGGGCTTGGGGACGGAACAGCTTTGGTTCAACCAAGCTTCGGCTGCCCGTATCCCGGGCTACAAGGGAGCCTGGTTTCGCTCGCGGGAATTCCGCAATGGTCTTTCGGCGGCTTTGAACCGGGCCGACATCGCCCGGGTGGCATACGGCGGCCGGGCGGTCCCGGCGCCCGGCGCCGTCTCGCCGGCCAACCGCTTCTGGTTCAATCCCCAGGTCCCCGTGCCGGTCTATGCGCCCCAACAGGCGATGACCGCTCTGGCGCAGGCCGGTTTTCGCACCTCCGGCGGCACGCTGCGCGACAGCGGCGGCCATGCCGTGGAGTTCTCGATCGTCACCAACTCCGGCAACCGGCTGCGGGAAAGGACCGCCGCGCTGATCCAGGAGGATCTGGCCAAGATCGGAGTGCGCGTGACCGTCGTGTCCCTGGATTTTCCTTCCCTGCTCGAACGCGTCACCCGCACTTTCGACTATGACGCCTGCCTGCTGGGCTTCTCGAGCGTGGACCTGGATCCCAGCGGTCAGATGAATCTCTGGCTCAGCTCGGCGAATGCGCACGCCTGGAATCCCGAACAGAAAGCGCCAGCCACCGCGTGGGAGGCCGAAATCGATGGCTTGATGGAACGGCAAGCGGTGGAGTCCGCCCCGGCGAAAAGAAAGGCCGCCTTCGACCGGGTGCAGGAGATTGCCGCGCGGGAGAACCCCATGTATTTCCTGGTGTACCGCAATACCTTGTGCGCCGTGGCACCGGCGTTGCGGAACGTCTCCCCCGCCGTGGTGGGCCCGCAGCTCATCTGGAATGTCGAGCATCTCTACTTGGAGCCCGAACGCCGCGCGGAGGCGAGGCGGTGATCCCCGGCGCGCTGCTCGAGCTGCGGATTTCCGCCGCTTACGGCCCCGGCCGGCCCGTGCTGCGCGACGCGGCGTTCACCATGCACGCGGGAGAGATCCTGGGGCTAGCCGGCCAGAGCGGCGCGGGCAAGAGCACCATCGGCCTCGCGATCCTCGGCCTGCACCGGTTCCGCAAAGCCACCGTTACCGGCTGCATCCGCTTCCGCGGCCGGGAACTGTTGGATTTGCCGGAACGGAAATTGCGCAGCCTGCGCGGCCGCGAGATCGCTTTCGTGCCGCAGAGCCCGCTCGCCTCATTGAACCCGGTGCTCACCATCGGCGCGCAGATGACCGAAGCCTGGCGGGCGCATGCCGGCGGCGAGGCCGCGGCCTGGAGGCCGCGCCTGCTGGCGCTGCTCGAAAGCGTCTGCCTGCCCCCGGAAGAGAGATTCCTGGCGCTCTATCCCCGCCAGTTGAGCGTAGGCCTGGCACAGCGGGTGCTCATCGCCATGGCGGTCATTCACCGCCCCGCGCTGATCGTGGCCGACGAACCCACCAGCGCGCTCGATATGATTACGCAAGCCGAAATCCTGGAACTGTTCCGGCGCGTGAACCGCGAGCACGGCGCGGCCATTCTGTACATCTCTCACGACCTGGCCTCCATGGCGTCGCTGGCCCACCGCATCGCAGTTCTGGAGCGGGGTTCCATCGTGGAGGAAGGCCCGCCCGAACAGGTCTTCCGGGCCCCCCGCCATCCGTACACGGCGCGGCTGGTGGCGGCGCTTCCCCGGTTAGGAGCGGCGCTCCCCGGCGAGACCGACGTCAGTGCCGCCGGCCTCTGTGCGCTGGAGTTCTAGCGGTTCACTCAGGACCGGCCGCGCGCGCCGTTGTGCGTGATGGATATGCTTCATCTGGTACATGCGCCGGTCCGCTTCGGTCAATAGTTGTTCGGCGTCGTTCCCATCGGCCGGGAAAAAGGCCTCGCCCACGCTGACGGAGAGAATCTCCTCGCCGCAAATCTCCCGGCCCGTACGGGACACCACCTCGTGGAGATCGATCTTGCGCGCCGGCATGTTTTCGCGGTTGAGTCCCGGCATCAAGACGACGAATTCGTCTCCGCCCATGCGCGCCACGTAATCGTAGTCTCTGCAGATTTCACGAATGCCTTGGGCTGCGGCCTTAAGGACGCGGTTTCCGGTGAGGTGCCCAAACCGGTCGTTGACTTCCTTGAACCCGTCCAGGTCCAGCACCATGACCGCTAATTCCGCGCTGGTGCGGCGGCAGCGCGCCAGTTCCGCATCCAGGTGCAGGAACAGCGAGCGGGCGTTCGGCAAGAGCGTAAGCTCGTCCATGGTCGCCGATTTCTCGGCGTGTTTATAACGCAATGCATTCTCTATAGTAAGACCCGCTTTGGTGCTGACCGCCATGAGAATGCGCAGGTGGTCGGCCGTGAAGGCGGCTGCCTGTCGATGGTACAGCGTCAGCACTCCCACGATTCCGTCCATCCCGGGAAGTGGAACGGAGAGCGCCGAACGCAGCGTGCTGAACCGGGCCGGATCCTTCAGATATCCCGGCTCCACCGAAGGGTTCCCGTTTATAATGGCCTTGCGGTTCTCCGCCACCCATCCCGAGAGACCCTGTCCCAGCGGTATCTCCAGCGAACCGAACAGCTCGGAATTCTCGCCCTCCGCAAACTGCGGCGCCAGCTTTCCATCCTTCACGATGTAGATCGCGATGGCATGGTAGGGGATCGCATTTTGCAGCTTGCGGGCCAGCAGGGACAGCGTGTCGTCGACGCATAACGAACTGCCCAGGCCGGTGGCGATCTCCAGCAGCATCTGGAACTCCTGCCTGGCCGCCGCTATGGAGGCGATAAACTCAACGGGCTGCGCCTCCCCGGGCGTATTATCGAGCGATGCCGTCTCAAAGCCGGCTTGGGGCGCGGTCTGCCGGCCGGATACATTCCGGTTTGCCAGCTTGGCGCCGTTCGACGTTCGCGCCAACGCCTCCAGTTCCAGGTAGCGGCGCTGGAGAACTCTTATCACGGCGGGATCGTAGCCCGTGCCAGCCTCTGACGCGACCTTTGCCATGGCTTCGTCCAGCGGAAGAGCCCGCCGATACTGCCGGTCCGACGCCAGCGCATCCAGGCAATCCACCGCAGCAAGAATGCGCGCGCCCATGGGAATCTGCTCGCCCTTCAATCCATGCGGATAGCCGCTGCCATCCCATCGTTCATGGTGCGCCCGCACGATCGGCACCACCGGGTATGGAAAATCCACCGTTGCCAGAATCTCCGCGCCGACCACCGGATGAATCTGCATCTTCTTGAATTCCTCGGGCGTGAGACGTCCTGGTTTGGAAATGATGTGCTCCGGCACCGCCAGCTTGCCGATGTCGTGCAGCAGCGAAGCCGCTTCCAGCGCCCTGGTCTCCGGTTCGTCGAGATCCATCTCCTTTGCCAATCCCATGGCATACACCTGCACCCGGCGCAGGTGGTCGGAAGTGGTGCCGTCCTTGGCATCGATGGCCAGCGCTAGTGCCTTGATCGTGCGCAAGTGCAGGCTGGCGACCTCCGAGACGTGCCGCTTCTCTTCCTCCAGGCGGTCGAGGTAAAGCCGGTATGACCGGTATATCAGGTAAACTACCGGCAGAACCAGCACTGAATTCTGCCAGCCGAAGCCGCGCACCAGGCCATGATGCAGCGCCGCGATGGCAGCTCCGGCCAGGTAGTTCGGCGCGGTCCAGAAGAGGCGGTCCATCCACAATCGCCAGAAGGGTTTCCGTTCGGTCAGGGCGATAATGCCCCCCACCGACCACGTGTTGGCCAGGAAGTAGACCAGCGCGCAGAGACACAGCAGAAAGGGAACGCTGCTCACCTGCCGGTGAACTAAGGCCGAGTGGTAGACCAGGTGTGCCAGCGTGCTGGATCCCGCCATGCTGGTGAGCGTGAAAGCAAGTTGCACTGGCTGCGGGCGCGCCTTGGCGGTCAGGATGGCCTGCGCCACGCCGCTGGCACAGGCGATCGCCACGGTGGCCGCCAAGTCCAGTTCGGTGATGGCTATCAGGATAAAAACGAAGTTCACCGACAGCGTGCCGGTCATTCCGGGCAGCGTGACCTTGAGCTTGGAACTGGCTACGGCGCAAGCCAGGTACCAGACGAATTCGCCCCATGGGATGGGGCTCCAGGTTTTGACGGAGTATGCCAGGCATGCCAGTCCGAACAGCGCCGTGGCCAGGACATAGAAGCGCGCGGATTTGGAGAGATCGCTCATTTCCCGCCCGAAACGATGAGGAACCCGCTTTCCACGTCGTCGCCCATCACCCGGTTCCAGATCGACACCGCCACGCCTTCGGCTCGCGCGTGGTGAAAACGGACTCTCTCCCCGGCGCTGAGGGCACGGCAACGGTGGCAAGCGCGAAATCCGCTTGGGCTGGTGTCCATGAGCCTGAACTCTTCCCGCCCTGTGCCGTCCAATGGCTCCATCCAACCCGTGCCGGCCGCGAGCTTGCGGGACTCCCTGCGGCGGTTCGCGGGCGCGTCACGGGGTTCAGAATAGCCCGACAGTTTCCTGCTCATAGTCCCTCAGCTTTCGGTAGAGTGTCCGTCGCGAGATCCCTAGCAATTCGGCCGCCCGCTGCTGGTGCCCGCCGGTCTGTGCCAACGTGGAATGAATCAGCTCGCGCTCCAGGTTTTCGATGGTTCCCTGGCGGGCCGCCCGCAGCCCCGCGGCCGGCGCCCCAACGAGTCCCAAGTGCCGCGGTTCGACGATTCCTTCGCCGGACATGGTGGCCGCACGGATCATGCAATTGCGCAGCTCACGCACGTTTCCGGGCCAATCGCGATCCCGCAACAGCGCCGCCGCGGACGTCGAGAGCCGCAGGGTGGCGTCCGCCCGCTCCAAAAAGAAGCGCGCTAAGGGTTCGATATCGTCCCGCCGGTCGCGCAGCGGCGGCACCGAAATCTGCAACTGGCCAATGCGATAGTACAGATCGCTGCGAAAAGCCCCGCGCCGCACCGCCTCTTCCAGGTTGGCATTGGTAGCCGCGATCACGCGCGTGTCCACGGCTACCTTGCGCGTGCCGCCCAGGCGGTAGTAAGGCGCTCCGTCCAGAACGCGCAACAGCTTCACCTGTACGCGCGGCTCCAGTTCTCCGATCTCGTCCAGAAACAACGAGCCGGAGTGCGCCAGTTCAAACAGGCCTGGCTTGCCTGTGCCGGCCCCGCTGAACGCCCCCTTCTCGTAGCCGAACAGTTCGCTCTCGATCAGGTGATCCGGAAGAGCCGCGCAGTTGACGTCCACCCACGGCCGTGCCCGCCGCGGCGAGCCATCGTGCACTGCGCGCGCGATCAGTTCTTTGCCCACCCCCGTCTCGCCGGTGATCAGCACGGCCGCTTCGCTACGGGCAATCCTCCGTGTCAGCCGCATCACCTCACGCATGGTCTCGCTGGCAATCAAGACCGTGCAGCCCAGCAGGCACAAAAGTTCGGTATCGGGTTGTGAAGGTGTTTCCGGCATTGCCGAACCTGCGGGACAGGTGCAATCCCCCCGCTCACCTTATCGGCCGTTTGGCCGCATTTCCGGAGGGCGTTGGGACATCTTGTCCCAAATCGAGGGCCATCCTCCAAGCGCCCTTCCCCACATGGACTTAGAAGGTAGCCGCCGGTCGCGCTGGGACAAACCTGCCCGCCGCGCCGCCGCGTCAAACATCACCCAACCAACTGAGTTTTCAGGATGTTAGGGCCTGTATGTCAACTGGCCTCGCACGTGCTATCTATTCCGTCGAGACATCCTCATAGGAGTTCATAGTGAAGCTAAAATACACAGTCTTGCTTTCATCCCTGGCGGGCGCCTTGGTGTTCGGGGCCTACGCAGCCGCCGAACCCGCGCCAGGGCATAAGCTGGCGGAGGACCTGAGAAGCCGCTACGCCGCGCCGGCGAGCACCATCGACGTCATCGTGCAGTTTCGGAGCGGCGCTGCCGCCGAGGCACATCAGCGAGTATTGGGGCGGGGCGGCATTTTGCGTCGCAACCTGGACCTCATACGGGCCAAAGCGTACCGGGTCCCAGCCGACCAGATCGAACGGCTGGCCGACGATCCGGACGTGGAATTCGTTTCTCCGGACCGGCCCGTACAAGCGACCGCGTTCAGCGGCACGGCAGACTACGGCTGGATGACCGCCATGGATGCCACCAGCAGTTCGGCGACGCTTCCGTACGATGGCACGGGTATCGGCGTGGCGGTTATCGACAGCGGCATCTGGTCCGGCAGCCAACAGGATTTGAAGGATGGCAACGGCAAAACCCGGGTGGTCTATGAGCAGAGCTTCGTCCCAGGTAATACCGACGTGCACGATTACTATGGCCACGGGACGCATGTCGCGGGTCTCATTGGGGGCAATGGAGCCAGGTCGTCCGGAAGCAAGTCTATCTACCTGATCCGCGGCATTGCGCCCAATGTGAGCCTGCTCAACCTGCGGGTGCTCGACAACAACGGAAGTGGAACCGATAGCAGCGTGATCGCGGCCATTCAAAGAGCAGTGCAACTGCAAAGCCAGTACAACATTCGGGTGATCAACCTCTCCCTGGGACGGCCGGTTTCCATATCCTATGCCAATGACCCGCTGTGCCAGGCGGTACAGAAGGCCTGGAATGCGGGGATCGTTGTGGTGGTGGCCGCCGGCAACGATGGCCGCAACAATTCCGCGGGCACCAACGGCTACGCAACCATCGGCGCCCCCGGCAACAGCCCCTTTGCCATAACGGTCGGCGCGATGAACACCATGGGCACGCCTTCGCGCGCCGACGACAAAATCACCAGCTACAGTTCGAAGGGCCCGACGTTGTTCGATCACGTCGTGAAGCCCGATCTGGTGGCGCCGGGGAATCGCATCATTTCGCTGGAGTCTTACGCCGGAGCGTACCTCGCAACCACTTATCCCCAAAACGACGTCCCGCAATGGCTGTACCTGGCCGGGAGCGGGAACGCGACAAACTGGTACTACCAGTTGAGCGGCACCAGCATGGCCGCGCCCATGGTGAGCGGCGCGGCGGCTTTGCTTGTACAGAAGAACCCCCATCTCACGCCTGACCAGGTAAAGGCCATTCTGATGAAGACGGCTTCCAAGTTCGGACAGACCAGCAGTGTGGCCACGGACCCTGTGACTGGGATTTCCTACACCTCCCAGTACGACATTTTCACCGTGGGCGCCGGCTATCTCGATATTCCGGCTGCGCTCGCGAGTAACGACTTGGCGACCGGCAGCGCACAGTCGCCAGTTGCGGCATACGACAGCGCAACGGGCAAGGTGTATCTGGTGGGAGGCAGCAGCGTGGTGTGGGGGACCAGCGTGGTGTGGGGGACCAGCGTGGTGTGGGGGACCAGCGTGGTTTGGGGCACCAGCGTAGTTTGGGGCACCAGCGTGGTCTGGGGGACAAGCGTGGTGTGGGGCACGCAAGCCGTCTGGGGCACGAGCGCCACGGCAGGATATAGCGTGGTGTGGGGAACCCAGGCTATCTGGGGCGCCGGCACCGTCGCATCGGATGCCGCCACCATCGCGATCAACGGCGACAACTGATCTGCTCTGTCATGACGGACGGCTCACCGGATGCCGGCACCGGCACCGGTGTGGCCGTCTCAGACACCCTAATCCAAATCAACGAGCGAGAGGACTTCCACGACAGCAACGGGAATTCGCGGATGACCTACCAGTGCAGCCTCATTTCGATTGACGCCGTCGCCACCGATCAGTATGGGCGCGGCACTCATTCCGCCGGACTCATCGGTGCACGGCGACAGTTCTTCCATCCGTCTGGTCCGCGATGTTGCGCCTAACGTTAGTCTCCTCAACCTGAGGGTGCTCGACGGTAGCGGATCCGGCATCGACAGCGCGGTCATCGCCGGCATTCAACGAGCCATCCAACTGAAAAGCCAGTACAGCATCCGGGTGACCAATCTTTCGTATCTTCTCAATAAACCGGGGGGGGACGGTCAGGTAGGTTTCCACGAAGAACCGAGATTCATCGTTTCGGCTCGTTGTTTGATCAGTTCCGCCAGTGAGGGCATCTGCATCGCTCCGCTGACCCGGTCGCGGATGTATTGAAAGAAGTTCACTCCCAGTTTCCGGGCTGTGCTCAGCAGCGTTTCCATCGCGTCCCAGGTGCGCGCACCGGCCTGCGAGCGCGGACCGTAGCTCACCGCTCTTTTCCTGACTCGTGTCCGCGCGTCCAGCTCCGCCGGGTTATTGTGCGTCGGGATCTCGGGATGTTCCAGCACCATCAGCAGGTACGTTTTGTCGGCCATCGTTCGGGCGATCCGCCGGTCCAGCTCCTCGTAACCCGTCACGGTGCTAAACAGTTCGTCGAACTGCGCTTGCAACTGCGCAGCCCGCTCCGGCGTGGGACCCTGCTGGTAGACGCGCAGTTGTTTGTAGAAATCCCAGTAGCGCTTCCGGAAAGCTTCCAGCCATTCACGATGCTGCGGCACACACGGCGCCATGTTCTGATAATGGCGACCGTCGTGAATCCAGCATAAGGCCAGTTCGTCAGCCACCAGCTTGAACTGTCTGGCATCGTCACAGATTAAAAGGCGCACATGCCCGCTCTCGGCGTGATACGCCGCCAGGGCCGCCGCCTCCCTAATCCGAAGGTGCGGCCCCTCGCCCAGGTCCGGCATCTGTTCCGCCAGACTTCGCTGCAACTCCTCCGCGCTCCAATCCTGATGGAACGGCAACTGCCCCACTCGCTCTGTAACCCGCTTCGACACGCCAAACCGGCGGAGCAGATCCAAAGCTTCCTCATTGATGCGGAATACCCGCGGGCGCCCGTTGCGCAGCACGTCGATGATGGTCAGCCGGTCTTTGTGCGCGGTGGTGAAATAAGCTCCGTACAGCGGATTGCACAGGATCTGGCAGTGGTGGTTTTCGCCATCCACGCGGGTGCCGGTGTCATCCGCGTGCTGCCACGGGCTGCTGGCCAGTCCGGCTTCCACAATGGCCCGCTTTTCCTCCTGGATCTCCGGGTATGCGCCCGTGAGCCACGCCGATATCTGGCCGCTGGAAATCACGATGCCCGTGTGGTCCAGCAGATCCGCTATCTTCGGCTCCGTCATATTGCACAAATGAGAAAACAGCAGGCACCGGCTCTTCCCATTGGGACCGTATTCGCCGCGGTAGCCGGCGGGCAGCGGCGCCAGGTAAGTTTGGCCCGTGGAAGGAGCATAATACTTCTCCTTCCGAAACTTCACATTGTCGGTGCCGATGCGTAACTCCTGCACCACTACATCTTCGTAGCCCTTGAACTGTGCATCCGGCGGAAGCGATGCCCGGTCCAGCTTCAGCACTTCTTCCCGGTCGATCCGAACCCGGTCCAGTTTGCCGCGTCTGACGCGCTGTTTCGTTTCCGCCCGCTCTTTTTCCGACGACTGTAACTTCGTTCCCGCACTGTCTTTGGGCCGGCTGGGTTTATCGCCTCCGCATTTGCGGCGGTTGAGTTGCTCCCGCAAATACAGGTTCTCAGCCTGCGCCTTGCGCAGATCCGCCGTCAGCGATTCGATCAAGTTCAGCAGCAGCCGGATGCACTCGCGGGCACGCTCATCCTGGATGTCGGCTACGTCGATGTTCCTGAGAATCTGATCAACCAAGTCGATACCGGATTGGCCACTCATCCAGTTCAGCGTAAAACAGCCGGCGCGATTTGTCCGGAGAAATCGAACAAAAACAATCAAAAATGTTTCAGCGCTGCGGTTGGGTCTCCTGCACCCGCTTCCGTTTGGCCTTCGGCGATCCCCGAATTATTGAGAAGATACAATCTTTCGCTCGGCCAGCCGGTGTTGTCGTCCTATGCCACCGACCCGCTGTGCCAGGCCGTCGAACAAGCCTGGAACGCGGGAATCGTGGTGGTCGTGGCGGCCGGCAATGAAGGCCGCAACAATTCCGCGGGCACCAACGGCTATGGCACGATTACCTCTCCGGGCAATGATCCTCTCGCCATCACCGTGGGGGCCATGAACACTCTCGGCACCCCTGCGCGCTCCGACGACAAGATCGCCAGCTACAGTTCCAAAGGGCCTTCCCAGATCGATCACGTCATCAAACCCGATCTCGTCGCCCCTGGAAATCGCATTATTTCGGACACCGCTGGCAATTCATCCTATCTTTCCCAGACCTATCGGCAAAACGAGGTTCCCAAGTACATTTACGCGGGCAACGGAAACGGAAAAGGCGACTATTTTCAACTGAGCGGGACGAGCATGGCCGCACCCATGGTCAGTGGGTCCGCAGCTGTTCTGTTGCAGAAGAATCCGATGCTCACGCCGGACCAGGTGAAAGCCATTCTCATGAAAACGGCTTCGAAGTTTCCACAGACGACCAGCGTCGCCACCGTACGCTCAGGCAATCGAGCGCCCCTTGCATTCGAGTGTTCAGCACCCGTGGCGGCGGGATTCTCAGGGCGGCGCGCTGATCGGCGGGCATCAGTTCCAAGCAGCGCAGCCATGCTGGGTGGTTGTACACGAGGCCATATCCCGGTTGGAGCGCTCAGTCTCCGCGCCGCGCGGCAGTGCTCATGATGGAGCGCGTTAAGGCGTTAACCCTGCTTCAGCCAACAGGTCCGGCAACTCCTTCGCGTACCACTCGCGGTCTTCAGGTTCCATCGAGGGCCACCGCGCCTGAATATCGGCCACGGCTTCCCTACTCTGCCGCTCCATTTGCTCCTGGTATGCGCGCTCATCCTTAAGGCGCAACTGCTCTTGAGCCAGCCAAAGCCTTACCAGCATCCTCAGCCAGGTTTCTCACCAGGCCCATCGACGTGATACTTGCGGACCGCAGGCTAATCCGATGGTCGAGATCCACCAGCGGCGCACCTCGCAGAGCTTCGACGATTTCCCGGCAGAGCTTCGGCCTGGGTTCGTCATGGAGCCTTCGGCCTAGCCGGCGCCGCAGCAATTCGAGGACGTTTTCGGCTGTAGCTTGCCCGCTAGTGTTGCCTGGGGCCGAAGGTGCGAGCCCTGGTCCGTCGGTCGGTCGTTCTACCGACCTACCTACAATGTTCGAGGGTACATCTCTCTTGGTCTCTTCAATAAGGATAGACGCCTCCGAACGGATAACTTGCAGGCCGTCATTTCGCTGGTTTTGAATTACCCGTTGCGCTTTCTTATAATCCGCCTGGATTACTCCCACTCGGTCCAGGAGGGATTTCCGAACCACCTCGTCAGGTACCTTCGCCAGCAGATCGCGGATGGCCTGCAAGGGGCGTATTTCTGTAAATGGTCTCCAAGGCCTTCCTACGCTCCGCGTCCGTCAGCTTCGGGCCCGGATTCGGGCACGTGGCCGGTGGCTTGAAGAGGCGCTCGTCCACGCGGATGGATTTCAAGTCCTCAAGGCGTTTGTGGGCGGCATGGACGTTCTGCTTGCGCATCCCCAGGATGCGCATGACGCCGGCTTCCCGCAGCGCAACGCGCTCGCCGTCTTCGTCGAGGACAACCGTATCGTCGCCCCAATCATCGTGCAGCCGGAGCCCACGCCTCCGTGCCCGTTGCACAGTAAATCCCATATTGCCAGTAGTTTGTACAGCATACTCGCTTAGGATAGGGAAACACAGCGAATATCGCACATAGGTGTGAAAAACACGAATCAGCTCGCCGTGGATTGATCGCCAGCCCTTTTCGGCGCGTCCTTGCTTGTCCCGGTGCTGCGGGGGGCAGGCGTCCATTAGTCCCTCGACGATCTCGCGCGGGTACCTGGCGAAGATATCCACTTTGGTAATTTCCTTGAGTCGTTCGAGCCGGCCGGTGGCATCCAGTTCACTCCAGGCGCGGGCGCTTTCATCCCTCATGGGAACGCCCTGCGACTTGGGTAGATGATCTTCCCAGAAGTAATCCGAACAGATGACTCGTGGAA
>ODAK010004668.1_pt1 | contig 14006 bp, 10 predicted proteins | sample 1539591 | NCBI WGS metagenome assembly ODAK01 (sample SAMEA3539303, study PRJEB22396) | soil metagenome | biome: tundra; feature: field; material: soil | place: USA | collected 2010-05 | depth 0.15 m | reverse complement strand
AGTCAGCCGCACATCGTCTTCATCGGCACCAAGGCCCGTGGAGTCGAAGGATGCGTGGCTTCTCACGCAAAGGCGCTCGAAGGCTACAAAGCGCCGTGCATCGTGATCGCAACGCCCTCGGACGGATCGCTCTTGTTCGCCGCTCAATTGCCAGCGCACGCATCGGACGCCGACATTCTTGCGGCGGCAGGAATTGGCGCAAACGACGCGCTGGCGGAAGTCAACGCGGTTCGCGCCAAACGCGGATTACGTCCGTACATCCGCGACGAGGGGCTCACGATTGCCGCGCAAAAATGCGCGAATATCCGCGCGGCACAGCTCATCGCTGGGCACATCGACGATTTCGCGATGCTGCCTCCTGGCGTGTCTGCATCGGCTACGGGGTGCGGCGCTTTGACGCCCGACTGGGGCTGGGGAACTTGTTGCACGACAGAAAATTGGACTTATGCGGGCGCAGCTTGTGTCATTGGCAATGATGGGAAACGCTATATGCACCTTTTTTGTCGCTAGAAGATTCGTCCCAGAGCTTCGGTAAACACCGTCAACTCACCGTCGGAATTCTACGCCTGGTATTACACCGCGGACAAGAGGCGCCGGATAGATGAATCTTCCACGCCAAGTAGTTCCCCGCGACGCTGGGACGCATGATGCTCGACCCAAACGCAGGCGAAGACGGCGGCATGGAACGCGGCATAAAGCGATGCAGGCCAGGTAAATAGGATACACCTTTGAGGTGATTGGACATGAGAAAAGTTAAAGAAAATCGGTGGAGCGTCCGGGAAGGTTGTGATTTTAACCAGTCGAGGCGCGACTTCAAGCTGCCGCATCTCGCTTGGCGCTTTCCACTGCACGAGACTCCATCGCGCTGCCGTTGATCCCACGCGGAAAAACTGAACAACCCAGCGGGTTTCCCGGAGTTGCGGTAGACGAGGGTGGAATTTGAATGCGGGAGAGGAAGGACTCCACCCGATAATAAATCAGATACCCGCGTTTGGTGCTTGGCCCGAAAGAACTTGACGATTAGCGTAGTGTCAAGCCGTCGGCATCACTCGCATCATCACCGCGCTGTTCTCCAGCGTTTCTGGCCGGGGCGATTTGGCGTTAAGCCGCTCCAATCGTGCCTTCTCATTATTTGCGGTCGCGCGGGTTCGTAGGGCCCACGCTCGGGTGTGTTGAACATCACCTGTGCTTCCATACCAGGAAAAACTATCATGAAGATTGATCGCAAGGTAAGGCTCCGCGTTGAGGAATTGGAAAGCCGAGTTGTGCCTTCGACGGTTGCCCCACCGCCGACGCCGCCAGCCCCGTACGCTCTATGGAACAGCAGCAACTGGTCGGGCATCGGTCTGGATACGACGAAGGGTGCGGTGACTGCCGTCAGCGGTTCCTGGGTCGTGCCGGCGGTCACGAGTTCCGGCACCGGGTATTCGTCGGCCTGGGTCGGCATTGACGGCGATCTGTCGAGCACCGTCGAACAGATCGGCACGGAATCGGATACCCGTGCAACGTCCGTCCACGATGGCACGCCACAGTACTACGCCTGGTACGAAATGTATCCGGCCGGCTACTACTACACGACCCCGCGAACGGTCAACCCGGGTGATCAAATCACCGCCTCGGTAGTTTACGTGGGCCAGACGAAATCCGGAACGAAAACGAACGACAATTTCCAGCTGACGATCGCCGATTTGCCGATTATCGCGACCGTGAAGCCCTGGACCTTTACAACGACTCAAAGCGTTCCGAGTCATCAGATTGCCCAGAGAACTTCGGCGGAATGGATCCAGGAAGCACCTTCCGGCTCCAGTGTCTTGCCCCTAGCGAATTTCGGCTCCATCACCTTTACCAACGCGCAAGCGACCATCAGTGGCGCCACCGGCACGATTGCCAGCTTTGTGGGCAAACCCTCCATCGTGAATTACGGCACGTCTACGACGCCGCTCGAGATCAACCTCATGGACATGGGTACGGTAAACCGATCGGGACAATGGACGTCCATCAAAGATGAAACCTCGCTGCTGAACTCCAGCGGCGACAGCTTCACGGTCCAGTTCGGATCGAGCAACCCTGCGGCACCCAGCGGGTTGTCGAGCACCAAGGGACTTAACGATCGAATGGCCAGCCTGGCTGACCTCCAGGTTACGGTCCCCAATGCCGGCACGCCTGCCGGTTCCGGCCCGAACGTGATCGTTGTGGAAGTCTCTCTTGCGATACCGGGCGCCGCCAGCACGCTCAACCCGGTCGCGGCGAACGAGACCATCGTTCAGCCTGGCTTCCGCCCCGTTTTCAGTCAGCCTGAGGGGGCCTTTGGCCGATCCGGCGTCGTGGGGGCCCGCATGGTCGACGAAGCAGGAAACCCAGGCGCGGGTTTGTCCTGGTTTGGCCTGCCGCTAGTTCATGAAGCGGCCGTCCCGCTTGTCGTGACAACTGTGCGTGGTTCCGCGACGACTGGTGGCCAGCGATCCGACTTGAGTGCGAAACCATTTGCCACGACTTTTTCGCCGATCGAGCAACCAGCCATGGTATCCCCGCCAACACTGGTCTTTTCTGAGGACGCCCACATCGATCGGCTTGTCGGCACACTCGCCTTGGTCGCGTTTCTCCCGAGCCTGCAGATGCCCAAGGCGAAGGAAGAACCTGCGCGGGTCCGCCGACTGCCAGGCGGAAACGGCCTGCCCGAATGAACTCCGTGGCGTCCTCGGCACGGCGCTTTTGGGTCCACAACGTGGGGCGGGTATCGTAACCCGCCCCGCGATGGCTCCCGTCCCGAAGGCCTCGGCCTTTTCATTTCTCAGCTCATGGATTTCTCAAGGGCTGATATTCACGCAGGTTCATTCGCAGCTGAACGTAAAGGGCAATGTCAATTGCAGACCCCTGCTCGACATCGCGGCCAGCTGCGGCCCTTCGTGAGGAATCAATGAAGCCGCAACCTCTCGCCCTGCAAGGACAAGGTTCGGAAGCTCTCGCTTTGCTCTATCGTGTCACAGGAGACTGGATACAATTTGCACCCTGGGAGCCATCTTTCATTCGCACGGAGGATTCACGATGCCGACCATTGAGGCCCTGAAGATCTACAATTCCGCGGGTAAGTACGTGGTGCACATTCCTGCTTGCCGAGGCGACGAGCTCTTTCTTTACCTCGCAAATCATGGCATCGAATCGAGGGTGAGCCGGCTTGCGAACGCGCCTTTTGACCGTCTAGAAGTGGACGAAGACGTGAACGTCCAGGCGTTGCGGACTATCCTCGATCAGTAGAGCGTGAGTGCCTGACGAACAGCGCAGACTCGCTGTGTCTCCGCTTCGTAGGAACCGTAAATCCGCCCGGCAAAGGTGTGTGACGGCGAGGGTTTCGGCAGCACTACAACCAACTTCATCAGCTCGCCGACGATTGTAAATCGTGGGGCATGACGATTGAATTCTACATCCCAGGTCGCGTCATCGGCACCGGAAGAATAATCGTCTAGAAACAGGTATGGCGCTGGTTGCAGTCTGTGACATCCCACAGCAACACGCGGCCATGCCCGGCCGTGGCGAGCGTACGGCCATCGGGGCTAAAGCAGGCGGAAGAGCCGAAGCGGGCAATTTGCACGGCAAGAGCGTCCAAGCGAACGAATTGGTCAAGTTTCCCTCGGGTGACGCCCTCGCCCTGACGCCGCTCGGGGGTGGTTTGACTCGACTTCTTGGGTTGGTCCTTGCTCGGCGGCGGATTGGGGCGCTTCGGCTGCATGAGCGGGGCGAAGGTGTCGAACAGCTTGGTGAATTCGGCCCGCGACAATTTGTCCTTCTTGAGGCCGGCCGCGTCGAAAAACGGCTTGAGACGCGCCGGAATCTCGTTCGGCGTGATGAAGTCATCAGCATTCACATCGAGCCGATCGAAGAAGGTGTCGGCAAGACTCGGCGGGTTCTTGGCCAACTCCGCGGCAGTCTCGGGCCTTTCCCAGACGTAGGTCACGAAGCCGACCATCATCTCTTCCCACGATTGCAGCCCGAAACGCACTGTCTTTGAGGGGTCCGGGTTGAGGGGGTTGTTGACGGAATTGTCCCAGTGTGCGACGGCATGCAATTTGGCACCCTTGGGAAGCTTCAACGGCTCCTGGAAGCGATAGGCGCTTTGCCAGTTGAAGTCCCAGCGCGGCACCGACAGCAGCGTCTGCCGTTTGCCGTCCGGATAGATCACCTCGTAGCGATAGTCTTTGCCGCGCCAGTGCATGTGCGGGGCGAAACTGAGGATGCGGGCGTCGGCAAGCAGACGCATGGCGGCCTCGGCCTTGTAGTGCGGATCGTGCGACGGCACTTCGATGGCCAGGTTGGCGAACTCGCCGATCAGCATTTCATAACGGGGCGGCTTATCCGCGAAGGTGATGCCGACAGCAGAGCGATCCTTGACCGACGTGCCATTGGGAGTGTAGTGCATTTCAAAACGGAGCGAGGCCCCTTTCGGCACGCGCAGAGCCGTGTCAGGCGGACAAACCAGGGCCAGGTCGCCGGGGGCCCAGCCGACCAGAATCGACATGCTGCCATCCCGTCCGACCGGCCCCTTTTGCCCTTCCTTCAGGATGTAAATGACCACGTGATGCACGACTCCGGGGGCTCCGGGCCGGGCCTCGGCGATGCGCACCCATTTGTCCTCCTTGAAATTCGTTTCGATGATCCAGTTCTTGTAAGGCACCACGCCGTCAGCCGGAACCTGGAACTCTTCGGGCATCTCGATGACCAGGTCGGGCTTGCCGTACTTCCAACCTTCGGGCCAGACGGCGGGCTTGGGCAGGTCCTTGTCGTCGCCGCGAGCCAGACCGCCATCGACCCAGGCCGACACGGTTTCAATTTCCGCGCTGCTCAAGCGGCGCTCGTTCGCGAAATGGCCAAAACGCGGATCGGCATGCCAGGGTGGCATGCGCCGCTGCGTGGTCACTTCACGGATCATGGCGGCATGCTTGAGCGCATCGGCGTAAGTTATGAGCGAAAACGGTGCGGATTGATTCGGACGATGACACGCCTGGCAGCGATTTTGCAGGATGGGAGCGACATCCTTGGCATACGTGACGGCCTGGGCCGACTTCTTTGGGCTCGCCCGGTCCAGCAAGCAGCCGTCCGCCTCGGTCTCGGCCACCGTCACCTTTTGGCCGGCCAGAATCTCGGTGAGCGCTTCGGCCAGGTCATTCCGCGTTGCTTTCGGCCGGCGCGATGAAACGCCATACTGATCGCTCACCCGGCCCCGATAACGCAGGTTGAAGTCGCCATCCAGCACCGCCACGGTCAGCACGCGGGTCACGCCAATGAATTCGGCGAGGCGTTGGCCGCTATCCTTCAGCACCGGGAACGGCAAATCTCGGTCCATCGCATGGCCAGCGATCTGTTCAAGGTCTTCGTTCTCATTGGCGTAGATGCCCAAGAACTGCACCTGCTTGCCGCGAAAGCTCTTCTCCAGTTCGATCAGGCCAGGGGCGTAGAGGTTGGAAACGGGGCACTCGACGCCGAGGAAAACAAGCACGATTGCCTTTTGGTTCTTGAATTCGTGCAGGGACCGGCGATTGCCGCGCAGATCGCGGAGGGAATTGCTGTTGGCAACCTTGTCACCGATGGCCTTGGCTGGGTTGGAGTTGCCCACCGCCGGGGACGGACGCGATTGGGCTCTGGCACCGTCGGGGTGTCCGCCGCCGCAGGTCAACAGGGTCGCCAGCAGCAACAAGCAACTTTGTCCCAGGTGCCGCGTCATGGATGTTTCCCCTGTGTTGTAGATTCGGATGTCCTTTTGTACCCAAGATAGCCTTTGTTTGTTTCAAACCTGGCAAGCCGGAAGCGATTTCCGATTGCCAATTGCTGTCGAGGACGTACTGCCGGCCATCCGCGTCGAGGAGGACGGGGTGCGTGATGCCAATGACGAACGGGATTGAACCGATCGGCCGGTCAGGAGTGGTTTCGATGTGCAACGCAAAGCCAGTTGGCTTGGCGGCGTAAAACAAAAAACGCGCCCAAGAAAGAGACGCGTTCTTTGTTGTTCCGATGAAGAGCACTTGGCGAGTGCTCAATTCATATCGACTGAGCCAGCGGTGGACTTGAGGCACGCCGATGGTTGAGGAAGAATTGCAGCAACTCTAGATAGGTCGAGCCGATTTCCCGTCGCAGCAATAAGGTGCATCCCAGCCGGCTGTTGACGTTCTCAAGATCGAAGTGGGACGCATCACTTGCGTCCAGGTCATCAGGCGAGACGACTACGCCCACCAGGCGCGACGCACGCCCAAGTGAATGACCCCGAGGAATGCGAACCAGCCAGCCACGAATCCACCGAACATGGCCGCACCGCCTGCTCCGGGACTGCCCCCGAGCGACCAGACCAGGAGCGCCGGCAGAAAGGTTGAGACGAGCACTACGGCCGCCACCATCAGCAGCCCCGAGCCCCAGCCGATGCGAAGACGCCTGCCCGTTGTCCGCGCTTGACCTTCCGCCATGGGAAGCCCTTCTCGTTACCGAACGATTGTTTCTTTTACGCCAACGTACACATTACCGCACCCGCGGAGTAGACGCAAGCCAAATGCCATGACTCGTGGCTACTCGGCTCATTCGCCTGCTCCTTCTTATTCCTCGCGAGCAAATCCTCAACGGCAATCCCCATCGCCTTGGCGAACCCGCGCACCAACGTGGCCAGGGCGGTCGTCTCGATGCTGCCGCTCCGGCCGCTTCCGTACAACGTGGTTCGTCCACCGAGGGACTGTTCCCACCATATCTGTTTGCCGTCGGCCAAGGATCGCTTCAATGCGTCCAGCCGATCGAGGTACGGCGTCGCATCGCGGGCCGAGGGATCGATGGCGCGCAGGGCGTTGCAAACCAGGGCCAGGACATGCGGATCGTGGATATCTTCGGGCCGATGCTGCAGGAGAAACTGCTGCGTGCTCCTGACATCGGTTGCCGGAACCGGAAGTAGGTCCGGCGAGCCGAGCCGGACCGGTGCCGCTCGGCTCGCGGCAATGCGTGGGCGCGGGATGAACACGCTCGGCGAGGAGACGCGAGGTAGCCAAACGCATCCCGAGTCGAATGCCCCGTCAAATTGCGCGAAACAGCCGCGCGAGACCTCGAAAAATGGGGCCACGCCCTTGAATTCCCCTTTTACAGTTTGGTGTGAACCAGTATATTCTCTATGACCCCACACCGATTGCGGTTCCATCCGACAAAGCCCGCTCGATTCCTACCTCGATCGACATACTCCATGCGCACCTATCTTTCTCTGCTTGCTTTGGCTTTGGTTGCAGCATTACCGGCGCAGGGCTCTGCCGATGAACTAACGCTTTCTCCGGCAAATTTCATTCTGCGCGGCAAAGCGGCCCGGCAGCGTTTGATCGTCACGGCGACCAGGGGCGGCAATGCCGTCGATCGCACACGCGAGGCACGATTCGAATCGTTGACGCCCAAGACGGTCGCCGTCAGCGCCGACGGGATTGTCACGCCGCTCGGCAATGGCGAGGGCGTTGTCATGACACACCTCAATGGTCAGCAGGCCCGCGCGACGATTAGCGTGGTTGACGCCGCCCGCGATATGCCCGTCGCATTTGAAAAAGATGTGCAGCCCATTCTTGCCCGGTTCGGCTGCAACGCGGGGGCATGTCATGGCAAAGCGCGCGGACAGAACGGGTTTCAACTTTCGCTTCTGGGGTTCGACGCCGATTTCGATTTCGCCGCGCTGACGCAGGAAGCGCGGGGCCGACGCATCCTTCCGTCGGCGCCGGAGAACAGCCTGCTGTTACTCAAGCCGATCGGCGAGATGCCGCACGCCGGGGGCCGACGCCTGACCAAGGGCGATCCGCATTACGAGGTCCTGCGCCGCTGGATTGCCGCGGGGACACCGCGCACGCCGAAGGAGGAACCCACGTTGGTGCGCATCACCGTCGAGCCGACCGAGCGAATCCTGGCGTCCGCGGCCGAACAGCCGCTCATTATCACGGCGCATTACAGCGACAAGACGAGCGCCGACGTCACGCATCTGACGATTTTCCAGTCGAACGAGAGCGTGATCGCGGCCGTCGATGCGCACGGTCGCGTCAAAGCGGGGCCGTTGCCGGGCGAGGCGGCGATCATGGCACGCTTCATGGAGAAGTTCGCGGTCTGCAACGTCATCATCCCGCTTCCCAAGAGCGTACCGGCCGAGGTCTACGCCAAGCTGCCGCGCAAGAACTTCATCGACGGCCTGGTATACGATAAGCTCCAGCAGCTCGGCATCAAACCGTCGGAGTCGTGCGGCGATGCGACCTTCCTGCGCCGCGCGTATCTCGACGTGATCGGCCGGCTGCCGACGCCCGACGAGACGAAGGCGTTCCTCGCCGACCAATCGTCCGACAAGCGCGCGAGGCTGGTCGATGCGCTGCTCGATCGGCCCGAATATGCCGACCTCTGGGCGAACAAGTGGGCGGACCTTATGCGGCCCAATCCGTACCACGTCGGCATCAAGGCAGTCTTCACTCTCGACGCCTTCCTGCGTGACTCCTTCCGCAAGAACAAGCCGTACGACCAGTTCGTCAGGGAAATCATCACGGCCCAGGGGAGCACCTGGCACAACGGCGCCGTCGTCATGTTCCGCGATCGCCGGCAACCCGACGAGCTGACGACGATGGTCAGCCAGCTTTTCCTGGGTATTCGGCTCGAGTGCGCCAAGTGCCATCATCATCCGTTCGAGGTCTACAGCCAGGACGATTTCTACAGCTTCGCCGCTCACTTCGGTCGAATTGGAAGGAAAGGCCAGGGAATTTCCGCTCCAATCTCCGGCGGCGAGGAAATGATTTTCAACGCACCGACTGGACAGGTGAAGCATGCAGGCAATGGCAAGGTGATGACGCCGAGACCGCTATTTCCTCTCCCCTCTCCCTCTGGGAAAGGGGCCGGGGGTGAGGGCGCTGGGCTCGACGCCGATCGCGATCCACGTCAAGCTCTCGCCGATTGGCTCATCTCCGAGCACAACCCCTACTTCGCCAAGGTCGCCGTCAATCGCATCTGGGCCGACCTGATGGGCCGCGGCCTCGTCGAGCCGATCGACGACATGCGCGCCACCAACCCGCCCTCGAACGGCCCCCTGCTCGACGCCCTCGCCGACCATTTCCGCAAGGTCGGCTACGATCAGAAGAAGCTCCTGCGCATTATCCTGACGAGCCACGTCTACGGACTATCGTCGATCCCGAATAAGCAAAACGTGGGCGACCTGCGTAACTACTCGCGTCACTATCGGCAACGCCTGCGCGGCGAGGTGCTGCTCGACGCGATGTCCGACATCACCGGCGTCCCGGAGGTTTTCGCCGCCGCCCCGCCGCGCACCCGCGCGATCGAGCTATGGACGGTACGCACGCAATCGGTGTTCCTCGACAGCTTCGGCCGCCCCGATCCGAACCAGGACCCGCCGTGCGAGCGCACCAGCGATACGTCCGTGGTGCAAGCGTTGCACCTGATGAACTCGCCGAAACTGCATGCCAAGGTGACCAGCGACGACGGCCGTGCGGCGTTGGTCGCGGCCGGTAAGAAAACGACCGCAGAGATCGTCGAGGAGTTGTACTTGCTCGTGTATTGCCGCTATCCGAGTGACGAGGAGCGCAAGAATGCGTTTCGACGCTTCGAGGCCGTGTCACGCCGACCAGCGACGGAGGACTTGCTTTGGGCGATTTTGAACACGCCGGAGTTTGTGTTCAAAGACTGAATGCGGAATTCATGATATAATGGGATCAGCAAATTGCTGAAGTAGCTACAAGGGGGGAAGCGCTCGTGACCATTCAGAAAAACGGCCTCAGCGTCTCACGCCGCGATTGCCTCAAGCTCGGCCTCGGCACGCTGCTCGGCGGCGGCCTTGCTCACGCGTTGCGCCTCAAGGCGCACGCCAGCAGCACGTCGGCGGCGCCGGCGAAAAGCTGCATCCTCATCTGGATGGACGGTGGCCCGACCCACTACGAAACCTTCGATCCCAAGCCGAACGCACCGAGCGAAATCCGCGGACAGTTTCAGCCGATCCAGACGCGCACCACCGGCGTGCAGTTTTCGCAGCACATGCAGAGGCTCGCGGACATCTCCGACAAACTTGCCGTTGTCCGTTCCATTCGTCACGATCAGGGCAACCACGGGGCCGGCAACCATTACATGATGACCGGCGCCCCGCCGCGCATCCCCGTCGGCTGCGGCGCGTTCGTCAGCTTCCATCCGAGCCTCGGCTCCGTCACGGCGCACGAACGCGGCGCCCCGCATGGGCTGCCCGCTTATTTCTCGATGCCGAGCATGTCGCGTTCCGGCGGCCCGAACTTCCTTGGCGCTCGCTATGCTCCGTTCGTCGTCGATGACAATCCGAACAATCCCGACTTCCGTGTGCGCGATGTAGCGTTGCCGCGCGGCCTGTCGGAAGGGCGTTTCGATTCGCGCCGCGAGATTCGAAGCGAAGTCGATCGCATGCAGCGTATCCTCGATCAAGAGGCGGGCGATCCGGTCAATGCGCTCGACCAGCACTATATACAGGCCGCCGACCTGATGCGTTCGCGCGAGGCCCAGGCCGCTTTCGACATCCAGCGCGAGCCGGAGCGCGTGCGCGACGCCTATGGCCGCAATCCGTTCGGACAGCGCGCACTCTTGGCTCGGCGACTGGTCGAAGCGGGAGTGCCGTTCATCACGCTCTACGACGGCGGCTGGGACCATCACGTCGGCGTGTTCGCCGCGTGCCAGCAGCGTCTGCCGGGCTGGGACTGCACGGTCGCGGCGTTGATCAGCGATCTCGATCAGCGCGGCCTCCTGGAGACCACCATGGTGATCGCGCTGGGCGAGTTCGGCCGCACGCCGACGATCAACAAGGATGCCGGCCGCGATCACTGGTCGAATTCGATGTCGGTGCTGTTCGCGGGCGGCGGCACGCCAGGCAATCAGGCCGTCGGCGCCACCGATGTGCGCGGCTACGCCCCCATTGGCCGCACCCACAGCCCGGAGCACTTCGCGTCCACCGTCTACCTCAAGCTCGGCATCGACCCCGGCAAAATCCTTTACACGCCACAAGGCCGGCCCACCCACCTCGTGAGCGCGACGGAGCCGATTGCGGAGTTGATCGCGTAGACCGACCCGCCAAGTTCGTTGGGAATCTTCATGGCTCGCAACTTGCCGTTTGGATGGTTGGTTGTTGCGCTTGTACTGGCGTTACCGCTGAGTGCGCGCGCCGCTCCGCCCAAGCTCGATTATCTCTTCCCCGCCGGCGCGCAGCGTGGCACCAACGTCGAGATCACAGCCGCTGGCATGTTCGAGCGCTGGCCCGTCAAGGCTCACCTCGAAGGCAATGGCGTCGAAGTCAAGCCGGCTAAGACGAGCGGCAAGCTCACGGTCACGGTAGCCAAGGACGCGGAGCCCGGCGTTTACTGGATTCGACTCTACGATGACGAGGGCGCCACTATCGCCCGGCCATTCATTGTCGGCATGCTGCCCGAAGTGATGGAACAGGAGCCGAACGACGATCCGAAGAAGCCGCAGCAGCTCCCGCTGTCAAATGTGGTCGTCAACGGCCGGCTCGACAAACCTGGGGACGTCGATACGTTTGCCGTGAAGTTGACGAAGGGGCAAACACTGGTCGCGTCGCTGGAAGCCTACCGCACCTTACGTTCGCCGATGGACGGCGTGTTACAGATTCTCTCGGCTGACGGATTCGTGTTGGAGCAGAACGACGACTACCACGGTTTCGATCCGCAGATCGCCTTTGCAGTGCCCAAGGATGGCACCTATCTGGTGCGCGTCTTTGCCTTTCCTTCGGTGCCGGACTCGACCGTGCGCTTCGCGGGCAAGGAAAACTACGTCTATCGCTTGACGCTGACGACCGGCCCTTTTGTCGAATACACGTATCCGCTGGCCGTGGCGCGGACAGCCCTGACGACGGTCGAGCTGGTCGGCTGGAACCTGCCCGATGATCTTCGCAAGTTCCCGGTATCGCCGCGCGACAGGACTGACGTGCTCACGTTGTTTGATCCGCGCATCGCCAATCCGTTTTATGTGCGGCGAGACCCGAACAACATCATCGCCAAGCTAAAGGCGACGCGGGAAGAACCGTTGGCCGTTACTCTGCCCGTCACGATCACGGGCAAGCTCGAACGCCGCGGCGATATCGACGTCTATCAATTCGACGCCCGCAAAGCGCAGAAGCTCGCCATCCGCATCGAGGCGTGCACGCTCGGCTTCCCGCTCGATCCGGTGCTGGTGGTGACCGATGCCGCCGGCAAGACGCTTGCGCAAGCCAAGGCGGCGGCACTGGGAACCGACCCATCGCTCGACTTCACGCCGACGCTGGACGGCGCCTATCGGCTCGAGGTGCGCGATCTCGTTGGCGATGGAGGACTGCGTCACATCTATCGGCTACGCATCGCCCCGGTTGCGCCCGATTTTGAATTGAAGGTTGCCACGGATACCTTCACCATGACATCCGCCAAGCCGCTGGAGGTTCCGGTCACCATCACGCGTCTGGGCGGATTCAACCAGGACATCGCCTTGAGCGTCGAAGGCGCCCCCAAAGACGTCGCCGTCACCGCGATGCCAAAAGGCATCACCCTGCGGCTTTCGCAAAAGGCGTCATTCGCCGGTCCGATCCGCATCATCGGCACGTCCAAGGATGGTTCCAAGCGAATCGCTCGCGCCACGGTCACGGAACTGGGCCGAGTCACGGAGTCAATGTGGCTAACGGCCCGTTGAAATAAGGAGACCCCAACGTGAAACAAATCCTCCCTGGCTTGCTCTTGCTATTCGTTCCGCCAATGTTCGCTCAAAATTCGGACCTGTCGCCACCGATCCGCATCGAAACGAGCGTCAGCGGGCACATCCATCCGGCACTTTGCATCACGAAGAAAGGCACGCTTGTTGCCGCCTATTGCAAGAGCGAGTACAAGCCATATCTCATCACGCGTTCGACCGATGGCGGCAAGACATGGTCGAAGCCGGTCCTGTTTCCGCACACCATCAAGGCCTCCGTCTATCCGGGCTCGCTGACCACGCTTGCCGACGGCCGGCTTGTGCATGCCTGGAATGTCTGGTTCCCCGTTGCCGAGAAAATGATGTCGCGCTACGTCGCCTATTCCATCAGCAGCGATGACGGCATCACCTGGAGCGAGCCGAAAAATCTCGACAAGAACAAGGATCCCAAGATTCACAGCGTCATCCGCCATCCGATCGTCGAACTTTCGCCAATTTCGTGGCTCGTGCCGCTGGCAGATCGGACGGTGCCCTACAATCCGGAGACGGGCAAGGAGAGTGCGTACGGAGATGGCGCGCACCACGGCCTGGTGCCGATCGTACGCACCGCAAAAGGAGCGCTGGTGAGCGGCAAGGGACTTCGCTCGACCGATGGCGGCAAGACGTGGGAGCCGATCAAGCCGTTCCCGGACGTCGCCACGCAGGGTTGGCGCCACGAAATGCTCGCCCTGAAGAACGGCTGGATCCTCGCGTCGCAAATCGTCGGCCCGGGTGTGGGCGGCGAAAAGATCAACTTCATCGTGTCCCGCGACGACGGGAAATCATGGGGCATGGACCAACCCGTTGAGTTCTACAATCCCAACCGCGCCATCGGCGGCCGGGCCTGCCCGCGCACCGTCGAGATCAATGACAGCACGCTCGGGACGATCTTCTACGACACGGAGGCCGCGCAAGCAGGCGGCTCCGGCGTATTCTTCCGAACGATGCCAGTTTCTCGGCTCGGCAAGCGCTGAAAAGTCGAGCGATCAGCGCGTGATCGACGATCGACCGGCGCATTGCTCGTGAGATCCTGGAGATAGCGGAAACCTATGTACCGCCACCGTACGATCCTTCTGGTTTTTATCACGCTCGCAGTCGAGGCTGCGTCGGAAGCGGCTCGAGCCCAAGAAAAGCCAGCGTGGCCAGTGCAGGTTCGCTTTTTTGAGACGAACATCCGGCCCCTAATCGTCGAACAGTGCCATAAATGCCACGGCCCTCAAATGCAAAAGGCCGATCTGCGGCTCGATTCGCGTGCGAGCATTCTCAAGGGCGGCGATTCCGGCCCGGCGGTCGTT
>ODAK010004666.1_pt1 | contig 14006 bp, 11 predicted proteins | sample 1539591 | NCBI WGS metagenome assembly ODAK01 (sample SAMEA3539303, study PRJEB22396) | soil metagenome | biome: tundra; feature: field; material: soil | place: USA | collected 2010-05 | depth 0.15 m | reverse complement strand
CCTGTGGGCCGCCGGCGAGATCCTGGTCTACAGCCGATTGGGCACGCCCCGGACCGCCAACATCGCCGCCAGCGCCCATGTCTCGGTTCACCTCAACAGCGACGCCACGGGCGACGACATCGTGACCTTCGAGGCGGAGGCTCGCCTCGACCCGGACGCTCCGTCGGCCGCGGCCAATCCGGCCTACCTGGCCAAATACCGCCGCCTGATCGTCGAGAACGGCTGGACCGACGAGCAGTTCGCGACTGACTACCCGATGGCGATCAGGATCCGGCCGACCCGCCTCCGCCTCGGCTAGACTCCGGGGGTGATCGATCAACAGAGCAGCCCGGCGTTGGATCCGAACGCCGTCGCCCCGGCGATGGCCAACCTTGACCCGATCGTGTCGCTCAGCAAGCGCCGCGGATTCGTCTTCCCGAGCTCGGAGATCTACGGCGGGATCAACGCCGTGTGGGACTACGGCCCGCTGGGCGTCGAGCTGAAGAACAATGTCAAGCGGGCCTGGTGGCGGGCGATGGTCCAGGAGCGCGACGACATCGTCGGCCTGGATGCCGGGATCCTGATGCATCCCCAGGTGTGGATTACCTCGGGCCATGTCGGTTCGTTCTCGGATCCGCTCGTCGAGTGCGCCACCTGCCATCGCCGCTATCGCCTCGACGAGCTGCCCGGCGCCGACTCGCTCACGCCGGCCGATCTGTCCGACCCGGCCGTGATCGAGCGGTTCCATCTGGCCTGCCCCAACGACGGCGGTCCGCTGTCGCCGCCGCGCCAGTTCAACCTGATGTTCCAGACCTGGATGGGGCCGGTCCAGGACGAGGCCTCCATCGTCTATTTCCGGCCGGAGACAGCCCAGGGCTCATACGTCAACTTCAAGAACGTCCGCGAGTCGAGCCGCAAGAAGATCCCGTTCGGAATCGCCCAGATCGGCAAGAGCTTCCGGAACGAGATCAGCCCGGGCAACTTCGTCTTCCGGATGCGCGAGTTCGAGCAGATGGAGATGCAGTACTTCGTGCAGCCCGGCGGACCGGCCGCCGCGGCCGCCTTCGCGGAGTGGCTGCCCCGCCGGCGGGCGTGGTACGAAGCCTATGGCGTCACGCCGGCCCGCCTTCGGCTGCGCGAGCACGCTCCCGGCGAGCTCGCCCACTACGCCCGGAAGGCGATCGATATCGAGTACCGCTTCCCGTTCGGCTGGAAGGAGCTCGAAGGCGTCCACAACCGGGGCGACTTCGACCTGTCCCGCCACGCCGCGGCCTCGGGCCAGAACCTCGAGTACTTCGACCCGGCCACGCAGGAGCACTTCATCCCCTGGATCGTGGAGACCGCCGCGGGCGCCGATCGGGCGGCGTTCACGTTCCTGATCGACGCCTATCGCGAGGAGCAGGTCAAGGGTGAGACCCGGGTCTCGCTGGCCCTCCATCCCGATCTTGCCCCGTACAAGGTGGCGGTCCTGCCCCTGCTCAAGAAGCGGCCCGAGATCGTGCAGCTGTGCCACCGGATCAAGGACGACCTGCGCCGCGAGGTCATGGCCGTCTACGACGACACGGCGGCGATCGGCAAGCTCTATCGCCGCCAGGACGAGATCGGCACGCCGTGGTGCGTGACCGTGGATGTCGACTCGCTCGAGGACGGGGCGGTCACGATCCGCGAGCGCGACTCGATGACCCAGGAGCGCGTCGGGGTCGACCAGGTCAAACGGGTGATCCTCGATCGACTCACGGCGGCCCGACCCTGAGCTGCCCGACCGGCTGATGGTGACCTCGACTCGCTCGTCGACGCCCTGGCCCTCGGTGCTCGGCTTCCTCGTCGGCCTGGCCGGGATCGCCGGCTCGATCACCGTCGTCTTCCTGGGCATGCGCTCCGTCCTCGACGTGGGTGGTCAATGCGCCAGCGGCGGCCCGTACGTGATCGCCACGCCCTGTCCCGACGGCACGTGGCTGCTGCCCCTGGCGATCTTCGCGGGCCTCGGCTTCACCTTCCTGGCGATCGCCACGGGCACGACGATCGGGGGCATCTACAGCTCCCTGCCCGGGCTTGCCTGGGTCGGCCTGTTCTGCAGCCTCGGCTTCAACTTCCTGCAGTGGGGGATCGCACCGCCAGCCGACCCATCGGCCGAGGGATCGGGCGGCCCGTTGTGGGTCTTCCTCGCCCTGGGCCTGATGTTCGAGGTGATGGGCCTGGTTCCGCTCGGCGCGGCGCTGCTCGGACTGCGCTCGGGCCGTGGATCGGCGGGCCGCGCCGTCCCACGGGACGAGCCGGGAGTCGGGCTGGATCCAGGCCTCTGGTCGGCCGTCGCCGCGACCGTCGAGGAGGCCGGCGGCCGCGCCAGCCCAACCGGCCCCAGGCCAGGCACCGGCTCCGACCTGGTCGCGGCCCTCGAGCGACTGACCGCCCTGCACCAGGCCGGCAACCTGACCGACGAGGAGTTCGCCGCGGCCAAGCACAACCTGATCGAGGCCGATTCGTGAACCTCCGGCCCGCCTGGCTCCTCGTGGCAGCGCTGCTGGCGGTGATCGCCGGAATCGCCGCCGGCGCCTGGCTGTATGCGACGGTGGCGGGCGGCTGACCTCAGCCGGCCGCGCTCGGCTCCGCTTCGACCGGGCGCAGGTAGTGGTCCATGGCAGCCGCGGCACGTTTGCCGTCGCCCATCGCCAGGATGACGGTGGCCGCCCCGCGAACGATGTCGCCGCCGGCGAAGACGCCGGGCATGCTCGTCATCCCGGTCTCGTCGACCTCGATGTAGCCCCACTCGTTGACAGCGAGCTCGGGTGCGGTTGAGGTCAGCAGCGGGTTGGAGCGGGTGCCGATGGCGACGACGACTATCTCGCAGGGGATCTCGAATTCGGACCCGGCAATCGGCGCGGGCCGCGCCCGGCCGGATGCGTCCGGCTCGCCCAGTGCCATCCGGACGCAGCGCAGGGCACGGACCCAGCCACCCTCGTCGGCCAGGACTTCGACCGGTGCGGCGAGAAGCTCGAAGCGGATGCCTTCCTCCTCGGCGTGGTGGACCTCCTCGGCCCGCGCCGGAAGCTCGTCGTGGCCGCGCCGGTAGACGATCGTTGCTTCGTCGGCCCCGAGCCGACGGGCAGTCCGGACCGAGTCCATCGCCACGTTGCCGCCACCGACCACGGCAACCCGGGGGCCGCGCAGGACGGGCGTGTCGGAGTCCCGGGTCCAGGCTCCCATCAGGTTGACCCGGGTCAGGTACTCGTTTGCCGAATACACGCCCTTGAGGTTCTCGCCGGGAACATTCATGAAGACCGGGAGCCCTGCCCCAACCGCCAGGAAGACCGCTTCGAACCGTTCGCGGAGCTCGGCCAGGGTGAATGTCTTGCCGATCACCGAGTTCTTCTCGATCGTCACGCCCGAAGCGACGAGCCGCTCGACCTCGCGAGCCACGATGTCCTTGGGCAGCCGGAACTCGGGGATGCCGTAGACCAGCACGCCGCCCGCCGCGTGGAAGGCCTCGAAGACGGTGACCGCGTAGCCCAGCTTGGCCAGCTCACCGGCAGCGGTCAGCCCGGCTGGACCGGAGCCGACGATCGCGACCGTCCGCGTGGCGTCCGGATGGTCGTGTCGGGCCATCTCCGACTGGTGGGTCTGGGCCCAGTCGGCCACGTACCGCTCCAGGTAGCCGATCGCGACCGGCTTGCCCTTCTTGCGGCGCAGGCACAGACCCTCGCACTGGGTTTCCTGCGGGCAGACCCGACCGGTCACGCAGGGCAGCGCGTTGTCGTCGAGGAGCGATTCAGCGGCTGCGTGGACGTCACCCTTCGCCAGCAGGTCGATGAACCGGGGAATGTTGACTCGGACCGGGCAGCCATCGATGCACGTCGGCTTCTTGCACTGGAGGCAACGTTCGGCTTCGGCGACCGCGAGGAGGTCGGTGTAGCCCATGTTGACTTCGCTGAAGTCGTGGGCGCGGAGGTCGGCCGGACGCTCCGGCATGGGCTGGCGCTCGATCGCCATCCGCTCCTTGGGGGTGAGGTGCGTCCGCTCCAGCGGAGGGTGCTCCTCGGGTACGCGCTCGGTCATGCCGGCACCTCGTGGCCCGCGCCCGATGCCGGTGCCAGCGTGACCGCGGCGGCGCGAACGAGTCCGGGGATCAGGCAGGGCCCTCGCCGTTCGAGCGCCTCCTGTTCGAATTGGCGGTACGTGGTCAACCGGTCGGCGAGGACTCCGAAATCTACCGTGTGCCCGTCGAACTCGGGACCGTCGACGCAGGCGTAGCGGGTCTCGCCATCGACGACGACCCGGCAGCCGCCGCACATCCCCGTCCCGTCGACCATGATCGCGTTGAGCGAAACCGTCGTCGGGATGCCGAAGGGCCGGGTCAGCTCGGCCACGGCGCGCATCATCGGGACCGGCCCGACCGCGTAAACCGCATCGATGCCCCCCGCCGCGCACAGATCGGCCAGCGCCTGGGTGACGAAGCCGGGCCGACCATAGCTCCCGTCGTCGGTGCAGGTCACGACCTCGCCGGCTGTCGCCAGCTCCGCCTCGAGGATGACCCACTCGGCTGAGCGGCCGCCGATCACGCTGGTCACGGCCACGCCGCGCCGCTGGAGCTCCTGGGCGATCGGGTACACGACCGCCGTGCCCACCCCGCCGCCGACGCAGATCGCCCGTCCCGACTCGATCAGGTCGGTTGGCCGGCCGAGCGGTCCGGCAACGTCTTGAATAGCGCCGCCCACGGCCAGCTCGACCAGGTCGATCGTGCTCTTGCCAACGGCCTGGATGATCAGGCTGATCGTGCCGGCGCCGGGGTCGGCGTCGGCGATGGTGAGCGGCAGCCGCTCGGCGCCCTCAGCCAGCCGGACGATGACGAACTGGCCGGGCCGGCGGATCTCGGCGATCCGGGCTGCCTCGATGACGAGCCGGGTGACGTTCGGCGACAGCTGGCTCTTTGCGACAACGCGGTGCATAGACATCCAATCCTACGAGCTTCTGGACCAATCGTCGCAGACCGACGCAGCGGACACTACTCGCCGTTGCGCACGAATCTGTGGGCCGAAGGTCACTTCCACTTGGGGATCCCGCCGAGCGCACCGGCGGCCGCGCCCCTCGGCGCGGCGATCCGGCTTCAGCGCCCGAGGAGTGCGGCGTCCTTGCCCTTCGGCCAGTACAGCTCCTTCTTGACGTGGAACTCCGGAAAGTCGCGGTCGATGAGCTCGGCTTCGACCTTGATGATCATCTCAGGGTTGCCGCAGATGTAGACCACAGTCCGCTCGGGCCGCAGCTCGAGCTCCTCGCAGACCGACGCGACGATCGCCTCGGCTCGGCCCGTCCGTCCGGTCCAACCGGCGTTGCGGGGGTCGTTCGGGCGCGAGATCGTGGGGATGTAGTGCAGCGGGTAGGTCTGCTCACGCTCCCAGCCCTCGAGCAGCTCGCGGTAGCCGAGCTCCTCGACGTGCGAGCAGCCGTGCACGACGACCGTCTTGCGCGGCGCACCATCCAGCTGGCTCTGGCGGATCATCGAGATGAATGGGGCGATCCCCGTGCCGGTCGACACGAACAGGTGGGTGCGCTGGTCGTCGGGCTCCTGGAGGAACTTGCCCTTCGGTCCGATCATCCGCATCGAGTGGCCGATCGGCAGGCGCCACAACAACGTCGTGAACCGCAGGATCGGCACGAGCCGGACGTAGAACTCGTAGCCGCCGTCGCCGGCCTCGGCGGGCGCCGAGGCGACCGAGTAGGGGCGTTGGACCAGCTTGCCATCGGCGAACACGCCGATCGTCATGTACTGGCCAGGCTCGAACGGGACGGGTTGGCCGTCGAAATGGACCCAGAAGTAGCCCAGGTCGCCGGTCTGATCGACGCGCCGAACGAGCCGGGCGTTGTACTGGTCGGCGGTCTGCTGGATCTCCCGGCCGTCGTGCTCGAGCTCGGTCATTCGGGTGAGGCACCTCTCGACATGGATGTTGCGCCAGTCTACCGAGGCTGGCCGGACTCGACCGGCATGGGCGCCCTCGCCGGGTTCCGGCGAGACTCAGACGTTTGCCGTATAAGCCCCAGCACTACGGTGCGCGTTGGAGCGCCCGGACCATCGGCCGGCGTCGACTCGTCGCGACACTCGCCGAGATTCGTGCGTAACCGATCGGGCGCCGCGGCATCTCCGACCCCTGTTGGTCGTCCTTCGACGCCGACAACGTACCAACTAATCATGGGGCTTATATGCGTGACGTCAGGGCTCGGCGCAGGGTCGCCGGCGGGCGCTGGCGATGCGCTGGCGATCGGCATGACCGGGGCCCGGCCACCTGGCCGGGCACCTGGCCGGGCACCCGGTCCGACTCGTCGGACTCGGGTCCGAACGTAGGCGGGTACAATCGGCGGGCACTGAATTGACGTGCCGCGCGACGGCACCCGACACGACCCCAGAGGGACCCAACCCCATGACCGAGACCGCCACCGATCGTATTCACGTCGCTGTCAAACGCTACCTCTACGCCTGGGGCGGGGGGCGGGCCGAGGGCAGCGCGGCAATGCGCGACCTCCTCGGGGGCAAGGGTGCCGGGCTGGCGGAGATGACCGCGGCGGGGCTGCCGGTCCCACCCGGCTTCACGATCACGACCGAGGCCTGCAACGACTACTTCGCGGCTGGCGAGCAGCTGCCTGAGGGGCTGTGGCAGGACGTCCTCGACGCGGTGAAGGAAGTCGAGCGGCTGACCGGCAAGGGCTTCGGCGACCCGGCCAATCCGCTCCTGGTCTCGGTCCGCTCCGGCGCAAAGTTCTCGATGCCCGGGATGATGGACACCGTGCTCAACCTCGGCCTGAACGAGAACACGCTGAACGGGCTGATCGCCCTGACCTCGAACGAGCGCTTCGGTTGGGACGCCTACCGTCGGTTCATCCAGATGTTCGGCCGGATCGTGCTGGGCGTCGACGGCGAGAAGTTCGACGAGGCCCTCGACCAGGCCAAGGCGAGCCACGGCGCCAAGCAGGACACCGACCTCGACGCGGCGGCACTGCGCGAGGTGAGCAGCGCCTACAAGGCGATCGTGCTGGCCTCGATCGGGCGCGAATTCCCGAGCGATCCGCTCGACCAGCTCGACCTGGCGATCAAGGCCGTATTCGCCTCGTGGTTCGGGCGGCGGGCCCATGACTACCGGGAGAACCAGAAGATCCGCCACGACCTGGGCACGGCGGTCAACATCGTGACGATGGTCTACGGCAACATGGGCGACGACTCGGGCACCGGCGTGGCGTTCACGCGTGATCCGAACACCGGCGAGAAGGTCCTCTACGGCGAGTACCTCACCAACGCCCAGGGCGAGGACGTCGTGGCCGGGATCCGGACACCCCAGAAGATCAGCAACCTGGCCCGCGACCTGCCCCAGGCATATGTCGAGTTCCAGCAGATCGCCGAGCGTCTGGAGCGGCACTACCGCGACGTCCAGGACCTCGAGTTCACGATCGAGCGTGGTCACCTGTTCATGCTCCAGACCCGCAGCGCCAAGCGGACGGCCGCGGCCGCCGTGAAGATCGCCGTCGACATGGTCGGCGAGGGCCTGATCACGAAGGAAGAGGCGATCGGCCGGATCGAGCCGGCCCACGTCGACCAGCTCCTGCGCGACCAGTACGATCCCGCGGCCCGCCAGGCGGCGACCCGGATCGCCCGCGGCCTCAACGCCTCCCCGGGCGCGGCCGTCGGTCGGGCCGTCTTCTCGGCCGACGACGCCGTCGCCTGGGTCGGCCGCGGAGAGAAGGTCGTTCTCGTCCGGATCGAGACCTCGCCGGACGACTTCCATGGGATGGCCGTCGCCCAGGGCATCCTGACGGCTCGCGGCGGCGCCACCTCGCACGCCGCAGTCGTTGCCCGCCAGATCGGCAAGCCCTGCGTGGCCGGTTGCGCCGAGCTCGTGGTGGACTACGCCGCGGGTTCGGCCCGCAGCATCGAATCCGGGGTGACCTTCAGCGAGGGTGACTGGATCAGCGTCGACGGTTCGACCGGCGAGGTCTTCCTGGGTTCGATGCCCACGATCTCCGCCCGCTTCGAGGACCAGCCCAACCTGCGCACGATCCTCGACTGGGCCGACGGCGTCCGCCGGATGGGGGTCTGGACGAACGCCGACAAGCCCGAGGAGGCGGCCCTGGCTCGTTCCTACGGCGCCCAGGGGATTGGTCTGTGCCGGACCGAGCACATGTTCCGCGAGGGTGAGCGGCTCGAGATCGTCCGCGATGCCATCCTCGTCGCCAACGCCGCCACGCGGGCCAAGGCACGCCGGGATGGCGGTGAGGAGCTGGGCGCCGAGGAAGCTGCCGTCGTGGCCCGCTTCGACGCCGCAATGGGCCGGCTGGAGCGCCTCCAGCAGGGTGACTTCGAAGGGATCTTCCGGGCGATGGACGGCCTGCCGGTCGTTGTCCGCCTGATCGACCCGCCACTGCACGAGTTCCTGCCGAACCACGACGACCTGCTCGTCGAGGTGACCGAGCTGCGCGAGCGGGGCACGCCTGAGGCGGACCCCGAGTACGCCCGCGCCCGGGAGGTCCTGGCGGTCGTCAACTCCATGCGCGAGCAGAACCCGATGCTCGGCCTGCGCGGCTGCCGTCTCGGCCTGATGATCCCGGACTTCGTGAAGATCCAGACCCGGGCCATCCTCAATGCCCAGATCGCGGTGACCAGGGCCGGAGGCCATCCGATCGCCAAGATCATGATCCCGCTGGTTGGCCACGTGAACGAGCTGTCGGCCACGAAACGGATCCTCGAGACCGAGGCCAAGGCCGTCGAAAGCAAGGCCGGCATGTCGGTCGACTACAAGTTCGGCACGATGATCGAGGTCCCGCGCGGCGCCCTGACCGCCGATGAAATCGCCCACGACGCCGCCTTCTTCAGCTTCGGCACGAACGACCTGACCCAGATGACGTTCGGCTACAGCCGGGATGACGCGGAGGGCGGCTTCCTGCTGAAGTACGTCGAGGAAAAGATCCTGCCGGTCAACCCGTTCCAGACGCTCGACGACGCGGTCGTCGGACTGATGAAGATCGCGGTCGACAAGGGACGGGCCACTCGACCCGACCTGGAGTTGGGCATCTGCGGCGAGCACGGGGGCGATCCGGAGTCGATCGCCAAGTGCGAGCGGATCGGCCTGGACTATGTCTCGTGCTCGCCATTCCGCGTCCCGGTCGCTCGCCTCGCGGCGGCTCAGGCCGCTCTGGCCTCAGCTGTGGAGCGTGACCGCTAGGCCTAGGGCCAGCTGAGGGTCGCCGCCAGGAATAGTTCGTTGGTCGCCAGACGGCTGGTCAAGGTCAGCTCGTAGGCGTTCGGCGGAAGCATGAAGTTGGCCGGGGCGCTGGCCGACTCGACGGCTTCGCCTGACGCCGTGATCGGCGTTCCCGGCTGGGCCACGTTGAGGATCTTCAGGTCGTACGAGCTGGCGCTTGAGATGACGACGTTCGGATCCTTCCGGGCGGCCCAGGTCGCGTTGAGGGCCAGGGCCCCGGACCCGGTCGCGACCATCGTCACGTCGAGCCCGTTCTGGGCGCTCGAGCCCGCAAAGGCGATGCCGCCGAGCTGGCAGCTGGCCGGCGCACACGCCGGGATCGTCCTCGGCCGGCGGCCGGACCGGGTGAGCTGGATCGCGCTGGCGGTGGGCGATCGACGCGGACGCCTGCATCGGGGCTACTCTAGCGCCGCGAGCGTGCGACCTTCAATGGGGGCTGCCTTCCAGCGGCGGCCTCTCCACCGGGCGGCGGCCGATTGGACGGTCGACAGGGAGGCTCATGGCAGGCAACGTCATCTGCTCGAAGTGCGGCCAGGAGAACGACGCCGAGCAGACGTTCTGCGGCTCGTGCGGCGCGTTCCTCGAGTGGTCGGGCCAGAAGGTCGACGGCGAGGAAGCGATCGCGGCCGCAAGTGCCTCCGCTCCACCGACTGTGCCCCTGGCCGCGTCGTCGAGCGGCGCACCCGCCGCTCCGACCGCGTCCGACGCCGAGCTCGCTGGCCTCGCTCGGTCGCGGTCGACCACGCCGATCCAGCCGCCCCCGATCCAGCCGCCGCTGGTCTCGCCGGTACGGCCCGGTCCGCCAGCTGGCAGGCTGCCGGTTCCACCGGCCGAGCCGCCAGCTGGCGGCAGGCCATCGACCTCGATCGCGGTGACGGTCGCAGCGCCCGCGATCGACGCAACGGTCGCCTGTCCGTCCTGCGGTCGGGCGAACCCGATGGACCGGAACTTCTGCCACTCGTGCGGGGTGCTCCTCCGACCGAAGCCGGCCGAGCCCGCCGCGCCCAGACGGAGAGGCCGCGCCGGCTCGCCGGCAGATGGTCGAGCTGGCCTGTATCGGCTCGCGTCGCTCCTCCTGTTGCTCGCCATCATCATCGTGGGCTCGTTCCTGCTGAGCCGCCTGACGGGCCATTCGAGCACGCCGACGCCGCTGCCCTCGCCCACGAAGGCAGCGGCCGGCGGGCTCGTGGTCCTGAGCCAGGTCGCGCAGCCGGTGGTTCGCTGGCACGTCGCCGGGTGACGCAGGCCTCCCCACCGGGCGCAGCCGGTCCGGCCGGCCCGCCAGCCAGCGGTTCGTCCGGGCGGGTGCGCCGGCTGTTCCTGGATACGACTCCGCTGCGCGAGCACCGCGAGTTCCGGCTCCTGTGGCTGGGCCAGGTCGTGTCCGGGATGGGCAACCAGATCACCCGGATCGCGTTGCCGTTCCAGGTCTATGTCCTGACGGGCTCCACCCTCGCGATCGGCGCCCTGGTCCTGGCTCAGCTCATCCCGATCCTGGTCTTCTCGCTCGGCGCCGGCTCTGTTGCCGACGCGGTCGATCGACGGCGGCTGCTCGTGATCACCCAGGTCGGGATGGCCCTGACCAGCCTTGCCCTGGTGGCCCTGGCCCTGATCCCGTCGCCGGCGCTGATCGCGATCTACCTCGTCGCGTTCCTCGCCGCGGGACTGAGCTCGGTCGACGGCCCGACCAGGTCGGCGGCGATCCCGCGGCTCGTCACGCCGGCCCACCTGCCCGCCGCGCTCGCCTTGAATCAGCTCAACTACCAGGCGGCCTCGGTCGTTGGCCCGGCGATCGGCGGGCTGCTCCTGGCGACGATCGGGCTGGCCGGCGCATATACGGTCGACGCCCTCAGCTTCGTGGCCTCACTGGCAGCGCTCCTGGTCATCGGCCCACTGGCGCCGATCGGTCGGGTCACCCGGCCGGGGATCGCCGCGATTCGCGAGGGCCTGCGCTACGCGGCCGACCGGCGGGTGATCCTGTCGACCTTCGCGATCGACCTCGTGGCGATGATCTTCGGGATGCCGACTGCACTCTTCCCGGTCCTGGCCCTCGATGTCTTCCGGGTGGGTCCCATCGGTGTCGGGTTGCTGGCGGCGGCCCCCGGTGTTGGAGCATTCTTCGGTGCCCTGCTGTCGGGCTGGGTCTCGGGCGTGCGCCGGACTGGCCGGGCGGTCGCTCTGGCCGTGATCGTGTGGGGCCTGGCCATCGCCGGCTTCGGCCTGGCGACCTTCTCCTTCCCGCTCGCCCTGTTCCTGCTCGCGATCGCGGGGGCGGCAGACGTTCTGTCGGCCGTCTTCCGCTCGATGATCATCCAGCTCGAAGCACCCGACGCGCTGCGCGGCCGGGTCATGTCGATCCACATGCTGGTGGTCACGAGCGGGCCGCGCATGGGCGACCTCGAGGCGACCGGCGTGGCGGCCCTGTTCGGAGCCCGGTTCTCGGTCGTCTCCGGTGGACTGCTGTGCCTGCTCGGCGTGGCGGCCGTCACCCGAGCATTCCCCGAGCTGTGGCGCAACATCATGCCCGGCAGGGAGTAATCGACCCGCGGCTCAGAAGCTGATCACAGTGCGCAGGCCGTCGCCGGCGCGCAGGCGGGCGAAGGCAGCCTCGACCTCGTCAAGCCCGATTCGGCGTTCGACCAGGCGCTCGATCGGGAGCCGACCGGCCAGGTGGAGCCGGGCGTAGCGCGGGAAGTCGACCGACGCGACCGCGAAGCCGTAGTTGCTGCCGAGAATCGAGCGACTGCCATCGACGAACGGGAAGACCTCGAAGCTCGCCCGAATGCCGAACGGGGTCATGCCCACGAGGACGGCCGTAGCGCCTGGGGGCAGCAGCCGGATCGCCTGCTCGATGGTGGCCGCCAGTCCGATCGCTTCGAACGCGAAGTCGGGTCCACCGTTGGTCTTGGCCCGGATCTCGGCGTCCGTCGCCTCGGAATCGGCGCCGGCCAGGACGGTTGCCGTGGCGCCCAGCTCGCGAGCCAGCTCGAGCTTCGCCGGGACGCGGTCGACCGCGACGATCACGCCTGCGCCGGCCAGGACGGCACCCATCACCACGGACAACCCGACGCCGCCCAGGCCGATCACGACCACCTTCGAGCCGGCCGGGACCCGAGCCGTCTTCGTCACGGCGCCCACCCCGGTCGAGACGCAGCAACCGATCAGGGCCGCGACCTCCGGCGGCGTGCCGTCAGGCATCGGGATCGCGGCGCTGGCCGGCACGACCGTGGCCTCGGCCATCGTCCCGATCCCGCAGTAGGGGTAAACCGCCGAGCCGTCGGGGCGGTGGAGGCGGGTCGTGCCGTCACTCAGGCGGTGCCGGCTGGATCCGGAGTCCGAGCACAGCCACTCGCGACCTGAGCGACAGGCGGCGCAGTGCTGGCACGGCGCGTACCAGCTCAGGGCGACGAGGCGGCCGGGGCTCAGGCCGGTCGCGCCCGGGTCGACGCCCGGGCCGAGCGCCTCGACGATGCCCGCACCTTCATGGCCGATCACGAACGGACCGGGCCGGGGCCATTCGCCGTCGCGTACATGGAGGTCGGAGTGGCAGACCCCGCTGGCGAGGATCCGGACCCGGACCTCGCCTTGCTTCGGCTCGTCGAGGCTCAAGTCCTCGATCGTGACCGGCTCACCGGATTGCTGGAGGACGGCGGCACGCATTGGCCAAGTGTGCCGGACATGACGAGGCCCGGTGCCGCATTGGCCCCGGGCCTCGAACGATGTGCGAAATGCGACGGTCTAGGCGACCGTGTTCGTTGCCTTGACCACCATCGTGTGGGCGAAGATGTCGTGCCAGCCCTGCTTGGTCGGGCTCTGGTACGTCGTGTAGACGAGGTAGCAGAACCACAGGAACGCGGCCAGCCCAATCACCAGGCCGATGAGCGGCAAGGGGTTGAAGGCCTGGACGATCCCGAACGGCGCGCCGAGGGCGATCCAGCGCTTGATCGCCTGGTCCTGGGTCAGCGTCGCGCCGCTGCCAGCATCACCGACCTGCATCCCGAGGACCTGCATGCCAATCGTCGAGCGTCGCTTCGTCCACGTGTAGATGAAGTACCCGCCGCTGACGGCGAGGCCAAACACCGCGTAGATGATGGACACGATCGGGTTGTAGTCAATCGAGAGGGTCGAGAGATTGAGGGACGAGGCGTGCAGCCCCACGCCAGTGAGGATCGCAAAGATGACGATGTTGACGATGCCCAGAATGATCGCGTCAATGATGTAGGCGATGGCGCGATTCGGGACGTCCGCGTACACGAAGCCCTTCGGTCCTGGCTGCGCCGGAGGGGGCGGGGGCGCGCTCCAGCCGGAAGTCGGTCCCGTCGGCGCGCCCTGGCCGCCGGTCGATCCACTCTGATCCATCGTTCCTCCCTGGTGGGGATGTGTCGCGAACCGGGACCTTCCCTGCTCGCCGCCAAGAGCATACGCATTCTGCAGGCGCTCCACCAGACCAAATGCGATATTTTTGCAATGCCTGATTCGGTGGTGCCGGGCGCCGGTCAGCGCCTCAGGCGGCCACGACCTGGTTGCGACCGGCTCCCTTGGCCATCGCCAGGCCACATCGCAGGCGCCCAGCAGCTCGCCCAAGCCGTCCTCGGGCCCGAGCTCGGCACAGCCGGCCGAAACCGTGGCCGAGAGTCGCTCGCCGGAGGCGCCCCGGAACGATTGCTCGGCAAAGGCGGTCCGGATCTCCTCGGCGATCCGGAACGCCTCGTCGCGGCCGGTTCCGTCGAGGATCGCCACGAATTCCTCGCCGCCGTAGCGCGCGACCAGGTCGCTGGCCCGGAAGCG
>ODAK010004664.1_pt1 | contig 14016 bp, 19 predicted proteins | sample 1539591 | NCBI WGS metagenome assembly ODAK01 (sample SAMEA3539303, study PRJEB22396) | soil metagenome | biome: tundra; feature: field; material: soil | place: USA | collected 2010-05 | depth 0.15 m | reverse complement strand
CCAACAAGCCACCGGCGAACCGTTACGAAGCCCTATATCGAGACTTCGACTCGGCGCTGATGCGCCGGATCCGGCGCGAAGCTTACGGCGAGGACATCGGGCAACACTCCTGGGTCGGGGCCGACGAGCTGCGCCGCGATACGGGCCATCTCGGGCTCACCCATTCCAGCCGGCTTCTGGATCTCGGCTGCGGCCCCTGCGGCCCGCTCACCTTCGTCATTGCCAGCGTCGGGTGTTCCGGAACAGGCGTAGAGCTGAGCGCTGCGGCCCTCCGGCTCGGGCGAGCGCGTGCAGCGTCGCTCGGCGTTGAAGCGCGGTTCACGCTTCGAGAGGCCGATCTGGACGCGCCACTTCCGCTCGAGCCTCGCCAGTTCGATGCGGCGATGTCATTGGACGTGATCCTCCATCTTCGCGACCGACTGAGACTCTTCCATGAAGTCGCGCGCCTCCTGCGGCCCGCCGGACGGTTTATGTTTACCGACGCGGGAATCGTAACGGGTTCCCTCTCGAGCGAAGAGGTGAAGAGTCGCAGTCCCTACGGCTTCACCCAGTTCGTCGCTCCGGGATGGAACGAAGGGCTGCTCGAATCGGCCGGCTTCCGGCTGATCGAGACCGAAAACCGGACCGCCAGCATGCTAAACAACGCCAGGGGGAGACTGTCCGCCATACAAGCGCATCGAGCTGAGCTCGAGAAGGTCTGGAGCACCGCCGGCTTCGAGAAGCAGCGAGACTATCTCGAGACCGTCACCAAACTGTCTGAAAGGGGAGCCTTGTCACGCGTGATGTTTCTGGCGGAGGTGTGCACGCCACAGGCCGTTTGACACGGCCTCGAGAAGGACGTCGGCAACTCGCTGCAGCGGACGCGCTTGCGCTCGCCACTGAAATCGATATCGTTGGACGCGCCCTTACTCCTCCGCGAACTCTCGGCCTCTTTGGTGGTGGTTGGGGAAACCCCTAAGCCCTTCGGGATTAATGGAGCGGGTGATGGGGATCGAACCCACGACATTCAGCTTGGGAAATCCGGGGCGCTACCCCCGACGAACGCCGATGATGGCCTATCAGCAACTTGCGAGCGACCCCCGACGGTCGCCGACGCTCCCGGAGGGTCCCCGACGGGCGCTTTGAACTCGCCGTTGAACTCCATGAACTCCGACGGAGACGATGCATCAGACTGACCGTTGGGGATCGCGCACGCAGGCATCGAGAAGAGTGCTGCGCGCAGGAAGGCGGCGGAGGAGCGGGCGGCGCAGTAGAGGCGAGTCAACGTGCCGTCAGAGGTTATCGACCATCTCTTTAGTAATGCGCAGCATAGTTCCGACGGCTATTGCGGAAAGAGTTTTCTGTTGCAATAGAAGAAGGCGATCCGTCGACTTGCCTTCGATCGCTTCCGTGGCTTCGCGACTTATTTCGTAGTTGCCGCAGCGGACGCAGTCGATGTGCTCGTCATAGGTATCTATCAGTGGGCGAGAACCTGAGGTATAGACCGCGGCCCCATGGCAGATATAACAGCCAACTGCGGTGGGATAGGGGATATACGATCGGCTGCCCTGCTTTTGTTGGCGGAACGTTCGGAACTTTATCGGAAAAGGCGTTGACGGATAGGGATATTCCAAAACGCCAGCCCGCGCGAGATCGCGGACACTGGTCAGAATCTCGTTGATCTTGTCGTCTAAAGTACTCGCCACCGCAGCCGGTGGGGGACCTTTCTCGATCTCCTTGATTGCCCTCTCAAAGTCAGGCCAGAACTTGCCGAACGCCGACCGCAGCCTGTCCGGTTGGAGTGGCGGTGTGCAGAGCGCGTTTATCGACTCGATCAGTGCGAAGGTGTCCGTCTCGTTCGTCTCTTTCGCCTGAAACCTCGCGAGAGGTTGTCGCAGATCGGCCTTGCGCAGTCCGAACAGGTACGGGCATAGGCGCTTCTCCTCCTCAACCGCGTTTGATAGAGCACCCGCTTCAAAGTGGAGCCAAGGGCTGTCTTGGTTCTCGGCAGTGACGCACGCAATGCCGAACCTCGCGGCACGAATCATTTCAGTTAGCCTCTCGTCCCACGCTTCCCCGGCTTGAATATCCTTATCAGACATATAGGGCTGCACGCTCTGGATCACACTCACGAGGAAGTTCCGCAGCTCAGCCGCCAAGGCTCGGCTACGCTGGTCCGACCAGCATATGAAGACTACCGTCTGGCCTGCTTCTTTCATGTCTTCCACTTCGTCATCCCCCGAAAGACGGCGCGCCTCCCGTTGCGTTTATGGTCGCGTCTGCCTCTCCGGCGAACACTACACCCACGCGGAATCAATGACCGCCGCGAGTCCAGCGGCGAGCGCAAGGGAGTCCGGCGGCGATCGCTAAACCTCGTCCGGGCTGTAGAAAAGGCCGCCGACACACTCCCGGCCGGTAGCCGACACGATTGAAACCTCGAAACCCTTCTCGGACTCGATCACAGTGACAGCCTCACGCGCGGGGTTGTAGCGCTCGACCGCTTCAGAGATCGCGGTGAGCAGAATGAGCATGTCGTCTTCGGGGAATGCGTCATACGCGTCACCCAAGATGAGGAGGACGCCCCGATTGAAGGACTCGATGTTCGGCGGAGTCATCGTGCCTCGATGAGTCCCGCCAGACGCTCCTAGTTGCTCAGCCATCGCTCAATGACGGCATGAGGAACGTATTCAACGTCGACCCGCGAAATCACGCACGTGGGGCACAGGCTCGGGTCTGTTTCCGGTAACCGCGTCACGGTGGAGACGCGCTTAAACGGTCCGAAGCCGCCCGCCCATTCGAACCGAACGCTCCCGAACGCCTTGAGCCCGCTGCCGGTGCGTCTTTCGTCGAGCCGGGGATCGTCGATTTTCGTCGGGCTAGGTGCGCCCGTGATGCCGACGAATGCGAGGAGTTTGTCCTCATCGGGCGGACGCTCCTGAAACGTAAGCCACGCCGAGAGGAGTCGCCCGTGATCGTAGGTGACACTGCAATGAGTACCCTGACCCTGAAACCCGCCATCCCCGTCCGCCTTCGCAGCCTCGGCGTCCCTTAAGATGATGCCGTCCCTATCGACGGTTACCTTCGCCCACACGGGATTCTTTTTGAACATGGCGACGGCGTCGGTCTTCGAGAGCTTCGCCAGCTTGACCGCGTCGAAGTAGACCTTCTGCCCGGCGACTTCGTTGGCTGCCGCCGTCTTCGCCATCTTGGCCGCCGCCTTCGCTCCTGCGGTCTGCGCTGAGATGCTTGCGGGCGCCGGAGTCGGCTGCGGGGTCGCGGCGGGCGGCGGGGAGCCGCACCCTCGGAGCATCGTCGGTAAGAGCCCGACCACGAGGAACAGCGCGACGACTGCGCCGCCCACGTAGAGGCATCCCTTCTTGAAACCGCTCATCTTCTTCGGCGGCGGTGCGACCGGCGACGCGACGGGCGGCGGGGCCGCGATCGGTGGTGCCTCGCTCTTCATCGGGCGCCCACACCCCGGACACGCTGGCGCCTCGCTGGACACGTCGCGCCCGCAGTCAGGGCACTTCACGAGAGCCATCGGTGCCTCCTCGCTTCGGGTTATCGAGAGGACGTTACACCCGCGCCGCTCGACGTGCTCGCGGGGATCGAGAGGAGTGCACGCGAGAAGGCGTCGGTCAGCGGCGAGCGCAAGCGAGCCTGCTGCACGAGGGGTTGGGCGGAGACCAGCCCGTATCAGGCGACGCGGGTAGCAGAGAACAACTTCTTGACGCCGCTATCGACGACGACGACAGCACCTGCGCCAATTCGTTGAAGGAGAAGAGGCACGGGCTCGCATCGAGCAGGAGAGCGCCCGCCATGAGGAGAGCTTATGAGCGCGACGAACGCCCCTCCGCCGCTCGTTTCGCGCGCCCCCGTGCGCGAAGAGATCGTTCTCGAATTGCGGCGGCATAACAGCGTACTCAGGGTCCTCGTCACCGACTGGCCGGACGGCAGGCGCGGCGCGAGCATCGGTTATCTGGGCCTTCGGCGCGACTCCCCGCGCTGGCGGTACATCCACCTGCAGCTCGGCGAGGTCGAGCGCGTCGCCGAGGCGCTTCTCCGGGTCGGGAAGGAGCAGCCGTGAGCGCGAGCGTCGACCTTGCCGTCACGCCCGATGTCGCGGCGGCCGTGGCGCGTGTGAACGGCCACACGGCCCTCGCGCGCGAGCTTCTCGACCTCCTTGTCATGCTGACGGAGGCGGGCGCCCGGCCGCGTCTCGACGAAGGCGGCATCTTCCGGGCGGACCTCGCAGAGGGCGCGCCGCGACGGGTCTCAGTCGCTGTAGAGACCCTGCAAGGCCGCGAACCTGCACTCCGGCGGCTCCACGCGCGCCACCTCTCCTCGAATCTGTCGGCGTCGGCGGCGGCCGTCGTCTCGACAACGGCGGACGGCTCTCCCTCCGTGCCTCCGCCGTCGGCGCCGACTCTTTCTCTCGGCAAGGAGACGCGATGAGCGCGGCGCGGCTCGACCCGCTCAGCGTCCACGAGGCGTCACACGCTCTCGCCGGGCATCTCCTAGGCGCCCGCGTCCTGAGGTGCGAGGTCTTCGCGAGCGGCCACGGGCGGACAAACTCCATGTTTCGCGGCGTCTCGCGGCTTTCCCGCATCAAGGTCGTGCTCGCCGGGCATCAGGGCGAGCGGCTGCTCGTTCCGGCCCAGGCGGACCCGGCGCACGCCGAGAAGGACATCGAGAAGGCGGTCTCTCTCGCCTTCGCGATGGCGCGCCTCGGCGAGCGTCAACGCCTCGCGGCGCGCGGCCTCGACGAGCCGGACGAGAAGATGTTGCGGCGCTACGCGGCGAGGGCCGAGGCGCTCATCGCCCTGGCCGAGCGCGACGTCGCCGAGCTTCTCGCCGCGAACCGGCCCACCCTTGAGCGTCTCGCGGCCAAGCTCCAGACGGACGGCAAGCTCGGCGGTCGGGCGGTCGCCGCCATCGTCGGGGGGGTGCCGGTATGAACGCGCTCGACCTGGCGCTTCACGAGAGCGCGCACGCGGTCGTGGCTGTCGTCCTCGGCGCGCAGGTCGTGCGTGTCTCTATCGGCGCCGACGGCGGCCAGACCGCGGTCGTCGGCATGGCGCCTCACGTCGCCCTGCGCGCCGCCCTCGCCGGGCAGGCGGCCTCCGTCGTCTTCGGGCGCGGCGCCGACGTGCGCTGTTCGGAGGGCGATTACGTCACGGCCTTCAAGCACGCCGTCCGTCTCGCCGCCGACGAGGACGGCGCCGGGCTCGGGTCGGAGTGCTTCCGCGCGGCGTCGGCCAGCGTGTCTCCGGACGAAGCGGCGGCGGCGCTCGCCCGACGCTGGGTCGCTCGCGCTCACGTGCTCGTCGAAGAGGCCGAGGGCGAGGTCGGCGAGCTTCTCGGGCGGCACCGCCTTGTCGTGCGCACGCTCGCCGGGCACCTCGAACAGTGGCAGTACCTTTCCGGCCGCGCCGTTCACGCCCTCGTCGAAGAGAGCCGCTTACGGCAGGCCGACACCTATGAGAACTGGAGGGCAATATGAGATTCCCGTTCACGAAACCCGAGACGCTCACGGACGAGGCGCTCGACGAGATCGCAGCCGAGGACGAACAGCGACGCGCGGCGCTTATCGAACGCGAGCGCCGCGCCGAGGAGCGCCGCATCGCGGCCGAGAAGATGGCGGCCGAGGAGGCCGAGGCCGAGAAGCGCCGGAAAGTCGCCGCGCTCCTCGCGGAGCACGCGGCACTCGGCGAGGAGGCCGTGCTCGTGAACGGCGCGCTCGACGCGGGCGTCATCGGCATCAAGTGCGTCATCGAGAAGCGCGCCGCGCTCGTAGACGAGGTGCGGCGCGTTCAGGGCGAGTTGCGCACGCTCGGCGCCCAGGCACCCCCGTTCGGGCTGACGTTCACGCGCGAGGCGAAGGCCGCCGCTCGCGTCGTCGTGCGCGCCATCGAAGGCGAAATGGTCGAAGCGCCGTTCGCTGACGCCGCGCGTAACAACCCCGGCGCCTTCTTCAAGTGAGGCTTAGCGCGTCTCGTCTTCACCATCAACCCAACGACCCCGAAAGGAGCACACAGTGAAAGAAATCCCAGGCATGAGTTACGGACCCACGCGGCCCAGCGAAGCGGACCTCAAGGACATCGTCGACGCGAGCGACGCGCGGCTCGGCACGTCGAGCACGCTTATCTACACGCCCGACACCGTCGGCGAGGTGAACCTCGACGACCTCGCGAAGGGCGCCGAGCCCGTCAGCGGTGGCGTCAAGTGGCCGTGGTGAGCAGCGAAGGTCCACGAGGATCGAAAAGTGTGCTCTTCACTTGCAGGCGAGCAATGCGTTCAGAGCATCCTTTGCGGCGTCCTCTTTGTCGAGGACGTCGTGATACTTCGCGCCGCCGAGAGCCATCATTGTACGCGTGTATTGAAGGTTGACAAATGCCGTCTGGACGGGCCGAACCGACGCGCGGAGTTCGTCGGCCCCGGTATCGGCCATCTCCAGTTCAGCGTCGAACTTTTGCTTGGCGTCATCGAGGTCCTTCTCCCATCGCGCCATGCCCCGCGAGGACGGATCGGGAACCTGATCAACGACGGCTCTCAAGTCGATTGCCGCCCTCCGTATGGCACGGTTCTCAGCGCGGCAGATGGGGGGTGCGGCGGGAGTGGGTGTGGGCGCATCGGTCGGCGTGGGTGCGGCGGTCGGAGTGGGCTTCTTTCTTGTGGGCTTCGTTTGCCCCGCCAAGGGCAACATCCCTACGAGCATCACTGCAACTATGAGCTTCTTCATCACTGCCCTCCTCTTGTCTGCTTCTCCGGGGAACGTTACACCCGCGCGGCGCGATCGGCGCCGCCTGTCGCGGTCCTCGCGGCAGCGGGACCGGCGGAATCTGCACCATCGCGCGGCGTTACGAGCGCCGCGCACCTACCTCTGAAAAGGAGCCTTAAGTGAAGACCAAGAATTTTGCCCTCGTCATCCTCGCCCTCCTCGCGCTCGCGGCCGTCTTCCTGCCGTCGACTCCGCCCGGCGAGCGGCACGTCGCCCTCGCGGCGGGCTCGGCCGTCACGTTGATGAGCCATCAAGCCGTGCCAGGCGTCGGCCTAGCAACGGTCTGGTCGGCCATCACGCCGACTGAAGAAGGCGCGGGGCTCTGGGCATTTCAGTTCGCGTGCCGCAACGCCTCGGGCGACGTGTCCATGTCGTGCGTGGCGCACGTCGAAGTCTCGAACGACTCCGGCACGACGTGGACGGGCCTGCACTCCTTCCGAGGCGATGAGGTCTACCTGTTCCCGACGTGCGGCGCTTGCCAGTTCCGCGCCGTGGGCGACGCGCTTAGAAGCGACTATCAGGGGTCGCTCGTCGTGACGGCCTCCGGCGCGACGATGCCGACGGCGCCGACGTACACCCCGACCGTCACCCCGACCGTGACCCCGACCGTGACCCCGACGCCGACCAGGACGCCGACGCTGACGCCGACTCACACCTGAGGCTTGAAAGGAGCTACCCGTGAAAGCACGACACTTCGCCTCCTCGATCATCGCCGCCGTCCTCGTCTTTTTCTCCGCGCCCGCGCGGGCCGCCGAGGCGGCGACGGCCATCATGTCCTCGCAGGCCGCGCCCGGCGTCGGCTCGGCCACGGTCACGTCCGCCGCCGTGCCGGTAGAGAACCCGAAGGACACGTGGGCCTTCACCTTTACGTGTCGCGGCGCGAACGGTGCGCCCGCAACGCGATGCGGCGTCGAGCTGGAGGTCACGCTCGACCCCGACCTCGTCCTGTGGGCGCCGCTTCATCGCTTCACCGCCGGGAGCGACGAGGTCTTCGCCTTTCCGACGTGCGGCGCTTGTATCTTCCGGGCCGTGGCCGACGAGGTCGGGCCTGACCACGCTGCGAGCGTCGCCGTCGCCGTCTCGGGCGCGACCGTGGCCGTAACGACACCGATCCAAGATTCGGCAGCGGCAGCGGTATCCCGAAGGACCGGGCGAAGCGGGCGCAGCTACTCGCCGAGATGAAGGCCGCCGTGACCGCGATCCAGATTCAGCTTCGTGGGGCCTTCGAGCACCAAAAGCAGTTTCTCGACTGCCCGAAGCGCTACGCGATCGCGGCATCGGGCACGAAGGCAGGCAAGAGCGTCGCGGGCGCGATGTACGCGATTCGTGAACTCCTGCGTGCGCCCGGCGTGAACGGCACGTGGTGCGCGCCGACCTATGAACAGGCGGTCACCGTCGGGCTGGAGACCGTTCGCGGCCTCCTGCCGCCGGAGCACGTCAAGGTGCGCCTCTCCGGCGTCCCGTCGCTCTCGATCGGGAGCAGCACGCTGGAGTTCAAGAGCGCCGAGCAGCCGGACCACCTCTTCGGCCCGGCGCGTCACTTCGCAGTTCTTGACGAGGCGAGCCGGATCTCCGAGGAGGCGTTCGACGCCGTCGCGTCAACGCTCGTGCCGACGGGCGGTCCGATGCGGCTGCTCTCGAATCCGGGCGGTCGCACGGGCTGGTTCTATCGCTTGTGGTGTAGAGGTCGAGCCGACGACCCGGACGTCGCGAGCTTCTCGTGGAAGACGGCCGACAACCCGACGATCGACCCGAGCGTGATCACGGGCGCGCGCCTGACGCACTCCGAGCGCTCGTTCCGCTGCCTCTACGTCGGCGAGTTCCTCGACACGGGCGGCTCCGTTTTCAGGAACGTGCGCGAGTGCGCGATCGGCGCCCTCAGCCCGCCCGAGCACGGGCACCGCTACTGCGGCGGCCTCGACCTCGCGCGCGTCGGCGACTGGACCGTCGCCGTCGTCATCGACCTCAATACAAGCTCCGTCGTCGCGTTCGAGCGGTGGCACGGGGTCAGCTGGGAAGAGACCTCCCGGCGCGTCTTCGAGCTGTCGAAGAGGTACGGCGGCGCGCGCTTTTGGGTCGACTCGACGGGCATCGGAGACTCGCCCCTCGAACAAATCGAGCGAGACGGCACGCCGGTCCAGGGCGTGAAGTTCACGGCCGCCTCGAAGGTCCAGCTCATCGAGCACCTCGTGGTCGTGATGGAGAGGGGGCAGCTTTTCTTCCCGCCGATCCTCCAGCTCATGAACGAGCTGGAGAGCTTCGAGGGGACGACGGGGGCGACCGGGACGACGAAATACTCCGCGCCCTCGGGCGAGTTCGATGATTGCGTGATCGCGTTGGGGTTGGCGGCTCAGGGGATGGCGGCCTCGGTGATCTTCACGCTCGACGACATCGGCGGCGACCGGGGCGAGAACGCCTGGGCAAGCGCCGAGACGCTGCAGACGCTCGCGCAGTGGGGCTCCCCGCCGTCGCGGTCGAGAGGGGACTGGGAATGAAGCTCATCACACCTCGGCACGGATTCGGAAAGCTCCAAGCGGGCAGCTCGAAGGGCCGCCGGGGGCGGATCATCACGCGCACGTTCAGAGAAATCGCCGAGCAGATCCTGAATGACCCGGACGTCGTTCAGGCCCTAAAGCGACGCGTGCTTTTGGAATTGGCCGGACGGCAATCGCGCCCGGTGCCCGCCCTCGCGGTCCTCGGCGCGGCCACACAGGGACAGATGGCGAAGACCGGGAGCGATCGCGGCGCCGTCACGTTCGCCGTCCAGATCGTCGCGGGGCGCGGCGTCGTCGAGCGCGTCGAGGGTCCGGGCGATCGGCCACTGCTCGATGCGAAGGCCGAAGTCTTACCCGAGACGAACGCGACCGAACCCGAGAAGGAGAAAACATGATGCGTCCCGCGACGACCTCGCCCGCCGTACGTCCCGCGCCGACTCCTGCCGTGCGCCCGTCTCCGTCTCTCGCCGTCGCCGAGGGCGGGCTGCTCTGGCCTCTCCTCGGAAGGCGAGTCTCGATCCGCCTCGTTTTCGGAGACACCGTTGAGGGTGTGCTCTCGCGGATCGATAAATTCGAGCTTGCCGTGACGCCGACCGACGGGTCGACCTGCATCGTTTTCAAAGGCGCCATCTCGTCCGTCGTCGAGGCGCCGCAGGGCGCGGCGGGCGTGCGTTGACATTTGACAGGCGCAGGCGTACCTTAAAGGGCATGAGAAGCATGAAGGCGTCCGAGACGGTCCGGAAGGCGATCCGCGAGAGCGGGCTCTCGCTGAACGAGCTGGGACGGCGGACGGGCGTCGAGCCAGCGGTGCTCTCGCGCTTCGTGCGCGGGGAGCGCGGCATCGGCCTGACGACGTTCGAGCTGCTCGCGGGCGAGCTGGGGCTCGTCGTGAGCACGAAGAAGCGGAGGGGCCTGAAGGACCCGAGGCGACCGAGACCAAGGAGGAGACCATGAAGCACCTGACCGGCTTCCGCTATAACCCGAAGGCGAAGCGCGCGCACTTCGAGGTGATCCTGCCGGGCACGGGCGGGTGGAAGCGCCGCCGCCGGACCGTCAAGGCGAAGGACGCCATCGAGGCGACGACGAAGTACCACGCTTTCCGCAAGGAGGTCGCCGAGGCCGAGAAGGGACCGGCCGTACCCCAGACGCTCCGCTGGTACTTCGAGACCTACTGGCCCCGGATGAAAAGCTCCCTCTCGGAGAAGAGCCGGGACTCGGTCGAGCACGTCATGGGGCACCGCATCCTCCCGCGCCTCGGCGAGCTTCTCCTCGAAAAGGTCAACGCCGCCGAGGTCCGCGACCTCGTCGGCGCGATGAAGGCAGAGGACTACGCGGCCGACACGATCAACGGCACGCTCTCGATCCTCCGGAAGATCCTCCGCGACGCCGTCGCGCGCGACGTGATTGTGACGAACCCGGTGAAGGGGCGCCTGCCGCTCGTGAAGGTCCAGAAGCTCCGCCTCGAACTCTCCCCGGAGGAGCGCGGCGCGTTCTTGTCCGCCCTGAACGACGGGGACGCGTTCCGGGCGCTCGTCGCGAAGGAGAGCGCGGCGGCGCGCGTCGAGCGCATCGAGGACCGCCGCAACCGCAGGCTCCCGACCGACTCCCTCCACGGCGGAGGGCGGCGGCCCGACAGCGAGGCGACCGGCGCCCTCTTCGAGCGCTTCCGAGAGCTGAGGCCACTCTTCACCGTCGCGCTGGAGACGGGGCTCAGGAAGAGCGACCTTCTCGCGCTTCGCTGGGAGTCGGTCAACCTCAAGGGCGGGTGGATTCGCGTCACGATGGGGAAGACGAAGGAGGAGGCGCTCGTGCCGATCTCGCGCCTCTGCCGCGAGGCCCTCGAAGAGTGCCGGACCCGCGTCGTCGGATACGAGCACGTCTTCGTGACCGAAGACCCCTCGGCGGACGAGGAGAAGCCGCAGTGGCGGCGGGTTCCTGAGGTGCGCGTCGTGCGCGCGTTCGCGACGGCGAAGAAGCTCGCCGGGATCACGCGCCGCTTCCGCTTCCACGACCTCCGGCACACGTTCGCCTCGACGCTCGCCTCTCAGGGCGTCTCGCTTCAGGTGATCGCGAAGGCGCTGGGGCACACGACGACGCGGATGAGCGAGCGGTACGCGCGGCCGTCCGAGGAGGCGATCAAGAACGCGGCAGCGGCGCTCGATCGAGCGAATCAGCCTCACGCTTTGAACTCGTCCCTTGAACTCGGACGCGCAAACGGCACCAGTGGTGCTGCGGAGGGCCGGGGTAACCCGAAGATTTCAAGCGGGTTACATGGAGCGGGTGATGGGGATCGAACCCACGACATTCAGCTTGGGAAGCTGACGTTCTACCGCTGAACTACACCCGCTCGAGGGTTCGAAGGAGGTTGTAGCGCGGGGCGAAGGCGCTCGTCAAGGACGGTGGACTCGGGGAGAAGCGTCTTGGTCCGCGCCGAAGCTTTACGCGGCCCCCCGGGTCACGGACCTCTCGTCATCTGTCCATGTAGACAGGATGGCTGTTCATCCGTCTCGGAGGACAGATGCCACGTACGAGCATCGAGCTCCGCGTTTACACGAACGTCGACGACGCCACGATCGTCTGGCAGACGGGCGCGCGCATCCCCGGCTGCCGGGGCTTCGCGCTGGATCGCCGCGCACGAGATGCGAAGGGGACGATCACCTCTTCGGTCCTTCCGACGTGGGTGGGGTTCGCGGGTGAGACTCCGGCCCAGAGCGGCGAGCACCGGGACAGCACCGAGTGGCCCGTCCAGCGGTTCCTCTGGTCCGATTACTCCGCCCGCGATGTCGCTGCGGTGCAGTACCGCGTCGTGCCGATGCTCGGACAGGCCGGCAAGCTGAAGCGCGCGCCCGATTCGGCTTGCAGCCCCTGGAGCGACTGGGTCGAGGTGAAGACGGGGAAGACGCCAGGCTTCTCGGCGTATTTCAACCGCGGCATCGTCGCCGCCCAGTGGGTCGCGCGCCTCCTCGGCGACGCGCCCGGCGGACCCGTCGCGCAGCTCCGGCGGGACATCCAGGACCCGAATGCGAAGGATCGCAAGTTCCTCGGCGGGTTGCTCCGCGACGAGATGCTCGCGCTGCTGTCGGGCGTGGAATCGGAAGGCGGCGAACTCTGGGCGGCGCTCTACGAGTTGAACGACCCCGAGCTGATCCCCGCTCTCTCGGCGCTCGGCAGGAAGTGCCACCTCGTCCTCGGGTCGGGCGCCTTCAAGTCCGGCGAGCCGGATGAGAACGCGGCCGTGCGTGCGCGGCTGAAGTCGGAGAAGAAGATCGATCTCCACGACCGGCTCGTCGGAAGCCCGCATTTCGCGCACAACAAGTTCGTCGTCTTCGCCGGAAAGGACGGCGTTCCGAACAGGGTCTGGACCGGCAGCACGAACTGGACCGTGACAGGCCTCTGCACTCAGGTGAACAACGGGATTCTCATCGAGAACGCGGAGCTCGCGGCCGCGTACAGGAAGCGCTGGGACGCGCTTGTCGCGGCAGGCGCCGGCTACCCGCCTTCGCTCGCGCAGCAGGGCTCCGTCCCGGCGCACGTGAGCATTGGCACGTCGGCCGTCACGGCGTCGTGAATCAGGATCCTGGCGGAAAGACACCCCTTCTCACTCTCTACGACCGCGGGACGGCCGTGAATCCCGATCCCGAGGTCGTTCTTCCTGCCGAGATCAAGACGCAGATGAAGGGCTGGTTTCGCGACGAGTTCCGCTTCAACATGGTCATGATCCACAGCAAGGTCGTCGTCGTCGACCCGTTCGGACCGCATCCCGTCGTCATGACCGGCTCGCACAACCTGGGGCCGAAAGCGAGCGGGAAGAACGACGACAACCTCGTGATCATCGAGAACGCGCCCGGCCTCGCCGCCGAGTACGCGGTGAACGTGCTCGGAATCTATGGCCACTTCAAGTCGCGCCACAATGCGGTGCAGGCCGCGAAAGCGGACGCCGGGCAGCGCGCGGGTGCGAAGACGACGCCCTGGAAAGGCCTTCAGGACGGCGATACCTGGCAGGACGAGTTCCTTTCCGGCGAAAAGAAGAAGGGATTGGACTTCTGGTTCGGGAAGCTGGGCGCGGGACCGGGGTGAGTCAGCGCGGCGTAGAATCAGCGCCATGGCGCGAATCGCGATCAAGAGGCCGTCTCCTTCGCTCCCGGCTCACCTCCTCGAGAGGGTGGCGAAGGGTGAGAGGGTGACGGTTAGGCGAGGTCGAAAGGCCGTCGCGGCCGTCGTTTCCCTCGAAGACAGGCTGGACAACGAAGCCGCAGATGCCGCTCTCCGAGAGCCCGGGCCGAACATTCCGCTAACAAGGCTGAAAGCGAAGCTCGGTCTCAAGTAAACCGCTGATGGCGTATCGGGTCGAGTTCCGGCCGGCGGCCGCCCGCGACCTAAAGAAGCTCGACCGCTCTGAAGATCCGGCTGCGCGGTCTTCAGAGCATGCGGAGAAGCCGGACGCCATAGCCCGCCGCCTCGATGTCCTGGAGGTGATGCATGCTCTCGCGGCCAAGTCGGCTCAGCGCGGGTCGGCCAGGTTCCGGCAGGCTTTGAAGTGCCGGATCGCCGCGGCCTTCTTTCCGGCTCGCTCGTAAAGGAGGGCCGCGTTGTAATGCGCGTCGGCCATGTTGGGGTCCGACGCGAGCGCGCGCTCGTAAGCCGCTGCGGCCTCGCGCAGGAGGCCGCGGTCCTCGAGCGCGACGCCGAGGTTGAACGCGGCGGCCGCGTGCTTCGGCTTCGACGTGAGCGCGATGCGATAGTGCACTTCGGCCGCGCCGG
>ODAK010004663.1_pt1 | contig 14017 bp, 8 predicted proteins | sample 1539591 | NCBI WGS metagenome assembly ODAK01 (sample SAMEA3539303, study PRJEB22396) | soil metagenome | biome: tundra; feature: field; material: soil | place: USA | collected 2010-05 | depth 0.15 m | reverse complement strand
GTGCGGGGACTTCTTCAGCATGGCCGCAGCCTTCGGGTCGTTCGGCGCGGCGATGCGGTAGGCTGCAAAGGCGGCGACGTTCCCGATTCCGATTAGTGTTTCTTCTTGAAAAGTCCGCGCAGCGCGTCCGCGACCTTTTTCGCCGACTCGGGATTCTTCATCAGGTTGCCGACGGCGCTGCCGACGTCGGGCAGGAAGATCGGATTGCTCGTCGTGCCTTGAATGCGAAACGGGATCCCGTTGGCCGGCTGGCCGAATGACGTGACGCGGGCCACGCCGGTGGCGACCGCACCCGCCACCTTCGCGTTCATTTTGAAATCCATCGCGCCCTTCGGAGCAATCGTGCCGGCTCCGGTGAGGGTGCCGATAGCGGGAGCGACGAGATTCAGGCCGTCGACCTGTATCCCCTGCGGCGCCACGCGCAGCGTGGCGCTCAGCGTCTGGATGAGAGTCTCGCCACTCTTCTGAAGACCCGCAAACGCCGCCACCGCTCCCAGCCTGGCGCCGAGATCGAAACCGGCGACGGTTGCGTTCGAAACGCGGACCGGACCGGCAATGACGATGCGATCGAGTGGTCCGCTGATGGTGAGATCGGTGTCGAGCGTTCCCCGCCGAAAGGAAGCGCCCGAGGGCAGCGTCAGGCCGAGCGCGGGCAACGCCGATTCGAGCTCGGTGACAGGCATGTTCTGTCCGGAGAGCGTCATCCGCACCGTGATGCTCTCGCCAGCGGTGTTGTACGCGCCGGCGAGATGGGCGATGGCCCTGCCAATGTGGACGTCGCCTTGCTTCACGACGCCGCTCTGCGCCGTCAGGTTGTAATCCGACTCATAGTCGATCTCGACCGGAACGCGAGCCGGTGATGCGCCCGGCACGAGCTGGAGCTTGGTCGCGCTCGCCTTTCCCTTCGCGTTCATCGCCCGGCCGTCCGACGTGAGCGCGCCCACGAAATCGATCATGCCGGCCAATCCCGATGAGGGATCGATGAAGCCGCTCGATGCGACATCCACCCGTTGTGCGTTGACGGTTGCCTGAAACGGAGTTTCTGCGGCGTCCTTCGTGTTGAGCGGCCCGGCGGCGCCCTCGAGGCTCACCGTCCCACCGCCCGGCGTCTTCGCTGTGATGCGAAATGGGAAAGGGCCGGTATACGACAGATCGGTGGCTTCCGCAGTCACATCGTCGTACCGGCGTTCCTTGCCGCCCGCCGCCGTCTCTCCGACGATGATGCGCCCGCCGGCGATCGTCACCTTCCGGATCAACACGCTCATGGCGGTCGCCGGAGCGCTCGTGGCGGACGTCGAAGACGCGCCGAGGCTGGAAAAATTCCATGCGCCCCTGGCAGAACGTCGCAACACGACCTGCGGCTCCTCGAGCCGGAACGATTCGACCCGAAGACTCCGCGAGAAGATGAGCGGCACCAGGTCAACGCCGATGGTCACCGTCCTGGCCGTCACGAACGGGCCGGTGCTGAAGCCCGGGTCGTCGGCAATCGACAGGTTCTGAACGGCGATGCCTCCAGAGAGCAGAGCGACTCTCAGGTTTCCGACCGACACCTTCCGGCCGAGCGCCCCGCCCACGAGCGCCTCGACCTTCGGACGAAACTGGTTGGCATCGAAGAAGAGCCACACGCCAAGGACCACGGCGACCGCCACGCCGACGAGGGCGGCGCTGGCGATTAGAAGCGTTTTCTTCATCTGAGCCTCCGATGACATGTCTCCCTATCTTGCAGAGGCAGGGGAGCAGCACAAAACGAGAGCGCCCGCCGATGCGGGACTGGCGCCGTATTCACCGAGGAGGCGGCCGCTCGGCGAGCGCGCGGCGCGCGGCCGCAGCCACACCAGGCACGGGATCGTTCAGGAGGCGGGTGAGCTCGGGGGTTTCGGCGGCCGTCGGCCCGATCATGCCGATCGAATCGGCTGCGGCCAGCCGCAGTTCCGCATGAGGGCTGCTCAGGACCTTGGTCAGAATCGGCAGATACGCCGCTTGACCCGAGGCGCCCATCGTCTCGATGTCTTCCTTCAGGATGGCAAGCGCACTCTCCCGGACCGTTTTATCGTCGCCCTCGCCTAACAGGGCGAATCGCTGCACCACGTGCAGCTTGGCGTCCTCCGGATCCACGTTGACGGCGTGCTGCATGGCCGCGGCCTGCTCCGCGGCGGCCTGCTCCTCAGCGACCTGCGGCGAGACCCCCGGATTGAAATAGCGGTTCGCGCCAAGTCCGAGGACGAGCAGCAACAAAGGCGCACCGACCACCACACCCCAGAACTTGACCATCGTGCCGGGAGCGAGCGATCCCGTGAGGGTCAAAGAGCTCTTGAACGCGGACTCCGTTTCCGCGCGCGCCTGGTCGATCGCCGCAACGCGCGCCACGCACTCGGCGAGCGCGGGCACGCTGGTGCCGGAATCGTACAGACCCAGCCCGAGACTCCCGAAGGTCTCGCCGCGATCCTTCTCCGTCGCGCTCGCCTGCTGCGACGCGCCGCGCAGCTCCGACTGCACGCGGCTCAACTCGGCGTCGATTCGCGCGAGCGCCGCCTTCTGCTCGGCATCGATGGCGGCAATCTGTCCGGCGTACTGCTGGCTTTCGCCCGCAAGACGGCTCTCCTCGGCAGAGAGACCGGGCAACTCCACGCGGGCCGGCGCAAGCTTCGCCTCGAGAACTTTCTGTTCGGACGCGAGACTCGAGCGCCGTTCCTGCGCGGCAGGGTCCTTTTCCAAGGCCGCGAGCTCGCCGGGGATCTTCGCGAGTCGCGCCTCGGCCTGCGCAATCGCCTGCGCGCACTCGGTGCGGCGTGCGCGGCCGGCACGAAGTGCCGCATCGACGGGGTTTTTCTTTTCCTCGACTTCACGCCGGCGGGCGGCAAATGCGTCGAGCGTGGAACGTCGTTCCTGTTCGAGCGCCGACTTTCCGCTTTCGAGCTTGCCTGCCGTCTGCGAAATCTCGCCGGCACGCGTGTCGAGCGCGGTCAACCGATCGCGGAGCTCCGCGAAGGCCGAGAGGTCGACTCGTTCCTCCCAGGCCCGCTGTCCGAGCGCGGCCAGAGCCCCGGTCCGCTCCGTGCTCTGCTGACCCATCTTCTGGCGCAGGGAGAATCGCGAGAACTTGCGCTCGACCTCGCGGAAGCCAGCGACGAGGAAATTATCGGCCATCAGTGAATCGTGCTCGCGTAGGTGGCGACGCGGTCCGCGGCCTGTTGGACGCGTTTCCCCGCAGCGACTCGTGCAATCGAGTAGTCGTCGGGATCGTCCCCGGAGGTCTGATATTTCGCAAAGACGGCTTCAGCCCCGCTCGCCTTGGCGCACTTCTCGAAACTCCCCGGCGCGCTTTGAAATCCGGCCTGCTGCAGCATACCTTCCAGACCAACGAGCACCTTCGGATCCAAGTGTTGCGTCTCGCATCTACGCAGCAATGCCGCGTAGAACTTGAAGACCGCGCCGCCGTACTTGCTTAGTAGGTGTATGTCGGTTCCGGTCCCAAGCACCTCATGCTGCTTTTCCATTATCGCGGCTTGTCTGAACGCTTCTAAGATCGCCGCCGCGTCCTTCAGATTGCCGAGCTCGGCGAGGCTGTCCGCTTTTTCGAGATCGCGCCGAGCCTCATCGGTGGCGGTCGCGAGCTTGTCTGCTAGCTCTTGATCCGCCAGTTCCTGCAGTCTTCTGGCGATGGCCTCGAGCTGGGTGTCAGCCGTGACTGTGTCACCACCTGCCTGACGGTCCTGCTGGATGACGTCGCGCCGCCACTCGAGCCAGGCTCGCGAGCCCGGGGCGGCGTTCATTCCGTCGTGCATAGCGGCCGACGTCGCCGGCCCGCCGGAGACCACGGTGCCGCCTGAGAAGTGCGAGAGGAGCATGCCCGACTTGCCAATCGCCGGAAAGCCAGGGCGCGCGAGCGGCCGGCTGGGCGGGCCCTCGGTCTCGAGCCAATAGACGTCTTTGGGTAGAGGACTGGCCGGCACGATCTCCAGCAGCGCCAAGTCGAAGAGGCGAGTGCCGGCCGGCGTGATATCGACGCCGTAGTGAACCGTTTGTCCGGGCACGCCTGTGATTCCAGACAGCGGCGTGACGACGATGTCGGCGTCGCTCGGCAGCGCTCTGGCCGGAATCGTGAGGCGATAGCGCGTGCCCTGCGCGTCGACTGTCTCCACCGCGCCGCCTCTGGCGGCCTGGATGTGCGTCGAAGAGCGATGGGCGACGTCTTCGGTCGCGGTCAATGCGAACGGTTTGGGTTCCTGCCCGGTTCCCGCACCCTTGCGTCCGCCGCAACCGGCGAGGACGATCGGTGCTGCCGACAACAACAGCAGCGACACAACGCCACGTCGTAACGCGCTCGCCAACATCTCAAGTGAGAAACTTGCCATAATCAATCGGCGTGGGTCATATCGGCGCCGTCTTGTCGCGGCAGCGGCTCGTTGTTCTGCTCATGGCCGCGACGGTCCTCGCCTACGTGAACGCGTTCCACGGCGCCTTCCAGTTCGATGACGCCACTATACTCTCCGACTCACGCCTTGGGAATCCGGCAGCGTTTGTCTCCCACTTGGGCGGAATGATCCGTCCGGCGCTGAAGCTGACCTTCCTCCTCGACCGTTCTCTGTGGGGCGAAAGCGCCGCAGGCTACCATCTGCTCAACCTGCTCCTGCACCTGGGAAGCGGCCTTCTTCTCTACGCCATCGTGCGCGGTCTTCTTCGTGAGGGTCTGGCCCATGCCCGCATGGCGTCGGCACGGACGGTTCCGCTCTGGACCGCGCTGCTGTTTCTCCTGCACCCGATCGGCACGGAGACCGTCACGTACATTTCGGGGCGTGCCACCGGGCTCATGGCCTTTTTCTATCTCGCCGGCATCTATCTCTACCTTCGATCGACCGGGCCGCGATCGGCGCCAGCGGTCCCGTGGGCGTACTTCGCGGCGATCGGCTGCTTTCTGCTCTCCCTTCTCTCGAAGGAGACCGCCGTCACGTTTCCGCTGTCGTTGCTTCTGATCGAGGCTGTCGGCAGGGGGCGAAACGGGACGGACCTTCGCCGTGCGGTGCTGCGCTTCCACTGGCCCTTCTGGGGAATTCTGGTGGCGTTTCTCGCGGCGGCCGCGTCGTATCCCCGCTACGTCTATCTTCTCAAGGTTAGCTTCGGCATCCGTCCGATCTACGAGAATCTGCTCACGCAGGTCGACGGTGTCGCCTATGCGCTCTCTCTGTTTTTTCTTCCGGGCCGCCTCAACTTCGAGCACGACATCCCGCTTGCCGGTTCTATTTTCGCCTGGCCGACGCCCTTGGCGCTGCTGCTGTTGCTCGGGCTGTTTGCATTGGCGGTCTTTCTCGCTCGCAGAAACCGGCTCGCTTCATTCGGTCTTTTCTGGTTCTTTCTCCAGCTTCTCCCGACCAACAGCGTGCTCCCGCGGTACGACCTCCTGAGCGAGCGCGACCTGTATCTGGCGGCCCCGGGCCTCTTTCTCGCGCTCGCCGCGGCGTGGAGCGCGGTCTTGACTTTCCTGGCGGGCACGCCGGCGAGTCGAGGGGCGCGCATCGGCGTGTTCGCCCTCCGCACGCTCCCGTTGATGCTCGTCCCGCTTCTTGCCGTGACCACCTTCGCGCGCAACGCGGTCTACGCGACTCCCATCGCGTTCTGGTCCGATGCCACGCGGAAGTCGCCGGCGAAGGCTCGGCCGCATGTGAACCTGAGCCGTGCCTATTACGTCGCCGGCGATTTCGATCGGGCGATCGTGGAGGCTCGCATGGCCCTGGCGATCGACCGCAACAATCCAGTCGCGCAGGCGAACTTGCTCGCCGCCTGGCGCCGGAAGACCGAGACGACCGAAGTTCGATGAGGCGCTGGTGTCGGAAGGGTTACCCTGGGCTGAGCGACGATCGCAACGCCGCGATATCAGAGCAGGCGGCGCGCGGCGCTAGCCGATCTTCGTGAACTCCACGCGCCGATTGTTGGCTTTGCCTTCCGGTGTCGTGTTGACGTCCAGGGGCTTGGTGGAACCATAGCCTTTCGTCGTCAACCGCGCGGCGTCGATGCCGGCGTCGACCAGGGCCTTCTCCACGGCGTCGGCGCGCGCTTGCGAGAGGGCGAGATTCTTCGCCGCGTCGCCGTCGGCATCCGTGTGGCCGCCGACTTCGAGCTTCAGCGAGGGATTGTCCTTGAGCAGTTTGACGATCTGCGAGATGGTGCCCATCGAGGGCGGCGCGACCACCGACTTGTTCACGTCGAACAGGATGCCGTGTGTGACGATCCGGCCGTCCTTCGCCAACTTATCGATGAGGTTCATGCCGCCGCCCGTCGCGATGCGCACATTGTTGAACCCGAGCGGATTGTCCGCGCTCGACGGCCCGCCAAAACTGATCGCCGTGGGCGCAGCGCCGAAATCCGGCACGACAAGAACGCGATACTGATCGATGTAGCACTTGAGCTGGCCGGTCTTGTACACGATGGCCCCGTGATGCCACCTGTCGATAAACGCGGTCTCATCGCCCGGACCGTTCGTGCCGGGATAACGGCCTGTCAGGTCGTGCTCGAGTCCTCCAGTCGATGTCTCAGATGTGAAATTCAGCGCCTTGTCTTCTTGGCCGGCGGTCTTCAAGAAGACCATCAAGCCTCGATAGGCGTCCGGACCGTTGTGCGAATAGAAGTCGAACTCTACCGTGAACGGATCGCTCAAGTACGCCTCGGTCTTGATGCGCGGCTCGACCTTCGCATAGTTGCCGTCGATGAGCATGAACGCGGCCCGGTCGTGATACGTGTTGACGACGGCCTGTCCGCTGATCAGCTTCCAATGTGGCGCGAACTCGCCCGTCGGGTCGGCGAGGAAGTCGTCCTCGAAGACGATCTTGTCGCCAGGGACAAAGTCGTAGTTCTGGTACGTCTTGAGATCTTGTGCGTGGACCGGCGCCGCGAGCCAGCCGAACGCGAGCGCAGACCACATCAGTCGGTTCATTGAATACTCTCAAGAGGTGCCCGCGTTGACCGACCACACGTTGTGCGGTGAAGGCGAGTGAAGGAATTGGCGGCGACGGGAATCGAACCCTTTTGAAGTGTATCTCAGTTCACGCGACCACCCGTCTCGCTTGCGCACATTTGCCCGGCCGTGCCGCGTGTTATGCTCGCCGCGGTAAGCACCGACGACAGTGATTGCGTTCGTCGGTCCCACCAGAGGCACTTCGTGAAGTACCGCACAAAAGTCTCGATTGGCCTCGTGGCCTTGGCGTTGATGACCAACAGCGTGGTGCTGGCGCTGACCTACTACCAAGCCCGCGAAAGCCTGATGAGGCAGATCCAGAGCACGGTGCTGTCGATCGCCGACACCACCGCCGCTCTGATGGACGTCGACCGCTACCTGCAGATCAAAGTGCGGGCCGATGAGACATCTCCCGTGTACCAGGAGGTGGAGGCGTACCTGCGGCGCGCCCGCGACGCCAACCGCCGTCAGGATGTGCGACTCAAGTACATCTACATCATCGCTCAAGACACCAAGAACCCGAGGGCAGCGCATTTTGTGGTGGACGCTGAAGAAGAGGGAGAAAACAAATCCCATTTCGGAGAGGCTTACAAATCGATCGACACGTCGAACCTCGATTTTCAGGTCGCGCATGTCCCGCGCGAGTTCGTCAAGGACCAGTGGGGTACATGGCTCACCGCGCTGGTGCCCATCCGTGACCGGACTGGGAAGGCTGTCGGACTGCTGGGAGCGGACATCAACGCCGAGGACGTGGAAAGACGGTTGCGGCTGCTGCTGCTGGACGGCGTGGTGGCGATGCTGTGTTCAGCTGGACTGGCCGTCGGCGTGGCGGTCGTGGCGTCTCGGCGCCTGACCGAGCCTCTGACGGCCGTGTGCGATGCCGTCCGCCTAGTGGGACAGGGAAACCTCAACACGCAGGTCGAATGGCGGAGCAACGACGAATTTTCACAGCTGGCAACGGCGATCAATGAGATGGTGGTCGGACTCCGGCAGCGGGAGAATCTCAAGCACACGCTGGTGCGCTACGTGTCCCGCGAGGTGGCGGATGAGATTCTGGCTTCGGGCAAGATGGCGGAGCTCAAGAGCGAACGACGCAAGATCACTGTCTTGTTTGCCGATGTGCGCGGGTTCACGTCCCTTTCCGAAAACATGAGCCCGGAGGAGGTCGTCAGCCTGTTGAACGAGTATTTCGACAAGATGATCGACGCCATCTTCCGGTACAAAGGCACCCTGAACAAGTTCCTTGGCGACGGCTTCATGGCGATGTTCGGCGCGCCGGCGGACGATCCCTACCAGGAGGAACATGCGATTCGCGCGGCCCTGGAAATGCAGAAGGGTGTCAAGGAGCTGCGCGAGAAGTTTCAGCGGTACCACGTCCCGGACTTCCGCATCGGGATCGGCATCAATACGGGAGTGGCCGTAGTGGGGAATATCGGGTGCAACCAGCGGATGGAGTACACCGCGATTGGGGACACCGTCAACACGGCTTCGCGCCTGGAGGCCAAGACCAAAGAGCTCAACGTGGACACGCTGATCAGCGAATTCACCCACGTGGCGGTGCGGAGCCTCTTCCGATTCAAGAAGGGCGATTTGCTCCAGGTGAAGGGGAAGGCCGATTCGATTCAAGTGTTCTCGGTCGAGGGGCCGGTCGAACCCGCTCCCGGCGCGGGTGGTCCGATCTCTTAACCTCGCAACACGCGTGCGGGCGTGATATCGCGGATCGAAGGCGTGCCCATCTGGCGCATGGTCAACGTCAACTCCGCACGCAGGATGTCGAGCACCCGCTCGACGCCTTCCTGTCCGAACGCCGACAAGCCCCAGATATACGGACGCCCAATCCCGACCGCCCGCGCTCCCGACGCCAGGGCTTTGTAGACATCCGCTCCGCGACGGAAGCCTCCGTCAACGAACACGGGAATCCGCCCGCGGACGGCATCAACCACCTCGGGCAGGCAGTCGATCGTCGCGCGCAGGGTCTCGCTGGCGCGCCCGCCGTGATTCGAGACGACGAGACCGTCCACGCCATGATCGACGGCCAGCCGCGCGTCGTCGGCGCCGTCGATGCCTTTGAGTAGCAGTTTCATCCGTGTGAGCTTCTTCAGTCGATCGACGTACGCCCACGTCGCCTCGGGCGGATTGAAGCGACCGTCGAGGCCGTCGAACATCGGGCTGTGGATTCTGATGCCGGGGCCCTGGGTATGGCACGCAACGCAGTTGCGCGTGTCCTGACGCGCGAAGCGGGTTGCGGTTTCCGTGTTCCTGCCTGCGAGAAGATCGACGGTCCACACGAGCGCCGGACAGCCCGCGTCCTCGACGCGCTTCACCAGCTTCTGTGTATCCTCCCACTTCAACGGCATGTACAGCTGATACCAGGGAGGGGTGGCGAGCGCCTTGGCGACCTCCTCGACCGAATAGGTCGTCACCGACGAGAGAATCATCGTCGTGCGCTTCGCGCGCGCCGCGCGGGCGGTGGCCAGTTCGCCTTCGGGATGAAACGCCCTCTGCGAGCCGACGGGACAGACGAAGATCGGCGTCTCCCACACTGCGCCGTACACCTCGGTCCTGAGATCGGCTTTCGATACGTCCACCAGGCGCCGCGGCTTGAGGCGGATGTGCTTGAACGCCTCCACGTTGGCCTTGAGCGTGAGGTCGTCGTCGACCCCGGTCGCCATGTAGCCCCAATGCGCCGGCGGCAGCGCGCTCCGAGCGGCCCCTTCGAACTCCATCACATCGAGCGCGTCTTTCGCGCTCGTGAGCGCGAAGGGCTCGTGCGACGCCGCCGCCTGCTGCGCCCACGCCCGCGCCGCGGGAGCGAGCACCGAACTGGCGGCGAGAAACTGGAGGAACTGGCGGCGGTTTGCATTCACGCCGCGGAGGCTACTCCTCTTGCGGACCCTGGACAAGTCCGTGGTACTGTGCCCCCAGGAGTTCATCTTGACCAGCAGCAGACCGACGGCTTTATGGACGATCTTCGCCCTGAGCATGTTCGCGGGTTGCTCGGGTCGGCCCGCGGCAACAGGGGAGCGTACCCCTCCACCGACGTCAACGGTCGCGCCGGCCGCCAGTCAGACTCCGGCCGTCGCGAGTGTCGGTCCGCCCGCCGGACAGACCGTCACCGCGACCGTCCTCGAGACCACGGACGCGTCGAACTACACCTACGTTCGCGTCAAAGCGGATTCCAGAGAGTTGTGGGCCGCCGCGAGCCGGTTCAAGGCGGCGGTGGGCGACAAGGTCGTGATCTCGCTCGAACAGCCGATGGAGAACTTCCACAGCCAGGCGCTCAATCGCGATTTTCCCGTGATTTATTTCGTCTCGCGCATCGGGCACGAGGGCGACGCGCCACCGCCGCCCATGGCCGTCGGACACGCTCCCGTCCAGAGGCCAGCGACCGCACCACCTGAGACCGTCACCACCGTCATCGAGCCGGCTGAAGGTGGGACGACAGTGGCGGCTGTGTGGAAGACGCGGACCTCGCTCGCCGGCAAGAAGGTGACGGTGCGGGGCAAGGTCGTGAAGTACAACGGCGGCATCCTCGGCGCGAACTGGATTCACCTCCAGGACGGCACCGGGGACGGCGCCGACGGCTCCAACGACATCACGGTGACCAGTGAGACGGACACCAAGGTGGGCGACGTGATCACCGTCACCGGCACGGTCGCGGTGAACAAGGACTTCGGGGCGGGCTACACGTATCGCGTGATCATCGAGCACGCGGGCATCGTGCACAGATAGCCGAAATCGCTCGTCTCTTAGTCGGTGGCGCCGGCCGTCGCGGACGGCCCGGCTTCCTGCAGCGCGTCGAAATCCACCAGCGACAAGTCGTACGCGAGGACGGCCCCGAGCTCGTTGGTCTTCGCCTGCGCGAGATCGCGCTGCGCCTGAATGACGAGAAAGCTGGTCGACATCCCGACCTCGAACCGCTTGCGCTCCGCGTCGAGCCGCTGCTCGGCGAGCTCGCGCGCCGCGCGTGTCGTCTGGATACGCTTCGCGTTCATCTCGATCTTCCACGCCGCGTCGCGGACCTGCTGAATCGCCCGCGCCTGCGCGCTCTTCAGACGCTCCTCCGACTGCGCTCGCTCCAGCTTCGCGCGCGCGTCGTTCGCCTGCTCGGTGCTTCCGCCGATCGGGTACGACACGCTGACGCCGACGGCCCACGTCGGGTAGTTGTTCCCGACCAGCTGGCCGAGCACCGACCCGAAGCTCGTGATGTCGCCGGGCCCGACGATGGTGCCGGGGAAGCCGCCGGTGCGGAGCACCTGGGTGCCGCCGAGGCCGCTCGCCTGATAGTTGGCGTTCAGGCGGACGTCGGGCAGCTTCTGGTTGGCCGCGAACGTCGCGGCCGTCTGCGCGTTGTCGATGTCCTTGCGCGCACGCAGCAGATCGGCGCGCTCCGCCAGCGCGCGCGTGACCGCCGCTTCAACGTCCACCGTCGTCGTCCCGACCGGCGGGGAATCGACCGTGTCGAGATTGATATTCCAGTTCTCGCGCACCGAGGTGTCGAAGATGAGCAGCCGCAGCCGGTCCTCGGCCTGCTTCACCGAGGTTTCCGCGATGATCAACTGCTCCTGATCGGCCGCCACTTCGGCCTGCGCCGACACGAGGTCGAGCGGCGGCGACGTGCCGACGTCCACCTTGGCCTTGTTCACCCGGACGAGCTCCTGCGCGAGGTCGAGCGCCGACTGCCGCGCGTCCACCGTCGCCCGCGCGGATATCAGATTCCAGTACGCCGCTTTCACGTTCGCGGTCGTGTGCACGACGCTCTCGCGCAGGCGTGTGCCGGCGATGTCGCGGTTCGTCCGGCCGACGGCGAGCTGCTGCCGCGCGGAATCGATGAAGAGATCGCGGATGAGCGGCTGCGAGACGTTGAGCGACAGACCCGACTGCAGCAGCGGGTTATAGCTGTTGAGGAAGCTGTTGCTGTCGGTGTGCGAGGTCGACCAGCCGATGTTGTAGGACGTGCCGAACCACGGCAGCTTCTGCCCGAGACCTGCGCTCTCCGTCATCACGTCCGTGCGCGTGGCGGTCGGGAACAGCAGGGTGGATGGTGGCATCAGCTGGTTGTTCGAATTGATGCTCGAGTTGACCGTCGGCCTGCGGGCGCCGGCGGCGGCCGCCACCCGCGTGTCGCTGATCTGCGGATCGAGCCGATCGGCCTTCAAGTCGGTGTTGTTGTCGAGCGCCATCTTCACCGCTTCGTCGACGGTGAGGCGGAGCGTGGCCGGCGTCTGAGCCGCGGTCCCGCCTTCGCGCTGCGCGCGCTCCGGCGCGCCAGGCTGTGCGGACGCCGACGCCGCCAGGCCGAACGCGAGCAGTGCGACGAGCGCCGTCCGGCCCAGGGCCGCCCCCGGCACCAGACGCCGCCCGAAGAGCCTGACCTTCGACGCATCGTCGAACAGCGAGTACGCGACGGGTGTAACGACGAGCGTCAACACGAGCGCGAGCGACTGGCCGCCGAAGATCACGAAACCGATCGCGTGGTTGGTGCCGGCGCCGATCCCGTTCGAGACGATGAGCGGCACCATGCCGGCGACGAACGCGAAGGTGGTCATCAGAATCGGCCGCAGCCGATCGCGGCTCGCGCGGATTATGGCATCGTGCGTGGACAACCCGGTCTCCTTCAACTGGTTGGCATGGTCGATCTGCAGAATCGAGTTCTTCTTCACGACGCCGAACAGGACGAGCAGGCCGAGGGCCGAGAAGATGTTCAGCGACTGCTGGAAGACGATGATCGACAGGAGCGCGAAGGGCAGCGTCAGCGGCAGCGACAGCAGAATCGTGATCGGGTGCAGCCACGATTCGAACTGCGCCGCCAGAATCAGATACATGAAGATGAGCGAGAGGACGAACGCCAGCACGAAGTTCTGCGCCGCGCGTCCGAGCTCCCGCGATCGGCCGGTGAATGCGCCTTGGTAGTCGCCGCCGGTGTTGAGCTTGCTGAACTCGGCCAGCATCACGTTCTGGACTTCAGACTGCGACGCCGACGGCAGCAGGTTGCAGAAGACGGTGACCTGCCGCTGCCGCGAGAGACGGTTGATGTCCGACGGCGCCGTGCCGGGCGCGAAGGTCGCCACGTTGTCGAGCGCCACGCTGCCGAGACGGGAGGAGGGGACGGTGAGACCCGCGATCGCCACCTGTGTCGATCGGTTCTCGGCGCGCGCGCGCAGATGCACTTCGTACTGCTCGCCGCCTTCGTTGTACGTCGTCACCTGATCGCCGCCGACCAGCAGGCGCAACGCCTCGGCCGCGTCGCCGATCTGCACGCCGAGGTCGGCCGCCTTGGGACGATCGACCTGCACGGAGAGCTCGGGTTTGCCGACGTTCATCGACGTATCGACGTCGACGACGCCCGGCACGTTCTTCACCTGCTCGACCATCTGGCGGCTGATGACGTCCAGCTTGCGCAGGTCGCGGCCGTTGATGACGAACTGGATGTCCGCGGCCTGCGCGCCGCTGCCGCCGATCGTCGCCACCGGCTGCACCGAGGTGCGCAGGTCGGTGGAGAGCGGCGGCAGGATGTTCTTGCGCACTTCGTCCATCACCGCGAACTGATCGCGCTGGCGCGCCTCGATCGGCGTCAGCTTGATGTAGATGTTGCCCAGGTTGCGGGTCTGCGCCGGATCGCCGCCGACGGTGACCAGCGTGTAGTCCACCTCGGGCAGCCGCTGCCGGACGGCGTTCGCGACGCGGTTGGTCAGCACCTCGGTCGCTTCGAGGCTCGTGCCTTCCGGCGCCCGGAGGTTGACCTCGAACTCCGACTGGTCGTCCTGCGGCATGAAGTTCTTGTTCGCGATCATGAACAGCGGCGCGCTCGACAGGAGCACGAGCACCGCCAGCCCCGCGACGACGGCGCGGTGCGCCATCGACCACTCCAGCAGCCGCGTGTAGAAGACGTCGATCGCGTGGAACACCTTCGAGTCCTTCGACCCGTGCTTGCCGTCGCTGCCGCGGTCGACCTTCAGCCAGCGCGCCGACAGCATCGGGGTGAGGGTGAAGCTGACGAGCAGCGACACCAGGATCGCGAACGCCATCGTCAGGCCGAAGCTCTTCATGAAGCGGCCGACGATGCCG